>Ga0179593_1419373_pt1 | contig 18778 bp, 18 predicted proteins | sample CZODoug2_1_08_16_FD_185931 | JGI IMG/M metagenome (GOLD analysis project Ga0179593, IMG submission 185931) | Vadose zone soil fungal communities from Angelo Coast Range Reserve, California, USA - CZODoug2_1_08_16fungal (PacBio error correction) | ecosystem: Environmental > Terrestrial > Soil >...
GAGGGGGAAGGGAAGGGAGACAAGGAAAGAAAAAGAGCAGTAACAGCCCTGACGGGGAGGGGAAAAACGTTGTAGAAGAAGAATGCCACGGGGCAGAGGCCCTAGGTCCTTTGTGAAGAGCACCGGGAGGACGCTGAAGAAAAAAGCCGAAACTAAAAGCAGATAACGCGAGGGTGAGAGGGAGAGTTCTCGAAGAAGAAAAGAGTTTCGTGCCGAATCAGGAGGTAAAAGTAGGCTGGGGCCAACTCGAAGAGGAACGAGCATGCGGAAGGGGAAAGCCGTAGTGTGAACGACTCAGGGGAACCTTCACGCCTAGAGGATTCCGAGGGGAGAGGTCGAGGGAAGGCAAACGATAAATAGGTGTTGCCGTGAGATATAAGACCGGAATCAAGCCGGGGGGAGGGATTCAACGACGGACCGATCGAAGGGGGCAGAGCACAAGGCAGAACCGCATCCTAAAAGCGGTGGGGAACATAATGAGGATGGTGCGAGGATCCCGTCGAGAACAGGCGAATACGCTGACTCGCGCTCGAAAGTGCCGCCAGAAAATGTTGGGGGGGGGGAAGGGGAGATTCAGGGCGTAAGAAACAAGGACTTTAACACAGAGGGCGAGAATAAAGATTTTTCGGGAACGACGGAGGAAAATCTCGGAACACACGCTAAAACGTGGGGCAACGCAACGAGGGGGGAGAGAGCATCAGTCACTTGAGAAACTCTTCTAACTCAACTCTACTGATGGAGAACAACGAAGCCTTGGCTAGAGCGCACCCGCGTAAAGCGATGAGGGATCAGGAGGAACTAAGGTAAAAGGGAGGGGGAAGATCCTGGCATTAGTCTACTGGTGAAGTCACCTCAACGGAAATTTGGCTCGACCGAACGAAGGCCCTGATCTGCCGGAAAAAACTGTAGAAACAAGAAGGGAGTAACCTGCCAAAAGGGCTCGTACAGGAGGTAGAAGGCTAACCTAAAGCTCTCTCTGACCACGGAAGGCCCTGTAGCCCACTCAAACGGCCCAGAGAGATATGTCAGGTTAAAAGGGAGAAAAGCGCAACGGGAAAAGACTTCTCTTTTCTAAGAAGCAAGTAATCTGGCCGCAGGGAGGTTCGTCTCTCCGTGTAGTTACGAGGGAAGGAGGGGAAAGGGACACTAACGGAACAGCGCGACCAACGGAAGATACTTCGATGATAGGTGGAAGAAAGGAGAGGAGAATGACTCAGTGGTCTAACGGAATAGACGGGAGAAAAGTGTCGAACACGCGCGCTTCTTCCTGGTCGAAAGGGGGGGGAAAGGAAAGCAGGTTTCAAAAAATGGGATCGTCGAAACTCCTCCCGATCAAGAGCGGGGGGGAAAACTCGTCGCTTGATCGAAAGAGGGGGGGAAGAGCGAAACGGGAAACGAACACACCGAACGGGGGAGGTACGTCGGGGGAGGGGACAAGGAACTCTCGGGAAGAAAGGAGAGCGAAACGGTGAGCCGAAGGATCCAGAAAATTTGTTGTGACTGACGAGAGAAAGGAACGCCGGGGGGGGAGCGCGTACGACTCTTCGGAAGGCACGCTAGTGACGAAGATCCTCTGCAAAAGTGCTGGGGAGAGGAGAGTAATGGAACGCTGCACGAGGAGAACAGATGCCATAACGGACCTAGCTAAACAAAGACCGGCACGGATTAATCGCCGCAAGAAACTCACTCTCATAGAAAGAGCTGGGGAACACTATCTATCGCAATCTCGCCAACGAATAGTGCTCACTGACGCTGCTCTACCCTAAGAGGACTAAAAAGAGCGGTTCTCTGTGAAATCGACGCGAGAAATGACGGGGAAATACACTATATAGAAACACGAGGAGCTGCGCCTCGAGATGAGTTTCTCTGTAAGAGACTCTAGAGTGGATGAGAAAAGAATTCGATAAGAGAGGGGGGAGGTAACGGTATCACTGTTAAAGAAACACCACCCAGGATACTGTCACGAGCGGGATGGAAGAGTCTCACAAACCAAAAACCGGACTAATCACCTAAGGTGCGAAGGAAGGGGAAGAGAAGCATCTCCAGATTCCGAGGACTGATGAAGAAATGTCCTAGTCAGAACAATCTCAAATGACCCCGCGAAGAGGAAAAAACGAAAGTCGGAATAGCAGAGAGGTTCTTTAAAGTAAGGAAAGGACTTAGACCGACCAGGGTGGTGTTGGAGGTTCTTCAACAATCGGGGATAACTGCAATTAAGGAACGGCAGGGGGGTCGGGGTGTCGATATACTTCAAAAACCAGAGCGGACCGAGCACCTCAAAGGCAGAACGGGGGAAGGGCGAACATGAGGGGGCAGTGTTTGCTAATCTAAAGAGGGGGACGGATAAAGGGGAGCGGACTATCTCGAGAGATGAAATGAACAGAAAACCTGGCTACTCGGACGTGCGGTGAGCGGGGAGGAGCGAGGTTGAGTAGCAAACCCCAATAGATACGCTTTTCAGGAGATTAGGGAAACCTAAGAGGTCATTAACCAGCCGGAACGAATGGCTCACCACCTAAACAGAGACAGTAGCGGCAAAGCATAACTTATCAATCTCGCAACAACAAAACTTATATAAAATATAGAACTCCAGAGGAAGCCGAGCAGAGTTCGGTTCTGCTACAAATAGTACAGGAGGTCATTAGGGTCGGCGGTAAAGCTGCAATATGTCATTGTGCGTGAGAGAGCTAAGAAGCGGTCACGAAAAAGGCGATCGGGACGCCGGTTCTTGGATTGTGAGAGCGCTAGGGGGGGGGGAGAGTGGGAAAACTCGGAGAACCCCCAGGGGGTCACCAGGGGTAATGAAGCAAAACAAAAAAACACCTAAGCTCGCCTTGGCCTCTAGGAGGTCGGAGCTCGGGTCCCGGGAATCTGGGTCTGAAAGGTAGAGGAAGAGACACCACTACAGGAAACGCAGCAGCGGAGACAGAGAGAGGAATATGTAAGCAACCTCCCAACCAGGAGAAGTTGGGGTTTGGAAGCGTTTTAAAGAAAATTGGCGAACACTCTGTCCCGAAGAGGGGATATGACTAGAGGCAAGAAGAATTCACGGGAGACACGAGCGTGCTCAGAAAAGTGGTCTTCAGCAAAGAGTGAGGAGGGCGGAGAAATCTCGCGATGCATGGAACTCAAGCGCACTGGAGGCTGAGTAAGTGGTGGGAAACTGGCAAGACCCGCTCGCTTCGTCAAGCCGTCGATTGGGGAAGTCGTTAAGAGGGCGAAAAGAAAATCCGTAAAATCGAAGGGGGGGGGCGGAACCCGTAGGGGGGGAGTATAGGAAGCCGACCCAGAATCGTCACTAATCCGCACCTCGGGGCGCTCGACGGGTCTATTTTAGTCGCGACACGGGGGGATCTCTTTCTGGTCACAGAAGAAAGGGAGGGCAGGAAGAGGGACTTAGGGCGAAGGTTCGGCGAAAACGACTTTCAACCTCGGAGTGAAAACGGGGTCCGTGCATCAGGGGACCTGGAGAGAGAAAGACTCGAGGCTGATCCAAACGTGCCGACCGGGGGGGTTCACGGCCGGACCCGCTGCTCAACTCTTGCGAGGAGGGAAAAAACTTCAGAAAAAAATTGGAAAATGGCTCTACGGAAACAAAAATTCTGAAGACGCAGCGCGAGGGGAGAGCTCAGTCGCTTCTATCTCTAAAGCAGAATGGATGACTGGGATCGTTGAATGCCCGGGCAAGACTCGCGATGAAAACTGTGACTGAAAAAACCACGATTAAAGAAAACGTTCTATCACGTAAGAAGACTTTACTTCCGGGAGGAGGGGAGGGAAAGAACTCTCGTCAGCTCTGACGAGAAAAAAGCTCGGCAAACCTAGCTTCGAGGAGGACAAGACTAGCCAATAGAGATCAGAAATCTGGATGGGAAATCAATCTTCGTCTTCCAAGTCGGGAAGGATGACAAAAAGGGTCTTGGGTGGGGGGGGGGGGGGTGGGGGGGGGGGGGGGGGGTTGTGGGGGTGTTGGGTGGTTTTTTGGGTGGGGGGGGAGTAGGCTGGATTTCTTTTGGTGGGGGGAGGGTGGTGGTGGGGGGGTGGTGGGGGGGAAGGTGTCGCCACTCCCCCGCGTCGGCGGAACCAAAAACAAAGTCGTCCAGAGGGAGAGAGGGAAAAACTGGATATCATCGGAAGCGACTTAAGCCGGGAGGGGGGAGATGGAAAGGGGGAGGGGGGCAAAGGGCAGGGGCGAACTACACAGCGATAAACAGGGCACGCTAAGAACGACAAACCCCCCCCCACAAAAAACCCACCCACACCCCCCCCCCCCCACCCCACCACCCCCCCCCCCCCTGTGTGGGGGTGTTTGGTTTTTTGTTTTTTTTTTTTTTTGTCACAAAACCCCCCCCCCCCCCCCCCCCCCCCACCCCCCAAAAAACCCAAACCAGTTGGTGTTTTTGGGGGGGGTGGTTGTGGTGTTTTGTTGGGTTTGTTTTTCGACAACGCATCTTCGCAGAGAGAGGGGGGGGGAAGGAAGGGAAAAATGCATCGATCATAAGGAATGTCTGATGGAATAAGGAGCAGTAGTCACTTTGAAGCGGGATCAGCGGGCAGTTCGAAGAAATCAATTGACGAGCGAAATACTTCGCGTCATTAGCTCTTCAAATGGGAGCGGATTTTGGGCCAAGGGAAAAAGGGGCCTTCTGGCTGTACATATACCAACAGGGCCGTTGCCTAAAGAGAAAAAGAACCATGCCAAGATAAGGACGAAGCCTCGCTGAGGAATGACGAAAAACTATTCATCGCGCGCAAGTGGGGAAAGAGAGGGAAATTTTTACTCAGAGAGAAGAAGCACAAAGGTGAGGGGGGAAATAGAAATAGATGAGCCAAAGAGGAATCCTCTAAGTGAGGCACAAAGTAGAAAGTTACAAAGAAGGTTGCGCTCCTTCGTCGAAAAAACTCATCGGGAAAAGGGATAAAGGGGGTTCCCTGAATAGCAATTCTACTGCAGGCAGCTCACGACAGAAACGGCTCGGCTGCAATTAGAGGCAGCGAGAAAGCGGATTAAGCTCGGGGAGAATTTTTCAGAGAAAAGGTCAGAGTGGGAAACCGAAGTCTGCGCGCCGCGAAGGGACGCTCAGGTTTGGATGAGAAAAGGGAAACGCGTCGTGAAGATACACAAATGGTCGGTAGACCGTAGAAATCTCCGAAACAAAGGTTATGGAAAAATCCGGAAAGAGCAGTGAAAAGACTACGCTGTTATTCGAAAACGAGGGTCTTCAAACGCAGCGCGGAAAAAACGACGGACATCGCGTCGTTCAACTATAGAAGGTCGCCCGTCCTCCAAAACGAAGGGAAGAAGGGAATAATCACAAAAACGTGCAATCGTGAAGACCTAGAAAAGGAGAGATCTTCGGCCTCTCGGCGGCGGAAATTCAGGGAAGTCGCAGGGGGCCTAGCAAAAAAAGAATTAAGGCTATGAAACTCAAGCAGAGTTGCGTCGACAACGGTCTCCTACGTAGGAGGAGGAAAAACAAAGGCTTCGAAGAAAAAAAAAAGGTACCCTCTGAACCTCATAGACTCAAAAACAAAAGGGAGGAAGGAAGGAGTTCAGATGGAGGTAGCGGTGGAAGGTCGCAAAAAACCGGCCTTAAAGACCCTGACGAGGAGACCGGGGGGACGACGAAGATGCCGTTATACGAGAGGCGAGGAGGATGTGTGAAAAAAGGAGAGGACGGCAAATCCACGCCGCCCGAACCGATCACGAGGCTCGGGAGAGACGAGGAGACTAAAGCACATAGAACGGCTTCACGTCGGGAAAGAGGAAACCCGCAAGGCGGAAAAGTCGGCTGAGGGACCGACCGCGAGAACGAAACGTGCGAGGTACAGGAAGGCGGGGGCACGACCGAAAGGGTTTGAAATGCAAAAAGGGGGTATCTCGCTTCAGCGTGCAGCGACAGGGACAAAAAAGGGGTTGCCAATGGGAAAAGACGGTCTCTCCGCCGTGCATGCTGACAAAAAAAACTCAATAGCCGTGTAGAAATGAAAACTACCGAGGGAGGGGGGGAAATCGGCGCACGAAAAAAACGGTGGGAAATCAAAAAGCCTTAATGGGTGTGAAGGATCAAAAGAACTCGCGAAAAAGCCTACTCACTCGTCTGCGCGCGCTCGAAAAAAAAGGTGCCTCCGGTCATGTTGGGACTAGCGGCCAGAGTAGAAGGCCAGGAGAACGGGCAAAAAACCTAGATTGCGCTTTCTAACTCGAAGAGAATCAACCTCTTCGACAAAGCTGGGGGAAGGCACGTAGAAGATTAAATCGCGATTCACTCCTTAGAGTGGACTCTAGTCCAAAAGCGTGCACGGAGGGGAAGAAATCAAAAAAAAAAAAAGGTCAAGACTTCTCCGCATAGCGACGCGATGAGCTTGCTTCGTCTGCAGGAAAGAAATTTAAAGAGGATAAGGACGAGATCCTTGTTCTGCTGCGAGGGATACTAGCACAAAAGGCCCTGTATCTGGAAAAAGCCATAATATGTGGCCCCCGCCCGGCCCTGGGGAAAAATGTGCGGGGGTACCCATGAAGAGCTGGCCACCTGACCGCGGTCATACTCACTCAGGCAAGATGTAGACAACGAAATCTGTCCCGCGGCGACTGGGACACTGAAGCCCTTCAGAGGATCCCAATTAACGCTCCGCGGCCAAAGGAGGGAATCGCGGAATTTTCCAAGGGAGAAAAAAAGCGAGGGAGCGAAGCGGACGGGAGAACTAGCGGGACCGAGCGGACTCAGGAAAAAAGACGAGGTATTAAGGCCTGCGACCGGGCACGATAAGCAGGAAAAACCGACGAAGTCGCGGAGAGTAGGAACACGGAGCGGGGGACGCCGTTTTTTCTTCGGGACCATCGACGGAGGAAAGGGGCTAAGCCGGGGAGAGCTCCTGTCAAAAGCCGGGGGTGGAATCGAAGCGTGAGGTGGGACAGGACAGAGGGGCGTTATCGAGGCAGCGATTCACGAAATCGGGCGAAGCGGGAGACGCGCATCGCGACGAGCAGAACAGAGAAAACGCCGAGCAGGGTCCGTGATCTACGGGAATTACTCTCGGGAAGAACAGGAAAAAGTCGCGAGCGTGGGCGCCGAACTGAATCCAGAGAAATGCTGGAAGAGGGAAATCGACGCCGGTACACGAATGGGACTACTAATTCCTCGCAATGCACGCCAAAGAGGGAAAGTGCGTGGCTCGAGGCGTGCACTCAACCGGGAGAAAGGAGGGAAAACCGGGATTCCCTATCTGACCAAAACGGAAGCATGCGGGAAACTCCTCTCTATCGAAAGCAAGGGACAGAGCCAATTCTGCCACAGGCTCGAAACGAGCTGGCACGGAGTCGGCAGAACCAGAGTCCGAACGAAAAGAAAGGGAGAAAGCTAATGGAAACTCTTTGGGAACGCGAACGCTACGACGAAGAAGGAACTAGAAAGATAGTCGTGCAAAGGGAAATGCTCAATCGACGGTACGTTGCTCTTCGCTACAAGAGTGTCTGTCGACAAGAAAGATGACCGCGGAGGCGGGGATAACTATTTCAAGCCCAGAAAGCTGAAAAGAAAGCCTAAAGGGGATGCCGAGGAGAGAACTCAAAACGTACTCCGAATCAAAAGTGAAGTCATGAAGGGCACTGGGCGCGAGGGAGAGGAAAGAGGAAGGTGCTGATGACCCGTACACCGTGTTAATCACAGATTTCTCCCTCGCGATGCGAGAAGAAAAAAAAAAAAAAGAGAAAGCCTAGGAAGGGTGGCGTCTGGAAAAATAGCTAGACTAGGCGAGGGGAAACTCGGGAAACTGGGGGGGGGAGGTCTTCCAGATCGATAGATGAAGACGGAATGATGCGGGCAGGTCGGGGGATCGGAACTACATTCACACCGACCAAAGAATATGGGGAAATAGAAAAAACAATTCAGAAATGAAAGGGGCGAGCTCAGAGTAAATGTTTTGCTCATCGAAAAGGAGGTACGGATATGCCGATGGAACACGAGGAGACGAGTCACACCCCACCCAAAAAGCGATGAAAGCAAGAAAACGGCTACGAGCGGAGGTGTCTTTACTACTTCGAGAGGGGACTCAAAAAGGAAAAAATGGGGGAGATTCTTTGGCGCGGATTACCTCAAGGGGACATCAGAAATCCCGATCGGGAAAAGTAGGGGCATGGGCCACAAAAGTAACGAGAAGTCGAGGGATGCATGCCTGATCATAGACTCCAAAAAAAACACTGATTGAGGAAAAATAAAATATATGCCGACTGAAGTCCGCGAAAAAAAAGAGCGTGCAAGGGCGTTTCGCCCTCTTCACGCGCGGGGGGGCTCATCTTCTGAGGAAGCTAGAACGCGTATCCTTTGTCGGGGTCGCACTACGAAATCTCCGAAAAAGGGAGAAAAACGCACCGAGGCATGGATTGCGGTCATCGCGCGAGAGAGAGGGGGCACTCGGCATCAGAATCAATCTTATATTATCAACGAAGAATTGAAACCCAGACGGGAGGGCTGCATGTCGTGTACGGCGAGGGGAAGACTGGGCGTGAAGGAATCTGACCGTCTCACCGACCGCCCATCATTCCTCTCAACAAGGGAGTGGAAACCCTCACACACAAAGGGATCGGTTGTAGAGAGGAAGGAGCTAGGGGGACTCACTCGACATCCGCTGCTCTCTAAAGCGCATAGGAGAGGGGAAAAGAGCGTCTACTCAAAAAAAGCGCTGAAGGGACGCATCAAGCAAACTCGCAAGGCTGTTCTATGCAATAACGCGATGCAAGCCCAAGAGGAGCCCTGTCGGGAGAAGGGCCCTTGGTTTTCACATACGGCAGAAGCTAACGAGGGGGGGAGATGGCCTAGTGGGGGGATTCGTGAACTAGGGGGCGAGCGACGCACAGTGCAGAGCGAGGGTCGGAGCCACTACAGCGGGTACAGGCACAAAGCGTCGCGGCGCTAAAACGCTCGGTGACGAGATCAGGTGTCTCGGTGGTCGGAGCGAAAAGGCCGCGTCGCGGGAAAGCGCTATGAGCTTTCCGTCAAGAGGAAGTCAAGGTCGGCAAGACGGTGGGGGGACGCTAGGGGGGGGGGCGTCCGCGAGCAAAAGGGAACAGCAAGGAGGGACGAGGAGAGCGAGAGGACGGAAGGGAGGAGAACACCGTGCAAAACGGGGGGTACTATCTTTCCTTCGCGAGACAACTTGCTCGCGGGCCGAGAAGGACCAAAAAAAGGAAGGAACCACGATGGCTGAATCGCAGCGGGAGTGCCGGACTCGGAAGCTGAATCGTCTAAAAATCTAGGCAGGGAGTAGAGGACTCGAGCAAATGGCAGCTGGAGGAAACCCTTTTTCTTCACATGTACTGGTGAAATTCCCAAAAAACCCTAACGCGATCACGTAGTCGCGTTAGGCGTGGGGAGGGGGCTAAGTTCGAGGGCTAGTCAGGAGAGGCAGCGTATAGCAAGTGGGGGGGGGGGGGGGGGGTGGGGGGGGGGGGGGTGGGGGGGGGGGGGGGGGGGGGGGGGGGGTGGGGGGGGGGGGGGCGCGTTCGTCCCCGGCTGACTCTGGAAGCAGCGCATCGCGCGAATAAGGGCTCGAGGGATGGTAAACAAGATCTCTGGCCACTGCTCGGGGGCCAAGGGATGAGAGGGAGGAGACGTCAAAAGGTCGAACCAGAAAAAAAACGGCGTCCCGCGAGCGATCTCGATCAAAGACTACTTGAGGAGGAAGATGAAGGGAGGGGCACGAGCAGGCTACAATCGGAGAAAGCGCAGCTCAAACGACAGATCAGTTGCGCGAAAGGTCGCCAGCGCGTTTGGTAGCTGGGGGAAAATTCAATCAGAGAGAATTGGGCCCCGTGAGGGGTATACACAGAGGAACGGGAAGACTGGCAGCGCGAGCACGGGGGGGGTCATTCTAATCTAATCGGTGAAAGAGCGCAAGAGGAAAAAAAAAAGCGGAAAAATGGGCGACAGTTTTTCACAAAGGGGAAGCGCGGGTCAAAGAACATAAAAACAACTTTACGTGCATGAGAAAGACAAAATGCTTATCGCGGCCTCATCCTCGACCTCGAAGAGGCAGAAGAAAAAAAAAATCAGAATCTCTCAAAGGGGAGGAGGAGAGGGCAAGTGTGTACTGCGAGGCCCTCCTCCGCTTTCGGTTAGAAGAAATCAGAGAAGAGCACAGCAGCGAAAAATCCGATCGGATTCCCCTCTAGAAGGAAGATGGCGCGCGGCGAACTGAAAACGAAGAGGAGAGGTCCTTGCACGTCCTATAGCATACGCATGCATCTCACAGTCAACCTGCTCCGGCAGCAAGGGGTGACGCGAAGCAGAAGCGGGGAAAGTCTTCTTCCTAATGTTAATAGAAAGCCGGGGGATGGTAAAAAACCGCGTACGCGCGCCGAGGACGCGGCGTACTTGTGGTGGGGAAACACGGCGAAGTCATGGAGGGCAGACACCCGGCAAGGCGAGAAAACGTCGTCATCTCCGGCAAAAACGGTGGGATGTGCTGCGCCGTCAGAGAAAGCTACTCGGAAGGAACGGAGGGCATCCCGAGTGTCTTTAAAAAAAAACGCGGGGAAGATACGTCGTTTCCAATCTCTAGGTAGCCGGCACTCAACCACTTTGAACCGGAAAAAGGGAAAACTCCTCCTCCTTAAGAGCGTGGGAGAAAAGACCGGACGCCTAAAAAAAACTGCGCGATACGGCGGCGTGGGAATTCGTCCGCCTGGTTCTCTGCCACAAAGGGCTCTCGGGGGATCGCCTCACAACTTAGTACGAAAACAGGGCTCCTCCGGAAAGGGCGATAAGCAAAGGGTCGTCGCGAACGGAACCAAATTCCCTCTGCACGCTCTAGTCATACAACAACAAAAGGGGAAAAAGTATGAAAAGAGAAGGGGAAAGGAGGTCGGTGGAAGGTCTGCGACGACTCGGCTCTCCAGGAACACGTTGGCGACGAGATTAACTGCGAATCGCCACGAGGCAGTTTGTGGCATGAACCGGCGCGAAAACGGGACCAGACTCCCTATATTCCAGATCACGTCGAATCGTAGGGGGGGTCTCTCGAAAGATCTTCACGGAAGTCTTCTTAAACGGAAAAAGGGAAAAGGTCGCTGATGCCGGCGAAAATGAGAAGAGGAAAGAAGAGAGGAAGGCCAGTTTAAGCGCGGCGTGGGGGAACGGACAAATTCTTTATTAACTTCAAGAAAAAGGGAGAGATTCAGCTGCGCGTGGGGTCAAGTAAAACTGGCGCAGAACGCGGGGGTGACGGAAGATGCATGATGTAGAGAAGCCGGGGTTCATATCATAATCAAGGGAACCGAAACCGACAACACGTCGAGGACAAACGGGGGAACCAGAGCGGAGAACGAGCGGTGGAACACCCTACGGACTGTATCCAATGAGAATCCTCCCTCTCGGGAGATGGCAGTGAAAAACGCGCAGAAGAGAAGGACCGCATGATCGGTGACTATGCGGGACGTAGCAATTCCGAGGGGACGGCAAGCCGAAGCTGATCGTCGACCGACGGGGAGCGCCCTCTCTGTACACCAGAAGGGGGACGCCCGATAAGGTCTCGAGTGGGAGTCATGACTTCTTGTCGCTCGAAAGAAAGCGTTAAAGGATCAGCAGTACACAACTTGAAGAAGCTCACTCTTGTCGGAGTATGAGCACGGGGGGGCGCGCGTCCGAAAAAAAAAAAAAAGTCGAAGAGGACGCCCTTTTCACGGCGCGGAGAGTCAAAACGTCAGTTGTGGCGTACCTCCCTCGATCCGAGACGGCACTGGGGAAAAAGGTCGAAAGAAATGGCCCCTGCAGCGTCAAAATCGCTCGGGAAAAAGGGGACAGAAACTGCCCGAGCTCCGAGATGCAAGCAGGAAAACTATCGTAAAGACCAAAACTCGGCTGCAAAGACAAATGAAAAAAAATGACGTGACGACACGGGCGGAGAGCAGGAAAGGGGCGGCGAGTTGCGAACACGTTCGTAGATGGGGGTCCGGGACTGGTCTCCAGCTTGGTAGTACGGAAAAACGAAGAAGGAGCAGCGCCCGGCACGAAGTCCAGCCGGATGATAGAGACGAAAGAGAGCGGAAAAGGGACGTTGTCGGGGCAGCGACGCGATGGAACTTTCTCCTGACGCGCATGATGGAAAGCCTTTTTACTACGAAGCGTGAGGTTCCCCAGAAGAGTATCGGGAACAAGAGCGGCCTCCGAGGCAGCTCGGGGGCGTAACAGCGGCTTCGACGCGCACATACTTGCTGAATCCGAAAGGCAGCAGAAAACAAGAAGCGCGATAAGTGGATCAGACGGCAAAGGAGGAGCAAATCGAAAAAGAAAAACGCTTATGAGGAGTGCAGACGAACGGTTATCCAGAAGCCATGGGCACGAGTCGGGGAGCTGAAAATCCCGAGAAGGACAAAAACATAGCGCTGCTAAAAGGCCAGCTTGCAGAGTAGGAAAGCGTGTCAAGAAATGCTTGTTTCGATAGCTTGAATCCCGACAGAGAAATCGACGAGACTTGCCCATCGAAGAGGACGTAAGTGCACTGGAGGAATCCGACCGAATCTCTCTCTCGCACAGAGAACCGCGGCAAAAAACACGCTAAAAGACAGACGCCCGGCCAACAGCGGTAAAAGCCTACAAGGACCGCGAGAGGTCACGGAAAGACTAATGAGCGCTGTAATAGGAACGACCCGTTCGCCCTCACACAGACAAGGAGGAGCTCACCGTAGCAAAAAACAGAAAGCGTGGGCTCTTGGGACGAGTAAGGAGATCGTGTTCTGCGACCAGAGCCGCTGACGAGGCGTCTCTATCACGGTAAGAAAAGCCCAAAGAGGAAAAATCTGAAGAAATCGGGGAATGCCGAGAAAAAGAGAAAACAACTGGACTAGCACGACCAGGGAGCAAGGGCAAATGAAAAGAGCGAGATTCCTAGCCAGAATGCTAGGCTAGAGACTTCAGCGGATAGCAAAGCATAGGGGCAAACCCTAAGAGAGCGCAAACTCGGGAAGAGGAACGATTCTTTAAAGGACTTAGGAAAAAAGGCCGAGAACGTCGATAAAAAAAGACAAAAGGAAAGGGTTTTTGTTAGTGTCATTCCAGAATAGACGAGATCAAAAAATTAGCGGAAGGCGGCGCAGGGGCGGGGAGCGGAAGAGAATTAAAAAAAACGACATCGGCAAAGAACGACGACGCACAGGCAGACGTCAAGTGCGAAGCCCGTACTCGTTTTGCTAAGCTCAAGGTTGGACGGGAGGATTCCGGAGGACAGTAGAAAAAAAAGGGGAGAAAAACGAAGGAACAGCAATACAGGCCATCGAGGTGGACGATCGAGTTGAAAGGCTTACGAGCAGAAGGACCCATGCTCTCGGGACGGGCGATTGAAAACAAAGGCAAAAGGAGACCGAGCGGGACTGGTCAAAAAAAGGAGGAACGAAGAGTCAGCGGCTGGGAAGAGGGGTCACGGGGGGTCCGCAACAACACAACGGGGTATGATTACACATTATGTCTCACGAGAAGGAAGCCGCGAAAAAGGGGTCCAAGTTCGTGGCCCCAACTAAAGGCCGGGCATCAGGCTGGGTCGGCGGTCAGCGACGAACGACGAGCAGTGGGGGGAGTGAATACGACAAGCGGCGAAGAGGGGGGGGGGGGGGGGGGGGGTCACAAAAGAGGTAGGACAGGTTCTTGAATTGGTACGCGAGAGATCTCGTTCCGCTCGGCATACACGACATCACCCACAACGACCTCCCCAACAAAAAACAACAAAGAAAAAAAAACCAAAACCTCCCTCACAAAACACAAAAACACACAAACAAAAAAACACCCTCAACCAAACAACAAACACACCCAAAACGCATCCCACACCCCTTCGAACCAAACCACCAACACAAGGAAAAACACAGACCCGATTAGAGGACAAACGGGAAAGAACTTTGGTGATCAACTCAATCTTCATTTCTAGAGTCGCTTTCCTATTAGTGTCTGTGAAGGGATCACCTGAAAAAAGGGGGAACTACCTAAACAGCCGAGCAAAAAGAGAATCTGTGGGAGACGCTAAACACCCCCTTTCTCGGTAGGAAAGATCATTGGCAGAATGGGACTCACGCGTATCCTCGTAGAGGAGATCTGTAGCTCCGAGTAGGTTGCTCCACGAGCGTTCAAACGCCGCGCTGAATGGAGAATAAAAGCAAAAAATTCGGGCGATGCCTCGCACGAACACACTCATCGCACTGGCGGGAGGGAGACAGGGGGTCGATCCTCGCAACCACGTACGTGAGGGCTTCCTCTTGAAATTGGGGGGGCAGTGAGGGAACAAATTAGCGCGAAAGGGACAGGCTCCGTCATCGAGAATGGTTAAACGCAGAAAAAATACGACGGTACGCGGAAGAGACCAGAACTCTGACGAGACTCTCTCCTCGGTGAGAGATCGTGGTCTCTGGACTTAAGAAAAAGGCTCGCGTTCGCGTTCACAGCGGCGGATCTTCCAATCATCTTCTGAGTCGAAGGGAAGGGCAAGCGCTGTGCAGCTAGGGGCGTCCCGCGATCTAGGGGAGCCGTCGTTGGGACGCTTCAGCGCTCATCGGGAAAGGGGAGGATAAAAACGAAAACCGTTTGGGCAGGATCGGGCACGGCAGCGGGCTAAAAAAAGCTTGAAAAGGGCGGCAGCTCGGAGAACCAGCATGCTCAAAAGGGGCGCCTTAGGGGGCATAGCGGACAGGATCACCCTCCTCGTCGGAGTCCGAGGATCTCCAGGCGGCGAGCTAGTAACGTAAAAGGCGCGGGGATGCCAGTTAGAGCAGCACGCGATGGTAACATGGACTTCCCCGGCGCCCTCAGGAAAAGTCGAAGAAGCTCGCTGCGGCCGTGTTCGGTCAAGAGGTCGCAGCTAGGAGGGGGGGACGATTCTCTAAAGCCCAGCGGGGGGAGCCCCGAGCTCGAACGCGCGCGCCTCGATAAAAGGATCCTCTGGATGGGAACAGGAAAGAGGAGCAAAAGGCTCGTAAAAAGGAGATGAGCGGCTTCGACAACAAAATCGTCGTCGGATGAAAAAAAAGCGTACCGCGAGGGGGGACTCGTAGTCCGACACGCATCGGAAGAGACTCAGGGAAAAGGCTCCCCTGGCCGTTCGGCACGAGGGCGGAGGTCCTACCCTTCTCTACCGGAGGCAAATCACCGCGGAGGTTCAAACACGAGCCGCTAGATCTCACAAGGGGTGTCGCAACGGGAAAAGGAAGACGTAATGCCGGGTGCACGCGGGAGGTGGTATCCGAATAGTCATCTGGCAGCGCGCGAGTGAATTCACTCTACATCGTCTAAGCAGGGTACGCTCCTTCCTCAGTCATGGGAGAGAAAGGGGGGGTCCCATGAAAGGAGGGCTCTTCTGGCTTAGGACAACGGTAGGGAAAGTGCTTAAGAGGAAGCTGGCAGCATACAGGGCGCTGAAGAATCTCGCTTCTGGAATAGAGGACTCCTCTCATCGCGCAAGACGTGCGCTCGAGAAGGGGAAGGGGGGGAGATCCATCGTAAAGAGTTCGTTCGCGGAGATCAAAGGAAAAAGAGCAGGTCAGCCTCTCGGGCGCCAAGCGAGAGTTGACCGAAGAGGGCGAAGCAAGGAAGGTCCGAAAGATCTGTCTATGCTAAGGGATTGCAAGGAAGAAGCAGATGAAATCACAAAACCGGCCACACCTGCGGTCGGCAAGGAGAAAAGCAAGCCGCAAAAGAGAGTTAGCTTCGTAACTAATGGATCATAGAAAGAAGGGGGATGGTTCCACCGCTGTAGAGAGAGAGAGTAGTCTAGGCGGGGGGGGGAGGAAGCCACGCAGGGATGGGGGTAATAAACCGGCCCTTCGGACCGTCCATCGTCCAGGGCAAAAACCCCGAGGGAGGGCGCAAGACTCTACTCCATCTGAAAATATCCTCGGTAAGGGTTTCCATCAAGGAGTTCTTGTCCCCTCAAGGACAGGAAAGGAAGGAAAAGTGGAAGTTCAGAAGAAAAAAATCAAAAGCACTACCGTGACGCCGGGATGGGAAACGACAAGGGCAGTGAAGATCGTGTCTATAAAGGCGCCATGAAAAGCGGGAATTGCGGACCTCTAGCTGAGTGGATTAGGAGTCTCAGTGAGGTGACTCCAAAAAAAGGATCGGCGATCGCCTCACGGGAAATCTTCAAAAAAGAGTCTCTCCAATGAGGAGAAGGAGCAGGTCCGAATTCACCGAGACCTCAATCTGAAACAGAAAGAGAGCCGACACAACAGAGTAGGAAGGAAAAAGGAAGGGAAAGGGGGGGGGTCAGATGGAGGCTAGAAGGGCGCAAAACGAAAAATATCAGTCTCTGCCCTTACTTATACGGGTCAAGAAGATGCACGTGGGAGGCAGATCACGTAAGAAGGGTGGGGGGGGCAGAGCAAACCGCTGGCGAACGAATCAATCCGAAGAAGCAGATCAGGTGCTCGTTCGAGGCTACTTACGATCGCAATCGTCACTGCTTTCGGACGGTTCCCTCTATGCGTAAAACTTACGGCGGCCGGCGAAAAACTGACGGCTAGGACGTCCGGTAAATTCGCGCGGGTGGAAAAGAACGGGATGGGAACTGTCCACGCCTGAAGCTTCCGCTGCGCGTTAGAACGGGCGCAGAAAACTCGGTGTGAGGAGATTCCGGTGGCTCGAGGAAACCGGGGCCTCATGACCGCGAATCGCCGGCATCATCCAAACTCTATGCGAAGACGTGAGAGCGAAGAGGGGAAAAGTACAAGATTTTCTGATGATAAATCGCGTCACTCCTAAACTCGCCGATGACAGCGCGAAAAAAGGAGACTTGCAAAAGGGGACAGTGAGCTGCATGCCGGAGAAAGATGAGGGGGACGGGGAGCCGATACGAAAAGAAAGGCGATGTCGACATACGAGGGGAGGGAGACGCTAGTACACACTCCGCGGGGCCGCACGAGAGGAGGCTCGGAGGAGAAGAAAGATTCAGTGCATCTCGCAAAACTCAATCGGGGAAAAAGGTAGGCCGGGGACCTTGAGAGAGCGCCCTCTCAGAATGAGATCGTCGGAAAGTCTCAATCCCTCAGAGGATTGAGACAGACTTAATAGCTTGAGATAGCAGAGCTCCTGGGGAGCATGTGAAAAAAGAACACATCGACTTAAAAACTGGGGGAAAACGGCGACCAGAAAAGAGCTGGCCTGCCGCGGGAAGAGAGCGAGTAGAAAACGATTTGACGTCGAACTGACGATCAACTCCCTGACCAAGCACTGAAAAGCTGCTAGGGAGACCACTCCGCGGCAAGAGAAGCTCATGCTTCCAAGTGCGACCACGAGGAGAAGCAGAAAGGCTCGTGGCTACGAGACGGTCGAGCGAATCAGATAGATGGTATTAAGGGCAAGGGCGACGTTCACTAAAAGGTCAGCGGGGGACCCGTTCACTACGTTCGGATATAAAGGAGAAGAGAGAGCCACGCTGGGGGGTTGATAGGGCATCGTAGAGGACAAGTGGACGAAGGAAAGAAAATCATGGTCGATCAGTGGAGAAGCGTATGCCCAAGCCAGAGAGCAGGGTTATCAAAAAAAACGCCGCCGGATTCAGCTCGGGACACAGCAAACAGAAACGTCTAGTCAGGCAACTCTACACAGAAAGGAAAAAACAACAAGTAAGGATGTCGGAAGGGAAAAGAAGTGCCGAGGAGGAAGACTCAGGAGACGGTACATCGCTGAGAGTGAAAAGGACAGAACGGGTCCAGAGACAGTTTGGGAGGAGGGAGGAAGCTAGGGGGGACGAACGAAGAGCGCGACGAAAGATCTTCAAGAAGGGAACCCGCGTGCACGAGATAAATCAGGTCCCTCGTGCTGGGATGCTACGATGGACGAAAGAGAGGGCCACGGGCCCTAAGGACAAAATCCGTAACGCGGGGTCCGAATCCTGGACGTAACTCGGAGGAGGGTCACACCAGAGGAGTCCAAGGATACGCGAATCAAGGGACAAATCCGCTTCGCCGAACAGGCGTCGAAATCGGGGGGAAGAAAGACCATAATGAGCAGAGGGGTAACCGAAAAGGCACAGTGAGACGAAGAACAAGAGAACACGGGAAATCTCACCTGTACGTCCTAGAACGTCCGTGGCTTTGAGCGTACAGCAGCTGGGGGGGGAGGGACGAACCATCCAGGGTAGAAGAGAGAAAAACGACGGAGCACGAAACACAGAGCACCATGGCTGTAAGAACTCGATCTTAGGGCCGGGATCTCCACCACGGGGGGGGAACTCGCCCTACGTCAGACTTAGGGGCAAATGCATCTGGGCAGAGAGAAATCGAAAAATGAGGCTGAGAATCCCGTAACGCGTAGAGCACGCTGGAGCCCAGGAGAGGCTTCTCGAGGGAATTATAATATACGAGGAGTAAAGGGAGGGAGAAACTGGATCTGTACATGGAATGACTCAGACACGAAAACGAGCCCGGTTGGGTGTGGAGGTTCTTGCCAATGCGAAATCTTACGGAATGATGCGGCAGTAAAAGGGAGCGGCAGATACTGCACGAAGAAACGAGAGGCATCGAGCAGCAAACCATTCGAGGGGCCAGTTCTCGACGTAGCAAGAGGGGTTGTTTAAAACAATCCTCCAGAGGTTGGACGTATAGCGAAGGAAATAAGATCGAGCCCTATGAACAGACAAGAAAACTGGAGACAAGAATGGCGGGGGAGTGAATATGAGTTGATGCGAGGGGGAGTAGCTAACGGACAAAAGTCGGCTCGCTGGACAATGCCCTACCGCATGGAACAATATCTAACAAGGGCGCCAAAAATTGAAGAGGCGCGGGAGGCAGGCGCGGTATGCA
>Ga0179593_1420165_pt1 | contig 18778 bp, 16 predicted proteins | sample CZODoug2_1_08_16_FD_185931 | JGI IMG/M metagenome (GOLD analysis project Ga0179593, IMG submission 185931) | Vadose zone soil fungal communities from Angelo Coast Range Reserve, California, USA - CZODoug2_1_08_16fungal (PacBio error correction) | ecosystem: Environmental > Terrestrial > Soil >...
GGGCCTAATCCGCTTCCCAGCGATCGGACTGGACAGTAAAAAACAGGAAAGTCCCCATAGGAAGCGGAGGAAACCTGTGTGTTTGGGATAAGTCAACCAAGGTATGGGCCGAAAAAAAGGAGACAGGCAGAGGCGGAAACCAGGACATCATGCTGATACCGAACGGAAAAAAAAGCCGGGCTTTTCATATCCTGCCGCTCCGGAAAGACGGATGGGAGCCGCAGCGTGTGACGCGATGAACTGGCCAAGGCTCAGAAAACGAACGCAGGAAGATATGAGAAATATTGGGGAAATCACAAGTGGCAAGCAAGCATGCCCGGAGGACTACTAATGGGAAGGGGGGAATCGCGCAAAGGAAGGGGAAACAAAGACAAATTACGCTAGGAATCAAACGGTATCCGGAATGAACGAGAACGATTAAAGGCGGCCGGGATACTACAGCGCGCGCCGAGTAGAATCTAGAGGGGGGGGCTTGCGAAAGGATAGGCTAGGCCTTTCGAGACAAGGGGAAGGTGTGCGGTTCGAACCGACCCACACCGAGGAAGGGAGAAGAGGCGCGCGGACAAAAGAGAAGCAGGAAAGTGGAGAAAAAAAAAAACTGAACGAAAGGGAATCCAAACATATAAAGGAATAACCACTCGAAAGGCCGGCCAGATCAGAAAACTCAAAAGCCAGCGACGAAAAGGTAAAGATACTCACTTAAGGGGATAAGCGTGAACCTGGGGTAAGAAAACGGTCCGCGTTCGGAGACAAGGGTCAGGGAGGAGCGACCGGGAGAAGTCCCAAGAGCCGGCGCACCTCAGTCCGGAGGGAAGGGGCGATCGAAAAAAATCAATAAGAAAGTACAGATTGAAGGGGTGGGGGAGGGGGGGCCCGGGCGCTGTTAACGGAGATGCAGGTACGGGTCTCCGGGGTGCAAGGAGAGCTACCTATGAGTAGGGGGGAATGCGAGAGAGGCAAAGGCAAGGCAAGACAGACAATGGGCCAGTGTAGAAGGAAGGAAAAATAAGGTCCGCCGAGGAATATGCAACTACCGTAGAATAGACGATGCGAAAGAATGGCTTCAACGAAGTGGGGTCGATCACGAACGCTGGATTCGGGAAAAAAAGGGGAACGAAAACACTTGGAGAAAGCAGCGAGAATTGGAGAGAAGATATGAGAGGGGGAAAGGGACTGATGAGAGGACCTAGGAAAAGGGTCGCCTCGCTATCCTTAGCAAAAAAGAAAGACCTTCAAAACGGGAAAAGACTCCGGGCAGTAAAAGCAAATTCAGCGGATAGACGGGGGGACATCAGCCAATAGAAAAAACGAAGCACGAAGGAGGCAAACAATGGTTTCGCCTTGAAGAAAATTGGCAGGACTTGAAGTATACGCCACGTGTTTTGACGCGCCGCGAGAGGGGACTGGAAGCGGCGAGGGGGGGCCGTAAGCCAATCCCTCAAGGGTGTTGCTACCAGTATATACCTATCATTCGAGGAAGTTCGCGCCGCGACAGGCCAGGCGGGAGTTGCAATTGAGGGACCCATATATTGAGAGGAATCTCACTTGGCGGGAAGAAAAAAACGCCAGCAGAGGTCCTTAGGGGCGAAGGTACTAGGCCATAACAAGAATACCGAGGGGCTGGGGAAAAAGGCGGAGGTGGAGGGAAATGGTATCCCATTGGGTGGCAAAGAAACGGGGGGGACAGAGGAGCTAGCCGAAATAGCAAGCCGTATGGAAAAGGGTGTTCCTCTTAAAACCTCGGGCAAAAGGATACGTTGAGGAAAAAAAGGAAATTTAAACGGAAGAAACGAAAAATAGCAAAGAGGACTTGATTGGGGGGTGGTGTCCTTCCTGGGCTCATCTGGAAGATCTTCACGAGGGGGACATCTAGAAGGGGCAGAGGGGGACGGGGAAGGTAACCGGTCGAGGCCTGGGAACGTCGGAACGAAATGAATATACCCCGGAGAGGGGATGTAATTGCAGACGATTCAACACTAGGAAAAAGAGAGTCATCGTTCACCACAAGCGCCTTCGGAGAATATTCTAAGGCGACATGGTAATGACTCGGATAAAAAAGACAAACTGACGAAAAGAATCCTGGTCCAGAGAAAAGGTTGGATGGGGACGTAGGAGACACCTCTTTAGAAGGATTAATAATATCAAAACGCGGGGGAGGAGAGAAAATGGACCATCATGAGAAAGACAAAACACGAGCAATGCCTTGGACCGGCGTACGGATTTTTGACGAGCGCAAACGGTAAAAAGACTGAGACTCCGTAAAATAAAGGGGCAAGAGAGCAAGACACGGACCATAGAGACCACACAGCCACGAAAGGCGAAACCCGCGACTTAAACCGGGTTAGACTGGGAGTTGGGAAATTAAAAAAAAAAGGAGGGACGGATCATGCTCAAAAAAAAGCTCAACGCTCGCCCCTACTCCAGAAAGCAAAGGGAGGGATTAGAGCAAAAGGGCTCAACAAAGGTCCTAACATCTGCAGGCCCCTGTGTATCACCTTGAGGTCAAGGGAGAGACGAAAACAGCTCAGAGGCGCTCGAAAATTGACTGTGCTTGGGGTGGGGAAGAGCAGTGAAGAATCATGACGTCCATGGAAGAGGGGAGGGAGTCTCTCCAACCTGGAGGAGGAAAATATAGAAAAAAAAAAAGCTGATTGAGAAAACCTCGAACAGTAAAAAAAATCATAACCTCAATTCAGGCAGGGACTGCTCCAATCGAACGCGCCGGGATTGCACAAAAAGAAAAGCCGTTAAAGTCACAACAGGGGAAAGGCAGACTGCCTCTCATCTGGGTAAAAAGAACAAGAAAAAATCGCTCGTGCAACAAGGGGAGAAAAAAAATAGGGGGTGGAAAAAGAAAATCGTCGCAATGAACTACCGTCAATTCGGGTGGATTTTAAACTTTCAAACAGGAATCATGAGGAAGGGGATTCAGGCGCCGGGGTCTAGATAAGGGGCTGTGTCCCGGAGAGGGGGAAAACGGCCTTGCGATAAACAAGGCAGTTTACGACGAAAATATTGGAGGGCGAGAAAGAGAAGACAGAAAAGCCAATTCGCGAGATCGTGGATCCGTGGTCTAGGCGAAAAAAAAAGCAGAATCGCTTCCTCGGGTCTTACCAGAGAAGAAGGAAACAGCTCCTAAACTCCGAATAAAAGGATCGCAACGGGACGCGCGCGTCACCGGTTCGAAGATTACCATCAATCCACGACTCTCGAAAGAGTTTCTCGCACGACGGAGTGGGAAGATCGTAAAGAGTGGAGAAGTCGCGAAAAACAGAAGAGGGAAAGGAGAACTAAGGAAAGGTCCAGGGAAAAAGAGGCGGCAACCTAAAGCACATCGCGAAAGAAACAGGCGATTCAACTCACTGGGGGGAGAAGGGCTTGGGCCTAAGAAACAGAATTAAAGGGAAAATCACCGTTCCTGGAGAGAAAAAGAAATTAGAATGGACAGAGGTCGAGGGGTCCGGGGGGCGAAAATATGCCTCACTCGGAAAAGGGAGTGGGATTCTCAACTCATTTGGGGATTAGATGCTTCTCAGGCCTCTTACCATTAGAGAGGTGAAAAGAGGAAACTATCGGAGAAGGTCACAGACCGTAGGAAAAAACAACATGTATAATTGCTACGGTAAACTTCTTTTTGGGATTAATCAGAATCGCAGGCTGTGCTTTCGCCTGAGGAGGGGATCACGTAACGGCTGTAATCGTGGATTCACCGACAAATGCGTGGAGGGGGAGAGATCACGTTGGATGATTCCTCAAAGGGGAAAAATAACGCCGCCTAAGGAGGCCTCGAAGGGGTCTCCGCCTTAGTAGCGAGGGGTTCAAAACAAAACAGGAGGGTTCGGACTGCAAACACCATCGAAGAAATCGTCTCACTCTAAAGGCTTTGAAAAAAAGAGGGAGTGAAATCGATTGTTGAAGGAAATGGTAGGCGCACCAGCATAACTCTGCAGAAAGGGAAAAAGTTAAAAAAATCGGCTCTGATTACAAAAATCCGGATGCACTGGGAAGATTCATGGACGACAAGGGCGATTAAAGGGCTCAACGAACATGAGTCTTCAGGCTTTCTGGGCTTCAGTAGAGACAGGAGCTGATGGAAAGTTCCTCGACATCAACGGAAAATTTAAAAAGGCAAAACAACCGGGCTCATCCTGGCGCAACGAGGGGTTTTCGACCTCGGCAAAGCATGTGGAACGCTCCACTCTATTCGACTCAGAAACTTAGTTGAATAGGGAGGAGATAAGCTACTGGAATACTATACTGTTCAAGGACTTGAATCTGCTTGAGTTGAGAATTGCACCGCTTTCGTGGAGAAGAATTAGCTCTGCAGACACGAAACTGCGCGGATCAATGTAGACGGACCCCCTCTGGTTCTGTCTACTTCTTAATCCGTCCGACGTAACCGCCAATTTTCAAACCCGAAGGGGGGCAAGGGAGTAGGTGGATGGGGGGGGCGGGGCGAGGATCTCTCTACTAGAGGACCTGGACTCAGGTGTACGGCCCAAAGACACCAACCGGGGTGCACTTACCGGGGCTGGAACTTCTTGAGGTCTTGGGGAAACGTTTCACTCTCCGCTGCAGCGGTGACAGGCTTTTGCGACAAGTGGGCCACGGCTTGCCAATAATTGTCTCAGCGGTGTCGGTGGACCCTGGCTGTCCAGAGCGGAAGGAGAATGAAAGAGGAAGCGTGGGGTCGGAACGGTCGTGCGCGGTTCTATAAGGACCTTAAAAGAAGGAAAGGAGGCCTGCCATCTGGGTCATGATATCCAATTTTCAGTCAGTGGGAAATTGGTCGTGGTAAGGGACTACCTGATTCCGATTAGAATGGACGGGTCGACAATCGGGATCCGGAAATGTTGTAGGTACTAGGAAGAACTCTAAAGGAAGAGGTTGAAATGCTGTAGGATGCGACTAGAGAAGGGTCCAGCCGTCTCATGAGATGCTCGCTCGAAGTCGATCGCGCGCCTCGACAGTCAGCTTCTCATGACCGCGTTCTCGCATTCTCGAATCCTTCGCTGTGGATCTCGGCAAGGGGCTGTTGGGCTAATCGCGACGATCCTCGCACCTGCGTGTCTGACTGCAAGGCTGACAGCTGGGCTCACATCGTCAAAAAAAAGGGAGGTTAGTTGCTAATGTAAGGGGGGTCCGTCAGATTAAAGGAGGGAAGGGAACAAGAAGGACATTGCGAAAGAGAAGAGAAAGGGAAGACCCAAAGCAGAAGCACATTCTCTTTTGGAAGGAATACGAAAGGGGAAACCTTTCCGAAAAAAAGCGGCCTGTCTCGTGTGGCAGACAGCGGGGGGAAGGCAGAGGAAACCCCAGCGGTACTTCGGGGAGGCAGTAATGCCGTTTTGACTGGTTAAGGAAAAAGTTAGATGCGGGAGCGGAGTAGGACATCCTCGCACAAAAAAAAAAGGAGGAGGAAAAGATAGTTGAAAATCCTGCTCTCGCGACCACCTTAAAAAAAGGCCGAGACGCCCCTAAAAAGTCCACCCGATTTGTCATGGCCCGGCACCCCGTTGGGTGCCGGCAAACTACAGGATCTTGTATTGAGAACCACGGTGCTCCGCGAAATCCGGCACAAGAAGACTGGGAGGGCACAGGATACAGGCACGTATCCGGGTCGGCCAGGACGGAGTGGACGGCATCGGAGTCGGCTCTAAAAAAGCAAATGAGCATAAAAGCAGGGGGATAATGAAAAAATGGTCTGAAAAACCGCGCGGGAAAGCATAAGCTCCGACCGAGGGCCCCTCTCCCTCAGAGGACGCCTCACCCGACGCTATTCCAAAGCGCGGATCCGGAGGCACGCAGATATGTTCATGAGAAATCGGCCTCCGTAAGCGCTCGAACTCTAGCAGCTGTGGCCTTACGAGGCTGCCCCAGGGCTCGAGCTACGTCCTCTCCTTCCATCTTAGGACTTTCTTGCCTCGAGAACCCCACTCAGCCGAAGACTTCGAGAACATGCCCAAGACGAATAGGCTGCAGGTGAAAGAAAAAAAAGAAGACTAAAACGGAAAGAGGCCACTAATGTTTCAGAGAAAAGATACTTTATAGTCCGCCATGATAAGAAAAAGAGACCAGCGAAAGAAAAAAAGCTGTCACATCGTAATGAGCCTTCGATCCTGGGAGAAAAGGGGACAGCTAATACGGTAGCCAATGTAGTTAAGGTGGCCAGGGGTATTTCCTAGGCGTCATCCACAGCGCCTGGCCGGATCTTGTAATACACTTTCGCGCCAAAAAATGAATGCAAAGGTCCATGAAGGTGTAGGGGGCCCTTTTCATCAGTGTCAAGAAGAGGGAAAGTCGGTAGGTAACAAATCTACCGTGGGTTGTCACTGAAGTAGAAAACGCAGAGGGTCGTCTGAAGGAGAGCTCATGTGCTTGGAATACGAGATTCCACGAAGAGTTGTGAAAAACGGATGAAAGACAGTACCGCCGAGAAAGGTCAACGTCAAGTAGACGAGGAAGTGTACGGCGACTGATTCACAATGGGTTAGGAAGATGCGAGAAGGAGGTCAGGAGGCCGAAAACATCGAAAAGACGGATAGTCGGACGCACGAACGACCGAGTAACGCTGAAAGTGCTTAATGAACTCTACTACGAATCCTCCTCTTCGATAAGTCCTCAATAAAATATAATAATCCCTTGTCAGAAAACCTTTGGGATAGAAGAGGAATTAAAAGAAAAGGAAATAATAATTATCTTGTCATCATCTGTTAAAGTAGAAGTAGACCATCTCCGCTCTCTCCCGTTTTTATCAGTGAATCACATTTTCACTGATTATTAGAAGACGTGTTGGTCAAAAATACAAGGAGAGAGATCAATGTAAAAGCGTGTGGTTGGCCCTGCAATGGACCGAAGTTTGTCGACCAGGATCGTTACTCGATAGCCTGCATGACGCCGGGCGCCAACGCGCAATCATGCGACCGGATGTGGTGCACAGTGAAGGAAAAGAACCATATCTTCTCAGATGAAACTGTCGGGGAGCCGCGAAAAGCTCCGGGGGAGAAAAAAAGCAGAAAACGAACGGGAGGGAGATTGCCGAACAAGTAGCGTGGAGGCGAAAAGTCGCAATGGGGCCGGTGAAAAAAAAGGGGAGGTGGGGGAAAGAGAAAACCGCAAGAATGACCAAGGCGCCGTGGTCCGCTGCGGGGGCAAGCTCTGCCGACGCGCCGCTAGTCAACGAGGGGGGACTTAAGAGGCTATCATCGGGAACGGGCGAAGTGATTTGGAAGGCCGTCCTGTATGCCCTGCCATCAGGCAGATCGTAAACAACACGATCTAGCGGAGCGAGGAAGGGCAGTCGGAAGTTGCCGAACAGCTCTTTAAAATCGCACTTTCAGGGGTAGCCTCCCGAGGCAAATCAGACAAATTGGGTGTGAGGAAACGGCCAAGGACACAGGATCGGCAGTCGGACCAAAGCAAGTCAGTCGGAGGGCACAAACGCTGACAGGGTGATTGAAAATACCGAGACCCCCCCGTTCATGCCGGAGAAACCATGAACAACAATCTCTCAAGGGGACGCGGCAGGGATGATAACTGTTCCTAAAAGCTCTGAGAAGGCTTATACTAAGAGAGGAAAGGAAACGAAAAAAGACAATCTGCCTCTACCAGCGTAGAAACGGCTCGCAAATGCCTGGGGGAATGAATTTCGGAAGATGTCGTTACTGCAGACGGAACGAAAATCTGAAAAAAGAACGAATGTCAGGGAAATCAACGACGTGGACGCATCAGCCCCTCCTCCAACTATATTCTCCCCCTCAGGGCACCGGACGAGATGACCGATGGGGGGCCCTGGGGAAAAAAAGGACCGAGCTGAAATGGTCTCCGGGGGGAATCAAAAAGACGAAAGTCAATACGTCGCAGTAGAGCCGTAAAGGTAGAGCAACCACAGAGACAAATCAAACAGAATCTGCTAAAGGTGCAACCTTGAATGGCCGTATCAGGCGGAACGGCGCCGGCTAGCGATTGGGCAAACGGTGGACGTTAGTTGTGGGGTTGGAAATGGGCTAGAGATCGGGCCCTGAAAGAGGTGGGCTGAACCAAAAAAGGGAGGGAGGGAAGGGGTAATAAAGGAGCGCGGGGGAAAAGATGGCGGTTGAAAAAAAAAGCCAGGAATCCTCAAAGAAAACTCAACAAAAAAAAAGGGTCAATCAAAACCAACTTCGTAGCTCCAGGACTGACACATAGGACTATTGAGCACACAGGGCGCCTACAGACGGAAGGGGAAGGGGAGGGGGAAGAATATGGTGCATCTAAGCCCGAGCTAATGGCGACGGGAGGAAGTGGCGCTCGGGGGGGCTCGGACCTCCTGAATCACTTCAGGCTTAACGGTAAAAAGGACTGAATAAATCAGAAGCAGTGTTCAAGAAACGGGCAACGGGGGTTGCTCACGGCAGGTAGTACGGGCAAAGCGTGTCAAGTGAGGGGAGACCACGGCCATTCAAGGACAACACTATCTCAGCTAAGGCTGTTGGTGAGGGGGCGTGGGCAAGGCGAGTCGCGGAGAAAAAGCGTGAGAAACTTTTAGAGGCTACGGCGCTCTAAGGACTCTTCGTCTACTTTCGCCAAGACTAAGAAAAAGACGCAGCCCAATGCACCTCAACCGTTCGGGTGGGGGAACTTAAGAGTGCAGTCCCGTTGACAGTAGGAAAAGAATGGTCCGCGAGTTCTCGCATGTGCAGGGGTCGTGGACGATGCTATCCGTGGCGGAGGGGGAAAAAGTGCGCGCCAAAGAGAAAGGGGATGTAAAAGGACGAGGGGAGAGACCAGGCGATTAGTCCTGACAGGAGGCACAATCCAGGCCAGAATGCTCGGCGCATTTGTAAGTACGAGAGTAACTTATTACTTGACTCAAAGGGAACGGATAAAAAAGGCAAATTCTCCTCAATGGGAGGGGTTGGGGGCCGGGAGTCCTATTCCAAAGGGTTAAGCAGCAGCACCTAGATGAGTAAAGGAGTATGCAACGAGGAAAAGAGAATCGAGGGGGCGCGTCTGGGCGTCGCGTTCAAAACTGTCGTCACATCTGGGCAAAACCAGGGCTCGTGCAGAAAAGGACACGCAATTGGGTAGGAAGAAAGAAATTCGGCTTGCCGAGACCCGACTGCAGACAGGAGAACTGGACTGGGGAGGAAAACGGCTTTAACCAAAGGTGAGGGCCTGAGGACGTCTGATTCCTACAGGAGAACTACAGCAGGGAAGCGTCATAGGGAGAACGGATGTTCATGGCCGGAACGGATCGATCGAAATGGACGACACCGGCGGGAAATTGGGAAAGGAAACCAAGACAACTGGACAGTCTTCTCGGAGGGGGAGGACAACAAGCAGTTTTCACTTCCTCAGGTGAACAAACGCCACAAAAAAGGCACAGCGAGGGCGTTGAAGAGGGAAGGATAATAACAAAATCAATGCAAACTGACTGGGAGGGCGCAAAAAAGATCCTGGCTCGGCACAGCGGGCAAAGCTGGAGGTCATCTTTCTGGCTGCTGATGCAGGCATCAGAAGACTATTACCGAGTACACAGAACGTTAACTAGGGGAGGGGAGAGAGAAAAGAGGCCAGCTAAGCCGCGTTCACCTGTTTTCAGTCAATCGAGAAACTGATGTGTACGCCATCGCACGGCCAAGGCTTGAAGAAATGTCACGTACGGAACGTATACGAAATTGCAACCTTTCGTCATTCGGCGGGGCGGTCGGTGAAGGGGCAACGGCTTCGGGGGGAGTAAAAATGAAAAACGAATTCAGAAGGACAAGGGAAAAAAGAAAGATGGGAGCCTGAACTACAAAAAATCTGGGGAAGAAAGAAACCAACAAAAATCAGTCTATTGGAAGAAAAGACTCAGCGGGGAAAAAATACCATTTGGGAACCAAAACTCAAAACCAAAGGGGGGGGAAGGCTTGAAAGTGGCAAATTGCAGTGGACTCTGTTTCTGCGGCGACCCTTCTCCTCCCATGCTGGGTCGCTCAGGGGGGGCTCTCAAGGCGGGAAAAGGGGGCCTCCAAAAATCGAAAGGGCGCGGACACGGGAGGAAGCAAGGCGGGGAAGCGTCAGGGTGACTAGCAAGTGCCTACGTTTGGGAAAGTTCCGGGGGAGGAGGCTTTCTTAATCAAAACTTGAAAATCATAGATTGTCGAGGGAAATTCTCTTGGCTGTAAAACGAAGTGGACAGGGTCAACGTGTGCGGCATCGTTGTACTTCACTAGACTCAAACGACCGTGAGAGGGGAGTGTTCTCGCGAGGGCTCGGCAAGGGGGGGGGGGCTACTCTTGCCAGAAAGAAGCCTCAGACGGTCAAAAAACTCATCGGGAATTGATCGAAGACGCTCGAGAAGGGAAAAACAAATCGTGCAGCGATCAGGGGCGCTCAACGTCCGGGCTACTGCAGACGGATTCTGAGCCCCGAAATGGAAGGGGGCAGAGAATCAACGAGGTGGGTCAAGAAAAAACTGGTGGAGGCGAAAGGAGGCATAAACAGGGCGTCGTCGCCAGCTGGCGACAATGGTAAAACATCTGCAAAATCACATCCACAGCGTGTTTCGTGCATGCCTGGAGGAGGTTGGCTGAGCAAAATTCAACGCGAACGGGAAAAAAGACCAAAAACTGGCGCCGAAAGAACGAAGGGAGAGCCATAGACAGAAGGACATCATTCTGGACTCAAAGAAAACAGGAAAATACCGAGACAAGCGAAGGTCGTCGGACGGGAAAAAGAAAAAACGCGGGGTAATGGCACAGAAAAACATCGGGGAGAAGTGTCGAGGGGAAGAAAAAAAATGGGGATTGGGGGGGCCGAGCACTGACGAGAGTAGGAAAAGATTCAAACAAACAAGGAGGAGGAAAGAGAGATGTGGAGAAATCGCCAGCTCGCCGCCCTGAAAAAAGTCAAAGCAAAAAAAGGAAGAGAAACATCGACACGGCGTCAACCGGGAGGCAGAACCAACGGTGTAAAAAAAAACGACGAAGGCAAGGTGTGAGTGTCGGAAAGGGACAAACGGAGAGAAGAACCAGAAGAGGGGCGCTTTCAGATCAGGCTCTCAACTTATAGCAGAAGAGGACCAGCAGGGCTTGGGCCTGCGATGAAAAAAGTAAAAAAAAAGCTACCTGGGAAAAAAAATAAGAGATTATAAAACTGGGATCAAACACGTTCCGCCAAACTGAAGAGGGCCGACACGGGGACCGAGGACGAGTAAACGCGAAAAAAACCAAAAGGAAAAAGGTCAAAAAAACCACGTCCGAGAAACTATAAGAAAACGAAGGGACATGAGATCACGTCCGGACACCGGCCGCAAAATCAGGAAACGAACGGAAAGAAACAGGGGCTTAGAACAAACTGGACTACGAAATTCAGAATGTCAAAACTATTACGATCATAGGAGGGGGGACTAGAAAAAAAGAAATGAAATCAAACACGAACAAGGACATCGAGGAGCAGTTAGCCCTCAAACTCTAACAAAAATGCGGAATGGGAATCATAAAAAGAAGGGGTAAGCTAAAAAAGAGAGTTTACAGTCCATTCGTCAGAAGAGAGAAAAAAAGAGGAAGCAACCACTGCTTCCCTGACGATCGAAATGCCAACGGACAGCACTTAAGATAGGTAAAGGGGCGTAGCCAAATGTTCATAGCAGATTGACCTGAAGAAGGCCGGACGGAAGGTAATAAACAGGAAAGTCATGAATAAACCAGCGGAAAGCAAAAACCAAACTGCACAAAAGTAGATGAACCTTGTTTGTAGGGGCCAGGAACCTGGCTCTGGGGAAAAAGAGGGACGGGAGCAGGGACGAAAAAAACCACGGGGTTTTTCAGAGGACGAAAACAAGATGGGGGAGTCTGGCTGATGCGCGAAGCAAAGTGGGAAAAAAAAACGCCTGCAGAGACGCGCCATGGACCGAACGAACGGTTGACTGGAAAAGTTTGTTTTGTTAAAAGAAGTCCGAAAACTAAAGACTGCAACGTACTACTAGACTAGGACGAAGCACGCAACCTGACTGCAACGCCGTGTAAATCGGGGGAGACGGACAAAATGCGTAACCAAAAAGAGCGATGCCGGGCGTGTCACCGGAACAAGGCAAACTGGAACGAAAAAACGCTCGAGGAAAAAAACTGGACTGATCGAGGGAACTCAAAACGGCGGAGGTAACCAAAAATGTAAGCCTCAATAAAAAAGAAAATAAAGATCAAAAGCGTTGGCCACACGGGAAATCGAACGGCTGCATGAAAGGGAAAAGCACAGTTCTAAAGGGTGGGTCATCAAACACCTATTCAACTCAAACCCTCTCAAGAAAGCTGCACCGGGGGAAATTCCTCCCAGGTCGAACGAGAATAAAACGCGAGTGTTGAAAAGCAACACACGCGATGAAGAAAAAGGCAGTGGTGGAACGTAAAAAGAACCTCCGGGGGGGCGCCAGGGGCCAAAACGTCCATACAACGGAAAGTGTCAGTCCAAACGAAGACCGGAAGTGAGGACAAGGGGGGGGAAAGAAGAAAAAAAGTATAAGCAGGCAACTCATACTGAAAAAAGAAGGCAAGCGTCGTCGACAAGGCAACTACGACCAAGAAGGGCGCGAACGCATGGAAAGGATGTCGGCTTTAAACCTAAAAACAAGAGAGTGGCTGATAACGACGTAGGCCGGGGTGGCCAAAAAGAAAAGCGTTGGACACGCAAGAACGCGCCAAAATACAGAGAGCCGTGTTTCACGCTCCAACGCAGCAACATCGGGCAAAGACGCGAACGTGACGAAAAAGCGTTGAAAAGAGGGGAGGAAGAAGGGACACGGGAATCTCATGAGTTAAATTGTAGAAAAGGGATGGGGGTCTACCGACCTGGCAAGAGCCGGCAAAGATCCACGAACATTGGCAGGAGAATGACACGATTCGGACGTAAAAGGGGCACAACTCTCTTGGGGGGCACCCAATCTAAAATCCTGAAAAAACGATGCAAAGAAAACCAGAGAGGGGTAAAGCTGCACGGCGGAACACGACGACGAGAGACAAAAACACCAGTACGACGCAGAACTATGAAGGGATAGCGAAGAAAGGGAGTGAGAGAAAAAAAGAAAAAGGATGCCGGAAACGCCAACAGAACTTTGACAGCGAGCGGGGGATTAGGGAGGCGCTGAACTGGAGAAGAGGAGCCGGACGAGGGACGAAAGAAAAGTAGTGGAATCTAAAAACAGTAGAAAAGAGAGAGAATCATTAGAACGAGGAAATCAGTTCGATCTCGAAAATCTTTTAAATTCTTCACCGGTCACTCTTTTAAGGGGCCTAAATTCCACTAAGGGGGGGGAAGTCAGAAACCTGGGACAGAAGCGAACAAAGATAGTAAACACTCTATTAATTCAAAGTTGCCTTTTGAACCTCCCGCGAGGGAAAAGATGGCAGGGAACGCCGATCAAGGGACGGGCCATCCTACCAGTCCGCAAGATAGGCCTCGGGTTTACCTGCTGACACAAAAGGACGGCAAAAAATCCTCTGCCGTCTGCGTCAAACTGTGGACACAGGAACGCCTCAAAGCGAAAAGAGGAGAACGTGGCCGCATTTAAGTGATTGGGGGGGGGGGGTAAGGAGGATAGCGGACCGGAAAGAAAAAAATGGGCGATCTCTCTCAAACAACGGAGAGAAAAGGGGGAGATATCACTTGATGGGGAACGGAAAAAATGCTCTCGAACGAGTCAAACAACAAAAAAAAATCAATCAGGAAAGAAAAAACTCAGGGCGCCAAAAGGAGCCGTCTTACAAGCGCGCACTGGGGCCAACACGTTCGCCAAGAAGAATTGAGCAAAGATGTGGCGCGAGGGGAAACAAACGACGCTAGGGGGTACGACGGACTGCTTTTGGGAGAGAGGGGGCGCAATTAAAAGGAATGAAGGCTTGGAAACGTAAAAACGAAAAAAAGATGCAAAAGCACCCGGTTGGGGGCAGGCACGGGTCGAAGATTGTGGGGGGGGGGGACAGTAAAAAAACTTGGACTTGCGGTGAAGATAGCAGTGGTCAAAAAGACAGCACGGGGTGTTGCGCCGTAATGAGTGAAAAACCATACAGGGGGATTAGAGAGATGGGAAACTACTGGGGAAAGATTAATCAGAGGGGAAAATCAAATAATCTTCTTCTGAAGGGAGAAATGAAAGCTAAAAAACTCATCCAACTTCTCGTACCGGGATCAATGTGCAATTCCGGACATAAAAACGGGGGAAACGAAAAAAGAAAGGACAAATCAAACACCAAATTCGCAAAGTTGACTCGCCGGTAGCGGGGTGAAGGGGGCCTATGAACGATCGGGAAAAAAACCGTGCAAGCCCATCAGATATGGTCTTCGGCGTCTTTATGACTGGTTCACAGGAAAAAGGGGTACGAAAAACGATAGTGCGCATTCTAGACGGGCAGTTTCTGGGGATCGGCCGGTTACGGGCAGAAGGGACGGAGTCAAAAAAAAAGTACACGACTAGTGCGGGGAAGGGACCGGAGACACATCGAAGTAGTGGCAACGCATTGAGCGACAAGATTCGTTCCCGACGAGCTACATGAAGAGGAGAGACCAAAAAATAAGGGGGAGACAGACTAGGGGCCTCGTTACTCTTTCAAAAAAACGGGCTAGAAGCGAAACCAGGAGACGGATGAAAGAAAAAAGCTGGTTGAGACGCCCGGCATTGGGCGGTTCAGTGCCGCCTCAGAGAACACGTAAGACGCGAAACGGTCCTACATCTGCCTAAGAAAAATATGTTGCTTCTACGTGAGGACTAAACGTCCCGAGCTATGGGAGAGAAACGAAAGCTAAGCGACGAGCGACGGGCGCACAGGTGCCCGGGACGGACACAACAATGCCTGCATTCGAAGAAGGAGTGGGGGGTCAAAAGGAAGTTCTAACTTCATCGGGGCATTACCCTGGGAGGAAAGGGCAAAAAAAAAGGAGCAGCAGAAGAATGGTAGAACGGCTAGCTGATAAAATCAACGGGCAAACTGGACCTTTGGCTTTCGAAGGAAAGTCACAGACAACGCGAAGATGATCGGCAATGCGGCAGGTCAGCCAATAGGGGAGGATCAAGAGTGTCAAATAGCACCGTGCCCTTCCTTCTGCTTCAGCCGGTCGCCTATCTCGCAAAATCTTCGCAACTACGGTTTCGGGAATGCTGGACCAAGGTGTGCGACAAGGGAGGGGAACGCGAAAATGGAAGGAAAAGACTGTCTCTACGGTAGACAAAAACGGCCATGACCTTGAGATCGACTGGAGGGGGGAATCAAGTGGAAAAAAGCTTAAGGCTGGCACAAGTCCTGGCCTACCTAAACGACGCGAAGACAGCAGGAAAGAAAAAAGGGGAAGAGGGGACACACGTAAAACAAAGCAACCATTCTGGGGTAAAAGCTCTCTGAGCTCGGAAAACTGTACGAAAACTAACACCAACCTTTCAAGAAAAAGGGACCGTGCAAATGGCAAAAGTGGGGGGGAGGGGGCGAAAAAAAAAAAATTGGACAAAACTCCGAAAGACACTGGCGCTCGGGATCGAAAGACAACTGTTCCGGGCCTTGGATATAAAAATGTTTGCGGACCTGCGGACACCAGGATCTGGGAGAAGTACATGGGAAACGTGGTAAAATGTCGCGGTCTGCGTGCTGTCCGCCGGACCGAGAGCTGTCGGTCTGGGCCCTGCTAGAACGAAACTACTCGAAAAGAAAAAGAGGGTGAGGCGCGGTGTCGGCTCTAATGCACGCTTTCAGGATCGGGATTTCGCGCAGAGGAGGGGAGAGTCATGTGGGGGTGGAAAAAAACGGGGCGCCAGGGAGAATTCCGAACGGTAATTCTCAAAGAAGGGGGATCTAGGAAGTGGGAGAAAGCAGAAACTCTGCGGTTCTGCTGAGCTTAGAGTCCGAGTGCCAGGGGGATAACCTGGGGGAAGTGCAAAGGAAGGAGTCACTTGCCTCGGTGGGGTCGAGATCATTGGCGACGGACGCGAAAACGACGGAAAGGGGTAGGCGGTGCAGGCAGGGTCGACACGGTGGAGAGGGAAACGTCATGAAGAAAACCCGAAGTTAAAGGGTCATGGGCGGTTCTAACCTCACGAGGGAGGAACTCTACTATACCGAAGATGAAATAAGTGAGAATGACAGAGGGCTTGTGGCCGCGATCACGGTCCCGAAGAAAATAGCAGCTTCTGAAACGAATTGGTGGAGGGTCATCCTAAAAAAAAGGGGGGAACGCGTGTAAGTCAGTCAGCCGACTCCAGGAAGACATTGAGTCTGCTTATTCGGGGAGAGAGAGACAAAAACGAAGAGATATATTTTGCGAATCAGCGAAAAAGAGGGAAGCTGTAACACAGGAATCACCATGACTACGCCCTAGACCGAGGCCCCTAGTGGGTTCGGTCGTCACAAAGAGGGTTGCGCCCAACGGAAACATCAACTTTTAGGCAGGGGACCAGCAGGACTGACGCCGGCAAAGACTGATGAGTGGGAGCTTTCTATCAGCTAATCACTTCTGAAAGTGGAGGGTCCAGGACCAGAGGGGGTTCCCGAGTGAAACGTTCCCTCCCAGGGAGACAAGACTCCCCTTTATGATGAAAAAAAGGAGGGCGATCAAGTGGGAAGCCAACATGGGTAGACAGACAGAAAAAGGAGGGGGACTTCGGGCGGAATCCAGGCACCCCACGTAAGCAGAAGCAAATCGGAAAAAGGAAACCAATAGAAGAGTCATCAGCGTCCTGACGACTCGCTGAAAGGAAAACCAGGGGCACTCTCCTAGGCAGGGGAGAAAATTCTGCTAAGGTGACAGGAGGGGTATTCCTGGATCGAGTTCTTGTCAGGACTACCCCTATCTGCCTCAGAAAAGGAAATCCGCAGGTATAGCCCGAAAAAAAGAGGCGCCTAACACTTGCAAAAGCGGCAAATAGTACAAAGAGAAAATGTAACCCTCTTAGAGGCACTTCAAGGGACATAAAGCTAGCAGACTAGACCAACTTCCGTCACGAGACACTGACATTCTCTCCGTGTGACGAAAAACAGGTCCGGCTAGTCGTAAAACACTTTCCGGCGGCAAGGGGGGGGGCCGGGCGGGAATCATCAGCCATCTACGGGAATCGGGAAGGAGACGTCCCCCAAAGAATTGGAAAGGAAAAGGGAACGCGGGGGGGTGTAGTTGGCAAAAATGGAAAAAGGAGGAAAGAGAGTAGAGCGAAAAATGGTTTCCGAATAGAAAAGGGAAAAGGGTGAACTAAATAGAGGCACGAGGGGAAAGGGTCTGATGAAGAGAAAAAATCGCATTGCCAAGAAGCGGGGGGAAAGCAAAAGACGGCCTCACTATAAAACCCCTATACTTTGGAAGGGACGGGAGGGACCCCATAGGAAAACCCAGTGTCGAAGATCTTTCGAAACCTCGGGCGATTCTAAAAAAGTGGGAGGGAACTCAGGAAAGACCTTCCTGGAGGAAGATCGTTCACTTGCTTCGAGGAGGACTGATACGAAGGGCGAATGCCCAAAGAAAAAAGAGCCCGGGTATATACGCGAAATCAATGTGAGGAAAGGAAAAAAGGGGCAGGCGGTCTTTTTCATCAATACGGAAGATTCAATCTCCACAGAGGACTTCCTAAGTGGTGAGCCCGTTCCAGAAGAAAAGGGGGTGAAAAAAGAGATGATAACCGTGGGTGCGCCGAACAACGGTATAGACTGAAGCCGTGAGAAAGGGTGGGAAGTAAGCAAGAACGGTGGCGGACCAGTATCTCTCGAAAGAAGCCGGAAGAAAAGCGCTTGGGAAAAGACGCGGTAATTCAACGTGAGGAAGGAACCCATAGAGTCACTCAGGACGGGGTGAGGGGAAAGCCGCTTCGGCCGAGTACAGGCGGGCGCGGAGGCGAAAGAAACACGGATGGCGGCTTAACAGAAAAGCGCTTGCACGAGCCATTGTTGGAGGAAGAAACAGCGGTGGAGCGAACGAAGGACCGAGAAACCGCGGCAAGGGCAAGGAAGAAAGCAGCATAAAAAAAAGAGAGGGGCGAACTGCGCGGGATCAGAGATAGAAACGTAAGGGGACGATGCGGGCTCCTGAGTCACTTCATCATCACGAGACGTCACTAAAAAGGGAAGCGGAAAGTAAGCTGCGATGGAGGACGACGGGGAAAAATCGTTCAATCGCAGGAAACTTTCGCCGCTGAGAAGAAAAAAGTTCGACGGGCGGCTTCCAAAAGAACGAATAATCTGTCCACAACAACCGAGGCCGAAACGATGTCGAAGAAAAAGGAGGGGGGGGGAAAGTGTTTGGGGGGAAGAGGAAAAGAAGAAGGAAGGAATCAGCTAAGTGCAAACATAGATCGGGAACAGAATAAACATGGGGTTACTTTTGACTGGCAAGTCTTTATCAGTAGAAAACGTAGCATGGCTCTCACAAGTCCGGACACTGCGACCATTTGAGGCGAACAACGAGAAAATGCCTGCATTTAAAGTTCGTGTTCGAAGCATTCAACTGAGATCTCGGAAACTGCAGGGGCTACAAGGGGGGGTCCAACTATTTGTCAACCTCTACAACCACTCCAGGGGAGGAGAAAAACCGGAGAATGGATGATCTTAAAACGGGTTAGCCCGAATCTTAAAGGGGAGTTGAAATGGCGAAGGCAATCGTCCACTTACAGGAGCCAGGAAAACCGGGAGTTTTTCTGCACAAAATTTCTGAAAAAAACTCCTCTGCTATGAAGGAGATCCGACACTTGATTCTAAATGACGGCAGGCCCTGACAGGGTGGGGGAAGGGAGACGTTGAAGGGGATTTGTGAAGAGTTCGAATCATTACCGAACAACCGCTTGGAGAAG
>Ga0179593_1446281_pt1 | contig 18778 bp, 15 predicted proteins | sample CZODoug2_1_08_16_FD_185931 | JGI IMG/M metagenome (GOLD analysis project Ga0179593, IMG submission 185931) | Vadose zone soil fungal communities from Angelo Coast Range Reserve, California, USA - CZODoug2_1_08_16fungal (PacBio error correction) | ecosystem: Environmental > Terrestrial > Soil >...
TAAATCCTGCGGCAAGGCTAAAGGGGCGAAGTCGGAGATTGGAAGAGAAGGTGCTATCGCTGCGCATAGAGCGGAAGGAGGGATCAGCTAAAAATCTTGAGAGGACCTCAGAACATCCCCTAGACTAAGTAGAAATTAACGAAGAGAAAGAGAAGAGGTGTTAGACGCTTCCTTCATGCGGAGGGGCCTTGTCTAGAGAAGAAAGGAAAGGTCGTTGCAAGGGGACACGACCTCAATGCCGGGAAAGAGCGAGGAAACTCCCTGCTTCCGAGCGAGAAAGGTTCTTCGATGACGAGTGGTAAGAGAGACTTCGACACGAAATCCGACGTGGAAAGTCTTAGGAAAAAAGGGGAGGGAAAGCGAAGGGTGGGGAGACTTGAATGGGACCAGACCGAGAGGAGGAAAGGACGCTTAAGAAATAAAAAAGTGACGAAGTTCTTTTTCCGCGATACTCAAGGGGAATGAAGGACGAACTGGCTTTTCGTGAAACTAAGCGTAGTCCTTGAGAAAAGCGGGAAGAAAAGAGAGAAGGATGACCAAGGAGACGAAGAGCATCGGAGTAAAGAGAAACGTCGGACGAGGCGGGAGGGGGTTTTAGACTGGAGAAAAGAAAGAAAAGAGGGGGAGAGGAAGCAGGAGGTGATGGAATCTTTCCTCTTCTCTAACATTAAAGCAGAAGCACTTCGAGGGAAACGAAAGGAGGAGGTCTAGAAAAGGGAAGGGGGTTACACGAAGAACGATACGGAGGTGAGGGAGAGTATGAAGTAGTTGGCCGCGGAAATGGTCGAGGGGAGGTGCGATTGACCAGAAGAAAAAAAGGTTTCAGAAATCTCCATGAGCGGAAGAGGACGATAATAGAAAAAAACGATCAAGAGCGGACCCTCGTTTCCTTGGGCGGGGGAGGAAACGAGATTCCTCCCGAGAAAAAAGGGACTGCCGAGGGGAATGTTGGGGAGGGAACAGAAACCCGAAACCCACGGGCCCAAAAAAAAGAAAAACTTTCTCGGGGTTGGTTAAAAAAGAAAAGTCAAACCCAACCGTCCAAGCCAATCTTAAGGAAAAACCGCCAAAGAAGGGAATAAGTTTTCGTTACGGGAGGGGACAGAAAAAATCGAGAGCGAGAAAGAAAAGGAGGAACAGAACGAGTGCTGTTTGAGAAAGAAGCTACACCATAGGAAGACGGATGTGAGGACAATGCCACAAGGTTTCAGGAAATCATCGTCTAGGAATTGGCGGAGACAGGAGGAAACCAGCTTCCGGGAAAGCTCAATAGGGTAGGGTAAAACTTTTTGAGAAATAGGAATACGTTAGGGGTCAAGCAAAAAAGGCGAAGGTCCTCTTTTTATGTTTTGTTTTGTGGTTGAAAAGGGGAATCCTCGGCCTAGGGAATAGAAAATTCGTGGAAAAATTAACGAACCTGCAAAGATGACCTGGGGGAAGGAAGAAAAAGAAGCAAGGGACGTCTCAATAAACGTCGACGGTAGTTCACGAGGAGAAAAAGGCCAGTGTAGAAGATGAGATAGAACGGGAGACTATAAAGGGTTGCCTGGAGGTTGGGAAGAGGGGATTGCCGAACCCTTGCACGCAGGAAGGAAAGTCGCCGATGTCCAGAGAGAGCGAGAGGAGAAGAAGGATGGTATTGGGAGTTCAAAGCGAAATTACAAGAAGGAAAAGGGGGTCCCTTGCAGAAGCAACTACCTTGAAAAAGGACATCTGACACTTCAGGCGGGAAAAAAAAAGGAATAGTCGAAAAGCTCGGAAAAAAAGGGCCAGAAAGGAAAATCCGACCCACCTTTTCTCGCGATCAACAGTTAGGGGCCCGCGGGGGGAATTTGTCGGGAAAGGAGAAAGACAAGAAGATCAAAAAAAATCTTCAAGCGTCATCAAGACAGAACCGTCGGCTTTCGCGGTCCGTAACGGACGGCGGAAGGCAAACAGAAACACCCCGAGGAACAAAGTAAAACAGGCAAAGGAAGGGGTAGTATCGACGGAAGGAACTACGATATTGCAAACATTCGCCACAAGACCTCGGAGGTCTTCAAAGAAAGGCCGGTGCCGGGAAGGCAGGCAAACCATCAGAAGAGAGAGTGGCGGGAAGAACCGGAAAAAGACAAAGCAAACCAACTTATGAAAGAGGGAACGGGAAGGATCGGGCGTAGATAGGAGGGTCAATCCCGCGTATTTTTTCAGAAAAAACCAAAAACCAGCTAAAGAAGAAAAGAAGGGTCTAAGTTTTGCGGGGGTTGGGAGTTTTTCCGCACCCAACTAACACGCAAAAAGAAAAGTCATAACGTTAGGGAAAATCACCGGACAACTTGAAGGAAGTGAACTAAAATCTGGTATGAAAGAAGTCTGGCAGTCCGCCGCCGTAAGGAAGAAAGTAGCTCACTACTGAGTGAGAGTCGGAATTGGTAGGACCGGAGAATACTCAAAGCTTCATGAAACGTAATGAAAAACCTAAAAAAATCCTTCCAATAAGGAGGATCTTACGGTAAAAAAGAACGGGATCTACAGGAAGTGCAGGGTTGAAAAGGGATGATGTCGCGAAAGAGGTAAAACCAAACCTAGCCGTGTCCTAGAATCCAGGGAGAAACAAGGGTAGAGTCTAGAACAAAGGTCAACGGAAACACGAATGCTTCAAAGAAAAAGTTGGAGTTGAACCTCCTGTGCTATAAAGAGTCCGGCCGAAGAAGAGAAAGATTTTATCCAAAGTGTCGAAAGAGATAAGGGGAAAACAACACAATAACAATCAAAATTGGGGGGGAAGCTTCACCTCTAATCTGCGTCGAGCCAAACAAAGGCATGAAGATTGGTGGGGACAGTGGAGGGGGAAGCTTACGAAGGGCAACCTTTGGGTGGAAATCAACTAGGAAAAAAGAACACGACGAAGAGAAAGTATTCATCTGAAGCTAGTAAAAAAGACGAAAATCAGTCGACGTTACAGAAAAAAAAAACAAAATCATGGAATACCGTAAAAAAAGAGGGCGAAACACGCCGAGGATCTATGGGTTAAGTTCCAAAAGGGAAGGAGCTCTCGGCAAACTGAAGAAATGCATGCGTCACGCGAAGGTAGAAGAAAAAGAAAACGTCAGAGCACAAAAAACGGACTCCTCTTCAGGAGGGAGGAAAGATAAAAGAGAAGGTTCTCGATTCGCCTAAAGGCGGACGGAAGCGAAGACACTTGGAACTGTGATGACAAAAAAAAAAACCGAAGAACTCTCTCAAAAAGGAAAAAACGAATCATCCACAAGGAAAAAATAGGGAGTCCAGAAGAGGAAAGGGGAGAAAAAAAGGGAAAGAACCTACAGAGGAGATGGGGTTGGGAGGACGGAAAAGGACCTTGCGGCAGCATCATGAAGCAGTACAGTTTCGTAGATAGGCAAGGGAAATCGGAGCGAAACCGGCAAGTTCGTTTGAATGGACAAAAAAGCAAAACTCATTGAAAAGGAAGGGTGCCAGTAATCCGCCAACGAGGGCGACATAGCAGTTGGCTCACGAGGAGAGGAAAGGAAAGCGAAGACACCTAAAAAGGACGCTCTTAACCGAGGAGGGGGTGATAAACGTGTCTATCCGTGAAAGAAGGGCCTTTAGGCCGGGACAGCTACCACGAATTCTAGAGGGGGATCATCAGTGCAATCAAAGAAGACGAGAAGATCACGAAGAAGGTCTTGCTGACAGACTACATATTATCACCTATGTAGGATTGAAATAGAGAAACAGAACCTAGGTAGGAGGAAAGTAGCGAGGAAAAAGGTCGTCTGCTCCTAGTCAGGAAACTAAAGGAAGAAAAAAGGACAACTGGTGAGGGAAGTGATGAGAGAGATGGGGGAGGAAACACAGAATCATCAAGAGAATTCACGTGTATATCCAAACGACCCCATCCCCTATCTTTTAACAGGGAAAGAAGGAAAAGGGACGAAATCGCTCAGGGCGGAGAAGGGCCCGGCTGGGCCCAGTTTTTTTCAGCATTGTCGAGAAATGGAAAAACGATCATTAGTGGAAAGCGGGAGGAAAACCTGGACGACTACTGAAAAAAAACTAAGGATCTTCCAGATCCGACAGCCAAGCTACCGAGCAAAACTAGAGAGGGGCAAAAAAAGTCCCTTTGAGCTGCAAAAGCTGACGAGCGAGACCCCAACCTGAAAAAAGATTTATATTGCAGCAGGAAAAAAGACTGCAATGCCGCTGCACTCGCAGAATCCGCGCACTCTGAGGGGGAAAGCAAAGAAAAGGCGATGCCTAGGACGAGGAGAAAATGCAGGGCGCCAGAAGAAGAGATAAGAGCCTTAATCTTGGGATCGCCTCGGGAACGCGCTCGAGAAGAGCATTACTACCGCGACATATGGAGCGGGGGGGGGAGAAACACGTCCGTCCTAAACGGGGAAGATATAAGGGAACGCGTGCATATTCGCGTGCCCGTTCAACAGGGAAAAAGGAGCGCGTGAAAGAAAAAAATCTCCCCCTCCGATCCCTCGGATGCCCGGGGAGCGAAGGATGTAATCAAGCTCATTCGGGCAATAGAGGAAAGTCAAAAAGAAATGAGGGATGGCCGAAGGAGATCGCCAGCGGCCTCTGAGACAATAGAATGGAGGGGAATCGTGCCGGGCAGACATAACCAGAGGAGGTTCCCAGTGCGCTTAAACTTGAGCTCGAGGAAACACCTCGGGACAAACCGGGAGAAGACAGGAATCAAGTGAAATAAAGAAAGGAGAAGATGCATGTCGTTGGTGAACATAGGGAGGGTCGCAACTGGTCTAACCCCAGGGATACGCATGGACTCTGCGGCTCAGGGTCGAGTAGAAAAGGCGGAAAAGAACTGCGACCCATTGCGCAGAAAAGGAGTTGTGAGGAACAGCGTAGGTGCTCTGACCACGCTTAAGCTTTGCTGGCGCTCTCCGGAGGAGAGAAAAAGGAGAAGGAGGGGCACCTCTGGGGCATCACTAAAATAACGGGCTATGGAGGGAGTACATTCCAGGTCAGGAGGAGATGTGACGACAAGGCGCCGGTACGTCAGGAAGGGAAGTCGGGGATGAAGGAGGGTTGAGAGAAAGGTGGGTAGGTAGAAATTGCCAATCAAGTCGTAGGGAAGGAGATCCAGAAGGTCTTAACAGGACAATAAAAAAATCAGAACGATTAAGCGGAACTTATGACTTGGTGGGTTTAGAAGAGAAGAAGAAAACAACAGACCAAAGTGGTGCTGCCGAGGGGGGTGGGGAAAAAAGGAACAAACCATACAAACACAAGAAAAACAAAACGGACCCCGTCGTCTGAGGTTAGGAGTGGTGGAAAACCAATCGCTCAACACCACCGATAAGAAAGAAGGCACGCAAAGTCGAGTGAATAAGGGTGGTGGGCGGGTTCTTGACGAATACGAGGTAGAGGAAATCAAAATCACGGTTTTGCGCAAACGTAAGAGAAGAAAAAAAGAAAGCATCGTGCTGGTTGAGACAAGTCTAACACGAAGTCAGATTAGAATGACAGGGGCGAAAAACCCTTCCAAGAAGCAGAAATGGAAAAAGACTGCTGGGACGAGGGAAAGGGCAGGTCTGAGGGAGTAATTGAGGGACGCGACTCGAAATCAGGGAATGGGGGAGGGGTCCGAAGAAGTTACTGAGAAGTGATTGCCTTCAAAGCAGGCTCACGACCACCCCGTCGACTCTGGGGATACCTGGGCGCGTCCAAAGTGGATTGAGAATCTATTTACGGCGGAGAGTACGAAGGCGCTCCAAGGAGTCTCATCGCCCGTTCAGGAGAAAGGGCCGGGGGAATTACCTGGTGAAGGGGCACCAGGTCCCGGCAAGAGGTAAGTTCTAAGAGGGAAGTCTAGATCAACCACGAACGGGGACACTCGGATAGTGAAAGAAGAAGAAAAAGAGGGGTGAGACGTGCCTTCCTACGGAAAAACAAGTCGAAATACCCTGCTAGGTTCAGAAGAGCGCGCTGAATCGGAAAGGAATGGGAGTCAGTTAAAAAAATCCCTGGTCCGAAAAGACGCCGACAGAACCCAGAAAGCGAATCAACTCGGGTAACCATCGGGGAAGTAACGTGACGGTCCGAATAACAACCGGGTAAGCAGCACAGCGGCCTCTAAAAAAAACGGCTTCTGAGGGGATCGTCAGGAGAGGTAACCGTCAAAGAACAAGGAAACAGCATAGCCACAAAGAAGTAGAACGCACGCTGCAGGTGGGAATACTCATGCAAAATAGAAGGAAAAAAGGGGGGCCGGGGCAAGAAAACGCCCTCGTGCGTTAGGAACGGGCTGGGACGGAAGCATTGTCCATGGCAAGAAAAAAACATCACTAAAGTTTGCTGAGGAGACGTACCCAAGGAAAAACCCGCCCCCAAAAAGAGCCCTCTAAGAGGGATCGGCCTCTTGGAAAGAGGGGGAGTCCAAATTCCAAGATCCGGGACCCACTGACCCAAAGCAACCAGTGAAGAAGAGGGGGGCGTGGGGTCAAATCTGTTTTTGGAGGGGCTTTCTGGGAAGGCCACAAGCTATAAAGCAACATAAAATGTATTCGACTGAGATCGTAAGAATCAAAGAGGCTCTACAGGGCCGCGACGGGCTTATGCTCTTGGGTCCGAGAGAAAAAAAAACGAAGAGAGCGAGACAGTCGGTCTTGAGCTCAAAACTGTGCGCCATCGAAAATCCCGAGAAAGAAAAAAAAAAAGCCGCCGAACCTAAAGCGTCATCGGCCCGAAGAGAGGAACCTTCGGCACCGGGGGGGAACGGTAGGGAAGACCGTCTAAAAAGGCAGCAGCAAAGATGGACCGCATCCTTCAAGCGGTACGGCAAAAAACTCAAAGAGGTAAGCTGTTGGGAATCTAAAACCCGTCCAGGGAAAAAGACCAACGAGCAAAGGGAAGGGGGAGGAGACAAGAGAAGAGCGCGCGCTGAAAAAAGGGAGAAAGGGGTTAATACGGGTAGTACCGTCGAAGCTAGAGTGAAAAAAATCCCACCACCTAACCGGGAGGGGGGGAACAAATAAGACCGAGGGGCTTCGAAAACGCACGGCCACGTTTGGGGGGAGGGAATCCGTAAACTTGCCATAAGCGGGGGGGGAACGCACGCTGGAACAGAAAAAAGGAAGAAGGAAAAGAAACTGCCAGAGTAATCTCTTCAACAGTGGAAAAATAGAGACGTCGAATTCGCAAAAAAGAGAACCTCATAAAAATCTCTTGCCAGGAGAGAACATCGTAGAATTTCTGACCTTGAGTCTTCTCGGGAAAGAGAAAAAGAGCATCCAGCAAGAAAAACGCCGCGAAGGACGGGACGTCTGCAAAAAAAAAACGCAGAGAAGCGGGGAGAGGTGGAAAAGAGAGGGCTTAAGCGCTCAAGACGGAAAGGAAAGAAGAAAAAGAGGAGACTATGGCGAACGATACGAGAGTCCTCGAAGGTCGATCAAGTACAATCGCCGCGAAAGAAAGAGCTGCTGAGGCTGAAGGAGAGATGGGAGAGAAACGGAGATACACTACTCTCAGACTCCTTCAAAGGGGAAAGGGGGGTGGGGTAATTAAAAGAAGTGAAAGACGGCAAGCACTCAAATTACAAAAAAAAGAGGGAGCAGAGAAGAGTTTGGTAGGGATCTTGCAGTATTCCCTCAAGGTCGTCAGCACACGAGAGAAGAAAACCGATCGGAGTTAAAACCGAGAGGTCAAGGATAGAAACAACCAAAGAAAAAACAAAAAAGGGGAAGAGAGGGAAGGAGAGAGAAGCTACTTCGAGATAAATTGCAAGACCAGGCAGTGTCAGAAAGAGTCGAAGTTGATCCGTTGTAGAAGAAGGGGAAAGAATGGGATTGGTAGGCTGACCGCTCAAAACGAAATATAAGGGAGGTACACATCAGACCGACAGACACGGAGGTATTTACGAATAGAGAATCTTTCATCCTCGACTCAATATAAGGAAAAAAGTTGTCATACAGATAGAAGCACCAACACCTGAAAGGGAAGGAGGAAAAAGAGAGGATCAATCCGAAGAGATTTACTCATGCTTCTGAAAAAAGGGAAGAATATAGGGACGTAACGCAAGGGAGGTCTGTCCTTTCGAAGGAAATGCATGGTTATAGGGAGAAAGAAACAATCAATTAATATTCACGATCCTAAAAAAGAAAAGAAGAAATAGAGTGCAAACTTCCTGAGAAGGGTCGGGGCGGAAGAGATCAGTCGCTTCAATCCACTATGAGAGGAAAAAGGTGTGAGAAGTCAAGCACGAGGGCTGGAAGGTCCTGGAACAGATGAAAGGCGGGACGTCGAGGATGGTCCGACGAAACCGTGTGAAGGTCCGATCTCTGGAAAAAAGGCGACAATCATGACAAAAACCGCAACAGGCAGATCCGACAACACTGAAGAGGAATCCAAAAAATGAACCAGCAAGAGGAGGTCGGGCATCTCACCCAGCTGCGCGTGAAGATAACCAAGAGGAACAAGGCGAAGGCTTAGTGAAAAAAAAAAAGAATCAAGGACGGAGTTATCGTAGGCCGAACGAGAATAGGGGCAAATCGCCTCTACCTTTCGCAGCGGAGGGAGGTCCGTCTTGAGCCCTCATAAGAAAAAGCGGGGGCCTAGAAAAGGAGAGCCTAGGAAAAAGAACGCTTGTTGGGGGATCCTACCGGGACTCTTCAAAGAAGGGAAAGGCGGATGCGGAAAATTCAGATGGTCGGGACAGCCCGATCTAATAGGTAAAGGTCATAAATCGCCCCTAGAATACTCTGGGAAAGAAAAAACGAACGCCAGCAGAAGGGAAAGGGGGGTGATAAGGAGGGCACATCGTTTGTCAGGGAATATACAGCGGACGAACGGCAGGGGGGGAAAACAATAACTAGAAGGCCGGTCGAAGGCGGGGGAACGTATGTAAACCCACAAGAAAGCGTCGACTTGACATGAAAAAGGAGAAGGAAACAAACAAGAAAGGGGGACAGCGTTTGACTCTCAAGGGGAAGCTGAAGAAAAAGGGAAAGACCACTCCTGCAGGAGAAAAAAAAGAGGGGAGGGTCAGGTCACAAACGCGATAACCACACGGAGGGTACCCTCTGAGCGGAGCGACCCGCGCGCTAACAAGCAGGATCCCAGCGGGTACCAAGTTGGGGCGACGCAAGATTGGGCTTACAGAAATTTGTGGAGCGTCCAGTATAGGGGGCTTTAAATCCTCGTTAACACGGAGGATAAATCGGGACTCTCCCTCACACAGTACGTAAAGAACCGCCTTCCGAGGAGGGATAGAGGAACTTTTCAGGTAAGACGGACTAGGTAGCCTCACTAGGGGGTCGAGGCTGAGGGAGAGAGCGTGGCCGCGAATTGGTTCGATGGGGTTTTTAGAGTACAAAAGGGGGGTAAGCCATACTCAAGAAAGCATGGGGATATGAGCGTGACACAAAGTCTACGTCAGAGACGACCACGATCACCTATAAGTAAAAAAAGGAATAGAGGGCGGACAGGTACGGTGCACAAGGTGTCGTGATCTAAGAAGGAAACATTCATCCGCTAAGTTAGAGAAAACCGCGTTTTTAAAGGGGCGGAAAGACGAGCAAACGAGAACCCAAACTCCCCGCGCCCCGTCGTAGAGGAGAATTGGTTGGGAGAACCCGTCCAAGTGACAGAGGACAATCCCACCGATAATGAAAAATCCTAGGGACCGAAATCGTCCGTGGAATCCTTGTGTGTCGTCGTGCTGAAACCTTCCGTAAGGAAATATCTCGGCCAATCTCCCGAAAGGGGGGGTGGGAGCGAATCAATCACAACGCAGTAGACAAGCAATAGGGTCTTGTGGGGAGGAAATTATCACAAAACAGGCAATCAATAGGCTGTCAAAGAACCAGTGGATAGACCAAAGACTCATCCCCAATAGATGCAAGGAAGAAGGATTGCTGGACGCAGGCATGGGGGAGAAGAGGGCGGAAGTAGGAACTAAGAAGGACATCTAATCCGTGATGCCTAGGACCTCGGGTTTGGCTGATCATGAGGGAAAGGGAACGAGACGGACTACAAGCCACCTCTTACGAACCTGGGGGATCGTCTGATAAAAAGGCGGTGGTTAGAGCAAAGGAGAGTTATTTCCTTAAGTGACTGACGATCTGGTAACGTTCGCTCTCGACATTAGTTCAGACGGGGGACCCCTTTGAGGGCATCTTAAAGGAAGTAAAAACGACGAATTCGTCTCATGGGAGAGTAGGGAGGAATAATCACAGAAAAAAGTGTTGATAGTAAAATCGAATCTATGGACAATCCGTCCAATGCGCCGCCTTAAGTGTGTAAAAAGAAGAAACAAAAACTCCACACTTCTTACACGGAGAGGTCGCTAAGCTTCTCCATGATGAGACTGGAAATGGTTGGCAGAATGCCGAATCCAACCCCTCGAGGTGGGTCGCTAGTAGACGTTCGTCAAGAAATGGAATGAAAAGGGAGAAAACGAAAAGCAACCAAGATCAAGCCAGAAAATGAAACGGGAGACTCAATCTGATGAGCGTGAAAGTAAAAGGGAATAGACAAGCAGACATTAGAAAAAGGATCTCGAGCGAATGCGCTTTCCCCAAAGAGGTAAGTAGTGAGGTACTAGAAATGGAAGAACAAGGTCAGGACAATTGTTATCAGATGACACACACCTCGCTTAGGTGGCAGTGGAGTCGGGGAGGGCGGGCGCCAAACCGACCTAGGGAGAGATCTACAGAACGATTGCTACACCTCCCGCCACACACAAGAGAGTTCCATAGAAGGGGAGGGGATCGGCCGGACTGGCGTCGGGGGGGCTTGTGAAAGGGGAAGAGAGGGTCCGACACTAACCAAAACCCGCGAAAGCCAACAAGGGAAAAAAAGAAACGGGGGTTCATTAGGTAAACCAGAGCAACGCGGCAGCAGAAATTGTGAGAGGAGGGGGGAGAAGAGATATTATATCCCGCCCAAGAAACACGATATGAAAAAAATCGGATTCAGGTGGGACGCCAACTTTCGCTCCTCCTTAGAACGAGCACGACTATTAATGCTCGGGAAGGCGAGACTCAAAAGACGACCGGAAACGGCAGAAAAATGCTCCTGCAGCCGCCTCCACGCGTCAAAAAGCAAACGGACGCAAGACGTAAATTCTGGAAAAAGGGAAAGGGAAGTTAAAACGGTTTTTCCCTATCCGGCCGCAAAGAGGTTCGATTAAAGTCGATCGACTAAAAAGATGGGAGCGGTTCCGCTCCACCATAAAATTGAAAAGCACTGGGGGAGGGACCGGGGACCAATAAGAAAGGGGAGATCTTTACGCCGGAATGGTAACGAGGGACTGAAGCAAGAGGGGGTATCAACAGCCGGGTCGACCTGGATACGTAAAAGAAAACTCGTCTCAGGAGAGTGGGAACTCTTCAAGAAGAGAAGGGAGAGAGCAAAAAACCTGCACGAGGTTGGTCTAGATAAGAGGAATGAAAAGACTGGAAGACGCGGGGTGGGCAACGCACAGACAAAAAACGCCTTCGACGGCCACGCGCAGACTGAGAAGACACCTTATGCCAGTACTGAGGCAGGGAAAGAACAAACTCGCAGCCTCGAGACCTGCCAGAGTGAAGGGAACAACAGCTAGAAGATTCGAAAGGGAGGCTCTCGGGGGGCCGGGGCAAGCGTCGAAAAAAACCAAAGAAAGGAGAAACCCACCTGCAGAACGGACTGATTCTGTCAAAGAGAATAGGAAGAGGAGGAGGTGAAAGGAGCTAACGCTACAAGAGGTGAGAGACGCTGAAATCCTTCTTCCGGCGAGAAGCGCGAAGAAAATCAAACGTGACGAGGGATCGCGAAAAGTGAAAGAGAGAGAAAGAAAAAGTAAGCGAAAAAAGACCGTCGACGCGAGCTTTAGGCACGCGCCGATTTGACAGGAAAGAAAAAACCTCCTTAGGGGTGGATACGGACAGCGTCACCCGGCTTAAGCCTCCATAACCCTCGCATTGAAGATCACTACTCTGACAGAGATGAAAAAAAGCTTCGCACCTAGCGGACTCCAGAGGTGGCAGAAGAGGGTGAGGATCAACTCCAAAGTTGAACGGGATACTAAGTGGGACGAGAACTCATAAACTGAGCGAAAGAGAATCTAGAAAGAAAGCAAGACCAGGCCTCGTCAAACCGGCTTCTGGGCGGGGGCCCAAGGTGATCGTGAACATCATAGTGATTTAGTGAGGGGAGGAACGATCACCCTAAGGCAAAGAGGGAGAATCAGGAAAGCACCCCAGTAAGTTCGCTCCGTCGACCCGTTGAAGGTAAGGCCCTATGAGAGAAAGAGCGGTAGTGAGAAAGCTCAGACACAAGGGAAGAAGAGAGAAAAGGACGTAGAAATAGAGGATGACGATAGTCTTCCTTTAATGAAAAAGAGAAGACGAGCGCAGAGTTATACGTAGGGGCAGACTACGTAAAAATTCGGTGAGCGTTAGCGGAAGCACAATGAGAACTGTCAACTGGATCACGCACGACGCACGCTAACCGAAGCTGTCACGCTTCCTGTCGAAAAGTCGAGAGGGGCCATCGCACTGCGCTCCGAAGAAGAAGAAGGAGAAAAAAACAGTTTTCTCAATGTGCTCGCACGTGGCTAGAAGAAGAAGCTTGAGGACCCTACGGAGGACAGCGTCTTTGTTCCAAAGTGGGAAGAGTCCCGAGCCAGAATGGACGAAAAGCTTACGACGAGAAGAGAGAAAAGTCGAGGGTCATGGATGGAGAGTCAGGATTCAGGGAAACACCGGAAAAAGCATGGATGTCTGGGATCACGTCCCGAAAAAATACTTTTCCGAGGACCGAATCCTGGGCGAAGGAAAGAAGGGAGGATATGCTCCGCTGTCGCACTTAATGAGCGGAAAGTGAATAAGCGGCGAGAGCAGATCATGATCGAAGCGGCCGTAAGAAAAGCGGTGAGCGAAATGAGCACCTCCAAGATCAGGGGGGAAGGAGACATTGTACAGTAAGAGAAAAGGAAGAAAAGTTAAGTTACGACCGTCCATTATAGGCGCAAAGCAGATCGCTTCACCCCGAGGAAGAAGAGGACAAACTAAATCGCCAGAGTAATGAAGAAAAGAGGGAAACAGGCGATGAAGGGGTTCCTCGGAAGGAAAGGACGGCAGTAACTGTCGAGACAAAGGCGAGCCAAGGATGAGCGTCAAGGAGCAGGCTTATGGTGAAGAGCAAGACGGGTTCCGGCAAAAAAACGGCGGAAGGAAAGGCGGATCCTGGTCACTATCATCAAAAAAGAAGAGTGGGGCGTTGATTCGCTGAAAAGGTTAGCGGATTAAAGTAAGGCGCGAAGGGGTGAATGTAGGTCCCCGAGGGAACATAAGACCCACAAGAGTGAGTTAGGCACATCGAATCAGCAATAAGATAGGCTGAAACGCGGAAAAGGGAGGAGGAAGAATGGCGTGTTTAGAAAAAGTGTAGCGAAGCTTACCATACAATGCTCACGACAGTGCTCAGAAAAGGGAGGAAACATTGCGCGACAATCAAGATCGGACTCTAGGGAAAAGAGGTAATAGGATCCGGAGGGAATAAGCGCCAAAGGAAAGGGGGGCGGCTGGCGGAATGCAATAAAAGTGGTTCGATCGGTTTGGGAGGTCGCCAATGCAAGATCAAATTCCAGGTCTAAATCCGTAGAAAAGGTAGCGTAACTCCAATCCGCGTGGGAGGAAGAAGAATAAGGACCGTACCGCGTGGGCAGCCTTTGGATGGAAAGACATGGGACTTCACATCACTCACCACCCGGGGATCTAAGGATTTGTGTAGGTTGGGGGGCTGAAGAAGCAAGGCCCCCGGACCCACATTGGCCCCTCGAAAGAAGCGCAATGGCGCGCGCTGGGGGTTCTTGCTGCCGGGGAATCGCACAAACCTGCCGGACCGTGTTCCCAATGCAAGGGAAATCCGCCAACGAAGGAGGAAAGTGTGTTTTCGGATGGTCCTACGACCGTAAGTTGCTATAGGTCAAACGAAGCCTCCCTTTCTAAGGGTGCGTGTTGGAGAACGTCAATGCACGAAAGGAGACGGATACCGAATCATCGTGAGTGTACTCATTCTCACCCATTCATAATCATCTCGAAGGCACCATGGAATAATAAAGAGACAAAGGGCATCGGGAAGGGGTGTAGAATGACTGAAAGGGGATGTCTGCGGTCGACGTGGAGGTAGACGAATGAGCAAGAAGAAAGAGAAGACCGAGGGGAGGGGAGGGGAAATTCCGAGGGAGGAGAATGCTGGTTGCTCCCTAAGCAATACCACGTCCACGCATGACGACCTGGACTGAGGGAGAAGAAAGGCGCGGGTTGTGAGAGGATCAGCGAAATCGCACAAAGTCTACCACGGAATAAGGTACCACTTCGCGCGCTGAAAGTACTATAAAAAGTGTGGGGGTATTTGAATCGGACAGTAAAAAAAAGGAAAAAAACCTCGGCAGTTTCCGACGGGAAGAAAACAAAAACAAAAGGATTAGGGAAAATATAGAGAATGTTGAACTCGTCGAACCCTGCGTAGGAAGGTGGGACGGAGAACTGACGACAGGCAACAGCAAGAAAACAAAGGGAGGGTAGGGCATCTCTGCTCTACGAGAGAAAAAACTGAGTAAGGAGAAGAAAAGTGCGAAACTAAAGATGACCGAAGAATGAACCGCCGCACCCGATCCAAGATTGAAATCAACATGGAGTGAATTGGTCAGGAGGTTAGAAAGGACGAGGAAAACGCCCATTCAACCCCGGAGAACGGATCCCTAGAAAGAAAAGAAAAAGAGAGGATCGGACGTAAGTCGTTACCAGTAAGAAAGCCCCCCTGCCTCGTCAATGCATACGAAAAACGAGACTGGATGTGCTTCGTACTCGAGAAGAAGACTACGTATGAGAGAATGTAGCCTTGGAGAAACCGCAAAAAAGGAGGCTTCAAGGTCTGGCTTCGTTCGGACAAAACAAGACCCCACTAGAATGTGGCTGTATGAGGGGTAGCACGGCCTTCTCGAACCTCAACCAAAAAAACTTAATTCACAAGACCGTTGAGGGGGTCGTCCGCTGAAGGGAAGGGGCGTGGGTCCATAAGGACTCGGATTGGGGGGCCTCACACCCCAAAAAACCCAGGCGAAAAGAGGATGCGCGGGCACACGGGGGTGAAGGGGGGAATGGGGGTCAAATCCAACAACATACAAAGCTTAGCAGAGTAGGCTGTACCATAGGGATGATAACAAGCCCATTCAATATCCGCAGCGGAGGAGATAATGGAGTCGTTCCGTGACTCGACCTGGAAGGAGGAAACGTAGCTCACAAGAGTCGCACCCTTGTAAAAAGGTAAACGTCAATCGGACCGCCAAGAAAAGAAGGAAAAAAAACCGGAGCCGCCTTCTTCTGAAAGTCTAAAATTAATCTAAGAAGGTCTAGAAGGAGTATCCTTCGATCTTGAAGGAATAACATCGTTTTGAGAGTAGCCGCGACTAAAAAGAGAAGCCGTATGTGACGTTTCCTCCAAAACTTTCCCAAAAAAAGAAGGAACTTCCAGAAGCCAGGTAGAGTTTCCTAAAAAAAGAAACCGCAAGCTCGAGGAATCAAAAAAAGCTTTTCCCAAAAAACACACAGCTAAAAGGGATAAGAGAACAGGTGAACTACAAGCACTCTCAGCGAGGAATTCAAACAAAAGAAACGCATAGAAATCTGAATCGAAGAACAAAGTTTTTTCTGATGAGGAGAACAGTCGGAACAGCAACTGGGAATAAGCTGTTGTTTGGAAAAAAGGACATCACCGAAGTCAGGGATCCCTAGCATCTGAAAATGATGCGTCATACCCTTCAGTGAACGGTCGAGGGGAGAAAGGCGCCGCGAGAACCAAGGCTTCGCAACGGAGAGAGAAGCAGAGGTATGGGCTATTTTCAGAAGTGTTATAGGCGAGCGGTTCCGCAGAAAGGAAAAATTGCAAGGGATCCGCTATAGGAGAAAGGACCTGAGACATCAAAGCTTTCACGCTGACAAGGGACAGCGGGCAGGAGGTAAGAGGATTAGATCTTAGGGATCGGGCGAAGCAAGACGACGTCGAACGGCGAGGCAAAGATCAGACGAAGACGCGCGGGGAAAGTCGGGACTCTCACGATCCGAAGAGAAGAGAGAAACTCTGGGAACGAAACGAAGTTGGCAAAACGGCTGCCGCTGCTTGTTGCGAAGCGGCCACGGACATCTGGGAATAGCAACCGAAGACCGCAACTGCATGGTACTGTGTTCCCCATCGAGGAAATATCAAGAGAACCCTCCGGAAGAGGAGCCTTCTATCTAGAAAGGGGGTTGGGAGGGGAGCTCGGGAAGAGGATCTGCAAGGGAGGGGAGGCTTGAAACGCGACGAACGCAACGCTGAAAATCTTGGTAGGAGAGAACAAAGCATGAAAAGACTCACGCGAGGAGCACCGTGGGCTATCTCTTGAAGGCGCATGACTAGGAGAAACTGAAACGGAACAAAGAAGCGTGTCAACCTGCTTCTGTGGAAATGGTCAGGGATCCGGAGGAAGCTATTGGATGTATGCTGCTTAGGCTCACCCGAATTCTAGCGGGACAAATGAAGACACTCCGAAATCTTTAGGCATCTACAGGAGGGAAGTGCGAGTCAAAATGGGTTCAACACAAAAAAGGGGATACAGCCGATGCGGAGGTGAGAAAGAAGGGGCTCAACACACAAACGTAGTTAAAGAAAAGAGAGGAAACGTCAAGGTACGAATACTCTCATAAGAGACGAAAGGAGCGCGATCAGGAAACAGGGCTTTCGGTCCGATGCTCGACGGGAGAATGCTAGCGGGACAGACTACATCAATGATCTGAAAGGATGACAGACCAAAACGCCCCAAGCGAGACTCTGCGAGAAAATTTCGATCGCCTAGCTAAAGCGAGCTCCGAATCCTCTAAAAAAGCCCACTTACAAAATGTCGCGCACTATTCGGAGAAGGGAAAAAGAGAGGACCCTCGGGGGCTGCTTCTCCTCTTGGCAGATTGAAAGCAGCTATGCCCTTGGAAATGGGGGTACTCCGCTGACGGATATCGAGAGAGAAAAAGAGTCAGGTGAGGGGCCTGAAAGGACTGAAGAGCAGCTCCCCAACCATAAGCAAAGGAAATGTCTGCAGCGGGAAGAGGAGGAGTTGAAGATCGCACTAGACGAACGGAGCCTCTTGCAGGAAGAGGTGCGCGCGCTAGGGTAAGGAAAGGGTCCCATATAACTAGCTGAGCAAGAAAAAAATAGAAAGCGGACTTCCTTACGGGAGCGATAAAAATCCAAGCTCGACGAGAAGAAAAAGAGAGGATCCTGTTTTGAGCCAGCAGGGACCGTCAGCTTCAGGGAGAGCGGGACGGTAGAAGTGCGATCATATTCTCGTGCCCGGCCAAGGGGGAAAAGAGAGTCAAAGAAAAGAAAAGGAAAAACTTGCTGACGCCCTCCGGCATATACCTGGGAATTCCGAGAGCTCGGTTCAGGGCTAAAAACGTCTACTGAAAGGACGGTGGGATAATCTTAAAGATGAAAAATGCTCGGGCCAAGGAGGAAAATAATGAGTCCCCACCGTAGGAAAAATGTACGAGGACGCAAGGAAAAAAAGAGACCGCGTTGGGCTTTAAGCGAGAGAAGGGACGGAAGATGGGAACACTCAAAAAAAAAAACCAAAAACGAAAAAGCACAAAGAAAAGAGAATTGATTTCGTTCACCAGAGCGAGCAGGGCAGACCCGCTGGGGCGAACCTCGAGCGTACGGACGAAAAAAAAGCGGAAAAAATCGCACAAACACCGCGTCGTAAAGCAATGGAGTGGGGTACGTACCAGTACAGGGGGCTTACCGAAAAAGGCTGATCGTGGGAACGAGGGAGGATCTAAAATATTGCGGACCCTATGAGAAAACGGGAGGTCACGGGGATGAAGTGGGAAGGGAGAAACCCTTCCTTTCCAGATCCTTGGGCAACGGAAGAAAAAGGAACGTAAGGCGCCAACTATAAATCGTGCTTCTTATGGCTTTCTGCTAAAAAAGGGTTTGAGAGGCGGTTCGGGAGGGCGAAAGGGACCGGTATATCACAGCCAGTGGACAGGGGGCGCAGGTCATGAGGTATGCTTACTCATGACGCAGAATCCGATTCGACAGTGACCGTGATGTTGGGGGGGGACTTGGTATCTACGAATGATCCAAAGTATAGGAAAAATGGTATTCGGACGTCTTTGTATGTTTAGACAGTAACCAAAGGCAAAACCACGGGACCCACGCCCAGGAGATTCGGTGGGATGTTGCATTGAGCCTTCAGAGAAAGAACAGTGCAAGCCCACCGATACCTGTCCCAAAGGAAATATGACCGCCAAGAGGAGGGAATAATGGGTTGTCGGGAATGTCGGCAACGTATCTAGAAACAATCTCACTAGGGGGACAGTTGTGTGACGCCAACTCCATCACGATAAAGACAGGCCTCATCGGAGGGCTGTGGATCACACAAAGAAACAGGGCCTAGGCCAAGGGCGGATCAATGAAACAACGGAGCCCAGACATCATGAAGTAAAGAAGAATTCTTGACTGAAGAGGAGGTCCTTTCTGGAGGTGAAGGAATTACTGAGAAAAAAAACCAGAAGGATGGAGGTCCGAATCTGTGTTCTGTCTCATGGCTGATCGGAAGAGGTCAAAAGAAACCCGGCCAAGCTGGACACCTACAGGGGTATGAAGCGCTCAAGATGCCTCGTGGGGCGTCCTCTAAAAAGTATTGAACTAGCAGGGACCCTTGATCAGCTTCGGATCAAAAGGGGAGATTTGGAAAGTTTCCGGAGGGCAGGAGTAATGGAGCGCGCTGTGAGCAAAGGGA
>Ga0179593_1452928_pt1 | contig 18777 bp, 20 predicted proteins | sample CZODoug2_1_08_16_FD_185931 | JGI IMG/M metagenome (GOLD analysis project Ga0179593, IMG submission 185931) | Vadose zone soil fungal communities from Angelo Coast Range Reserve, California, USA - CZODoug2_1_08_16fungal (PacBio error correction) | ecosystem: Environmental > Terrestrial > Soil >...
AGGAAAACGGAGCTGTTCGGCTTTGGACGCCATCCAGCTTCGAGCGCTAGAACAAATCGGGTGGAGGACCGCTCGGACTGAAAGCCGAAAGCTATAAAAGATCCAGCTGGGGAAAGACTATTCACGCCACCCGACGGAAGGACGTAACCTACTAGCCAGTGTAAACTAGGCAACGCTCAGCGAGCTGCGCGTCGAGTGAAGTTGGCGTCTATATCGGAGTTGGACCGGGGGGAGGGAACGTCGTAGATCTCGGAGGAGGACCACAATACCGCCGCCGAACCCGCTGACGAAAAGAGAAGGAAGTGAGGTTCGGACCAGCAAGATCTCTCAAACGCCTCAAAAAATGAACACAAAGGTAAGCGTCTTAAGGTGGATGCATAGTAGAAGGTCCGAGAACCATTTGAGAAGGGGGAAGGAGATGGGCAGAAGAGCTCACCTGCCGGAATCGTCGGCGAAAAAACCCTATATCGCTAACAATGGGGGGAGCCGAAGAAGAGGGAGGGAAATTGGGGAGAAAAAAAAAGGGCGAAGAAAAGGAAGGGGAGGCGGAGTTAGAAAAAAGGGAACAAAAATCCCGGGGGGGCTGATCTTCTTGCAGGCCGGCCTCTTATAGCAAAAAAAAGTCGATTCACGGTCGAGAAGGCCCTAAATGCGCGGATGAGAAAAAAGAGAAAACAGGAGAAATTGGGAAAAAATCGCAAGTCGCGATGGAAAGGAAAGAGGGAAGGAGAAGAGGGGACTAAAAAGTGGAAAATCCATCCTAAGGGGGTCTTCTTTCACCACCAAAATCCGGGACTGTCCAGGTGAGACAAAGGGGGGAGAGTAAAGGGGGAGGCCGTCTCGAAAAAAAGTCTCTACAAGATGCAGCGCAACTTTGATCATAGAAGAGGAAAGTTAGGCTGTTAGGATCACGCACTGTCTTAACGGCAAATCAAAAAAATCTCTTTCATCTTGAAGTGGAAGGGATTTCGCGCTGGATGAAAAGTGAAGACATTCGCGGTGAAAGAGGGAAAAGGATAACCACCAGCAAACGGAAACAAGAAGGAATGAAAAGCTCGCCAAAGGAGGAAGGACATTCTCCATGTCAATGATGGAAAAGGGGGACACCCTTTGGGGACAGAGAAAGGGGGATGGGAAAGAAAAGGGGGGCCGAATCCAATAAGAGAGGAGAGGAAAAAATTGGGGAAGAACAAGATGCGTCGGGCGAGCAAAACGTTTTAATTCCTCTGAAAAGGTTGAAGAATTGGGGATCATTACCCAATCAAATTGCTGCGGAAGAGGGAGGATCAGGAGACCATGGAACAACTGGGGGAAGGGAAAAATGCTTTCGGGCTTCAGGGCTCGGGGGGAAGCGAGTAGAGGGGGAAAGAAAGGAGGAAAAGATTTTCCGAACATGTTGAAGCCAAAAAACTCATACGATGATTAAGGCCATGAACAGCGTGAGGGACAGCGTCGAAGAAGGGAGCCAGGAGGGCTCGCGGAGAGAAAAAGGGGAGCTGGACCTGAAGAGGAGGGGGAAAAAACAAAAAGGGGGGGGTTGGGGGTGTGGGTGTGGGGTTGGGGGGTTTTTTTGTGGGTGTGGGGGTGGTGCCACCCACAACCCCCCAAAAAACCCCCCAAAAAAAACCCCACCCCAAAAAAAACCCACCCCCAAAAAAAAGAGAAAAACCCAAAGACGGTAAGTGGTGATTGACTGAAGAAATGTGCCTAGGGGGGCGTGAGAGATGCGTCTATAAAACTCGGAGGAAGGGTGGGGGGAGAACCGGCTGAAGTGTGGGAAAGTCTTGGCGGCACGAGGCGAGTCCGAAACGACAGAGGGGGAAAAAGAGGGGACTAGGAGGACTCAGTCTGACCTCGCAGAGAGCCATCATCGTTGGAACGTAGTAAAAGACGTAATCTGGCGGAGAGAATGAGGGAAAGGATTGTGGGGGGAAAAGAAGGTTTCTGACAGGGGGATAAAAACGGAACACTGGAAAGGGGGGAATTGCCAACCAGCGCGAAGCGATGAAATTTGACTAGGGAGAAACTCAGACGGACCTGACCTTGAATCACCATGCCGGATACTAGCCCAGTATGGAGAAAAAGTCGTGTCAAAACCGGAAAAGAAATTCGGGCTGGGCGAAGCATCACCGGGAGGGGAAAAGGGGAAGGAGCCGGCCCGTAACGAGACGCCTGGCGATGACATCAAAACCAAGGAAGGAAAAAAAAGAAAAAAACAACGGGATAATTTAGGAGGGTTGAACGCATCGTACAGGAGTTGCAGAAGGGGAACGAGGGCCTGTGGACAGATGAACGAAGTGGGATCCGCGAACGCAAGGTTCGGTCAGAGGGGCAAAAAAGAGGTTGAGGAAGGCATAGAATTGTGTTTAAAACGCGGAAGGTCTAAGGGAGAGCAGTCTGCCAGAGGAAGGAGGGGGGGGGGGGGACCTCCAAGTTTACTCAAGGAGAAGGGATCAACGGAAAGAGGCAGAATTAACACAATAAGAAAACAGGGAATCTAAGGAATGAGAGGATACGAGTCGGTCGCGAAGTGAAGCTCGGGATATTAGCGCTCGGTAAGCGCGAAAGTCAACCGAAGAACTAGAAGAGGGGGAAAGTGCCAATATTAAGCAACCGGGCCTAAAAAAGGAGGCGAAGGCCGTGCTATTACGTAATTCTACTCAAAAAAACTTCATTCCACATGCCTCTATCGACCTACACGTTATGAAAGGGAAAGGAGAAAAGAGAAGGGGTAGCATCAGCAAGTCGCCCGAGACCGAGCCAGCAATGGCGGCCAGGAACGAAGAGACCGCCAGAAAGGAAAGAAAAAGTTAGGGAATCAATCAGGAGATATTACCGGGTCGGTGAACCGGATAAAATCAGGGAGGGCCAGAATTGCCCCACCCTATAGCGAACCAACGACTTGCAGCCCAGCAAAGAGAAAAAACTCACATCGCGCTCTTCCCAAAAAAAAAAACAAGGCAGCAAAATCGAGAAACTTTCGGGGACTGAAGGAAGAAAGCTTTAATTCGGCTGACGAAAGCATCGTCTGCAACGCCCGAGAGGGAAAAACGACTCCAGCTCATATGGATTGGGGGGCGCGGCGCAGAAGAAAAAAAAAGATGGGGACGGGTCAACCCTTTGCCTGGGTTTCGACACGCAGGGAGAGCGGAATGGAGAAATGGAAGGGTGAAGTCGATGGAGGATCTGGGAGGAAAAGGCTATGCACAAAACTGGCATCGACGAGTTCCAGCTGACGAAAAAAAAAAAAAGAAACACAACAAAACCCGAAAAACCAAACACTACTACCAACACACACTAAAGAGGCTAGATCCAGAAAAAGAGGGAAGCCCGCTCCCAAGAGTCCTTCCAGCAAAAAGTATGGTTAAGGTAACCCTTTCGGTAAAAGCAGACACCTGGAAGCGAGCTAAAAAAGGTCCGACGAAGAGGGTAGAACGGCAATGGGGTCGCGACGGCTCAGCCAGAGGGGGGAAATAAGAGGTTCTACCGGGTCGACCGCCGTTCAAATTCCCGGGGAAAGAAAAGAATTAGTGCAGAACATCGCCGCGGCTTCTTTCACCCTAAACGCAGTAGAAAGATCAGAGGCGGGACTGGCGCAGGGCAATCTTCAGAGCTCGCCATCCGCGCGGGTGAAAGAGGCAAGGAAAGAAGGATCAGGAGGAATTGGACGTGGCAAACCAAAATGCTTAAGTCCACCTTCATACAGCCAAAGCCTCGGGGTCAAAGGGAAGGGAAATAGAGGAGTACGCAAGAATTCCCGCAAAAGTATTCAGAAGGGAGAAGAAAGACATTCGGGGATCCGGGAAAAGGAGCGACGCAGACGTTGAAGCAACCTCGAAACAGATGTAAGAGAAATCTAGTCTGGCAGCAAGGGGGGGCCGGCGCCGGGAGAAAGAGAGATCGAAAACGGGAAATGGCAAGGGGGGGAAGCCAAGCGGGACTCGGAAAAACGATCTCTGGGTGGGTCGGTCTTCTTTTAAGAGATCACTTCGAAGTAATCCGGGAAAAAGAAGGAAAATCAGTGGCGTCAGGGTGGCCGCGGTCGTGACAAGCCACTATCAGAGCGGAGGAAATGAAGCACCATCACTCCGATAACGCAGCACATAGGCCTCAGCTCTTAACAGCGGTCAATAAGGGCCAGGGGACTCTTGTGGTGCGTTTGAGAACGGGAAGAGGTCGGGGGGAAGAAGAAAGAAGAGGAAAAGGGCCGCGTCCGAAGGGGCGTCAGACTACCAGGAAAGGGAGGAAATGGAGGAGGCTCGCGCACCCTCACTAATAGTGGTTTCAGCCAAATGAATCTTAATAGGGACAGGAAGGAAAGATAAGAAAGGCTGTCTGCGGAAGAAAACAAGAAATCAACAGACCGGGAAAAGGGGGCGGAGCTATGAAAGAAGATCGTAAGCTCTGACGAAAAGGCGATGGAAAAGGGCCACGCATAGGGGGAAGCCTCTGGCCATCAAATCACTCAAGTAATACAGAGCCATGTCTTCAACGCTCTTCCCACGGTTCATCGAAGAAGAAATCTGGCGATATCACGGGGAAAGGGTTGTCGAATGTCTCGGGATCTTGCTGCTCGTGACGGTGGCAAAGAAAGAAGCAAAAAAGGAAAACGCCCCCTCTGAGCGCAGCAGTGACGGACGAAATTAAGGAGGAACCAAGTAAAGAATTACTGAGCTCTCCACCACTCGATCATAAGAAAAAAGATCAATTGTATCGGCTGAGGCAGAGGCAGAATAGGACCGGATCAGGGGGAGGAAGTGGGAAGGTGAAAGGAAAAGCTCGCCGAAGGAATAACTGCGGGTCATCACGACGCAAGACACTCCGCGGGTCTGAAAAAAGGGCAGGGTCTAACATGCATAAGGAAAGGGCTCAAGGAACTTGGAGGAAAGAGAAGAAGCGACATATGCGTAGGAAAGGGAAAACAGAGCCCTATTTGGGAGCGAGAGAGCGCTTCTTGATATACGAGAAAGGAAGTCTAGGGACTTCTTGCATACTAAACCATGGAGAAGACAGGATCTCGGCATATCGAGTTCTAAAAGTCACAGCGATGCCGCCGTCCCGTAACTAGGGCGAACGGGAAGGAAAGTAAAGGCCGGAGACTTGGAGCCATAAGAGCCTGCCTTTGAAAGCCTGGAAAAGGAACTCAAGACGGTCCGGCGGGTCAACCCCTAAAGGTAGACATTGATCTTCAAAGAAGATCTACCTGACGAAGGGGCTGCCAGGAATTTCTAGGGAGAAAAGAGGGAAATGGGAACTGAGGTAGCAATCATCCCGAGGCCGGCAGGATCCATATCATGAAGGTCGAAATGTGGGAGGAGTTAATTGGATGTCAGGGTAGGGAGGTAGCGCCCAAGGCCTCATGCGAATGCACCTACGACCTAGGCCGATCGGAAAGCAGGAAAAGGAGAAATAGAGGACAACTATGACATATTTACAGATCATCCATTTCGCGATACCGGAGGCGAAAAAAGGAAAATTGGGGGACCCTATCCTCGGTGGACTCTACCAAGAACTATCCCATATTCGCTTCGTCGTAGGGGAAGAAAGGTATTGGGGCTGCTGGTCCGAGAAAAAAAGGCTTTCCCGATGCAAAGGTTGATCGCCCCCCTCAAGAGTTCTGATAAAGACTTCGGGGAAAAGGCAGCGGGATGGGCTTAGAGTGCAGGGAGACGGTGGGGAAGAGAGTTGAAGAAACATAAAGGCGTGCCGCCAGAGGGCCGCAATTGGGAAAGGAAAAGGAGGGAACCTACTAAGGTCAGGAAGGGGGGGGGCAGAAAGGTCGATGGGAAGGATGTCAAAGTCAGAGCAATGGATCATTGCAGGAAGCAAGGAGAAGAGAAGCCACACCTTCAAAAAAAACAACGAAGTATGGAGGAATTGAAATCATCTGAGAACTGACCAAGGGTTGCCGGAGAGAGGAGGGTCCGAAGATGATCGCTAGATTCAGCTAACGGAGAATTACAGGGTGGGAAACGTAAAGGGTCTTCACGCAGACGCGGAATCCGAACAAAAAGAGGACACGAAAATTAAGATGAATGAGTAGGGGGAGCCGAAAGGGAGAGACCCTCCACTACTAAACAAAAAAAAGAGGAGGGGCTTGTACCGACGAGAACTGGGGCATTAAGCAAAAAAAGAAGATGGTGTGAATTATGCACGATTTGAAATTTGATCACCAAGGAGAAAGGTAACAAGGGGGGACGACTCGCTAAGCATAATTCTCGCCCAGGTGAAGAAAGTTACAGGTAGAAGGCCAAAAGAAAAAGAGGGTACGGCGACACAACAAGCTTCTTGGCTGGAAATAACCTATCTAGAGAGACTTAGCCGAGGGAAACCAACTTTACTACAAGCTCAAAAACAACACAGAAGGAAAAGGGGAGGGAGATACAGAGCAGATTTCAAGACGTAAAAGGAGCCAGCCCGCCGCAAGAGCAATAAGCGGGGAAGGAGTGTTGAAAGATCTTGGAAGAACAAGGAAGTATCCGGTATTTCACCGTTTGGAAATTTTCAATTCACTCGGGGGACAGGAGGGAAAGAAGGGGTAGCAGGTGGGTTGATCCAAAGGAAAAAAACAGAATTCACAAAAAAAAGCCTAAAAAGAAATATATCGAAAGAACAAAAGAGGATCTAAGTTACTATGCGGCGAAAAGAGGAGAGATGGCCGATGTAACGGGCGGGGAGAATAAAACGTCACTCTTGTAACAGTGACGAGTAAAGGGCCAAAAAGGGAAAGACAGAAGACCGGGAAAACGAGCTGCATGCGAACGCGATCATCTTAAACGTGACGAGGAAAACGTCGGAAAAAGGAGACATTGAAGAGGGAATACGTTTGCATCTCAATGTTCATAAAGAAAGCGACAGCAGAAAACCTGAACGCAGGGGAAAGGAGAAAGTGAAGCACGGCAATGAGAAGAGAGGGACACCGTTTCGTGCCAAGAAAAAAAGGGCGAAACCAGGGAGAAAAAAATCACGGACACGACGAGAGGGCACCAGAAGGCAGGCAACGATCGACAAAAACAAGTGAGCCGAGAGAAAGGGCGGCAAATGATCACAAAGGATAAGGCGGAGGGAGGGGAGGAAACAATGGGAAGGGAGAGACACCGCAGACCTTAGGTTAGGGAAAGAACGACGCGCCGAAAAAAGAGCACCAAACAAAATATTCGAAAACACGGCATTTTCCCCATGGTAGCGGAGGGGAAGAAGGACCTATTTCCTCAGAGAGCTTCGCATAAGGATGAGGGATGAGGCACGGAGAAAGGGAGACCTTGACAAGCATGTTAAAAAGGCGGCCTGAATCCGCATCTCAAAAAAAAAAGAGTCACAAGTTAAACAATATTGGATCCACAGAACGCACGTGCTGGGGAGAAGGGTGGGAGAAAAAGCAGAAACCGGGTAAAAGACGACAGGAACGGCCGGATGCATGGGAAAGCGGACGATGTCGCGGAAAAGAAAAAACCCGGGTTAAAAGTTTACAAGGGTTACCGCCCGATCGGGAACTAAAAAACTATATTGCTCCATTCCCAAGGACTGTAAAAGAGAAAAAACGCGTCTCAAAAAGGGAAACATACAAGGGCGACCGGCGAAAAAAGGAAGAGTATAAATTAATCTCTCCATCCCGCGGAGTCCGATGCCTATTAACCTTTTGGGAGTACCAAACCTCAAATCCGAGAGGGAGGGCAACACAGCCGCGCCCCAGGGAATATGTCAGGGGAAGGAAGCGCTAACGACTGAAGGAGTTCCAGGCAAAAAGGTGGCCCAAACAGGATTCCTAAACAAGTTCCGCCTCTATCCGCTGAGGGACGGGAGGACAAAAAAGAGGACGACCGGCTATCGAGGCAGCCACGGCGGAAACGAACTGACCCGGAAAAAGAACTGAGGAAGATCGCGCCAGGGGTACGATCCGATTTTTTCGTATTATTCTTTTTGAGAGAAAGCATGTCGATAAGGGAAGGGAAAATCAGAAGGAACAAGCACGGGTTCGGCGGCGCACAGGGTGCCAAAGAAAGAAAAGCAAGATCGAGACGGCAGGAAAAAGATAAAGACAGACGTAGCCAGAAAAAAATTCAGCTGTCCGTGGATGGTCGGAAAAAAACAATCAGGAGGACGTAAAAAGGCCACGCGGCGATAGCGGCGCTGGCGGACGATCCGTCGGGAGGGAGAAAGATAAAAGGGACGATTTAAGAGAGAGGCAACCCAACACAAGGCTGATGCTTGCACCCAACTATCAACATTCTGCGTCATCATCGAACAAAGGGAGAAAAAGGGGAGAGAGGGGGAAAAAAAAGAAAAAAGGTTTCGGCAGGGAGGAAGTCCGGACTCCAGACCTTCGTGCGGTGCCGAGCATTAAGTGATCGAAACTGAAAGGCAGGGGCTCACAGAAAAAGGAAAGATCTGCACGCCTGGCAAAGATTCAGGCTCCCTCACTTGGATTTTCGAACTTTCAGAGCAAGCAGGAGATGAATAAAAAGATGCTGGAGTATTCGACAGGGTATTGATTGTCGCCTGTGGGAGGGAACGAAGACTGACTAGCGTGAGGGGAAAGACCGAACCCGAACAAACAGTCTCGGAGTTACTATACCATCCCTTCGAGCATGCTCGCTGAAAAAAAAGACGAGATCGTAAAACACCAATCCGGGATCCGAAAGAGGAGTCGATATAGGGAAAAAAATAGTAGTGCGACCGACCGTCTCGGCCCGGACCCCAGAATCGCAAAAAATCGGGAGCATTGTCATACTATCTGAGGAGAGGGAGAAGAGAAATTGGGAAAAAGAGGTCTAACTAAAGAAGAGAAGGCAGGCGCCACGACGGGTGGCGGGAATCTGCATGAGAATAGCTGAGAGAAAGACGGCAAGATACCGATTTGGGAGGAGAAGAACTCTTAGACGCCGGGCTGCAGTATCTTTCGGTAAAGTCCGAATAGCATGGGATCCGGCATCTGGATCCGAAATGGCGAGAAAGACAGAAGGACGAAACGCGCCGAGACGCCGTAGAGGGAGACGAGGGAACAATGGACCGGAGGGTCCTGCTTGCGAACTGGTAGAAAAAATCACCTGCATTGCCCTCCTTCACGACGCCAGAGGTTAAAAAAAGAATTACGGAGGGAGAAAATAAGCTATGGGGAGAGGAAGGAAACCACGACAACGCCCTGGACAAAGAGGCAGAAAATTAGACGGGGGTCGAACGGAAAAAAAGTGTTCTGGGTATCACTGAGGAAAGGTCCGGGGAGATCCGACCGGGAAGTGGAAGAGGGGGGAAGGGGCGAGGCTGTGCTGAAAGTCGCGCGCAGGCGCTGGAAAGAGAACCTTACAAGCACCGGGGAAAGCCTTTGATAAACGCCAGCGTATCCCGTTAAACTCATTTAGCGTGGGAAAAAACAAAACCTTGGTGCCCAATCCATCGGGGAAGGAACGAGCAGCGCCGAAAGAGATTCGTCGAAGTTGCCGAACGAGAGTTTTATTGTGGGGTCCCCCGTGTCGAAGGGATAATGCCGAACCCAAAAGGGGGGCACGATCTCGGCGACGTGCTACGGGAATCCGAGGGGCAGAAGCTCAGGGCTGAATGGCCTGGCTGAGGCCTTAGGGTGCCGAAAGAACGTAATTTAGCCGTGGGGTCAGCCGGTCAAGAGAGTCACGCCGACGATGAAGAAGGGATATGAGGGGGCGTAATGTAGAGGAAGGTCGTCTCCCTGAACTGATCGGGTTTCAAGCGGCCACGCCGATGCGCGAAAGAAACGGACTACCCAAACCACCTGTATGTTCGGAAGTGGGCCATTCTGCGAAAAAGGTGCAAGAAGCGATTAGGAGTGAAGAAATAACGCGTCATAAGAAAAAAGGCGACCGCGAAAAGAAAGGTGTGAAAAGCAGTCAGTCGGCACGCGACCTTCAATCCTGCCAGATCAACGAGGAAAAAGCAGGAAAGGACCGATCGCAAACCAGCATGCAAAATCTTCTCAGAAGTGGCAAGTAGGCAAAATAGTAACGAAAGATCTGTCATTGCCGAAAAAAAAATCCTGAGCGGAATGGGGTGGAATTCTGCAAGGAGAAAACACAGAGAACACATACAAAAGGTAAAACCTACCGCGGAAAAGCGCTTGTCGAGGGGAGGAGACAGTCAGGAACGTTCAAGCGGGAGGAGAAGGCCCCCGTATTACCAACCGATCTGTTCCCACCAGTTCAAAGCACGTAGTCTTGGCGGACCTCCCCGGGAGAAAAAAGAAAGGAAAAGGTCCTAGGAAAAGGAGACTATGAGCGCAACGCTACCCACCAAAAAAACGGAGGGGAGGAAGATAAAGATGTGGGGTTGCTGGCAAGGAAAACTCAAGTACTGGCTCAAAATTCCGTGGCAATCAAGAGAAGCCGCAAGGTGCGTTGTCCCGGGTGACACTATCTGGGAAGGAAGACAAGTGGCAGCCGGGAAAGGTGTATTTAAACGGTATCACGAGCACTAAGAAATTCAAGGTCTCTTTCTCTGACGTTTAATTTTCAGGTGGTCGAAAGAGCAAGGGTCAACGAAGGAGAAATGAAGACGCAATGACAGAAAAAAAAACAGCGGGACTGTACGTTCGGCCTACGGAATCGAGAAGGGACTGACTATTGCAGAGAAGGCTGGTACCCCCGAGAAGTAGCAAATCGTAAGGACGCTTCGCGAATGATTCAGCAGAACAAAGAAAGGTCAGGACAAAAACGGACTACACTGGAAGAAAAAATAAGAGGGCACGACGACGCGGACTTCGGCAGGGGATGTAAAAAAGGAGAAATGGGAAAACGAAAATACGGCTGGTTGGGGGATGGTCACTCATCAAAAAAAAAATTCTCAAAGGCCGTCCAGATAACTACTCTGACCCTGACATTGAGGACCAGGGAGGGGGCAAGAAGCATGACAGCGTCGAGAAGGGGCCAAAAAGTGCCAAGACTGACCAACATGGGGATCAACGCAACGCAAAAAGAGGGGCGAAAAGAAAGAGATCGTAAGAAAAGGACCGCCCCTCGAAGAACGAGCAGTCAAGGAACTCAAGTTCAAGCTGCAGGACTCATACTCAAAATCGAAGACGAGGGACGCGGGGAAAATTTAGAAAAAAAAAAAAGCTAGAAAGAAAAGAAAGCTCGGGGCAGAAGACTCGCATAGAAGGTCAATTAGGGGGGAAAGAGGTAGGAAGAGGTTCCTCCTTTTTCTACACAATGTCAAGAGGGAGAAAAGGGAGATCCTGGAACATGGAAAGGGGGCAAGCTGGAGCATTCGATACGTCAGGTAGTGAATTCCCGGTGATGTGCAGACAGGAGCGTCAGAAACACCCAAATCACCGAACGAGAACCCTGTCCTAGGGGGGGAGAAGGAAAGAAAAAGGGGAATCGACTGGAAGCCGACAAAACAACTTTCCTCGAGAAGAAAAAAAGTCGAGGGAGAGTGTTCGCGAGACGACGCCGCTGAAGACCAGTGAAGTGAGGAACTTTACGGCCTTTGACGCCGGCGGCGTCGTGCAAAGGAGAAAAAAAAGGCAGCTAGGGGTACCAAGTCGCCAAACGGTCAAAAAGGAACGGCGTAAAAGATACTTGCGCAATCGAAAAGGAAGCGATTCTATCAACTCTGAGGAAGAGAAAACTCTCAAGAATTGTTTCCTGTAGTACACGGAAAGCCAAGGAGAAGGGGAGCGAGAAACCTGCATAAGAACTCAAGGGGGCCTCAGGTCAGGCCTGATCACCCGCTAGAAACATAAGTCCCTCCAAAGGGAGGGAGGCGACTGCATACCGGGTGGGCGCAGCTAGCTCTTGCTTCGAGTGAACCAAGAGAACAAAGGTCCGAAAAGAAGGAATCGCGGCAAAGCCGCCGGTCCGAAGAGGAAAAATAAAAGATGCCTATTATAAAAGGACAATCCTCTCTTGGTTTCTGATGCTGGTGAGATATGCCGATGTGGCGCCGAAGGCAGAGGGACAAGAGGGACGAAGGGGCGGAAGCGTGGTAGGCGGCGGTAGGAAACACCCAAGAGAGCAAGAGAGCTTTCAGCACCCGAGGAATCGATATAACCAAACTAGCAATCCCTTAAGTCCTGTCGAAAACTCGGAAGAAGAGAGGAAAGGAGCATAGCTGCGAGAAGCCCGGACGCGGTCGGGCGACCGAGAAGCGATTGAAAGGGAGAAAAAAACACTAAGGGGGATGGAGGCGGGGCCAAGATCAGTCGACAGAGTGGACGTCTGGAGCCGCATCTATCTCAAACCCAGTAAAGTGGAGAAAGAGAGATAAACGATCCAGAAGCAAGGCGGGTTCAGGGGGAAAAAGCTTGGGGAAAGCCGCCATCCAAAACGGGAACAGTGCGGGTGCGCGAGCAGATATCTAAAAGGCTCGGAAAAAGAAGAGGGAAGCGTCTCTTACGAACGAAGCCGGATAGCGCCGCCTATTTCACATCAAGAAAGGATCAGCATCTGGGGGTTAAGCGAGCAAAGGGTGCTGCGTATAGTCACGAGGGAGGGGGACCGCAGGGGTGCGGAAGTGAAGACTCGTGATTCGTGGCCAGACCGCCGCCGAACACGAAACGCCAAATCGTCAGCTGATCCTGACGAATTAGGCAGAGAAAAATCAAAGGAGAATTATCTAGCATCAGAAAAGCCTCGAGAGAAAAAAAACTAGAAGAGGATCGGCCCCGCTGGGGAAGGATAGTGAAAGAAAAGTAAATTCTTCCCTCTGCAAAGATAATCAGGAAGAAACAGGGGACAGGGGTCGCAAGAAGAGAAACTCAGGGCTAAAAAGACATGATGGAGAGAAAGGAAGCAACGGGCGGAAAGTGCGCAATACGACTATCAAAGAGATCGGGGGAGAAGGGGGGAAGGGAAAATAGGCCCAGGTGAGGAACGCGCAACTGAGGGCAGGCGATTATACCGAGCCCGCGAACCAGTCGAGCAGGCAGGAAGAATAAGTGAGAAGGAATGAGAAGGTCAATCCGCTCTTAAGGGGCCTATTCCCTCTTCGATGAAACGGAAAAGGCGCGGGGAATACAAGGGACAGGTGAAAACGCCCGGGCGGCGACTTGGAAAGAAACCTTCCTTTGCAAATAAGGGAAACCGGGCGCAAAAATCGCCGGGCTGTCAAACGACACTCTTGAGACTAAATCATAACCTCTAAAAAAGGGCGCAAGCAGAGGGACTTTAGAGGTAGAGCGAAAGGGGGGGGGGGAGCAAAAGGGCTGGTGAAGCCGGCTTCAGACCGAAAAGCCGTCAGGATCAATAATAGGAGGGTTGAGGCGGTTGTTGAACGCTCTGGGGCCAAACACCTCAAAGGACAGAAAAACAGACGGGGCACCGAACGGTGCAGAAGCGATCCTAGCGCCAGCATCGCAGAAGAGGGAGGAAAGGGGGCCCAAGGAAGGAAATGAAGTCGAGACAACTTGGTACCCAGATCCTGTTGTGACGCGGAAAGCACGAAACCAATCAGGCGCGTTAGGCCGGTGATAGGGGTCGGAAACGCGAAAGGGAGGCGAAAACGCCTCCCTGAGGGGGAATGAAACTCTCCGCCAGCGGTATCAAGGAAGAAAGCCAATTGGGAAAAAAATCAAAGAGGGACGGTGACTTGAACCGCATCGTGGTGAAACGAAGCGAGTGAGGAGTCTTTGGCGGCGGCAAGGGAGGGGGGACGAGTAGTGCGACCTCCGGAGTTCCATGGAAGGGCACCGAGACGCACGCCGACGATGGATAAGCGGATGAAAAGAGAAGGGAAAGAAAATGGCATCTTCCTGGTCCACTCAGAAGTAACGAAGCGCTGATGAACTAGAAAAAGAAACAAGCACACAACCTCAGTGTGTGGGAGAGAAGACTCCAGAGGACCATGTTGCGAGCGTCCTGTCTAAGAAAAAAGTCCTAACGCAGAGGGGGAAAGGGGAGACCGAGGGGAAGAGTCGAGATTCAGAAAGGAAAGCGACGATCCCCAAAAAGAAGGGCACTAGGACGCTTACTTCGTCAGGGAAGGGAAAAGCGCCTGGCCCTACGGTTCTAGTACTATGAGGGAGAATCTTTGTCTAGCAAGCCTGAAAAGAAGGTTGAAATTCAGAGGAAAGGGAGGACGGGATCACCACAGAAGGGGGGGGTACACTGGGCAAAAAAGAAACTCAGACTCTTGAAATTGGAGAGAAGGTCTCGGCCAATCGAATTCCATACTTAAAACTATTAATCAAAAGGATCGGTGCAAAACCAAAAAAAAAAGGAGGAGGGGACGGAAGAACGACGGCGGAAAAAGCCAGAAGGAACGAGAGAAAAAATACTCAACCAAACAAAAACAAGCAAATAAGATGGTGGCAGAAAGAGGGCAGGCGTTCACCTCGTCAAAAAACGATTTGCAAAACCTCTCCAGAGAACAAGCGGGAAAGTTTTTGGGGAGTCATCAAGTAAGGTCATGTTTGAACCGCGATTCAACTGACAGGAAAGAAAATTTCAAGCGCTTCGCAGGAAAAGGTTGGACAGAAAAGGGAAGAAGTGGAACCAGGGTGGGGGTAGCCCCAACGTCATAAGTCAACAATCCTGCTAATCGCAAGGACAAACTCGTATGGCCCTAAGGAAAAAAGGAACGGAAAAAATGGAGGGGCGCAGAGAAGGGCCCGCTACGGTAAACCGCAGGACAAGCGTTGAAAAGGGACCGAACGCGTCGCGGGAAAAGAGGGATCGAGCAGGCGAACGCTCACGGGTCCGATCAGGAAAAAACGACTCCTACTGATACTTGCGGGCAGAAAGGAAAAGTCCTAAAGACATAACCGGCTGGGGGTGGAGGGGTGACTTCATCGGCAATCGTCAGAGACCGGAGCCACCGGCGTAGCCATCAGGGGGGCAGAGACTAGACTTACATCAAGGAAGCACGTCATGATCATCGGTGACGGGTCAGTAAAGGAATTACAAAAGGGCGGAAGGGAAAAAGAGGCACGAGGGGCGCACGACTCCGAGTAAAACCTAAGGAAGCCTAAACCCGAAAAGATGTAAAACATCCGAAGCTGAAGGGGAAAGAAGATAGAATACGGGAAAGGGGAGGGGTCGTCATAGAAAATTCAACCTTAGGGGGAGGAAGAAAGTTCGGCTTGGAACAGCATAAAGAAAATAGGATCCACTCTAAAACTGGGTCGAGACGGATAAAGGAAGGGAGATGGAAACCGGTGGTCCGGGGGCAAAGAAAGGGTAATCGAAGGGGAACTGTCAAGAGGGAAGGAATGGGCGAAGGGGTCGCGGGTTGATCGTCCGTTTAGTCATCTCATTACAAGAAAGGAATCCAAACACACGATTGAAAAGAAAGAAAAAAAGAAACCCGGGACCAGGGGAAGAGGAGGGGAGAAGGGAGGAGAAGACTAAGAACGGGAAAAAAAATCAATTTCCGTCCGAAAAGGAAGACCGAATGTCACTTGTGCTATGGCTCGAACACTCGAGGAAAAAAGAAACTTTAAGCCTAAAAAAACGTAAACAGCCGGGAGGTGGGGGAGGGGGAAAGCTTCGAAGGCAGGAGAGGGAGAAAGACGAAGACGCGAAGGGGATCAAAAGGCGACGGCGACGGCTCGTCGAGAGTACGATCTCGAAAAAGCTTCTAGCTGCACTGCGAATGGTTAGAACGCAAAGAGAACACTGCATGGAAAGACGATATAAAAAAAGGACAGACGCTCGCAAATCGGGAGAGGAGAATTGGATCAGAGAAGGAAACGCAGCAGGCAGAAGGAAAGGAAATTCTACTACTGTCTGCCGGAGTCAGGTAACAGCCACGTGTAAGGGATGGGCCAAAAAGAGGAAGGCCGGGGGCGAAGAGAGGGCGCGGAGGCAGGAAACGGCCGACGAGGCGACCGACCGACAGAGAAAAAACCCCGCACAAGGTCTTCACCTCTGTTGCGGATCGAGTTTGTGAGCTATCAGAAATGGAGGGAAATTTGGAAAAATAATCCGTCAAGAAAAAGAAAGGGGGGGAAAGCAGGGGGAAAACTGTGCAACAGCACACGAGCAAGCAAGGAAGGCAAGAACCAGGGAGAAAAGAAGAACGAGTCGTATCAAGGCACGCTCTGCACAGCTGTGCCACGACGGATGCAAAGGGAGAGTGAGGTGTCGAAGAACCAGGAAAAGTTAATACGAGAAACGCGGACGAGAAGAGGAGAGGGGCGGATCAAAGATCAAGGTGGTTCATAGGACCAGACTGCGAGTCGAGTGCTCTTATCTCAGAAAAAGGAGGCGGGGTTGCCAAGCTCAAATACGAACAGTGACCGGAAAGAGTAAATAGAGAAACAACAACAACGGAGTGGGAGGGAGAGGGATGACGATCCCGACGGCAACGGCTGGCTTTTGGGGAAAAGAAACTCGACTATAAGAAGGAGGGGAGGGGGGGGGGCCACAGATGACAGAAAAACCTTCACAGGAGCTTACGACCAAAAAAACGACAGAGAGAGACCGCCTGTTTTCCAGCAGAAATGAACGCCCCGCCCGACGGGGCTTGGCGACACGAGCCCGGGTAGGCAAGCGGACGGAATGGTGAAAATATGTGCTTGAATAACGGTTCGGGGATGGGAGGGTGTCCGAATCGCAGCTGCGAGGAGAACGAAGAAAAAAGGGAAAGACGTAACCCGCAGGAGCCAAAGTACGCTCTTGAAGGGACCAATGTAAACATACCCTATTCGCTCGCACAAAAATGATCACAAAAAATCGTTGATCTTCCTCGTGGGGCAGAGGAGAGATAAAATCGGACGGCGCCGCGAGAAAGGCTCGGCGCAGGCCGAGAGCCATAAAGAGAAGGACCGTAATCTGTCGCGGAACAAAACCGAAGCCGCGGCCAAATCTGGGGATCCAGGAGCAACTTAAGAGTGGCTGGGGCAAAGCACGGGGGACTGCAAGTTCAAGGAGAGGAGGCCTTGACCCCGAGCCCGATTGAGACGCATTGAGGCATGCAGGAAATGTATTAATAAAGGAAGCGACTTTAACCTGGTAGAATCGGCCTCAAGGGGACTAGAGGGTAAGGATCGGGCCTAGGAAGGCCCGTCGCGGGCGCCGACAGGGTGAGAGGCTCGCCCTTGGGAGGATACCTGCAAAAAACTTCACACTCCACTCATCTAGTCAAAGGAGTAAAGTCAAATTGGAGCAGCGAGGAAAGTCTAGGAAAAGAGGCCCTGGAGGAAAAAGAACAGCCGGCCTTCTAAGAATCTACAGGGGGGAGGAGGTGATACCTTCTTAACCCGCGGTCTGCCAGGATAGCAGAATACTTTATAAATCAGTTTAAGAACGCGGGAGGGGATTCAAAGCGAAAAAGCAAGACCTAGACCCCGAAGGATCAAAGCAGTGCCACGTAAAAAAGCCTTAATTCAAAAGATCCCTCAAATTGACAGGCCTACAATGAAATAGGAAAGAACTGGGCAAACGGGGGTGAAACTCCTCGGTATTACGAGGACAGAGGGGGGGCGAATCCCAACTCGGGGGGGGGGTGGAGGAGAAAAGAGTGGACGAACGGGAAGGCTCTATCCTATGGAAACCTCCCGGCTGGCATTGTCATCATGAAAAGAAAACGAAAGCAGGGGACTAGGGAGAGGGAGGGAACCGGGCGCGATGGAGATCATCGTTCAGGAGAGGGCTGGGGCGTCAGTCGGGGAGCTCTAGTCGGGTGAGAAAAAGAGGGACTAAAGTGTTGGGGGTCCTGGAAGGAAGGCACCGAAAGACGGCAAAAAAAAGAAAAAAATATCCGGATACAAGAGGGAGAGGAAAGGTCATATCGGTCAGGAGAAGGGGCGCCAATCTTTGATGGCCGGAACTTTCAAAATAAGCGAAAACTCAACAAACCTCCGTTCGGAGAGGGGAAAGTGGGAAAGCTGCGCCGATGTGCCAGACGGTATTGGAAGGAATATTAGCGCGGAAAACAGCAGACCATGGCGAACCGCTTCTGTTCAAAGGATGGGGGGAAACTGCGTCCTCAAGTGGAGGAAAAGAACGGGGACAACGCTTACGGGGCTTCTGAGGGGCAAAGGGAGCGCGCAAAAAGACGATCGCCTGCCATAAGTCTCGATGGGCAGACTCTAATGGGAAAGGGGAGTAGTCAATCCGGTGTGAATTCTTCCAATTTTCTGAGGAAAGGGTGGGGAGAAAGAAAGGGGAAAAAGAGTCAAGAACAACCTAAGAACTTAAAAGGGAGTCCTAAGTGAAAACCGAAGGGGGAAGAAAAGGGAGATACTGCACCCGGAGGAAAGAACCGACGTTCCAAAAGAGACAAACCTGATGCTTGCGAATCACCAGTCTCTATAGGGTCTAACTAACCGAGAAAGCAGAGGAAAGGCAACCAGAGACTCAGAAAAAAAAAAACTGGGGGAAGGAGAGAGGGTACTCATAGTCACGGAGGGCCCGGAACGGCGCAGGGGGAAAGAGAGAGGTGAGCCAAGCCTAGTTACCCCCGACGGTGAGGCAGTGTAAGGAATGTGATTTCACCGCGACACTAAGAGAAGGGAAAGAAGAAAAAATGGGACAATCGATTCAGGAAGGATTTACTCCTGTCTAAACTGGGGGGTTAGCCGTCAAAATCGAAGAAAGTGAAAAGAAGGCAATGTAGTCGAACATGGGACAAATAGGTAGGGAATTGATTCAGGAAAGGAAAAAAGAGGGGAAAAAAAGTGGCAACGGCGGAAGGAGGTCAGCTCGGTCGGCAGAAGTAAAAACAGGTCCCCGACTGGGTCCCGGAGGAAGCGGAGGCGGAAGGGAAAAGAAACTCGAACCAGAAAACAGCAAGCACCGTTCGACCGAGCTGAAACTATGAAACGAGAGAAAATGCGACCCCCGAATCGTAGGAAGGGGCGAAGATGCG
>Ga0179593_1716866_pt1 | contig 18777 bp, 26 predicted proteins | sample CZODoug2_1_08_16_FD_185931 | JGI IMG/M metagenome (GOLD analysis project Ga0179593, IMG submission 185931) | Vadose zone soil fungal communities from Angelo Coast Range Reserve, California, USA - CZODoug2_1_08_16fungal (PacBio error correction) | ecosystem: Environmental > Terrestrial > Soil >...
ATTGAAAACAAGCCTCAAAAAAAGGAGGAGGGGGGGCAAGTAAACCGAAAATAAGAGGGAGCCAGGAGAGGTTTGTCAAGTTTCGGCTATCAATCATTATTTCAAAAAGGATTCTCCACGTTTCAAAATGGAAGGTGAAAGAAAGGGAAAAAGGACGGGGTATTTCGACAAAGGGGTAGGACTGGACTAAAATACAAAGGTCCCCGTCCATTATTTGCAGAAAGGGAAAGGTACTCAATCAACAAAAGAAACAGCCAAAGCGGGGAAAAAGAAGAGGGGGGTTGTGGAGAATCAAAGAAGGAGAAAGTAGGAAAATACACGAAAGGCCACATCAATGTAAATACACTCAATCAGAAGGGGGGAAATGAACAAGGCTGGGGAAGGAAAAGAGAAGGGGGGAAAGGGTTGGGGAGGGTAGGGGGGGGCTGCTACCACCTACATCTAAAAAAGGAGTGGAGGAAAAAAGGGAACCAGAAGGGGGGATTCACTAAGGGGAGAAGGGAAATCAGGAAAACCTGGAAGAAGGCATCTGTCAACATATGGAGAGCTTAGGGGAAAAGGAAAAAGGCTTTTATTGGGGGTAAGTACCAAAAAGGGAAGTATCAAAGAGTTGCGTGAAACCCCCAAACCGGGAAAAAAAATGTCCTGACGATGGTGGGGTTTTTAAAAAAATAAAGTTATACCAGAGATCAAGTGAAGGGAATCCTCCAGTGAACCAAGGGGGCTCCCAGAACAAAGAATAAAGATTATGGAGGAGGGGGTACAGAAAAGGAAGAAAAGACACAACATGTAACGGCACCATACTCAGGGGGGCTTCCTCTGATGGGGGGGTGAGGGGCAGTTTGGGAATTAAAAGTCCCCGGAGGCTAAGAGTTCCATAAAAAAAGATACTACCCAAAAGAGAACAAGCCTCCATTGTTAAGAAAAACACCTACTAAAAAAAAGAGAATAACATAAGAAAAGACATGGGCAAAAAATGGTAGGGGGGGGGACATACAAAAAACACCATACCCTGCGGTGAAGTAAAGTGGCAAGTGTGTTTTTGTGTAAGAAAAGCAAGGGGGGGGAGAGAGCAAGGGTTTCGAAGGGGGAGTAAAATTAGAGGATCGAGGACCCCCCGGAACAATTGGGTGGGTTGGTAAGGAGGGGATTGATGAACCCCCCACTTGTTGTTTGAAAGGGGGGAGTTGTGCTGGGAAAACCCTCCTCAAAGGGGAGGAAAGTGGGGGGGTAGCAAGAAGAAAAAGGCCACGAAAAGGTTGTGGGTGGGGCCCCTCCTTGTGTTTGAGACAGGGGTGGTATCTGGTGGTAGATGGGAGGCCCCTCCTCTGTGGGGGGGGGTGGTGGTAAAGGGAGGGGGGAACAAGGGAAACTCGTGTTTGGGGAGAACAGATTGTTTGGTGGGGAATGAAATGCCAGGCCCCGAAGGAAAAGAGGGGGAATGTGGGGAGGGGAAGACTTTGATGGGCGGGTCCTGCCGGAAGGGGGAAGGACTGTGGTGAGCTTAGGAAGATCCAAAAAAGGAGGGTTCTAAAAAAATCCCTAGGGGCCCAAAGGCTGATGTCCTTTTGGAAAGTGGTCTGGGGAAAGGGGGCTGTAAAAGGTCATAAGATAAAAACACGACGGGAGACATGGGGGGTTTCTATGAATTACTCATCTAAGTGAAAATTAGAAGGGAGTATTCACAATGTCAGATGAAGAACTGAAATGAAAAAGAAACACTGGAATGGAATGGGGGGTCAGGGGGGAAAAGGGGGGGGGTTTCCCTGAAAGGGAATACCAAGAAAAGGAAAAAGGACTGTCTCTCTCAAACAAGAGGAATAGGAGATCAGGGAGGGGGGGAAGGACAATGGTTCATGGTATGCCCTGGGTCAAGAAAGTGGGCATACCTGGGAAAAGAACACAGTGTTAGGGTCAAACCAGGCGAGTCCAAGATTGAAGGCCGCAAACTTCGATTTAACTATGAAATGGAAAAAAAAGCACCCACACAAATTATCAAGGAACTTGGGTATGATAGAGAAAACATCCACATCAAAACGGGAAAAGGGGGACACAAATTACATCTACTCTTGGGCCCTAGGGGGGGGTTTCTTGGGGGGAGAAAACTATGGTTAAAAAGGGGGAAAATAAAAAAAGAAATGACCACAAGGACAAAGCATACAACGATGACTCAAATCACCCTCAAAGGGGGACTCTCCCATCCACAGAAGAAGGAAAATCATGAGGGGGAAGTGTACTTTCCTACCACCCAGCTACCCAAACCCCTCTGTACAGCAGTACTTGGAAGGGGGAACCGAAGAAAATCATCTCAAACAAGATCATCTCACGAAAGAAAATCACCAAAAAATACTTGTCTCAAACCAAAGGGAGACACCAAAAACAAACATCTTTTGGAAAAAAGGAAAAGGGGGGGAAAAAACTCCCCCCAAGCATCCATCACCAGAAGTAGTTTCCTCGAGAAGAAAGCCACCAAGAACCAAAAAAAACCAGTTGGGGGGGAAAGCAAGGGAAGAAGAAGGAACACACCGGGTAAAAGGTCAAGAGGGAGGGGGGGGAGTTATTTGTATGGTATATCTCTAGAAGTGAAATTTATTGACATATCTAAACCGCATTATCACTGTGGTGGAAAAAAAATGAATTTTCAAAAAAAAACCAAACCAAGGGAAAAAAGGAACCTGCCGTTGGGAGGGATCTCCCGGGAGTGTCACCCCACCTTCGGGGTCCGTGTAGATATGTGCGATTTGTTCAGAATAACAAAGGGATTGTAAGGAAGGGGGATTGCCCCGGGAAAAGTCCTGAGTACTGAAAGGGGAGCGCACTTGTAAAGGGGAAAATGACACAGATAAAAAAGAAAGGCGAAATAACAGAGGAGAGGAGTGGGCAGGTAGCTGAGGGGTAGCAGATGTTACAAAGACCGGAGGGGTATCTTGTTGGGAGGGAAAAAGTTCCAAGGGAGGAAGTCCGCCCACTAGAAAGGGGACAAAAAAAGCCCGGGAAAAAAACCCTCAGTTAATAGGCAGTAAAGTTTTTGCAGTTTTGGGGATGTGCCGGAAAGTGAGGAAATATCAAAAGAAGGAAAGACTGAGGCCATTCTGAAGAGAACATAGTAAATTGCCACCAGCAGGGGGGGGACGTGTCATTGTTCAGAAAGAATGGGGGTACGTGAGAGAGGCGCTCCGAGAGCTGCATCATAAATTCATGCAAAAGAAATGGGGGAGGAGTGGAAGCTCAAAAGAAAGGGCGCCAGAAAGTAACACACCAACTCACCACCCGAGGAAGGGGGGCTTCTCCACATGGGACCAGTTCTTGTGAGAAAAAAAGGAGAAAAAAGGTTTTGGAGAGAAAACAAAAAGGTAATGAGCATTTGCAAGGGGAAAAAGGCCAAAGTTTTGGGAGCAAAGAGGAGAGGAAAGTCTGAAAGGTAAAGAGGGGGAAAGAACAAGGATCGGACAAACCAAGAAAAAAAATCCTCAGAACCAGGGGCTTTCAGGCAAAGACAAGAAGGTAATTTTACATTTGCAAACGTGGGGGGAACAAGCATGAGGAAATATATGGGAAAGAAGAAGGGAAAAAGGTTTCGAGAAACCCGAAGGGGGGGAGGGATTATGGAAAAAATGAATGGATGAAGCTTGTAGCAAAAATTCCTACTCTCCGAGAAAACAAAGAGGGGGAAGGAAAACAACAAAAGAATCTTGAAAGGAGGAGACCGCAAACCAGGAAGGGTTCGGGCTAATACGCATTGAGTGGTGAGAACGTCCTCAATCATGTGGGGAGAGCTTATCAAAGAGAAGAAGGGGGGGATCCATTTCAGGAAAGAAAATGGATGTGGTTGGAAAAGGTCTTAGGAGGTGTACACTTGCGGAGGGTTGTCACTGGATCCCGGGGAAAACTGGTATACAAAGGGAAACTTTCAAAGGAAGAGAAAAGAGAAGCATGGGTGCGCCAGAAAAGGGGGCAAGATGCATTCAGGGGTGAGGCTACCAGTCATCAAAAAATCTCCTTATGTTCACGAGAAGGAGAAAACAATGGGACTCAAGAAAGGTTGTGAAAAATTCGGCTTCAGTTGGAAATTTGCTGGTGGAGGCGAGACTGCTAAGAAAAGAAACAAATGGTAAGGGACATGGCAATAGGAGTCCTTCAAGGTCGTAGGTCCCGGGGAATCCCTGTCCATCCACGACAGGTGAGGTAAAAAAAAGGCCCTGAAGGAAAAAGAGGGAAATATTGTAGAAGAAAAGAAAGAAAAGGGCGTGAGTGCATGGATGGAAAAAGGGGGTACTTAATACAGGAAAACCCCAACCTAACTGTACTGCAAGAGGTTTAAGGGGAAGGGTATTGTGGGGAAAGAAAAGATCTTGGGTGGTTCAATGGTTCCAAGTAAAAAAAAAAAAAAGGGAACCAGAGTTTCTTCACAGATACAAGAATACAGTTATGGAATGTAGGATACCTGGATACTCTCCACAAGGGAACACTAAAAAACCACGAAGAAAGAAAAGGAAGAGGATAAAGAATTGTATCTGTGCAGTGGGAGACCAAGATCATTCAAAGGTGAGGAAGAAAGGGATGGGAGATCATGAAAGCAAAGAAGGAAAGGGGTGGTACCCACACAACAATACAGGGGGGGGGGGGGGAGAAGTACCAACCACTCCGACAGGATAAAGAAAAAAAATCCAGAAGGGGGGGGGAAAACCCCGTTAGAGCCAAGAACTAAGGGAACCTCAAAAAAAGGGGGACAGTGGGGGGAGGGGTTACCCTAAAACCATGGGTGTTGAGAAAAAGGAAAGAATGCAGGGGGTTCGCGAGGTTGAGGGGGGTGTACTGAAGTATCTGAGGGGAAAAACTACATAATGAGGGAAGAAAAAAAACCTTTGACTTAAAAGGTGTGTGAACCCCCCACCGGGGGGACATTGTTGCTGGTAATAGATTAAACCCTCCTCACTTTGAGGTGAGGGGGGGGGGGAGCGGGTGGGAAATAAAAGAGACAAAAACGAGGTGGGGGGGGGAGGAGAATAGTCCCAGTTTGTAGACAAGTATTGGGGTGAGGGGGCCCCTCAGCTGTTTGAAAAAAAAGGTAGGGTTGGTGGTTGCAGGGGGGAAACAGACAAGTCCTTCCTCGGGGTGGTGGGGGGAGGGGGGGAAAGCATCCCAGAAGTGAGTGGTTTGCGGAAGTCCCTCGCAGGGAGTTGATTTTAAAAAAAGCTTTTTGCCAAGGTTGTCATTGCCAGGGGGGGGAGAGGAAATAAAAAAAAATAGGGAGTTGAGAAAGTACCTAGGGGGGAAGGTCTTTTGGCCCATTATAGTTATTTGTCTTGGGGGCGGACCAAGTCCCTAAACAAAAAAAGAAAAATCACGAGCAGGTAAAGAGGTTGGGGGCTGAGTGGTGGGCAAGAAGGGGGGGTATCAGGGGGGAGAAGATTATCACTCACCAAGAAAGAACAAATGGAACCCACACATAATCATGAAAATGGGGGGGGGTATGGGGGACTTATGACCGGGGTACTGCACAGTGGCAAAGGGGTCCCCAGAAAAGAAGGACGAAAAAGGAGTTGCCAAGTGGGGGGATGCACGGGTACAGTTAAGGGGGGGCCATACCTGGGGGACCACAGTTTTGAAGGGGGAGAGGACTATTCTTAAGGAAGGGGGGGGAAAAAAAAGACATTGGGGGGGGAAAAATCAATTTTTTTTAAACTATAGGAAAAGTAAAACCACCAGCTATCAACCAAAACAAAAGGAGAACTTCGAGGGGGGGTGAGGAGAAGGGAAAAAAAAAATCCACACACAGGATTAAAAAAAAAATCTATCAGGGGTATCTTTTTGTTCTGGGTGTTTTTTTGGGAAACGAACTCTAATGTTTTTAGGGGAAGGGTCTAATTAATACAAGAAAGAAAGGACCAGTATGGGAGGCTCAACACCGAAAGGAGAGGGGGACTCAAGAAAAAAAGAGACCTAAGATAAAATTCAAGGAGGGGCCTGCAGAGACAAACCAGCTACCACCACCAGAGGGAACGGTATGGGAAAAAAACCCCCTCCATCAAAAAAGGGGGTCCTCATCTCCAAAAAAAAGACCAAACAGTCCTCAACAAAAAGGAGGGGGCTTGTCCAGAAAAAAAAGGTCTCAACAAAAAAGGAGTGCGCAAAGCAAAAAAAAAACCCAAAATCACACTTGAGGAAGGGCCGTGTCATCTATTACCATCCCACAAAAGGCACATCAAACACAATGTGGGGGGGAAAAAGCCAACACCAAAATGGGGGACACAGCCAGGGGGGCGGATGAAGGAATCCGTAAAGGGAAAGAAACCCCCATGAATAAAGGGGGAAAGTTCAAATACAGGGTTACGGTAACCCCCCAAAAAGACTGCGGGGGAGGGGGGGTTGACTGGGAATATACTGGGGGTTAAAGTAGTAGGTTGGGCTGATAGTTGGGGGAAGGTATATTCTACAAGAGGGGGACGGGGGGTAAGGTTGAACCGGTGAGTAAACGGACCATGAGTAGTTACGGGAGAAAAATGCAAAAAAGGATTACATCCAGGCATTAAAGAGAAGGAAGGAAGGGGCTTTGGTTGTGAAGGGACCGGGGGGTACCAAGAAAAGAGAATCTTTCTAGGGGGAGGGCAAACTCTGTTCCAAGGGAGACATGGCACATCAAAAAAAAAGACTGTCCCCAAGGAAAGAGGGAAGAAATAACCGGGTTGGGCACTGAAAAAAGGGGTTGGCAGGGGGGGAGAAGTAACATCTTATACTAATGGAAATTAACATCATGAAGAACCCCTTGAAAAGGGGGAAAAGGAGTCCTCGACAACACCAGCCTGGGCGGAAGAAAAATTGTTCAAAGAAAAGAAAAGGAAAAAAACAAAAGCTATCCATCTTCAAGACTGTTAAGCGATCATTGCATAAGGAGTCGGCAGGGGTGTGAAGGGATTAGCAAAGGGATAACAAGACCACCAAAAAAAAGAATCTTGAGAACCAGCCGGGTAATAGAAAACCTTCTTATTTGATGGGGAGTTGAGGGGACCTTGGTAGGGGAGGGGCGATTTTGGGGGGGAGATCCGCAAAAAACACCATATTAAGGGAACTGGCAACAGGGGGGAGGAAGGATAGATTCTGCAATATTGAAAGGGGTACCTTTGTATCCAAAGGAGGGGGGGTCACATTACACAAACTCCTCAGAACAAGTGGGGGCAAGTTTCAACCATTCCAGGGGAGGGGGAAAAGGAAACTTGGGGCTAAACTCATGGAAAGAAATTGGGCAAAACATGATTGAAAGTTCTAAAAACTCCAAAAGGGGGTTGAAATCCAGTGAAAGGGGGAGGAAAAAAAGGGGACTAACTATCCAGATTCATAGAAAAAAACAACACAAAAAGATAGCTAGGGAAAAAAAAGGGATGAAACAAGGCTAAAAACTTACCAGGAAAGGGAAGGAGGTGTCGAAAGGTCTAAATGTTTTGCAAGTTGAAGAGATCAATCTATCTTCCACAGAGTCAAGTTTCAAGGGAACTTACTGGGAAGAAAAAGGACCAACGGGTGAAGAGTCTGGACAACTTGCGGGGGGGGTAACTGGATCAGGGGATACAAAGGGAACTCTATCAGCAGGGGAGAAAACACACTTTTCCAGACTTGCAAAGGCGGATTCAAAAGGTGGTCAGAAGAAAGGGAAAAAAACTCCATTATGTTCACGAAAACAATACAGAAAGGGCCCACATCAAGGACATCAATAAAAGGACCATGCTGGGGGGGCTGCCCCGATCATTGAATGCTTAGTCTGGGGGGGGCCTGCTCATCAAAAAGAGAGGAGTGCAAATTATGCAACAGAAAGTAATAAGAGAGGAAGTTTCAGCAATGGAAGAAGGAAGGTGATGGAACAACTGAAAAAAAATGGGCAGCATGCTGGTGCCTTTTCACGAGAAGTGCATCAAAAGGGGTTCCTGGCCAGGCTATTCGATATACTCCAGAAAACCCTAAAAAAAAAAAAAAAAAAAAAAAAAAAAAAAAAAAAGAAAAGTACGGGCACTATGTCATGAGGTGTAAGGGCAAAAGTAAAAAAAAGGTATGTTGAGACCTACAAGAAGGGCGGGGGGAGCCATGTAAACTCCAGAACGAGTTTGGGGAACAAGCAAGAGGCCTTGGGGGAAACGTGGAACCTCAGCTAGCACTCAGAGCACCCCTACCATGGGTTCATGCCTCTGATGTCTACTGAGGGAAGGGGGGGGGAGGGGAAGAACGCATTCCAAGGGAACAGGACGTCAAGTCAAGTACTCACATGTAGAAAGTCCCCACAAGGAAAGGGAGGGTTAGAATATACCAGAAACTAAGCCATATCTACAAGAAACCTAAGGTGTGACATGGGTAACAGGGTGGCGACAGGGACACGTAACCCGCAAAAACTGCCCAGGTACATTGGGTTTGACCCGAAAATCAAGGGGGGGGAAAAAAAAAAACACAGTTATCATTCGGGTTTCGAGAGGTATGGTCATAAGGGAGGACTATTAGAGAAATAAGGAGGACCCCCAAGGAGGAACAAGGGGGGTGGGGGGGGGGATTCATGAAGTTGTTTTGATGCATGGGGGGATGGTATCTATGAACGAGGCCCCTCAGGGGGTTGAAGTAGTGTTTGTTGGTGGGAAGAACAAGGCCCTTCTTTTTGGAGGGTTGGGTGGTGGGGGAGAAGAAAACCTCATGGGTTGGAATGAGGGTTTGTAGGCCCCGACCTCAGGGGGGGGAGGTGTGTTGTAATCTGGGGGGGACAAACCAATTCCCTTCAAGGAGACAGGGGGTGGAAGAAGAATTCCCCTCCTAATTGGAGGAAACGGCAGGGGGTTTATGTGGTGATCAAAAAACTCGCATTTGAGGGATACTTTCGCCGAATGGGGGGGAAATGTTAAGTTGAGGAGATGAAGTAAATAACTTAAGGGATAACCAAAACAGAAAAAGATACCCTATTTCCCAAAATATAGGGGGGGGGCCATTTCCTAGGTTATGGGAGTTGTGGTTGCTGACTAAATTTCCAACTCGAGCAATGACTCATGTTGGGGTTTTTCAGATGGTGGTGTTTCATGGAAAGTGTTGGGGATGAAAAAAGAATCACTCACCTGACTGGGGGCCAGCCCTGGCATACCCACACATCATCGAGGGGGGTGTTGACAAAACAGGCCTACCCATGAAAAAGGCAAGTGCCTACCTGTATCCATACACACAACACTGAGGAGGAACTGTTACAATGGGGAGGGGAACGAAGGGGGGGGAATTCATAAGTTGCCATAAGGGGGCAACACCATACCCTGTGATGGAGGGGGGTCTGACAAGGTTAGTGATCAGATGAAAAGTTGGAAGAGAAAGAAACACTTTCTAATTTGAAAAACATCTAACACAAAAAAAGAAGACAACTGCCTCGTAGGGGGAAATGGGGGGAGATGACTTGTCATCAAACCACAAAGGCAATGGAATGGAAAACGAAAATTGGGGGGGGAAGGGCTTTTGTGGGGGGGGTTTTTTCTACTAACTAATGTTTGTGGGGGGAATGGGGTTTAGTTCTAATTAATACGAAAAAAAAAAAAAAGGCATGAACAGGAAAGACAATCAACCTCAATAGAGAAACCACCGAGCCACAAAAATCCGTTGAAGCAAATTCAAGGAGGAAGGAGAGAAAAACATCTACCAACCAAAGGAGCCTCAAACACGAGAAGGGAAGCCAACTACCAAAAAAAAAACCGCGAGGAAAACCTCCTCAACCTACAAAAACTCACACCACCCAAGAAAGGACTTGTCCATCAAAAAAGAGGGGGGAAACACAAGAAGGGCCTTGAAGAAAACCAGCTTACCAATCCAATCACATCAAAAGGAGTCTGTTCATCGAAGAAACGAAAACCAAAAGAAAGAAAAAGGGGGGTTTGGGGGGAAAAACACCCCCCATTGGGAAGAAGGGGGGACTTCTTTATATATTATGTAGTTGTATGTGGAGATATATATAATAAGTAAATGAACAAGAAAAAAAAAAGCAACCATGATTGTTAGAAAAAAATAAAGAAAAAAGGTACCTGCAGGGGTATGGGGGGGGGGAAAAAGGGGAGGGACAGTATGAAAGGAAATGGGGGTTACCCATTTCACACAAGTGGTGTATATGAGGGGGGGTCTTGTAGATTCGATGCGGTGCTTGGTTAGTAGGGGGTACTTATAGGCCTTTACTGTAAGAAGGAAGGGAGGGGGGAAGTTCAATTATTGAGCAAGAAAAACCTGCACATTACAAGTATTGCCATGAACAAAATGATTTGCAGGGCACTTGTGTTTGGATGAGGGGCGTATACCAGGATCTGTAGAAAGGGGGGGTTCTTTGAGCACTCTGGGGAAAGAGGACATTTCACTCCAGAAAACTCCAAAGAAGTCCCGGAATCCCTGAAGGGGGGGAAAACCAGTGGAGACCGGTTGTGGGAGGTGGGGAAAGGAGAATAATGAAATGGAAAGAGAATCGGAATAACACTTCACAAGCGTGTCATTCCTTCCTCTACAAGAATCATGCTAAAAGAGAGGGAGTGACAATCATGGTCTTTATGAAAAAAATTTAAAGAGAAAAGGAAGTTTTTCCATGCTGCTCATATGCCATGCACTCAAAAATTGGTGAAGCTGTAGTCAAAAGGAAAAAAAAAAAAAACAACCTTCAAACGAAGGATGGGGGGGGGGCATGCAGCTCAAAACAAAGAGAGTGATTGGTCTTCTCCACATTGGGACCCTTTCTTTCTTGGGGAGTTAAATAATGGAGATGGGAAAAAACCCCACCACAAGGGGGAGTACGCATGGCAGGAACATTGGAAGGGGGGGAAAGTCACATTATTGATAGGAAGGGGGGGTGTACCGTGTATCCATGAAGAAAGGATCCATTTACACCAATAGCAAAGAATAAAAAAAAAACAAGTTTGGGTATCCGGGACTTGAAAAGGCCAGGGAAAGGGAGAGCCAAAAATATGATTGACATCCTAGAAACTGCAATGATTGAGACCTTTCTGAAAAGTGACGGAGGGTGCGTTACATCAGAAGTCTGAGCCTTGAAATAAATATAGATTCATCTCTCAAAAAAAAAAAAAGAGAAGGGGGTAGACGATGAGGAGGGAGGTAGCTACAAGCTACAAGAAAGTCCTGGGAAGGTAATTACCTAGAACCTCATGGGGGGGGTCTCAATGAGGATTTCTATGACGGGATCAAGCGATATCAACAGAGGATCTCAAGTTTCAGGGGAACTTTTAAAGCAAAGGGAAAAGGGGGGGGAAAGGATGTATGTCTGTTTAAAAAAACGGTTCTATTGGTGTGAGTTATGGGATAACCCAAGGTCAAGTATGAACAAAAGGACTCAATACAAACTTTTGCCCTGGGATACTATGTGTGGGGGGGGGAAGACTCATCAAAAAATCTCATTATGTTCAAGAGACAAAGGGCCACATCAATGTGGAGAAGGAAAGAAAGGTGTTTGAGATAAATGCCAGCGGAAGGGGGGCTTTGGGTGTCTTTTTTCATGGGGAATACACCCCCTAACAAGAAAGGCATGGCGATACTGTCAGAAAAAAAATTCCTGAAAGATATTCGAGAGGGGAATGGAATCTTGTGGAGCAAACTGAACTGAAGTAAAAATTGCAGGGCTATTTCAACAAATCCGCACAGGCTGGGGGTAAGGAGAAATAGGTTAAGCTTGCAATTTCATTATTAAATGTTAATCTGGCACAGACCCAAACGGTACGGAGAGTGTTTTTGGAAAAAAGAAGGGATTGTTGATCCGGCTCCTGTGACAGTGCACTTGGGTGGATTGGCCATTCAAAAAGGAAGGCATGTCCTAGACAACAAGAGAACCAATGGATTCGCCCCACAAGAAGGGGGACTCCTCTAAACACAAGAAAAGAAAAGGACCTTGCACCCCTACTCATGGGGAGAAGAAAATCTGATGTCCTACGATTGGTCATACAGTGGGGGGCTAAAACCTCATGCACAAAACGGAATGACATGGGAGTACTCACAGGGGGAAAGGCCCACAAGTATAAAAGGAGGGGGGGGGGGTTCTAATAGACCAAAAAAAAGAGCAATTCTTACACTAACACTCCGGGGTTGAGAAGAACCCCCAGATACCTGTACCCGGACCAAAAAAACCGCAATACAGTATGTTTATTCATTGGTGGGGGAAAAAAAAAATCCATGGGAAAAAAAAAACCCACGGTTATCATGCGGGGTGGTATGTCAAAATTTTACTTATTATATAAAGAACTACATAATATAAAAAAGGATGGGGGTGTTGGGGGGAGAGGGAATGAGAGAACACACACAGACTTTGTTTAGGAGCTGTAATACGGTGAAAAAAAAAAGTAAGTGATTGAGGGGTGGTTGGTAGAGGGGGAGGATAAACCAGGCCTTCTTGGTGGGGTGTGGTGGAGGAAGAGCAAGAGGTGGGGAGGGTGGAGGTGCTATAGGCCCCTTCCTCTGTTTAAGCTTGGTGGGGGAGAAAAAAGGGATTTCCTCTTTTTAGGCGACGAGGGGGTTAAAGCTGTGGTAGGCAAAAAAAACACAAGTGCATGTGAGGCCAATGATGTGATGGGGTGATCGGAGGTTAAAGGAAGTCAAGTCCTGGCCATACTGAAGAACCTGTTTGGTGAGGGGAAAAGGGAAAAATAAAACTAAAAGAAAACATTAGTTAGTTGAAAAAAAAACAGAACAAAAGAGACCTAGGGCAAGGGGAATTTGGGCCAGTTGGGCTGGGTGGGGGGGGGCGGAAGCATCCACACCAATTTCCACCCTCAAACAAGGTGGGTGGGGGGGGGGAGAAAAAAAAGGTCCATGAATCATCCCGAAGGAAAAATTAGAAGTGTTGTGATTAGAAGGGGCACACAACCTGACTGAAACAAAAAGCAGAAAAAACTAAAAGGTTGACGGGGGTGGGGGGGCACTTATGAAAGGAAGAAAGAACACATTGGCACATTTTGAAGGTATCTCCTCAACAACCACAAAAAGAGAGAGATACACAGTAAAGGGTGTCATGGTAGCACGGAGGAGGTCATAGTGAAAAGACCAGCCCATTTCAAAAAAATTCCACGTGTTATGATTATGTTGTGGGGGTGGGAGTTCAGTGGAGGGGGTTGAATAAGCACAAAGGGAAGTCAATACACCATCCTAGCCAATTAGCAAATGATGAGGAAGGGAAAAGGGGGTGAGGATGACTTGTCAGCAACAAACACACATCACCTAGTAAGAATCCTCATTGTTGGGGCACTAGTTTGGGTTGGGGGGGGAAGAGGAAGATGGGGTTTTGGGGGAGGGGAGAAATTAAAGGGCATAAAGGAGAAAAACAACGATGACTTCGTCCCATCCCCCACCTCAAGGGAGGGGGAAAACATCCACCATCAGCCCACCAGACAAGAAGGGGATTATGAAACAACTTGCCTACCACTCGAAAAAAGAATGTACGGGAGGAAAAAAAAAAAAGCTACCACCACCCCTCCATCATAACGAGGAGGGAAATCTCACCACCTACAACCCCTCATTGTCAGAAAAATGTTTACTGGGGCTCATCCACCCAAACAAAAAATTCCTGGGGAGAAGGAAAACACAACTCACCACCAAAGGCATCAGCACCTCAAACAGTGAATGGCATCGGAAGAAAAAGCCACCCCAGACAAAAAAGGGGGAAGAAGGGGGGTGTTCATCCTCATTTTCCGAAAAGGACACACCCCCATTGAGGCAACAGCTATGGGGTCTTGGTAATATCTAAAGAGAAGAGTAAAAAAAGCTTCTCGGAACTGTGGTGGTAAAAAAAAAGGTTTCGGTAACCCCCAAAGAACGGATAACACTGTACCTGTACTCGGAGGTGCAGGTACAGGTGAGTGTTTAACCATGGTCACCCGGGGGAAGGGGGGGTATTGTATCTATGGGACGGAGGTCCTTAAGAAAGATATGCTTTGTGAGTACGTGGGGGGGGAGTATGAAGACTCATGAAAGGTTATTGAAAACTGGGGGTCCCAAAAACTTTGCATGAGGAAAAGGGTGAGGAAACCAAACACAGATCCAATCTAGAGAAAAAGGGTATTGGTGCAGAAGAGTGACACTTGTTTTTTACAGTATACAAGTGTATTGGAAAAAAAACATATCTGTATGTTCTGTTGAAAAAAAGAGGGGTCCATGGAGGACCTGGGAAAACCTCCACGTGAAAGGGGAAGGAGATGTAATGTAGCACCAAGAAAAGGGAATTGGCACAGGACCTCAGAGTACAAGGGGGGGGATTGTGGGGCTGGTAACCATCAGGGCGGAACCATCAATAAAAAACTTTGCTGAGGCAATTCTTCCACTATGGTTGAAATGTCCACAAGAAAGTCAGTGTTTTCGCAGGAAGAATGAGGGAAGGGAACATTGGAAAGGGAAGCTTCAGAATGTGGAAAAAAAGAAATCATATGCCATGCACTGAAGACCATTTGGTAGCTGTAGGTGGCTCAAAATGACCCAGAAAAAAGTCACACTGAAGCGGGGGGAAAGAAAACCTGGGGGAACGCAAACACCTTAGGAAAGGGAAGGGGGAGGGGAACCCATTGGGAGGGGGATTCTTGTATTGGTGACGTAATGGAGATTTTGGATGAGACCAACACACAGGAAGGTCGCTTGCAAAAAAATGGCAAAGGTTGGGGGGGGAAAAGGAGAATTCTGAAGGAGGGTAACCTTTTTATCCCAGAAATCACTGGGAAAAGTTAACCCAATAGCAATTTGTACAAAGAAGAACCAGTGGGAAGTCCTGAGGAAGGTAAGTTTTACAGGGAGAGAAAAGGAAAAATATATATTGATCATCATAAGGGCAAAACATGATTTGAGACCAAGAAACGGAGGGTCTAAATTGGTCAGAATGTATGAGCTTGGGAAAAAGATAAAGGGGGATTCAAATCTCTCAACCAAAAAATATATAGATAGGAAAAAGGGAATCTACAAGCTCAGACACTAAGGGATTGTAAAATAGTAATTACCGAAAGGAAGGGGGGTAGAAAGGTAAAAAAAAGTTCTAGGCGGATCGAAAGATGAAAAAAGGTGTGATCTCAACTTAAAGGAAAGGGGGAAACTGAAGTACCAACTGGGAGGAGGTGTATGTCTTAAACGAAAAAAATGGTGTAACGGATCACAGGGGACCCCGGTCAATTATCAGACTCAGAAGAATTGGGGGGTTGCCAGGTTGGGGGACAATGCGATTCAAGAAAGGTTGGTAGAGGCTTCCGCAAAGAAAAAAAGATGTTCAAAGGGTTGCCAATGAAATGGTGGAGAAAAAGAATAAAGGGGGTTTGATATGAGAAATTCATACCAGAGGGAAAGGGGAAACTGGTGAGTTCTTCTGGGAAGGTGAGCACTGCTAAGGAAAACAGGTAGTGCAAAAAACATTGCCTTAGGATGAAGCAAAGACTGAGGGAAAATGTACCATCAAAACCACGGGAAAGGGGAACCATGCTGTGTGGCATAATTGAAATATTGTAGAGGAATAGGACAGCAAGCTTGGAGGGGGAATGTTAATAAGGAAGGGATTAGACGATGTGTACGAGGAAAAAAAAAAAACCTGCCAAAACTGGGGGAGGCACTAGTACTGAAGGGGGTAAGTGCCAATTTGGGGGGGATACATCCCGCGAAGGGAGTCAACTGTGGAGTTTAAGGGGGAGGGCATGGAAAAAAAAGGGGGGAAAAGGGGGAAATTCACGAACATACCAATAATGGATGTCTTGGTAACAGTATAACCCATCTAACATAGTACTGCAAACCTAAAGGGTTTTTCAGAGAAGCCTTATGTCATACGGGTGAGGGAAGGTTTGTTCATAGTGCTCCTCATAGAAAAAAAAAAAAAACTCATGACATGGAAGACAAATCAATCATGAGGGAAGGAATGACAAAAGGGGAGATACCAGACACTACTCACAATATCTACACTAACAAAGTGTGAAGTACAAAAAAAACCTTTCCCCGTAACCGCAAACAAGAAAACCTGCAGGTAGGGAATGGGTGGGGGGGGGGGTTACCCGAAAATCAAGTTTGCTCAAAGGGGCATGGACAGGGGGAGGGGTATGGGTATGGCATAATGTGGAGGGGAAGGGATAGTATATATCTAAATAAACTAAGAGACCCCCTGAAATTTGACACAATAATTAGTGAAGGGGAAGAATGACCCCACTTGTTGGGGGTGAAAAGGATTGGTGTCTGGTAGCTAACGAGGCCTCCTAACTTGGGGAGGTGCTGTGGGGGGGGGGGAACTGGTTTTCTTCTCAAAAAAAGGGAGTGTGTTTGACTCCCAATGACTCCCCCTTAAAAGCATTTTGATACAACATAAGGTTACGGAGGATCTTCTTGCCCCTCCTCGGTCGTTATGTTTTTTGGTGGGGGGGTCTTTGGGGGAATCCCTTCAATTCCTGTCCGATTTTTGTGATTGAGGGGTTTAGAGGGGGGGAAAGAAAAATTCCCCTCCGGGGTTGAGTCAACTTAGATGGGTTTCTGATTATTTCACTCGCATTTGAGGGGATGGAATCGTTTCTGCCCTAAGGCCTTGTTGGCAACAGGGGGGGGGGAAAAAGTGTGATAGTGCTTTAATTAGAGGAAGAATAAAACATTGTTAGAAAAAAAATGGCAATAGATGTCGTGGGTCAAAGCCCGGGTGGGTGGAGCGTGAAAGAAAAGAAACCCCCCATTTGTCACGATCAGTGCTCAGGGGGGGGGGGTGCCTATCGGGTTTCAGTGAATCAACATGGGGAATTAGAGTTCTTATTCCAGGGGGGATCACTCCCTGACTGAAAGAAAAACACTTGCAGACCCCCAGAAACTGTGGAAATGGGGGGGAAAAGTATGGGCAAAGGGAAGAACAACCAGGCATCCCAAAAGGAAAGGTTTTTCAAGAAAAGGCTCTCTCAACAAACGGAAGAGAGGAAAAGAAATGGGTAACACGGTGCAAGAAGAAGTTAAGGTCAGGGGAAAAAACAGAAAAAAAAAAGGACACAGTGTTGAGGGGGGGGTCTGCCGAGTGAAGTTATTAGGGGTCAGTTAGGGGGGGTTACAATGTGGGGAAGAACAACTGCTATAAACTATAGGCTGAAATGGAAAATCATAGAAACCAACCACCACCATTAGAAAAGGACGGGGAGGTGGGGTGAGGGAGCAAAAAAAAAGGGGCACAAATGACATCTGAGGGGGGTGGGGGCCAGGGTAGAGTTGGGGAAAACTAACTAATGTGGGGAAAGGGGGGGGGGGACTAATTCATCACTATACAACGTACACTTACAAAAAGCGGCATGAAAGGGCGATGAACTGCCCAGACTCAAGAAAGAGGTGAAGAAAAAACCAAAGACACCCTGCCCCAACAGTGCCGGAAACAAGGAGGTCGAGACCACATACCAAACCATAAAGGGACCTGAAATTGTGAGGGGAAAAAAAGGAGAAAACCCACACATCATCTCAAACAGGAGGGAAAAAGGACCACACCACCACCCGACATGGGAATCAAACACGAAATCCAAAAAAAAAGGGGTTTTCCTCAAAAGAAGGGCCTGTGGAAAAAAACCTACACCACCCTAAAAGCACCTCCCAACCTCGTGGGAGATTACCAGCCACCAAGACCATTCTCAACAAAATCATCCTCAGAAAAAACCCCATGGGGGTCAAAAAAGTGGGAGGATATCAGTATTTAGGGGAGAGAAAAGAAAGGATAAGTAAATTTATGAAATACCTCTCGAAACCAGAGAAGTGGTTTTTTGGAAAGGAGGGTACCCCCCAAAAAAAAAGGAAGAAAAATCCCGGGGGTACAGGGCAGGGGGTATGGTGGGGAGGGAGACAACAGGAACGGTTCCCCATGTCACAACCATTTAGGTGGGATTCTTCAGTGGGAGGGGGGAAGTTAAAAGATGCCCTTGGGGTGAAGACATAAGGGGGGGGGGAGGGGTGAGTACTTCCCCTGTCATAGAGGGTGACCTGTAATGAGGACCAAAAAGAAGACCAAGTATGACATCAGAAAAGATTAGGGGGGGGGGGGGTTCAGTTACTCGTGAAAGGGGTTTAGCTGAGGGGGAAAAGGTATTGTGACATAATCGGGTATCTTGTAAGGGCGGGGAAGCAACTCGGGGGGAATGGCACTCAGGGAAAGTCCCCTCTCAAGAAAAACTGTCCCATGAGATGGGAAAACAATACCCTTGAGGAAAAAAAACATTCTAGGCACGGGTTGGGATGTCTTTGCAGAAAAAAAAAGGATACATAAGGAAATTTAATCATGAAAGAACACTTACAAGAAATAAGCTTCCTATAAAAACCCAGCATGGCTGAAAGGCAGTGATGGAAAGGAGTCACCTTCAAGAATAAAGGAAATGTTCCATGCCTGGCATCATAGACTCTCTCCATTTGTATCGGATCAGGGAAAAAAAACACAAGACTCACCAGAAACCTCAAATCAGAGGGGAAGGACACAAAGAAAAACGTCTTATTGAGGGGAGAAAAAGGGGGCCCTTCTTGGTATTGGGGGAACATAAGAGATTGGAAAAGGTGAGGATCAAAGAAGTGTGAATCCATGGCTTAACATGGGATTTTTGGGGGTGATAAGCTTAAAAAAAGACAGGGGTAACCTTTGTATAAAAACTCAAGGATCCAGTTACACAAAAGAAAAACAGAACCAGGGTTTCTTTCAAGACATTCCAGGTAAGGATTGTGAAACTTGGAGATCAACTCAGAGAAAGGGATCAGCAGCGAAACTGAAACCTTTCTACACACTACCGGAAGGTCAGGTCATAAGATTTTACAGAAAAGGGAGTAAGGTTCAAT
>Ga0179593_1381171_pt1 | contig 18775 bp, 18 predicted proteins | sample CZODoug2_1_08_16_FD_185931 | JGI IMG/M metagenome (GOLD analysis project Ga0179593, IMG submission 185931) | Vadose zone soil fungal communities from Angelo Coast Range Reserve, California, USA - CZODoug2_1_08_16fungal (PacBio error correction) | ecosystem: Environmental > Terrestrial > Soil >...
TGAGGGGTCGGTCGGACGCGCGGATAACAAGTCCAGAGGGACCGTGGGGATCCCTAGGGCGAAACTCCCCACTAGAGGAGCGTTCCGGCTGCCATCGTGCACAAACAAATGATGTTCGCCACAAGAGGAGTTCATACTCATCTCTTCAAGTTCTCTAGAAGGGTTCTTTCATTTGCTTGGTAGGGATTTCATCAAATGTGGAGAACCTTCAGAACCTTCACTAAACCTTCTTTGGTAAGAGGGGACTGACCCTTGGCGGGGTTCGCGCGAGGAAATAATTGCAAAGAGTAGCTTTTTATGGAAAGAGTGTGACTATCCAAGGTCGCTTGACTCGAGGGTCGGGAGGAAACATATGGTGGGGGTTTGGTCTACCCCGTGCGACCTATGAAGGAATGTTCGAAGGAGGGTATCTCTTCACTACGGACGTACATCCCGAAAGGGGTCTCCAGGCGGGGTCCTCCGATGTTCCTGGTAGCTTCTCAAAAAGGCCGGAGGGGGCGTGCACCAGCATACACGACGCCGCTAGGCTCATAATATCATCGGCGCGGGGTCTGGGGTCGAATGGTTGGAAAGGAACAGCTAATAAGGGAGCAGCGCTGCCTCTCCGAGGGGAGAGGGGCGGCGACGGCCAAAGAGGGGCGCATGGCTTTAGGAGGGGAAAGGTCGTAAATCAGCCTGGGTCTCACAGCGCGGCAAGGAGAGAGTTCGGATGGTCGGTCGCAAAGAATGCTCAGGACAAATGGCATCCGAGTCCAGCTCGGATGGGGGTTGGGGGGGAGGGGGGGGGGGGGGGGGGGGGTGGGTTGGGGGGGTAAGGGGGGGGTTCCTAAACACGCGCGTAAAAACGGCTTTGGTTCAGGGACGAGGCCGGGTGTAAAAGGGGGGGGAAAGGGGAGAAGACATCTTGCGGAGCCCGGCGCTCAGCTGAGAGGAGGATAATCTGGTCGACATGTTCGGGTAGGGGGGGTCGGGCAGGGGAAGGAGGAGGAGCGGCTAGTCATAGGTTGGTTAGAGGGTTTTCTGAAACGAAGAGCTTAGCGAGTGGCTAGGGGGAGAATCAAAGAGAACCTTAAATATTTTTCTGATCAAAAGCGCGTGAACTCTGGGGGGGTGGAAACTCTTACATTCGGATAGCTCAGGGTAACTATTGAATAGCAATTTCGTAGGGACGTGAATGGCAGGCTTGAAATGAAAATAAACAATCGTAACGAAGGATGGGGGCGGGGTGCTCTGGGGTTGTGCCGAAAGGCTGTTTAACCCCTCCGGCTGAGAAACTTGTTAAGCTAAATTCACGCGAAAAGGACGTAGCCGGTTCTAAAGTAAAAAGTACAACGATAAAGGTTAGGTTCAGCCATACTCAAAATGGGGGGGGAAAGTGTTCTGGTTCAGTCAGAAAATCGTTGATTAAAAAAAAGAAGGGTGCATTTCGGGAATCGACACAGCAAATCAAACTAAACAAAAACCCAGTTTAGAAACGACTCCCTTCATCAAAATTTCTGCTCTGGCAACATCAATCATCGGGAGGATCACGGATACCGCAGGGCGGTCCTCCGACATTCACCTCCATCGTGCACGCTGATAGCAAACTTAGTTCTCAAACAAAAAATGAAGAAAAAACCAACAAACGGCTTGGGGCGATTTTCAGAGCTGAACCCTCTTCGTGAGCTCCTCCCTGTCCAACACGAATCAAAGGGATACCGGTGGGTCGTTTGGGGATGCGTGAGCCGGCCGTCGAAGAGCACAAACCGCGATGCTCGGGGACGCGGACGAATTAAGCAGGGGAGGAGGGCGTGTCATCTCTCCACAATTGAGCGGTTTCATCGGGGTAAAAGAGGAATGGCTCTTAGTAAAAAAATAGGGTGTGAGGGGTGCAGCGCCTTTCGGGGTATTGGCGCCCAGGGGACTCAAAGGACCGAGGGCGTATCTAGGGCTAAAACGGTGGGAATCAAAGGTGCGGCATCGGGGGCGGCCGCGCCGCGCTTCATTACGTATTCCAGGAGTCCGGACTGAAGAGGGGGGGTGGGGGGGGTCTAACCCGCAGATCGGCTGGAGCTAGTCTAAGGGGGAAGCTTCTTCCTGTAAGAAAATAACTTCAGACGTACGCTTGTTAGGTTTACTGACATAAAGTAGACAGAATATCTCTATCTTTCAGCCTGGGAGCACCTATTGAAGGAAGATACGCTCGATCTGATCCCGTGCTAACTACAAGATAATCGAGAAATAAACGAGCTTAATTCTTTGTTCGGTTTATAAACACCTACAGCCAGGCCCAAAGACTACATATATGTAGAGAAGCGTAGGTTCCCAGAGATTAGAGGGCAGTGTCTTGAAGAGGGTCTCCTTTCTACCGGGTTTCTTGGGGGGACTTCCTTCGCGGGAGGAAAAACCTTTACATCAAGTTCAGATACTAAGGTCGGAAAGGGAAACTTTGCCGGCTCAAGGGTTTCTTGACCATCAAGAAAATATGCTGTAGCTAGAGGGCCGAGGCAAAAGTCTGCCGCCAGTTCTAGGGAAAATGCCTCGGCGAGCCCGCAAGACGGCTGAGAGGCGAGATCGGGCTGCGTGACTATCAGTAACCTCTCTTTCTCGGCGATCGAGGAACTGACCTGAGGCTGGTCGGGAGGAAAGCGGTGCGCGTTAGGCGTGCCTTCTAAAAGGTGAAACACACACACAGGTAGGGGGGAGGACGGCGGGGCGGAGCTTCTCTTAAACCCCTTGGCTGAGGCGGGGTTCCAGCACCATAAGCTTACACTCTTTCTCGGGGTTAGCAGGTTCCGGCGCAGAGGAAAGTTGATAAGGAAAAAATAGACGAGTCGGCTTCGACAGGAATGGCAGCGGGGCCCGTTGGGGGCTGTGGCCTTGCGGTGCAGGGGTGTTTCCATTCAGTTAAGAGATGGCCCCGCTTCCTCTCTAGCTACTAGTACTTTTCACTGTGGAATTCTCCTCTTCACTGCCATAGTCTTCTCAAAGCGCTTAGGGGGGGATAGACTCTATTGAAACATTGGGGCCGGGGAACCCCATCCCTAAGGAGATCTGAGGACGGATGATGGACGAAAAAGCCGTACAGGGGAACTGCTGGACAGTCTTTGAACTATAGTCCTCAAGACTGACATCCTCAACTTAACCTTCATCAAGTCGGAGGGGTCTCCTCGCTGATACGGGTCAGGGGTTGTACATATTCCTTCCAAATCCCGGACTGACCTCAGGCCCAGAGGGGGAAACGGCGGGGCGATCTGATATTTCGTTTGTCGTCTTATAGAGTAACCTCTGCTCCCAAATCCGACCTGTACTTCTCATCGTGGGCTCTATAAACTAACCACAGTTCGGACTGGGGTCATAGAGTTGGCATGCCGTACTCGGTTAGATTGCAGTCCTTTAATTGGCATTTCTAGAGGGGGGAAGTTGTGTGCACGTTTCAACGATTGAATAGACTGTGAGGCGGATGAGATCTCTCATTGCAGGAAAGGTCTCGACTAGAGAAGCAAAGGGGGAAGATCAGTTTGAAGATTCAGGGAGTCGTCCTGGATGCAGTGTACCGGGGATACGAGTAGGGTCCATTCGGAGGGACGATATTCCAAGATCATGTGAGAGAGAGGAGGGTCCGTTTTCTTCAATTGTCGCGGGTCAAGCGTACAGAGAGTTAATACGGGAGATACAGGCCTTCTATCGAGTGCATAGTCTTTTAGGATAAAAAGAGCAGAATTAGCTAATTGGTCAATTCAGGGGACGGTGGAGTCAGAGCAGCGCAATTGGTAGAGTGCAGCCCCTCCTTCCTGCGGGTTCTATGCAACTAAAAAAAAAAAAAAAACAGGGGGGGGGGGGGGGGGGGGGGTGGGAAAAAAAAAAAAAACAATAAACTACAACAATCTGTGGCCCACCATCTGTTGGTCTGTCTTACTCACAAGGGGTGGGGTGGGGGTCTTAAAGCCAGAGTAAACTGTAAATGGGGGACCTTGGCGATTTCAGAAGGCCGGGTCCTTTTCCTTCTACTGTGTACGGGAAAAACATGCTCGCGACTGGAACGGAAGTCGGCAAAAACGGGGGGGCTGGGGGGGGTACTGGAGCCTGGTGGTTGTTGGGGGTCTGTGCTTTTGGTAGAGATCATGATCAAAGGCAAGACGGATGGATGTTTTTACGAGGAAAGTCTAATCAGTTCTTATCGGAACAGCGAGACACGCTGCATCTGGGGACCCATATAGCGATCACCGGGACGCACGGGAGGGGGATAACGTGAGGGGGAGTGAAGGAGTGTGGAAAAGGCACTTACATGTAAAAATTGCTGCATCAGCAAAAAAGGAGCCAGGAGTCAAGAAGAGGGGGGCAAGGGAAGGGTTGGAAGGGAGGGTGAGGAAAGTCTGTGATGAAGGGAGCCAGTGACAAAAAGGTAAGACGCCTTTCAGAGCCAGTGGTCAAAAAAAAAAAAAAAAAAAAAAAACATCAGTCGAAACGTGGACAGACGTAGCGGTCCTCATGGAACTAGTGTCAGGAAACGAGCATCTATCAAAAAATAGGTAGGCTTACCTTGGACCATGCCACTGGCAGGTCAAGAGCTCTCACGCATTCGAATCGAATCGGCCACTCGGGAAAAGGGGCCGAACTTAGGTATGAACGCCCCAGCAGGCATAAGAAAGGGTTCAAGGCGTGCTAACGCAAAAGAAGGGGCCACTACGGGGACAAACAAGGCTAGAGGGGGCCGGACTTCGTCTATTGCGCACGCATATCTTTCTCCCTGTAAAATAAAGGTTTCCTGCACAAAAGCCATTCTCCATCGGCTACTTCAAGAAACCATCTGAGCGTTTGAGCAGAGGTATGAAAGCTACAGTGCTAAGACACTGATCGCTTGGACCGAATGGACATTGTCTTATATGAAAGGGAAGTCTTGGGCGGAAGGAAGACTTCTTCACAATATCCAGAAGCGGAATCTGGGAATATTCTATTAAGGGGGGAGCTGAGACCAACTATCAAAACAAGATGCAACTAGAGAATTAGAAGCAGAAAATCTCTAGATTAACGGGCGGCTGCTCCAAAGGGAATTGTCGTTGGGCAGTACTTCGATGCTTAGATTTTCTAGGAAAAAGTTTCATACGCGCATCCTTAGGTGGCCCTAACAATACGAAAATAAAGGGGAATTTGTCCCCTTTCTCACCGAGTTCTGCAGGGGAAGGAGACGATTTATCTCGCGGACGCTTGAAATTTGCAGGGGGAAAAAAAGTCCTGGGGGAATCAAGAAAAAACTCAACCTCTGATCAACAAACGAAAATAAAAAGGAAATACGGGGATCTTCCAACCGACGTCCCAGAGGGGAAACTAGCGTTTCTTGACATCAAGGGCCTTAGCCCTCAGCTGTAATGTCACCCTAGGGGAAACTCCTCTTCATCTTAAAAAACTCTCGAAGACTTGACCACGGTCCTTCTACTAATACCCTTCAGGACCTTTCCCCAACAAGACGGGGACGGGTATAATTGGTAGACGCTTCTGTTGGCCCTAGGCCAAAGTAAAGAAGTTGCCGATTGAAAAAAGATCTCGATCAACTTTGCGGAACTACGAAGACCTTCGGCCATTTGGTATGAAAAGGGGGAAAGAGAGGACAATTGCCTGAATTACCCTTTTCCGAATGGAGGGGTACTATGTAGTACTAGTCTTGAGTGGACAGGGGGGTATCCATAACAAGGAAGCGCTAGGGAAAAGTAGTAGCGTAGACGTCGAAGGTTAGGGAAGTAGAGGGAGAGGAGTTGCATAGAAGTATCGAATTCGGGGCGCTTGTTCGAGTACGAGTGAGAGGGGGGGAGGTGAGGAACGACCTCACAGCTAGAGCGCGAGAGGAACCAACTCCCGACCCTAAATCAAGGACTACTGAGTGGGGTACTCTGGGGGGTGTCCTGGAGGAATAAAGAGCCTAAGATCCAGGTTGCTAGGAAGAAGGGAGAAGACCCGCCTAGAGCAGTCTGTCTCGGCGGCTACCGGGCCGATGACACATCGTACACAATGCGTCGGAAGACGGGGTCCCTTATTCTGAAACCCCTTGAAGAGTCTCAATAAGAATGGCTCCAATACGTGCTCTGAGGAAGGAGCTGCTTAAATCCCGTCCTCTCTTTCCGCATTAGGGGGGAGAAAACAGTCGCCCAACCTCCGCCCATAGCCTCGTGATCGACATAGGAGGGGGAAGGAGTTGCTCGAATGGCTAAAAATCACAACCACACAGCTCGTCTCGAGCTATCAAAATGTGATGACATACAATCTCTCATCATGACAAAGGCTTCCTTGTTTGGGGATGATAAGGGGGGTCCGGGGGCCTTCACTAGTAAAGCCGAAAAAAAAAAAAAAGCACCTCTAGAAGAAAGACTGTGCTGAAAGAGGGCTGAATCAATCGAGAGAGACTCACGCCGGCAAAAAGACTTAAAAGAATATTCAGTCCGGAGTGAGCCCTAAAATTTACTCGAGGTGTTGGGAAAAAGGATGTCCCCCTGGGGAAAGGGATTCCCTTGTGCAGGGCCTTCTAGAAACCGGAAAAAACCGATCCCAGGAATGGACTTTTTTAACCCTAGGACCTCCCAGGTTTAGTCTTCAGAAGCCGTTCGTCAGACCTGCTCAAAGGCGCTCAGGCAACGAAACTTCCTCAGAGGGATTTGAATGAACAGGGGTGGGATCCCCCTACTAGAAGATGGTCGGCAAGAGGTGAAGTGCTTAGGGGTTGAAAGATATGGAAATGTATTCACGCACTGGACAGCAAGCGCAGCCTTCTGGTCGGGATGGACATTGAGGGGGACTGCCACGAGAAAAGAAGGGGGGGGGGGGGGGGGGGGCAGGCTATAATTCACCGTCGGGTTCACCCCGGGTGACAGAGCTTTTGTCTAGGAATGTTCTACACAGGGGGGTTGTGGAGAAATCTTTCGAGAATCTGTCAGCTAGTAGATGCGCAAACGGCGAGTTCCGTAAGGGTTGCAGCAGCTCCTGGGGTTTCGAGACTTCCGCCTCGGTCTTCGAGCGGCTGGTCGGAATTCCGTGTCTGCAGGGGGGGGAATCTGAGAAGAGTGAAGAAGGACGATAGAAAGTGAGGAAGGGACGGAAAAAGGAGGGAGGGGGGGGGAACAAAGCGAGAGAGGACAGGAAAAAAAAAAAGGGGAAACCAAATACATAGGAGATGAAAAAGATCAGTATAAAAAAGGGGGAGAGAGTGAGAGGGAGGGCAGAGGGGAAAGAAAGGGTAAGAGGGGGAAAGGAGGAGGAGGGGAGAGATGACGAAAGAGAGAGGGAAATAGGGGGTGGAAAAAAAGCCGAAAAGATTCTCGACAACAAAGAGTGGTTGAAAAGGAGGAGGGGTGACGCAGAGGGCAGATCCCTCGGTCTCTATGGTCGAGGTCATCAATGGGGTAGAGGTGGGGAGCCATCCTTGGGGAAACAAAGTTCACAGGATGAGTTTTCTACCAAAGGATGAGCTAGGATCCGGAGCCAGGAAGCTTGCCCCACGCATCCCACTAGGTGAGGGGGACACAATCGCAAATCAGGTGAGGACTACTGCCGAGACGAGCGAGTAACAGACCAATGTGAAGGGGACAGTCGCGCGGCAATCTATCTAACTCCGGCGGGGAATCGGTGCCTTCGCCACTTCCTGACGACTTTCCATAAGTCTCAATCCACTGACAAAGAAGCACTCCTTTCGAATCAGAGGCCCTATTAGTAGGGGTTGGTGGGATCCTTTCGAATCTCGCACGGCATGGGCAGAATTTTTCAAGCAGAAGCACCTTTGGCGCAAAAGACACCGTCAAGGCTAATCGTCAAGGTCTTGATCTCGTGAAAGAAAAACCGCTTGTGGGGATAAAGAACATAGCATGTGCAGTAAACAAGGGGAAGGTTGCGGCGGGGGGGTTAACGTCTTCGGGGAAGGGGGGGGTGGTATCCATAGGTGACTGAATGGGGGGTGAGGGGAAGGAGACCGAGCCAGTGGGTCTAAGTCTCTGGGGGGGCTAGGGCGTCGAAGGTCCTCTTCGAAATTTCTGAGACACGATAAGTGAGGACTTGGAGGTGGGAACTTGCCGGAGGGTACAACCTAGTCCTCGCTGAATATTTGCTGAAGAGAATGGAGTCCAAGGTGTCTGGGGATTAGAACCGCGGAGGAGGGGTTGGGATCGGAAGGGGTCCATTCGGAAATGCCACGGGAAAAACATGTAGTCGGGGTCAAACAATTCTCGTCAACTGGCCCAATTTAAAACCGCCGGGTTGCCCAGGGGTAAGACCATTGTCGGGTGACACTCCGTGTCGCCCCTATTCTAGAGAGCGCAATGAGATGATATCCCGAAAAAGGACGCCCTCAGAAACGGGACTCTCCGCAGGCGGGGGGTGTGAGAAAAGCATCTCGGCGAAACCACCTCAGGAACAACAACCATTCCGGGCCGGGGGGTGCTCTCGAGCAGTGGGTCCTGGCAAAAGTAGTCTCCAGTCGAGCGCGTTTCAAATTCCTTGCGGAAAACGGGTTCAAAAACCTAGTCCCCACCTGCTTCGTTCAACCAGTCAGGGAGGTGCTCTTCTTCAACGTGCGCGTTTGGGGTTCTTAGCGCGCATCCTCATGGCGGGGTTGATTCAGTTCTATTCCGGTGCAACTCGTATCAGCTGAAGGCAGGAGACACAAAAGAGCAAGGGCACCAACCCGAGGGTCGCGCAGTTATCGATAGATGCCCTTCCTCGTCGAAAGCCCAACCCAGGGTCTACCCCAAACAAATTTCCGGGGTACGAGAGCTTCTGAGGAGGCCTTAGAGCGCAGTGAACTACATCTGAAAGCTCTTTCATGACACGGGAAGATCTAACCAACTCCGCCCAACGGGCTCGCTCTACTTGGGCAAGAAATGAAGAGAATGGGGGGTCTTCCAGTCCGGGTTCGGTGTGATCGCATCACTTTTCCGAGATTGCCGTGAAACCGCAAAAGGGCACAATCACTTTCTGGGGTAAGGAACGACCGTATCACGGGAACATTCCGACCTGAAGGCGTACGTATCGCTTATTGGAGCCTACCAGGATAAATTGTAAGCCTAACAGAGGGATGCCCCTGGAAGGGGGGGGGAACCACATTCCACTAAAGCCTTCGGGATATCCAGAGGGGCCCGGGGGTTTCCGATCTGGTAAACCCTCATCAAACGCTCTCTGACCCGCAGAAAGCTTTAGAGTCTTGAGAGTGATGCCTACCATGACCGCGGAAAACGGCCTAGACTTTCCACGCTTGAGAACATATAGGGAATTCACCACTCTAGTTATTAACTCCTACTCCTCTAACAGACTGGGCCCTGGAAATCTGGTCTCCTGTCTTGCCAATCAATAATTCTTCAGGTGTTAATGTAACTTAATTTGGCCTCAAAAGCACAACTCCTCATCGTCTGTCAAACTAAGGCAGCCTTAAGAACAGATCTATAGCGAGGTTTGGGGGTTAAGGGGCTTCTCATCCCGCGAGACCATCATCATGCCAAACAGATCTCGTATCATCAGATGCATCGAGCCCAAAACCACCACATAAATGTTCTCGTCCCTCGAGATGATCTTCCCTACAATAATATGTTGGTTCGTGGGGTGGAGTCTAGATAGCACTTAGAGGGAAGGGCCTGTGGCGGAGCGCCCGTGTTATCAAAAGCTTAGAGTTTGGCAGATGGGACAGACAGGCCCTAGATGAGTCTTCTAATTGTAAGGCCTTCCTAATCGCGGACTAAGCAAAATCTCGGAACTCTTCCTTGGTCTTCAAAACCATTAGGGCTGACGCGGCGCCGTGTTCGGCTGGAGGCCTGAACACGACGGGGTAGGTCGCAACTTGCCTCCGCGAAAAGACAAACGGATCTTGGAGTCTCTGGAATAAAAACGTTGCAAAGGAATCCTGCGAAAGAAGTCTGGATAATTGGGAGCGTTTGCTGAGCATTCCTCTACGTCGTTGCCCCGAGAGAAACTAGGTGCGCAGTACGCGAAAAGAGCAAACATTCTCAATCGGTAGTTTTCCAGGTTTCTGAAAGCTTCAATATGGGAAGAGATTAAGGCAAGAGACGAGAGGACAGCGCAGGCAGCGGAGTGCCGGGGTCGAAATCCTTGATGGACGCCGTGCGCCGGAAAGACTTACAGGAAACTGGAGGTCTGCTCACCCCCAATCCGCGAAAAGCCCTTTCCCCTCCTGAAGGGAGATACGACGTCTCCTCCTATCGGCAAAGGGAGGTAGCTACTAAGGAGTGCTGTCCAAAGCGATGCTTCAATAGGGGATCTACGAGAGAGCTCAGTCGCGTACAGGGATGGGGGTCGAAAATGCTTTGGCTGGTCGGCAGATGCAGGTGCTGTCGCTAAAGCGACTTCCGTCTTGGGGGGTGTGTGGGGGGGCGAAATGATGAGCCTGATGCGGTGCAAAATGGTCTCACAAACTAATGAAGAGGAGGTCATTAGGCGGCTAGGAAAAAGTCTCAACGTGGGACTCCTCTGTGATACAAAGGGCGAAGGGTTACGAATTGGAAGGGCGGATGGTAAGGAGACTAAAAATTAATTTACAATCGACAAAATCTAAGAAGGAACGGGCCTTCGAGTTCTTCACTTGGTTGGATTCACTTGCTGGATCTTAAAAACAAGGAAAAAGATGGCCCTCGGCTTGAATTGGACGAAAAGTGGTAAGGAAGCTTGGGCGCACGGTAAAGCACTGCCTGGAACTGACTATCAAAAGGGTTACTCGAAGGCGCGTCTTAGCGAGAACTGGTGTTAGGAACGAGTTTAGCCGTTATGGGGGTGTTTTCGTGCAGACGGTAGCCGTAGAGCCGCAAAGGTTCTGAGTAGTTTGCGGGCCGGGGGGGGGTAGAAGAGGAGGTTGAGTGGGCGTCAGGAGAGGGGGGCCGGGGTGGGGGTAATAGTAAGCTCATTTGTAGGGACTCCTGTCGCAGGCCCCGAGGTGTCCGTGGAGGTATTCCTGGAATTTCTAACTGACAGGGAGAGAAATCCTTAGCCTGCCAAGAAAAAAAAAAAAAAAAACAGGAAAGGGATGAGGAACTCTCCCCAGGGCGTTCCAGCATAGACAGCATCAAGAAAAAGGGGCTGCGGCGCTTCCCAGACGGTGAGCCGTCGGAGGAATACAGAAACTCATTAGCTCGCCAAAGACGGAATTCCGCACCTCAGTTTTACTGTAGTCTCAGAAACAAAGTGAGTCAATAGAATCGGGCTCATTCCGTAGACCAGGAATATTTTATGGGCTCTGGCTCAAATGCATCTAAGCCGACATACAGCTTCCACCGGGTGGTCGAACTACCGTTAAATAGGAGGGCCACCACGGCCAACTTTCTGCTCCTGATTTACTCAGGTGACTGGAGTCAAGGGCCGTTAAGGATCCTCTGCTGATAATCTTTCCTGGCAAAGCCCGGGGCGCCAAAGCTTGAAGATCTTGGCCAATCCTAAGCTTCCTGGAGCCTCAGGAGGTCTCACGAGGACTTATCGAAACGAAAGGAGATCTAATCAGGCCACGGGGTAGCCTTGGGGGGCGTTTGGAGAGGTGGATCAAAAACCATGATCGGAGGAAGGGGAACTTAACAGCGCGATAAGGGAAGGGGGAGATAGAAGAGGAGAGGGGAAGAGGAAGGATGAGAAAAAACGGAAGAGGAGAGGAGGGAAAAGGAGGGGGGAAAAGGGGGGCCCAAATGTGGAAGAAGCAAGGACTAGAACAAAAATTGCGGGGCAGACTGGTCGCAATGCCTAAGAAAGACCATTCAAACCTGGGAGGCAATTAATCTCGCCTTTTAGAAAGGGCGCCGGCTGGGAGCACGTCTTGGACGTCTCTAGCCATCTCAAGGCGTCATTAAAGAGCTGCAGTCACTAGACCTCGGATGAGAACCAACAACGGAGAGGGAGGGCGTACCTCAAGGAAGGACAAGATCTTGCCACCAAGTGCTAAACGACGCCCAAAAAAGGGCCACGTTTATCCCCGCTGGGGGTTAAGAAGCTCCGCACAATTTCGCTGCGTTGCACTTCAACTAGCCGCAGAAAAAAAAAAAAAAAAAGAAAAAAAAAACAACAAAAAAAAAAAAAAAAAAAAAAAAAAAAAAAAAAACCAAAAAAAAAATACTAGGGGGGGGTCTGAAGTCGGACTTTTTTATCTATTGGGCCCTCCTACACAGCTAACAGGACGGCCGCGAACAGATGGGACACAAGTGAGGAAGACGAAAGGGGAATAAATCTTCGGTAGAAAGCCCGTGGCGCTAAAAAGAAGAATGGCCGGCTAGGAGGATTAAAAATCGCCAAAGTAAAAGTCTAGAATTGTCTTAACAGAGCACTTCGGCCATTGACGGTTAGTTCCGGCCGTCAGTGTTTGGGCAACAATCAGCCAGCGCTAAGTTCCGTAACTGCCTCGCGAGAAGAGGCTTAGGCGGGATTCGAGATCAGTTGATCGGGCAAACAACATCCCTACACATAGGGGAAGGGTTGGAGCGGGCTGGGCTGTAAGGGCTGCGAAAGGTCAGCGAAGCACCCTGAAGCTGAGCTACACAAATTGTGGTTGGTGCGCTCGCGCGGGGGGATCATTGAAAAGGTCAGGATTCGTCTATATCAGGGTTGAGTGGAAGCTGCAGGTACATCCCTTACGTCGCGCAGCCCTAGTCCATAGGCAGCGTTCCTTCGGGGGAAAATTGGGGCTCTCTGGTGCTTATGACCGGTTCGAGGTCCGGCCTATCTAGTATTGAGCCTCTCGTCCATAAAGTTACTTCTAAGAGCTTGTGCTCCGTCATTTGTTGAGACCTGGGCGCACATAATTTCCGGATGGTAGAGAATGGAGAGGATGCGGGCAGCAATTACAACGTTGCTGAAAGGGGACATAACTGATAAGTATGCGATGGATGGAGCAACCGCCGAATCGCGCGTCGGTTACACCGACTCGCAAAAAACCCCCTCAGTCCGCCCTATGAGTGTGTGAAGAAGTCAAAGTTTCATAAGGTGGGATGCTTGGTGTCGCCACAAACATAAAGCCGAGAGCTCCCCGGCTACCTTTCGCGGGAGGAAGACCTCGGCCCGAGGGGCCTGACGAAACTGCCCGTTTAACCCTTAGTCGAAAAGGGACGCACGCCTTTGACACTCTGGAATGGGGCAATCCTCGCGGGGCTCTCGACCCACAATTCTACTGGTAGAAAAAATCAAATACCAATGTGGGGTGAGAAGGCCGGGTTTGAACGTTGCAATAAAAAATGGGGTCTCTAGTGATCCAACCACATACGTAAAGAAGTAAGACAACGAAACACATTGAGATATGGAGGAAACCCGAGGACGTAACAACATCAAGTGGGCGCAATACGAGAAAAAACAATTAAAGTAGGGAATGGGACTCAGCAACGCAACAGCGAATGGATCCAACGAAGAGAAGAAGGCCAGTTTTATCACAAGCAGAAAAAAAGGTCCAAAGTCGGAGGCTGAAAAAAGTGGAGAGAAAAAAAAAAAAAAACAAGGGAAAAAAATTGGATGAGGGGGACCGTCTTCGGTAGCCGTCGCCAACATTGTTCGGACTCCGGATCCCGGTGCGCTGCTCATTAGGGAGTGTGCTCAGAAAAAAAAAACAAAACGGATGAGCGGATCCGTGCAACGGGTCTCCGCTTCGAGCCACCAAGAAGGGGAAATCATAAAACCAGGACCGATGAGAAAAGGTGACAGAAAAAGAGGTTCAAAACGTATGCAGTGAGGTATCAAAAACTCATCAGCATTTGGGTACCGCGTGAACCGCAAAGGCCGGCGGTAAGAGAAAGGCAGCTCCTAGAGGAACAGAAATCCAGGATCCCGGCGAGGGGGTCTGGAAGTGATGTGCACTTTGGCGAGGGCGTCTTTCCGATCGAACCTCGCTCGGTCGGGGTGTGGGGGGGGGGGGGGGGGGGGGGGGGGGGGGGACCGCTTCCTCTCAGAGGGTCGAAGGGTTTTCTACGAGCTTAGCGAAGCTGTCTCAGAAAGAGGACCAAGTCAAAAAAGGTGAGAATCTGGGGTTGAATGGAAGAAAAAGGATCCAAAGGTCAAGCACAAAGCGATGGAGGAGATTCGTTAAAAGAGGTGCGGTGCGCAGGTGGGAACAGTAGAAGGTTGTGCTCAAAAAAAAAACGGCGGAACCGCGTGAGTGTCTCAGGGGAAAACGGGAGGGACAAGTTGCGCAAGAAAAAAGAGTCACTCTGAACTGCGGAAGGTCGAGGGATCCGCGAGGGGGACGTGGCAACGCCTGGAGGCGGACGGGAAGGACAAGCGTGAGAGCCTGCTGCGGCACGGGGAGGGACACCGATCTCTCTCCAAACGGAGAGAAAAAGAGGATATGCTCAGGGGCCCTCAGCCCTCGTTCACAGAAATAGGCGCGAAGACGAGGATGCAAACTAAGCGGTCCCTATCGGAAAACCGGAAAACGGGAGTATTAAAATCTTGCAGAACTTCAAAGGAGATCGTGCCGAGAACTTAAAATCACGGGGGACTAAGGGGAGTATTAGGAAGGGACGATTCCGGGGGGAATTTCGACAAAGATTCTCGGCCTCCCCACCTGGCCACGTCCACGACAATGACACGATAACTTAAAAGATTCTGCCATCCTCCCATCCAGGGATTTGTATGGCGGGGATGCGCATAAAATTTGAAAAGAGAGGTCGGTCGGACGTGTGGGCAGGATATTGCTCACACTTTCGGACTCAAGATCACAAAATCATCACTCCTAAAAATTCTCTTGAAATAATATAGAAGTAGAGGTGGAGAGGATTATCAAGCGACTACCTCACTAGATGGCAATTACTATTCAACTATTTCAGGTCCCTTCTTCCAGAACACTGGGTATTTATAAAACGCCTGAATGAGAGGTTCATCCATGAGGCGGCTCAGTTCACTGGTTTGTTCGGCTTAAAAGCAACCCGAGAATAGGGAACTACGGACATCCCGGCCCGGAGCACCTCTTCTGGATTCTGTTGGTCTGTCTAGTGTGATCGAAACGATGCCTCCCTTAAAAAAAGGAAAAAAGACTCTCGAGCCTGGTATAGCAGGACAAAGACCACCGAGCTTCACACAAAGACAACTTGCTACCATGGATATCCAAACTTGGAGCGCAGCTCCTCGTTGCATGAAGTGCATTCTTGCGGGGGCATTGAAGAATGTCTTCTTGCGAAACCTCGAAAGAAGTCATGGAACGGAGGCAGTGCACATCCACTTTCATTAGAAGCCAGGCGTCTAACCCACTTCGGGGGTTTGCGGGCGGGGGGAGGGGAACCTACCCGGTTTGGGGCCTCTGATAAAAGCTATTTCGGGAAACTTTGGGAATTGGGGAGATTAAATGGAAACGGGAGTGCTTCATCATAAAACAGACGAGCCCAATTACGTCCGAAGGAGTGATCGGGGGGAGAAGACCTACGTAAGGGAAAAAGCGCCCTTCCCTGAGGAAGAGGGAATGGGAATGTGGGGTCTCTATGTCTGCAAAAAAGACGCAGAGAACTCGCCCCTTGCTCTACACACAATCGGAGATCCGATGCCGGGGGGAAAAGGAAGTAAACTGCAGCAATGATAACCTTTTAGGCAAATTCTTGCTGTCAACTTCTGAGAGCATAAGGAGGGCATTGGATACATTAATTGAGCATTACTAACCTATTAAACAGCAGATCGGAACATTGAGGCCCTCAGAAAATTTATCACGGAGAGCGACGAGTCAAGCGTCCGTCGCGGACCTCAAACAGGAGCCCTCGGCAGAAAGGATGACTGTACCAAAAGAGGAATCAATACCGAGGCAGAGGAATCAGGTGTTTAACACTCTTCTGCGAAGATGAAACTTCTACACATTCCTCAAACAAACGCGACGGAGCTTGGGGGCAGAGGGATTCCTGGGACTCAATCAGGCTATAAGCTCCGAGACTGAAGAGAGCTCTAGACAGTGCATACCATGAACTCGACTTTGCGCGCTGTGAAAAGGTCATGACCGTTTCAACTTTGGGGTACCTTTGGAAGGAATGGGCGAAGGAAAGACATCCTATCTGGCTCGTTAAAAGGGGGTGATAAAAAGGTATCCGGACTTATTTGAAGATCCAGGTCATGCGAATCCTCGAAAGAACTAACTATTATGCCGTGCGATCCCTTGGGAGGGTAGATCAGGTTCTCAGAGGTGAACGTGGGTGGGTTTACTTCTCTTCAACCAAGAGTAGAAACGACCTAGTGAAGGCCTTAAAAACCTGACGGAGTCTTGGGTTAAGGAGTGGTACTTCCAGTAAGGGGACGGGGGAGAGAGAAACCGGGGGGTCTCCAACGGGGGGGACCGTTTCGAGGCTCTTTTGGGGGGGGAAAGGGCTGTGAGACGGGACTTGGAAGGACAAGATCTGTGGGCAGGGTATGGGGTTAGCAGCGTGCTCTCATAGGGGGAAACGCCAGCAGGGGAGCAGGAAGCCGAAGTTCAGGGCGCACAAAATGCAGCTCTACCTCCTTGGAAAGTTTCTTTCCTCATAGTTAAACAATTACCCACCTCTGGGCAAGGGTACGGTTGAAAATTAAAGAGACCGGGGCATGTCGACCCTCGCGTGAGCAATTTGGGTGGGATTCTCCGCTCCCAACATACTTGATTGTGGGCCTGGGGGGCAGAATGTCGGCCGTGCTAATCAATAACGAAGGGTCGGGGATCCGTAAGGACGTTGCGACCACGACGTGCGGAAGGGACGCGAATGGGAAACTCAGACCAAAAACAGTGGCAAGGCGCCTAATAAATCGCCGAAGCACCCCTCCGGCTGGTCCCCTCGGACCTGTTGAGGGAGGATGGATCGGTGGGGGGCGCTGCCGTTGTGAGGAGGTTTGATTTTAATAGTGTGTGCTTAACTTGCATGGGAGAAAACCAAAGGAAAGAAAGGGGATTTCGGGGAGAAAGGGGTTAGTGGTTTGGAAACTACACTGCGTCAGAGATTTGTGCGACAGTTAAGACAAAGAGGCTCAAACAACCTCGAGGGCCAAGAAACCACACAATAGGAAAAGAGGGAAGCTCAAGGGGAATAGGGGAGGTGAAAGTAAAGCTACTAGCAACCTTAAGTTAATAAGGTGGAACTCAATGAGGGGACAATGCTAACTAATGCAAAAGTGGGGGGAGCATCTGACGTTCAAAATCTGTGTGGCTCCTCTGAGTGCCGCCTAATGGCCGGGAGTATAGTCAGTGTAGGAATGACCTATTAGCCAGGAGATATCCGACGTATAAAGGGGATTGGAGTCTGGTCATACGAAGGGGAAGAAAGCGACACGCTAAACAGTTCCACTGATTTGAAGCGGAGGGAATACCGGATAAGGCCTCGGGGGCAATAAGGATCGAGGTTAATCAGAACAGGGGAGAGGTTTCTGGATCGGAGACGTGGGGTGTGTTAGTAAAGAGAGACGGTGGCGGGCTACATGAGGTGAGTCCTTAGAAATTGGTGTGCCTCTTACTGAACTTAAAAGAACTTGTGTCCGTGGATCAAAAGCGGGGGCCGATCGCACGGCAAACCCCGCATGTCAGGGGGAAGCAAACCGTGGTAGGTAACAAGGTACGTGTTAATCTTCAGTCTCAATTATAGACCGAACTTAGGCGAAGAATTCAAGCGCTGAAGTGAATCTGAGGGGGGTGGTAAGACCCAAGGGGGGAGAAACAGACCAACCCGGTAATGTTGACAATCACAGAGCTGTATAGTGGCCCGAGTGATTATGAGACACGCGGTACAGTGGATGCATCCCGGTGAAAGAACATAGGGACTACCCGCAGCAGTAGGGAATGGTTCTGACTAAGAAAGCGGTGCAGGGGGGTTTTCGAAGGAAAACCTCCTCAATAGTCCGCTGGATCGAGATAGTAGGTTGCTCAGAGCCCAACGGTGGCACCCGAAGAAACGTATAAGGTAAACGAATTCTCGAGGGACACTCAACCTCGGGAACATCACGCTCTTCCCCCCTAACGAGAAAGTCTTTTCAGAACATGAAGTAATCTTCATCAGCGGCGAGAGCGTGACTGGGTTGGTGGGGGGGGGGGGGGTGTGCTCTCCAACTTCAGAGGTCCTCCATGAACACTCCCTGTTAGAACACCCCGGAAAAGTTGAGAACGCTCCTAGTAACTGCAGGAGCCGTAGCCAGCAGACATGTCCAGAGCTGTCTATAAAAGTAATCGACTAACCACTCCCATAACTAGGTCGTCACGAGTAGACAGGGGGGGTCTCAAGCGATAAATAGGTGAGTCGGGTTATTTCTCACACTAGTCAGCTTGCCTCTTTCCTGGGCCGTTTATCGAGTCTGCCCGGCGAACAGGGAATGGGTGGGTTTATTCCCTCTTAAGAACTGATAGTAAAACGCAGCACTAGGGGGGCCTCTGCCGGGCAGAACGGCTAGCCCTCCGCTCTTGAGTATTTCCGGCCTTAACGGCGATCGTACCCAAGCCCAACGGCCTCTCCCCGTAGGACTTTGTCTCTCTCAGGGTTCTCCGGCGGTTTCTCAGGGTCGTGGAATACCCTCAGAACGACTGGCCGTGTAGTTGACCCTAAAGGGCGTTCAACGCTTTCTCTTGTTGAAAAGTTCCCTGAATGAAAAAAAAACGTCCACAGAGATACTTGTGGTCGAAAAGAAATTTGGGATCTCTGCAGGATCGGGAGACCTTTACCGACGAGAGAGAATCTCGATGGAGACTCCTCAAAACGCCGCGAAAGAGGATCCGGATTATCGGAACGAAGGTGGGAATGTAACCTTACCTCAGCTGGAGGAAAATGAAGTCCGGGCAACCGCTAAGCGGGAAACTCCAGAACTAAACGAATTTGGTGTAGGGCTCATGGCCCAAAAAAATGCCGCTACCAAGATAGGC
>Ga0179593_1619685_pt1 | contig 18775 bp, 18 predicted proteins | sample CZODoug2_1_08_16_FD_185931 | JGI IMG/M metagenome (GOLD analysis project Ga0179593, IMG submission 185931) | Vadose zone soil fungal communities from Angelo Coast Range Reserve, California, USA - CZODoug2_1_08_16fungal (PacBio error correction) | ecosystem: Environmental > Terrestrial > Soil >...
GCAGTGAAGGAACACCGTACGTGGATCAGGAAAATATTGGGGTCATTTGGTTCGAGGCAGAAACTTGGGGGGGTTGGGGGGGGTTTGGGTTGGCGGGCTGGCGGAGTGAAGGCAACCCTTATTGGCTGGGGTCATCAGCAACTAAGCCACCAGGACTGGGTGAAATATGGGGGATTTTTGATGGGAAAGTCAAGAGAAACAAAGGGGAGAAAACCCGGGCCAAAACTTGGCTAAAGCAGAAAAAGCAATCAACTAAAAGGGGGAAGGGCGCGACAATATATTTAGGATAGGGACTTTAAGGGTGCTGGTGGAGGAGAGATGGAAAGTGTGCGACGTTTATAGTGTCTCAACCTACTAGTTCCAGGGCAAAAAGGTTTGTGTCACGCTTAAGGGAGTCTGATTCCAGAAATCCATAGTTACTGGGGGGGGGTCAGGAAAGGAGACGGCTCGAATTCAATTGGGAGGAACTGTTATGAAATGGGTTTTAAAAATGAGCCCCTCCAATGCAACTGAGGGGGAAGGGGTTCTTTTTGCGGGGGGGGGGCATGAGTACTTGGGTGGAATTATATTAACTTACTAAGCTAGTAAGTCTTCCAAGAGTTGAAACAGTGAGAAAGTGGCAATGGAAGTCCACTTATTGGGGTATGGTTCGGCTACAACAGGGAACATAAAAGCCGTGGGGATGTAAGATGGGGGAGCTACCGATTACTGAAGCAAAAGGAGTTCACCTGCAGAGCGAGAAACAAAAAGCAGAAAAAGAAAAAAAAAACTTAAAAGGACTTTTCTAGAGTTGGATACTGGGCAAAAGGATGAGCAGTTCGGAATAGAAGATGGAGGAGGAGACATAAGCGCCATGGGACAATATTTTCTGTAGCCCATGGAAAAGCGAGCGCCTCGAACGTTTGGCGGTAGGGAAGGGGGAAATGTGCGGGGGAAAAGGTCAAGAAAAAACATCAAAGAAACGACAATTCGGATAGTTATTGTCCCTGGGAACGTTATACACGGTAGGAAAAAATGGCGAAAAAGGAAGACATGTAAGGACGACTGAGAGGTGAGGGTGAGTAACAAGACAAGTTACTTGAACAGAGACTAGGCGCTGTGGCTGGTATAGCATCTAAGAAAGGGAAGGGTCAGAGGGAGTGTGTACGGTGAACCAACCGATTTTTCTAAAGGTAAGCCAACATACTGCTACAAAAATGGATTCTATGCAAAGAAAACCAGAAACAGGATGACCACACCCACTCAACCTAAGATCTCATATTTTCAAAAAACCCATAATGCAGAAAAAAACAAGGAAAAGGATGGTGCAAGGAAAAGAGTCGACACAAGTAGTAAGCTCTAAAGGGTGTCGCAGGGGGAGGCCGGGGATCAAGGGGGGAGTAAACGGGAAATCCATCGGTGGCCCGGTGTTAACCTCCACACAAGGGGCTACATCAAAAAAGGGCAGGGGGCAGTTAGAAAAAATATCCTTCATGGAGAGGAAACGTGATTCCTCTCGATGGAGCTGCAAGGTGAAACCCAATGAGGTCGGGTAGGGAAGCCCCATTGTGCGTAACTTAGGAGCAGAGGCCCGGGGGTAGAGGGGGGGCGAGCGTACGCAGGGGAAAGGTTGCTTATAATAGGTGGGGGGACCTTCAACCTCTATGTCGAAGGAGATTTGTGCATAATAGCCTTTGGAGACATTAAAGGTTCGGGGAAAATAAGGCAGTAACGTCAAAATCGGAAACAGGCACAGAGCATGTCGAAGTGGCATAACACTGATAGACGCAGAGTCTCTGGGGCAAAATCTTTAAGAGCAACTTCAAAGGGGCAAGACGAACGGTCACAGAGCGCATTCACATTTCATAAGGGCAACTCTTGGGAGGCCTGGAGGGTTGTAAAGGGAAAATTGCGTGAGTGCGACAGAGGTAGTGGGTCACAAACAGAGACTGGATGGAGGGGCGTGCGCGGCCCAACAGAATTCCAGAACGGAACCCGGAAAGCTACTTACTTGTTTAGGTTTAGTTGGAGAGGTAATTGGCACAAAACTCATTGTTTGTGTCAAAAGCTGACCAGAGGAACAAAAACAAGAGCGTAGGAGTAGGCCAAGGAACAATGAGCAGGCGGGTGTTGGTATAGGAGCACGCAGGGAATGAAAAAAAAAAAGAACTGTCAAAGTTGACAACATTGGGTGTTGGCCATCACAAAGAGTTAAGCTTTTGAGAACAATTGACCCAAACATAGGGAGAAAGAAATTTCAAAAAAAAAAGGTGAAATTGGGGGCAATGAAATGTACTGTGTGAAGCCCAGAGGACTATTGAGGGCTGTTTGGGGACAATAAAAATAAATAGTCGAGCTCACATTGGCGAGTGAGCGACTTGGAGGGGTGAAGAACTGCTAATGAGGAACTTACACCTGGGTCAGACGCAGGACTGGGGGGTTGGGACCTCTAAGTTTGGAGGGAATTCTGGGTGAATTAGGAAAATAGCGAAAAAAACAAAAAACGGAGGAGGAGAAAGGGATTTGTCAGCCTTAATTTAGAAATTCCACATTCCAAAAAAAAGAGGGCAATCGATAAAGGGGGTCAGTCCCAACGGGGGAGGGAAAAAGAATGAAACGGGTAGGCATAAGCATCGACATGAAAGTGTCTCGAATTCAATGGATTGTGGAAACATTGAACTGGAACCACGGAACAATATGAAGTCATTCTGGCTGCAAACAACAGGGCTTCAAACATTGTCCTTTGGGGCGGGGACACCAGAGAGGGGGGTTTAAGGGCTGAAGATCTGGTGCGGGGCACTCAAATCGTAAATGGTGAAACCTTTCACAAAGTCTTGTTCTAGTGGGGGCGGGAAAACCTGCAAAGGGGGGGGCTAAGACGGAAAAGTTCTCGGAAGTTCTGAATAGTGAATGGCTACCACACCCAAGATTGGCAGTGGAAGATGGGGTCGCCAGCCCCAAAAAGCTTTTATGTAGAATAGAAAAGAACCCCAGTCACTGACTGTTAAGACGGGATGAATGGACGAAAGGGGGGTTGGGAGCGGTCACCAACCAGCAATGAAGCGTGGGACCCTATCGGAACAGCTCGGTTACCGTTCAATCTTTTCATATTCCACGAAAACTGAGAAGGAAAAGATATATCAAGTAAGCTGGATCATGAAATTTCCAAACTATGTCTTCATGACTTCTGGGCCGGTTTTCTGGCTGACCTTCGTGTAACAAAGCGAAGCGGGGATCAGAGCTGAAACACGAGATACTGTTGCAGAGACCGGGTGTTTCGTAAGAGGTACGAAGTAATTTGGCCAGTCGGGGTAATGTTTTGGGCTCGGGGAAGAATGGGGTGGTTTACTGAGAGGAAGGGAGAAAATTATGAAAGAAATTGGGATAAGAGTGATTAACAGTTATTGCTCTTCGGAAAGTTGGTGGCCCATTGACGGGGGGTGTGTAAAAGGTAGAGACAGGATAGAGTCAAATAAATTGACCCATTACTAAAATCAGTACTCGATTCAAGGGGACGGCCTGGAGGCCAGTGTGCAACAAGAAAAACATGTGGGGAAAGCATCCCAGGGGGGGCAGACGAAATTGGGTCGTGGTCATGATACTTAACAAACGGTTGGCAACACTGGGCGTGCCTGGAGAAGCGAGGGGGTGGGAAACACGTCTGCTCAACAAACTATAAATCTGCGAGTCGTCGAAAGGAGTAACTCAACAGGAAGAAGTGGTAAGGCGAATTGGGGTTCACCAAAGGAAAAACGAACAACTTGGTAGGACCGTGTCCAGGGACACTGCTGCGACACAAGAGACCAGCTGTAAAAAATGCGTAATTAATATGCGAACCCTCCGATTCGAGCGGACATCATTGTGAAGTTGATTGGTATTTGGTCCCCTAAGAGGGAAATGAAAGGGAACCTTTTTGAGAGTGGGGTGTTATTCTTGTGAGTGGGTAACCGATGAGTTGATGACTAGGGGGCCTGGGGCCATATAGCAGCTTCGAGGAAAACTGGGGTCAAACCGGCATGTGACACAGTACCGGGGCGGGAGGAATGAACCTGCCTTTCGATACTGAAGATGAAATAAGCCTCTCAACCAGCAGGAGACTCAGGTACATGATTTTTTTTAGGGGGGTTTGTAGTCAATACCACTGGGGAGTCCATGGGAAAAATGTTATAGGTTGGGCGCCCAAAATGGGAGCTAGCTAATAACAGATCGTTCCTGTTCTCTCCATACCTTTAAGAGGGAGGACCGCTAACACTCAGGATAGCGATCTTCGATTGGGGCTCATCCTTTGGTCGTAATGCTGGGGTCGATGGGGGGCCGACAGGAATCAAGGTTGGGTGGAAGTACCGCCTGAGAAAGAACCTCAAAAACAAAGAAGTTTATTATAAATGAGTGGGGGTACGGGGGCCCCTTATATCTGGCCGTATGTAGGTGTAAATGCGGATAAGAGTTCGTTGTGAGGCAGGGACCTATAATGCCCCCCCTGTGGTCGGTTAGATCCCAATATGCTCGTGGAACAATGGACAAGAATTCCTGGGGGCTTGAGAACAGGTTCATTGACGGATGATAAGTTTCGATTGGTGTGGCGTGTATGTGAGGCGGATCTGGTTGGCGTTCGTGCAGGGTAGCCTCGATCAACCAGAGGGCTGGGGGGGGGGACACCAACTCTTGGAAAAACGGGAGGAAGAGTACGATTGTTAAAAAGAGTGTTTTGGATGCTTTGAAGGCTTGATGGGTCGGCGTATTTCCCTGATGGAGGCTGAGGCTATCTGGATCCATTTTATACTGCATAGTGTCACAAAAAGGAACATTAAAGAGTGGAGCGACTTGTGGGTCACCCTAAAACGTAACCTCCTTGGGAGGGCTGATACTGGGGGGCCTTCTATCACGTTTTACGGAAGATGAACTCAAGGGAGTATAGTGGGGGGCGGGTCCTCCCGACTTTTGACAAGCCATCCCAGGCTCCACCCTAATGCCCAACTAAATCGATCACAAGTAACGAAAAAGACTTCCCAGGTTCTCCTCTCGGCCTAGGCATTCGCCCGTACCCGCTCGGTAAAGGTCTAAACCATCGTCAGATATGGGGCCCGAGTGGTCCAAGGAGAACATAAGCGGAAACGGAACAAGACACAGCATGGATTCTGAGGAATCCGGCGAGGATCAGAATTTCCTGTTGACTGCGATATGAACCGATGATAGATCAATTGAGAAATCGGACCTATCATTTGCCTGTATCCAAGGGACTTAAACCTATCAATACACGCGGGTCTAAGAGTGCGGAAACCAGTTCCTTATTGTCGGCGCGTGAGTAGTGGCAAATCGTACTCGAGGGCGCAATGGGATAAAGGAAGAAAATACAAGTATGTGGGGGGGGTTTGTCAAAAACACGATCTCGATTATGATAAACAAAATAGGGTCGGGGAACTAGGGAACAAAATCCACACCAACCCAACAAAAAGTGACGACTTCAAAATATAAAAATGGCCAAGATAGAAGTATTGTACTGACACAGACCTCGTCATCATGCATCGGATCGATCAAGTATTGGGAAGGATCAATAAGTGGGGGAAAGATAATTAAACAGTTTCCAATGATAAAAGTAGGGAAGACCGTAGTCTTCTCCATTGGGGAAGACAGAGGTGCACGCTGATGGGCACCGGAAGTATGTGACAAATGCGTGAAAAGGTTTACTGCACACATGAAGCACTGAGTAGGGAACGCCTCATGACCGTGTGCCGCTGGTGGCTAAGGGGGGCGGGTTTGTTTGCGTGTCAAGGCTAATGAAAAAACCGGGCTGGTCAACGAGACGGCGTTGGTCGCAGCTATTGAAAAAGTGTTGAACCTACGTGGGGGTGACCCATCCCGCTCTTACTGGTCGGGCAATGTGTTAGGGGGCGTACAAGGATACTAAATAGGCTAAACTGGTGTCGCTGGGTATTCAGCGTGCTCTTGGATCCTTCGGCTCGGGGGATGGTCCTTGCCAGGTGTTGCCCTCTTTTCGCGTTACCACCCCACCTAGACCGTCCAATTGAGAAAAGTCCGAGTCCTAAGGGCTCCGTCTCTGGTTACCTTGAATTTCAGCCACTCATGGGGTACTACAGTCGTTTGCTGTTGGGCACACAGCATTGACGCACTTCGGATTAGTTATCGTTCTATCGCCAGCACAGAATACGAGAAAAAGCAGTTCAACGCACGGGTGGGGGAAAGTGGAATAAGTACTCTCTCCGATTGACAATACTTACCCGCGAAGTCACTTGATCGGCCTCATGGCAGACGTCCCCTCGCTGTAATGCTTTTCCCATATCGCATATGGTTTGCTGAAGCAGTGGGGATTACCAGTTGTACTCGGTTTTTATTTTGTAGAGGAGTGTGTTGAAACGATCGCGAGGGGGGGTTGACAAACGATGGCGGGGAACGGAATATAAGGGGGGGAGTCGTGGGTGGGCCTACCCATCCGGGAAAACGAGCGTCTTCTGAAGGAAAAGGTGAACTATTGATGTAGAGTAAGTTTTCGTTTGTTAGCATGAGGTCAGGACACAGCTTGGACGCAGGAAAAGGAGAACAATGCCGCCTGGGTTCAGAGAAGCGATCAACAGCAAGGGTTTGTGAATAGATCTGTACAGTCACAAGTATGCCGGAGTATATAAATATCATACTCTGAAGTGGGGGGAGGGTAGAGGAATTCTCCAGGTCTGGCATATAAGTGTAAGTTGCGCTGCTGAAACCTTCTGTGTCCGGTCGATATTTCACGATCTCGGCTCAATATTAAACAAAGGATTCTAACTATTCCCCATGAATGTGGTGAATCACAGAAGGGGGTTTCATCAATGGCAATGTTGCCACGACATGGTGGGAAGCTTCTTACCACAGAATACAGTGTTCAGGGGGGTTAAAGGATATCATGCCAAACAGCAGGCTACGCTTGTTCGTCCGACCGAAGAAGGTGCTGGCCTGTTGCCAGGGTCTCCCCGAGGTCAGAAAACATTTATCCCAAAAGGGGCTTTTGACGGAAGAACGGTACAATCAATACCCCAGGAGCTATTAAGTAAGACTAGTTGGGCGTGGGGGGGGTCGTGGGGCCCAATCAGAAAGACATCGCGACATTACGCATAGGAGAAAGAAGTCGATGCGTGGTTCAAGATTCCACTAGGCCCCAACAAAGAAAGAGTCAATACATGTGGGAAAGACAAATATGGGCGAGGAGGGGGGAAGTACCTAACCGAGAGTTTGTGGGGTGAGACCTGCAACCAATGGGGGAAAGATTTTGCTTCTTAAACAGCCCGGGCAAACTCCCAGTCAATTGGAAAATTTCGACTGAGGGCTCTTCAATCGGATACAGTGACGACTTGCTCAGTGGTTGGTGGATGAACAGGATGACATTGACAGGAGAGGGGGGAGCGATTTATATCGAAGTCAATGTCTATATCAGGATGTGTCAAGAAGAGGTTCATACATTAAGGGCAGAATCTACAGAAACTGTCTTGAACGTACCAGAGGAATAAAGTTTTGGGGGAACATGATATAGAGATACAAAAGGGACACTTGGTGGGCCGTGGGAGAAACAAGGAGAGAAAAACAGTTCATTACAAGTGGTAAGGTGTGGAAAGTACAACATATGTGGGGGGGGGGTCGTCATTGAGAGTTAAAAGGAAGGGCGGCAGGATTATTACGTAGCCCTGTTCCCATGAGAAAGACGTTACTTGGCTGAGGTCCTGTTAACGGGGCAAAATGTGTTGGGATGACGCAAGCAAAAGAGGACAATTATTTACCCATACTTTGAAAAAAGGGGGCCCGGAGGAGAGATACTGTGAAGGGAAAATATGAATTTATATTAGAAAATACTGGAGGTTTTTTGGGGTGGGTGTAGTTGGTCGCTCTGAGGAAGGCGACCCTTATTGGCGATTTTGGAGGCTTTGTTTTTGGGGAAGTTAATAGATTAGAAGGGGCAGAATTTTCAAAACAGTATGTGTTTGCCACGTATCAAAGATCACGTGTCATGGGGGCATACAGTGACCGATTTGCCGGTAGAAACAAGCAAGTTTAAGCGAGCGCGCGGCAAAGACAAGTATGTTGGTAACTGTGAAAGGGTCAGTGGCGAAGGCAAGGATGTCACCAGATGAGAAGGTCTCGTCCGGAAGCTAAGGCCATATCAAGAGATGTACAAGGGGAAACCAAAAGAACTAGAGTGCTGTTGTCTGGGACAAAAGGAACCCAGTCTGTGTTGTCCCGGGAGTAGCCGAGATATTTGGACAATGTCACTGGGCGGAAGGAAGGGGAGAGATGAAGTAGAACTGGGAATCAGGCTTGGGAGCTGGGAAGAGAGGGTTTTGAAGTAATCAGTAGTTACCAAGCATAAACGGAGGGTACATGAACTACAACAGACATGATGAATAAAGGCCAGTCGTTGACACGGACACTTTTATTTAAGGGGACTATGGGGAAGGAAATGCAGAAAAAATCCGGAAGGGTGTGTTGGGAGAAGAATCCTACGAGGACGAGGGACACCTAAAAGTAATGCAGGGAAAATAAACAACTAAGAAAGTCGAATGAAAGAAAAAATAACGTAAAAAGGAAAAGGCGCACCCATGGATTGCAATACTGTCACAAATTCGGAACTGAGACGTCACTGTACTAACTGGAGAGGCAATACACGCCCAGTGGTTGGTAAATTGTCAGGAACAGTATGCTCAGGGAAATACGATGTCTAACTTGTCTTGCGGGAGCGAGGCTGTCTTATCTGATCTCACAGCGACCAAATCGGCAGTGAATACTGTCCTGGGCGTAGGGGGGAAGCTGGGTCAAACACATTTGCGACCTCTCCTGTTGGCCGAAGGCCTCGAAAGAGCGTTGCCACAATATAATACAAATGTGAAACAAAAACTTCATCAGAGTAAGAGTAACTAAGTGGGGTAACTGGGTCTTAGCAGCAGGAAAGAAACAAAGGGTAGAGGTTGGGGACAGCGACCACAGTTTGTGCGAGAACTTACTCGGAGGACAAATACATCTAACCCTGCAACTGGCATCGGGATCCACTCCAGAAACGAAAAAGGGAACCAGAAAGGGCCAGACAAAGGATGACTGACCGAGCTTTGGGCAACCACCAAAACGAGCCGGACTCACAAATGCAGGAAGGATCGACTGTAGGACTTGGAGCAAAGAGAAAGGTGAAGTGGTCTCTTGGTGAAGGGTGAGGTCCTTTTATCATGCACAGGGGAAGGTACGTGAAAATTATGAAGTCATCGGAAAAAGATGGGCATTTAGCCTCTCGAAGCAAACTAAGAAACCGTATTACTCGAGATAGAAAACTTCAGTTTTGAACACGCACCACAAGGGGAGTCCTGACACTTGAGTGGGAGGTCAATGTGACAACGGACTTATAGGGCGCAGGACACCGCTGAGAAAAGTGGTACGAGAAAGCATTGATAGGGTCTATCAGTCTAACCCAAACCTGGCAAATGCAAGGGGAAGGGAGGCTATACCGTCGGGGAAATGCCGTCAACATAACGGAAGAAACCAATGAAAAGCACCAAAGGGAAGCTAGTACGTTAGACTATAGTCACACGGAGATTGTGACACCGCTTTACCCGAGTCAAGTGTTTAACGAAGAAAAAAAACGGGTCAACAAAAAGGCTTGGGTCACAATCATAAGAAGATCGTTTATGAGGGAGGGCCTTAGAGTTTGAACGAAAGTACGACTAATCAAGAAAGTAGGGTTCCGTATAAGGGTTTGTTGAGGGGGGGACCTATCAACACCGCATCGCACCCATTTACTTAAAAAGCGCTTGATTTAGGGGAAGGAGTTACAAGCCTTGTTGTGGGGGGAGGGTAGGGGAAACTCACCATAAGGGATGGGAATAAGGCTATCAGACAACATGATGAAAGAAGTGTGGGTAATAAGGGAGGGCCAAAAAGACTTTGGGCCAATGCACATTTGTAATTTGTTTCCTCAAGGAGGAGGTTGGGTCGGATCAGGCTCAGACTAAAAAAAAACAAAAAAAAAAAAAAAAGGGGGAAAAAGGGGTTGAAGCAAAAAATTAAATGTAGGGGCAAGAAATTAATCTGGGTACTAGGAAAGGTGCTGTGTTGCACAAAAGAGGGAAAACTTGATTCGGTGAGGCAAAAGGCAGGGAGGAAAGGGGTTCATACCCTGGGGTCAGGAGGGAACTGACACTGTGGCACCTTTGTAGGGGGGAACCAGAAGATGGAAAAGTGAAATTTCCTAATTAACAAGTAAGTAACCAACAACCAAAGGATAGAGCTAAATTCTTCAAAAACGCCATGTTCGTGGTACCTAAAGGCACAGCAACTTAGAGGGGGTTAAAATGAAACTCTCAGGTCCCAGTGTGAGTTTTCCTCAAAGGATTCCATTTACATCCGTGACACAAAGTACTCACTCGAAAGGGGGGGGAAGTGGGCTAGCACGTAAACAGGATAATAGAAACTGGCATTTATGCAAAAAGTATGAGAACACCAGACACTTTGGAGGAAGATGGCGCATGAAGGTTTGAAGTTTCAACAGGATTATATTTGCGGGATGGCGCCATTACATGGGGAAAAAGGGGAACAAGTCACTATGGTGGAAAATTGGGGAGGGGCTACTATACCATAACGTCTCAATTCTTGATATTGGCCTTAGGGCTCTCCACCCGGATGTGAAGGGGTCAGAAGTGGAAAAAAACAAGGGGCTTAACTCCACAAACCAGTCGAGGAGATTGGGTAATCGACGGGGGGGAGGGAGGCCAGTTGAACCAGCCAAGAAAAGTCATCTCCGGAAAGCTCATTGAAAAGGGAAACGCCTGCAACCAGGCTCAAAAAACTGAAACACTTGAAATAAGAGACTGATCAGAATTAGGTGAAATGCCAACTACAGTACTCTTTCTTCGTTAACAGGGGAGAACAGGTGGACAAGGCTGGGAAAGGGGGCAACAAGGGAAGCCTCGGGGGTCCGATAGTATATGTGCCAGGAAGTAGTGCGACTTGCTTGCTGAAAACGGAGGTAAAGTAGGGAAATGTCAAGGGGGATACATAATAAGGGGGGGGGGAGGAGCACGAAAGTCTAATTGTATTTGTCAAACCGAGGAGTAGACATCGAGTGTCAAGGCCTCTTCCATCAATATACGAGGATCGGCGATTCCTGTTCATAAAGGCTTCAATCCAAGGGGAGTAAGAAATGGGGGGAATGTCATTCAAGAGTGAACGAAAGCTGATCGGATCGCGGGAATAGTGCTCAATGAAGAAATAGCCTTACAGGAGGAAAAGTGCTTGAGTGGTCGAAGTATAATTTTCAGAGGTCAAAACGAGCAAAGGGATAAAGGCCCGGTAATAAAGAGACCCCGTGAACTTGGCTGAGAGAAAAGCCCTTCATTTCATATCGGAGTGTATCATGTGTGATTGGGGTTTGGGATGAGGGAGGACAGGATTGCGGGGGGCAATGGTTTCGTGGGAAGGGGGAATAGGGCGATGCCAGTTGAACGTTGTCATATATTAATGCTAGACAGCACTCGGGGACACAAGAAGAGAGACCGGGCCAATCTACGACAGTGACCAAGCGCAATGAAGGGTTCTAGTGTTATGAATTTGCACTGTGCAACTGCTTTTTCAGTCGTCCCTTCGACTGGGGGGGGGGAGGTTTAGCACACTGTGAGTCAGTACGGAAAGCCATGGACCAGGAGACTTCCGGACATTTTGTCGAGGGGGGCTAAAAGTAAGGGGTTAGGGGGAAGAATCCTTCAAAAAAAAATAAAGAGGTTGCCATGAGGGGTAAGAAATTATCCAGGTTAAACAAAGAGACATTTATCTAGTATTCAGTCGGAACATGCCGGCCGGGAAATATCAAACGGTGGCCTGGGTTGGCAAAGGGTGAGGAAAGCAAGGGTAAGTTTTGTTTGGTTGGGGTGGGGCTCTGGGAGGGGTTTGAGTAAAATGGCATTTCCGACCTCCCGCGTTGCATTTTAACTATGGTGTATCGCCTATGCTTTCGGTGGATTAGTTTGGCCAACTGGAGAAGGGTGTGTGGGGCAGCGTTGGTTGTAGCAAATGAAGATTACATATAGACGGGGGGAAAGGGAATCCACAGGTTGGAGACAGTACATATGTATGTCCAGACATGACGATTTTCGAAAGGCGGGGGTCTGGGGGTTTCATGTGGTGAAATAAACCACTCAACCTTCTCCTACCCGACCACGCAACGAGACCACCTGCGAGCTGTGATGTCGGGGACGCACGGACATCCATGCAGGAAAAGAGAGTTACCGTCGTGTAAATGCTCTACGGCGGACGGGGGGGAACGCAGGGAAGCTGGAGTCTGAGGCAGACAAACAAATCATCTCAGCGCATATGAACGTGGTGTCTGCGCTAGGGGGCAAAGCGGGGGGTAAATCGGGCCATTGACACTAGATGGGAAAATGGAACACAGGCCTAAGCAACACTTAAATTTCTTATAAAGAAGGCCCCTCAAATCTCAGGGGATGGGGGTTTCGTGTGTAGGAGGGCAAAAATCGTCGATAGAAACCAAAAGTGTTGTAGGAACGACAGAGCCAATAGGGTGGGTGCAACACGGTATATTTACACTGGATCTGAGTCTTGAAACGGATGTAAACGGCCTAGCCACCCCGTAAGCAGGGCTATAGTAGACCTCAGAGCGACAGACACAAACCACCCAACGGCGCTTGGGCCGTTTACCACTGCCTCGAAAGAAAAACAAAGGGGGGCCAAAAAATGGTAAGAGTCAATATTACTGACACGCGTCGGGACCATCAAGGGGTATAGGGATGGACACACTTCAGTATTGGTGGATCATATACGGTCCTTTTGGTGACGTGAGAAAAGTAAACAAATAAGTCGAAAAGGCAGACATTTCGTTGCGACACCAATCCATTACGATGGACTTTGCGCTAAAGGGAAGCAGAGCATCCAAAGGGTGGCAGCGGAGTTTTGTTTGGAGCACCAAAGGGATTGACGAAAACGCATGGTGGTAAAATTAACACGACACTTTTGGGCCAAGATGTCACGGGGCCAGACACTAGCGGGGAAATAAACACTTGTGCAATCTTATCTTGGGCAGGTTTTTACAACAAAAAATCGGGTATTCTTGACGGAAAAGGGGGGGGGGAACAAAAATGGGTGTTACATGAATGACGGACACAGCCGAGACTAAAAGAGGCGTGGAAGTCAGGGGGGGTGGCTCTATAAAAACGAGAAGGAAGGGAACCTCCAGTTTTCAGGAAAAAATCAGGTCACTTTCCGTGAAAACTGAATAGATACTATCGTCAGAACGACAATATGGCTGCTTTTAAATGGGCAGACGTCAAGAGGTTGAGGTAAACAGCAAAGGAGGGGGAGGGGCTAGATCGCATGGGAGTTTACTCATTTTAGTCAAAAGCTTTTTATTTAGGTGTACGAAGGAGGTACCCGGATATCTGATTTGATAGAGAGGCGGGGTTTCTAAAGTAGTTCCGGAGAGTCATATGTTGTTCAACTACACCCTAATCAGGAGGAAGATAGTCTAATAAAGGAGGGTATTGAGAGCACGTCAAAAGAAAGAGAAGTGGACATACTCTTCATTGCTCGTGGGCCACAACTCTTCCTCCCCTCCGTCCACACTTTAGGTCTTAACTCGATAACCATATGTCGTTTTTTATCTGGTGGTCTGCTCACCGGCTGAGTTCAACGGCGTGGACGATTTCCCGATCTGTGGGACTACTATAAAAGCTGCATCGCGCGCATTCTAAAGGGGCCGAGGCGTCCCCTGGCTACCCGTCGCTGTTGGTACACCCCCCCCACCGCTTACTTCTGGCGGGTATCCATGGGTCCGCTGAGCGCGGGGGGGGGGGGGGGTCTACACACTGAGGGTTGGGGTGCCATGGCACTGTAGGTGGAGTTAGAGTTCTGACCCAGTCATACGGGGATGCTGATAAACAAAGAAAAGGGTGGAACCAGCAACGAATCAGCACGGATGGGAGATGACCAGCAAGTATGAGACCGATTAGGCTGTCATTTGTTGGAAGGGCAAATAAAAAGAGGTCAAGAACATGCAATTGTAAAAAATCACCCTTCTGGGATTGAAACACAAAATGATCTCAAACCGGAGGAGGAGAACATGAGGGAGGGTGTGAAGAAACACATCAGTTTCAGTGGGGAAGGGCAGGTTCCGGAAATGGGCCGATTCTGAAAGGAGAGAAAGAAGAATCGGTCTCATAGTGTTCAAAGAAAACTCTGGGAGAGAGATGGAGAGGAATCTTTGCTATGCGGGCCCAAGAGGGGGACGAAACATGATAACAAGAAGATGGGGCTTTTGGGGGAAGGGTGTTACATCAATACCAAATTCAAGCTTATTAAGGGGGGAATACTATGTGGGACAGGAGAGGGTAGTAATCACAAAGAAGAGCGCTCCGCCTTAATAACTTTAATCGTAGAAACCCCTGCGTTCTCATACATTCCACTACCGGACCAAATGAAAGAGAAAAGGAGTTCGGGCTATAAGGAATGGAGGGAGCTTGCCTGCAGGGAAGGGGCTGGCCACCTTAGACATTTGGATGGGCCCAGGGGATATAAAGTGGGGACAAGCGACCAGTATGGGAGTCGATCGATAGTATCAGACAATCCGTGACGTGCATGGGGAGGGAGGGTTGGTCGAAAATAGCCCGTGCGGGGAAGTGAGGGAAGGTTAGAGAGACAGAGATGGTTGGAGGTTAGGATGGACACGCGCCGGTCCGCCCCGAGACCCTATATTACGAGGGTGTCCGCATACTGAGTTTCAAAAGGAAAGTCCCAGGACTAGTTACGACAACTTTCTTGGTTCAACGAAAGGGGGTGGACCCTCCTGCCGCAGTTATACTATCTTGTTCATTACAAGAGGGGTGGCGCTACCTTGGAAGGGACTTAATTGGCCTTGGGTAATGGGTTAGCACGGCCCCCTCCATACTAAATCTATTCCGCCTCTATAGAGGCGTTCCTTGACCGACATCTTGCTTCAGGTCAGCCGTTCCGTAGAGCATCAGACCAAGAGTTCGCCTGATGCGTCAGGCGCAAAACCTATTGTGCTATATGTTCGTGCGAACGAGAGCAAGATGGTACGGAGAGATCAGCGTTTTTCTATCGTTCTGCACCTGAGTAGGTTCGGCGTCTCGTCATGGAAGAAATGTTGTTAAAGATTATCTTCGTGTTCTCCACTCTCAAATTACTGCAACTTTCATCATCTTCGGAACCGTGTTGGCTGCCCTCTAATAAGCTTAGGCCGTGGGGCTATTCCCGCACCCCATAACACAATCTCGACTTTTCCCAAGTCGCTGGGGCCAATGTCGACATATTTCTAGCCTGCTTTCCGCAGGGCATTGGATTGATTTCAGAAGTTGTTCGTTGGGCCCCTATCCTCTTGTACTGAACAATTTCTGCCGGGGAGAGATGACACTCATGTCCGGGCTGACCTCTGTGCGTCAACAAAAAAAAAGTGTGTTTAGGACTAGGCGTGCGAGTCATAGTTGCCTTGTCTGGTCTATATTAGTTTAGTTTGCTAAACTGTATTGCTTAAAAGAGGAGCTACCCCCAATCCGGATCTTTCCCAAGGTATTGGCTAGTTGGGAAAAAGATGGAGCGCTGGTATGGGTGCGCTCCTCAATCCCAACATGGGGCTCATCATGAGGGAGTTGTAAATTGAATCTTTCATCCGTAAAGTCCAAGAAAGCTCGTTCCCGCATCTCTCCCCCCTTGAAGGTGATGCAGCCTACGCGGATTATTAATGTAGCTACTGGTGTCAATTTCATCGAAGCCGTACAGTTGGTACGATGTGTTCTTGTTTAATTTTATGATGATGGGCCTTCTGCGGTCCCCTGTATGTGTGCGTTGGCGTGGCGCGTTAGGAAGGCAAAGTTTTGCTCAATATGCCTGGCGTCCTGGACCTCTTTGGGGTCGGTTGGTTGGCTGCTTTGGAGGCTGGGAGTGTCGATTAAGGTCATAATTTACGGTGAACAACCTGAAGCTGCTTCTGTTGGCTGTAGTGAGGGAGGATTCATGGCAACCTCTGACTAGATATTCACATTGCTCAGATCCAGGGAGTCATCGTACTTTCGTGGAGCTCGTGCCTTCGTAGGAAACATATAAACGTGTTAGTGGTTAGAAGCCTTGCGAACTTATCGGCTTACTATGTACACAGTATCAAGCGGCGAATGTGCAGCGTCGATTCGCAAGGGTGGTTGCTCGAGGTGGCGATCGCCGTGCCCGGGGGGGGGAGGACCCTAAGCCTCTCTATCTCAGAACCGGCACTAATCTCCATGCCTTTCACCTAAATAAAGAGCGGAAGGGGAGCGCGGAATTCAATAGAAGGAAGGGGTAAGAATTTGAAATGGTAGAGGGGTGGAACAAGGGGAAGGTAGGTCATAATATGCGGAAAAACCCATATCATAGGCAGCTCAATGCATTTTGAACAGAGGGTAGTGACATTTGTACGAGTGTCTGTTTATGGTATGCCGCTAGAAAAAGGGCGGAACTGCTTAGGTGATCTGAACCGTCGTGATCACAGGACCGCTTCCCCAACGTGAACATTTAGGAATGGACAACTAGCGGCCCTTGAACTAATGATGTGTAGAAAACAGGAAAGGATGTTGGAAGTGGCGGGTCAGGAGAGGGATGATAGTACGTACCATGAAATTTCTCGCGCGTACATGAGCAGAAAGTTTATGTACTCGATGAGGAGAATGTGTTTTACCCGATTCTGGCTAGGGGGAAAACGGCATGGGTCAAATTTAAGAGGTCGACGGCTATAACAAGGCACGCACCCTGACCGTCACTTTATTCTGGTGGCATCGTGCAATCCGCTATAATGTTCCAGCAAGAATCCCTTCAATGGCTACAGGGAGGAGGTAGACCAAATACGAAGAAAACACACGACCCAATAAATAAAAAAGAAACAGAAAAGCCAAAACGTACTTTCAACCGTCCGTGCGGATACAAAGCAATCACTGAAACTATCGGGGCTTGGGTGCTTAAGACGCACATTTACCAGTAAGGACGGAGTCGTCTGCACGGGACTAGCGTCTCCAAGTGGGGGGCGGGTCTTAGGGTGGGTATGCGAATCATTTCTCAGGGGCAGGGCGCGACGCCAAGGACTCGGCGTGACGTCGGACTCAGCGACGAAATGTGGCGTTCAGAAAAGAAAATACGTTCAGCAGCGCAAATCGACAAAATTACACCTGACATGGGGTCTGGGGGCCCTTGGGGACCGCTGCCATAGGTATCTTGAATATACGACTCCCTTCCACAAGTAGGAGGGAAAAACCGCGAATCGGGCCAACCTGTTGTTATGAGAAAGCACTCGACAAGCAGTTGCGCAGGGTGGGTACACAAATGAACAAAAAACAGGAGTTAGAGGAGGACTCTAGGCGCGTGTAGCGGTTCGTAGAAGGCAAGGTGTCGAAGGGTTCTTGTGGTAACGCACCCGTGACCAAAAGGGGGGCGGACCTTACCACCGTCCTGAACCCGTTTACATTCAACATGCAGAACTGGCGATAACGGCAGGGGAACCTCCCTTGTCCCCAGGCGATTCTTTGATTGCTGTTCCTCAGGCAAAGAGCATCAAGCCATGTGTGAATTACATGACTACGCCGTGACGGAAATAATTCAAAATGACGGAAACAGCCTTGGCAAGGGAGGAAGCCCGACTCCACAATCACACGGACCTAAAAAGGGCTGTGGACTCGGAACTGTAAGGACTTGGACGACAGTAGAAGATTCGGGTCTTTGGTCCGCAGTGTATGGGGGAGGTACCCCAACAACAATGCCATTAAAAAAAAACTGTGGTGGTCAGAGGATTAAAGCGGGGACAAGGAGGATCACACCAACGACTCAAATTCAGAGCAGTGGAATATTGCTGGACGGATCAGCCTCCTAGATCAGCAACTGGGGAAAAAGCTTGAATGAGCGACCAAAGGCAACAAACTTATTGCTTTGAAGCACAAGGCTGGAGGAGGGTCGCCGATAGCGGTGAGCGGACAAAATAGTTCCTCATCTTCTAAAAAAAATGGGGGGAAAATGCCGAATCTAGTAAGGGCGTTCTAAGAATGTAGGCATTTTCATCGTCCTTATGGAACTGGGCACACAAAATCGGGGCAACAAAAGGTCGCATAGGCGGATAAGGTCGTCGACGACAAAAAAGTCTCTTAAACACAGCTTTAAGCCAAACTTTCAAAATGGGAACTACGAACGACACAACTTTTCAATTCAAAGAGGGCATTGTCACAGAAAAATTGACTGATCACTCGGGGGGGGGTAGAGGCCTTACGGGGGGGGGGGTGAAAGCGGTGCGGCGTTTCTGTGGATCAAGATGTGAAGGAAAACCAGTGGATTCAACTACTCCCCGAAACCAGTCTACTGGGGGGGAAAGACCAAGTCCTCGGATTACTGGATGGTAGTTTAGCAGGAAAGTCTGTGTCATGAATTATGATCTGAGCAAGAGGGCGGTAAGGCCACTAGTAAAAGAAAATTTCGATGTTGTGGGTGGAGTTGACAATCGCAAGGTGCGTGGGGCAATTTTACGTGTTGATTGCGGTTCAGATATTCGTGTTGCCAGTTACCACAAACTGAAAAACGTCACCAAGTGGGGGTGAAAAAAAGGTGTTGAATGCCAGAAAATGTTTGGAACGAAATCTACGGTAGTTCGGGTGAAAGGGGGGTGTGGAAACGACATAGGCTTCGGATCACTGAAATGTCGGAAAGTTGTTGGTTACATTGGGGTCGAGTCCTTCCACATGTGTGGACTGATAGTGATTTATAACAAGGTGTGAATGGAATACTGAATTAAATGGGC
>Ga0179593_1528745_pt1 | contig 18774 bp, 32 predicted proteins | sample CZODoug2_1_08_16_FD_185931 | JGI IMG/M metagenome (GOLD analysis project Ga0179593, IMG submission 185931) | Vadose zone soil fungal communities from Angelo Coast Range Reserve, California, USA - CZODoug2_1_08_16fungal (PacBio error correction) | ecosystem: Environmental > Terrestrial > Soil >...
ACTTCCTTGCCCCAGCGGAAATCAGGGGGGAGAGAAAAAACGCCCCCTTCTCACCTAAAAGGGAAGGAAAGAAAGAGGAAAAGGCCCATCCCACAATCAGATTCCGCGGTTTTTCTCGAGAGAAGGGAGGGGGAGAAAGGATGGCAAACCCCAACCGGAAGTGCCACATAAGGGAGGAGGGAAAGACACCTCAATCTTCCCCCTTCATTTGAAGAAAAGAAAGGGGAGAGAAAAATTGGCCAATCATCGGGGGAAGGGGGGAGGGGGTGAAAGATGGCTCTCCCTACAAAAAACCAAAAGCTCCGGAAAAAAAGAGGGGGGGGGCACATTTTTTCCGCAAATTACGACCTAATGCGGTGAATAAGGAAAAGAGGAAAAGGGAAAAAAAAAAAAAAGAAGCCTGCCACAGATCCATAGAGAAAGAAAAGGAAAAAAAGGCCTAAATTTTTTCACTGGGGGGAAAAAAAAAAAAAAAAAAGGGAAGAGGTCGGAGTAAAAAAGGGAAACCTGTAAGTTACCATCCCCATAAAAAAAAAAGGGGGAAAAAATCTCCCATTACAATCAAGTAGTCGCAAAACAAAAAGAAAAGAAAAAAAACAAGAAAAGAGGAATGAAGAGAGAGAAAAGGGAGAATAGCCAGAAATAACTCTCACAAAAGAAGGGGAGGGAGAGGAAGTCCGGCCCCTAGCAGGGGAAAGAAAGAGGGAAAACTTCGGGAAACCCTGGATCCTTCTCGATTCCTAACGTTCATGAAAAAGGGGGAGGAGATAAAGGGAAAGAAGAAGGTTACTGGGGAAAAGGGGGGTGTGCAAGGGATTTTCTGGGGAGAAAGGGCCACCGCATTTATTTGTTTTCCGTCTGTTCGGGGGGGGGGGAGAGGGAGGAGGAAAAAAAGAGCGGAAAAGAAAGAAGAAGAACACGAATTTATATTCTGCAAAAAGAAAAAAGGGGGGGGCCGTCCCCAACTTCCGGCCAAAAAAAGAAAAAAAGAAAAAAAAAAAAAAAAGAAGAGGAGAACCCCGGCATGGATTGCGCCCTTCCCACCGCCGTTTTTTGAGAGGGGGGGGGGGGAGGAAGAAAGGAAAAAACACGCGCCCCGAATCCCTCCTCCAAGAAAAAAAGGGGGGGGGAAAAAGAAAAAGAAGGGACCTGGAAAAAGAGGGGGGAAGCTCCAGCTCGATGATGACCTTTGTCATTCCCCCACCAAAAAGAGAAAAGGCACATTAATTGATAACGCCAAAAATATCAGAAGGAAATAAAAAAAGAAAAAAAAAAAAAGGGAAGAGAAAGCCGGAAAAGAGGAGGGACCAGGCAATAGCCTTCCACGGACCACCCGAACCCCTGTGGGTGCCGCAATGAAAGAAAAAAGGGGAAAAAAAAGGGAAAAGAAAGAGGAGAATTGTCCGTAGGCTGCAACCACCGGGTTCGTTGTCCCGGGGGAAAAGGGAGAAGGGGAAAGGAAAAAAAAAAAACCATCAGAAAAAAAGAGGAAGGGGAGGGGGGGGGAATTCCCTCCTGAAATTATTTTTCTGCGTTATCATCATGCCACGGAGAGGGGGGGGGGGGGAAGGGGGGGGGTTTCAAAAAAGGTTTTGCACGACCATTACATCGTTTGAGGAGGAAAAAAAAAAAAAATGACCCTTTGGAAAAAAGGGGAAGGATGCTTCGCCGTGCTGGGGGGCCTAATTGCCACCAGCGACGAGAAACATGAGAGATGGGAAGGGCAAAAAGAAAGGGGGAAACCGAAAAAGCCTTAAAATCCAACGCTCTTGTCTCGACCGCGCCAAGGAAAACAGAAAGGAGAAAAAGAAAGGGAGAAAGAAAAGAAATGACCGAAACCAATATTTCCTCAAGTTGATGATAAAAAAGGAAGAGAGAAAAAAAAAAAAGCTAAAAAAAAAGGGGAAGGAAAAAGTCCCAGCGATCCCCTTGTCTTCAAAAGGGGGAAAAAAAAAGAAGAGAAAGGAAAGGCATCTGTGTGGGGAGAGGGAAAAAAATGCGAAAAAAAGGGGGGGGGAACTCAGCTCTTTGCATGTTTTTCTCCCCCTTGATTGTAAAAAGAGATCCGGGAAAAGGAGGGGAAAAAAGATTGCTCGAGGTTGATCTCCTTCACCAGTGGGAAAAGAGGAAGGGGGAAAAAAGTTGGAGGGAAAAAAAAAAAAAAAAAAAATGGAGGGAGGGAAAAACGCATCGCGTTAATTTGCCGGAAAAGGAAACAAAGGAGGGAGAAAGGAAAGAAATCCGAAAGAAAAAAAAAAGGGAAAAAAAAAAGAAGAAAACACCGGCCGAAAAATGAAGGAGATTCTGCGGCTAAAACCTCCGGAATGCTTGAAAAAGGGGAGGGGGGGGAGGGCCACGGAAGGGGAGGAAAAGGGAGGTTGCGGAAGGGCCCTCGCTGGATCTTAATACAATCCATCAACATGATTTTCCGCCCTGGAAGAAAAACAGCGAGAAAAAAACCTGTTGGACAATTCCATCTCCCAAAACCGTGTGTATGTGAGGAAAGAAGGGATAGAAGGGAAAAGAAGGAAAAGCGCCGCCCAACCCTTTACTCAAACGATCCCGAGATTTTTGAGGAAGGGTCCCATAAAAAGAGAGAAAAAGGGAAGGGGTCCGCCGCGTAGCCTTTACTCTTAAACAAAGTGCCTGTAATGGAAAATAGGGGGGGGCAAGAAAAAAAAGGGGAAAAAAAAAAGGGGGGTGGAGGAGGGAACTGGGCAACCAATTTCGTCTTCCCCGAAAAAATCAGATAGAGGAAAATCAGAAAAAAAAAGAAAGGAAGGGGAAAAAAAAGGCAGACAGGGATCAATCAGGCCTCGCCCTGTCCCATTTGCCGAAAAAGAAAAAAAGAAAAAAAAGGAATGGAAAAAAAAGAGAAAGGGGGGAATGATTGAGAGATGCAACATCCCATTTTTTGGTTGGAATGCCGACGCCGCCGAGAAAAAAAAAAAAAAAGGCGTAGGGAAAAAAGAAGGAAAAAAGAAAAAGGAAGGAGGCCAACGGGTTGCAGAGTTTCCATCTTACTTTTGGCGCGGGGCGCGATAAGTTTGGAGGAAAAAAGTGAAAAAAAAGAAAAAAAAAGGGGGGGGATCAAGCCCACCGTTTTCTCCTGCTATTGCTACCGGAGCCACGGGCAGAGGGGGAGGGGAGTTGTCCCAAAAAAAAAGAAAAGAGGGGAGAGGGGAGAAGTAAAGGCACGCGGCGAAAAGTGCTTCATCCGCCAACAGATTTTATTTCAGTGCAGCAGGAAAAAGGAAGATAAAAAAAAAAAAAAAAAGAGAAAAAGGGTTGGGGAAAGATCCGGAACTTTCACTCAATGGAAGAAGAAAAAGGGAAGAGGGGAAGGCCGCCCAGCATCACCTTTCCTCCTCCGTGCAGATCGACGGGCGGCGAGAAAAAAAAGGGAAAAAAAAACCGCAAAAAAAAAAGGGAAATCCCTTCCCTTTCCCTCCTTTTATTCCCAATAAAAAAAAAAAAAGAAAATTGATCCCAAACGCTTCCCTCCTGCTCGGCGCGGGATGAATGCCGCCGTTTTCAAGGGGGAAGGAAAAAAAAAAAAAAAGGAAGGGAGAGAAAAGGAAGAAGGGAAAAGAGGTGCAAAACCGTTGCCGCCCGGAAAGGGAAAGCAAAAAAAAAAAGGAAAAAAGGGAAAAAAAAAAGGGAGAAGAGCCATGCAAATCTTTGGTGGCCGAGAGCATGAAAGGAAGGGGAAAAAAAAAGGAGGGGGGGGGGGAGGGGAGGGAGTGAGGAAAAACCCATTCCGGGACCCAGCGCGATCACGGGGGGGGAGGGGGGGAACCTCGGAAGGGGAAAAAAAGGGAAGGGGCGCGGGTCCAAGCGTCCCTCGGTCATGATTTTTTCCGGGCCGAGGAAAGAAAAAAAGGGGGGGGAAAAGAAGAGAAAAGAGAAGCCAGGCCCGTCCATAGCCGCCGCGCCGTCTTGCCGCGCGCCAGAAAAAAAAAAAGGGGGGGGAAAGAAAAAAAAGGAAAAGTGTTTCCGAGTCCCTAACGGCGCGGAAAAAAAAAGCGGAAAAAAAAAGGGGAAAGAGAGGAAGAGGGGGAAGCACCATGGGAGGTACAAGGGGGGGAAAAAAAAAAGAAAAAGGGGGGGGGGGACCCCGCCTGGTGAATGTCACGGGGGGGAGAGGGGGGGGGGGAAGAAAAAAGGAAAGGGAAAATATCGATATAGAAATCACTTCTTCCATCGGTAAAAATCCATTTTTGTTTTTTGGAAGAGGGGGGAAAAAACTAAAGGGGAAGGGGCAAAAAAAAGAAGGAAAAAAAAAGGAGAAAGAGGGGGAGGGTTCGATTTCCCCCCTTTTTCAACAAACGCGCCGGAAAGAAAGAAAAAAAAAAAAAAAAAGAAAGAGGGGAAAAAAAAAAAGAAAATTCATCTCTCTTTGACCCGGAGTTAGAGGGGAAAGGAAAAAAAGGAAGGGAAGGGAAGTGGGGGGGGAAAAAAAGGAAGGGGGAGATCTCATCGTCGCAATAAAAAGGGAAAGAAGGAAGGAAGGACAAAAGAAAAAAAAATAGGGGGGAAGGAAAAAGGAAAGAAATACCCACCTTGCTCTCATCCTGGGGCCGAGGAAGAAGGAAAAAAAAAAAGGGGAGAAAAGAAAAAAAAGAAAAAAAAAAAAAAAAAAAAAATGAAAAGAAAAAGAAAGTTTCTCCACCAATAATATCTGCGTACGAGGGGGGGGGGTCCAGGAAGGGGGGTGGGGGGAAAAAAAGGCAAAGAAAAAATCTTCAAAAAAGAGAGAGAAGGGTGGGGGAAGAGAAAAAGACGCTTTACTTCTGTAAACCCGGAGCTGCCCTCAAGGAAAGGAAAAGGAAAAAAAACAAAAAAGGGGGGGAGAAGAAAAAAAAAGGGAAAATGGGGAAAACATGGCGGGCCCCTTAGCAAGAAAGAATGGGGGGGGAAGAACATGGAAAAAGGGAAGGGTGGAAAAAAAAAAAAAAGAAAAAAAAAATTGGCGCCAACCGCAAAAAAGGGGAGGGTTTAAGAAAAAAAAAGGGGGGGGAAGAAAAAAGGGAAGGGGGAGAGGAAAAGAAATCAACAAACAGATTTAATCGGCATCGCCCTTTGGAAGGAGAAGGAAGCGGAGGAAAAGGAAGGGAAAGGAAAAGAGGAGGGGGGGGGGGGGGGGGCATCCGCCAGCCACGTCGAGCATCAAAAGGGGGGGGGGGGGTCAAAGGGGATTTTAGGGGGGGGAGAAGAAGGGGAGAGGAAAGTCCCCCTCTCACCCAACTCTCCACTCATCCTCCAAACGATGTAATGGTTCAGGAAAAAAAAAAAAAAGGGGAAAGAAGATAACATAGGAAAAAAGGCAGGGGGGGGGGAAAAAATACTTTTTTTTATCTCCATCTCGATGATACCCTGGGGAGGGAACAAAGAAAGAAAAAGAAAGAAGAAGGAAAAAAAGGAAGGGGGAGGAGATGCCAACTTCTTCATAACCCAAAAGGGTTCTGGGTGGGGGGGGGGAAAAGGGAAGTAAAGAGAAGCTTCCAAACGACCAACGAACCCTTTGGTGCCCGCATTAAAAAGAAAAAGAAAAGAGAGAACAAAAAGGAGGAAGAGAAAGAGAAAAAGGGAAAGAGAAGGGCGTTGTCGTTGGAAGGCTCTTCCTTGGTTCCGACGCCTTCTACCGGAACACGAAAGAAAAAGGAGAGGCAGAAAGAAGAAAAAGAGGGGAGGGAAGGGGGGGGGGGGAAGGGAGAGAAGGGCGTTGCTGGCTGTCGGTGCCATGACCCAGGTCATCATCGAGCTGGGAGCAAAAAGGATGGGCAAAAAAGGAAGGAAAAAAAGGGGGGTGCAAAGAAAAAGAAAGGAGAAAGAGGGACTCGGACTTGAGCCTCGCCCAATGCCCTCCGTTTCTTGAGGGTAGAAAAAAGGAAAAAAAAGAAGGAAGACCGGGAAAAAGAAGAGGAAGAAAAAAAAAAAAAAAGAAAAACTGCGGATGCCTGAATTACTGCGCCCCGCCCCAAGGTCCCCACGCAAGAGGAAAAGAAGGCAGAGTGGGGGAAGGAGGGGGGGAGGAAAAAAAAAAAGGACTGTGTTCTCGGTTTGGTACCAACCAAAAACAACTCGCCCATTTACCAAAGGAAAAGAAGGAAAAAAAAGAGGGCAGGGACGACAGAGGGGGGGAGAAAAGAAGAGGGGGGGGGACGCCAATTGATTCTAATCCTCATTTTTTCACAGTGCAGAGGAAAAACAATAGGGACCATGGGGAAAAAAAGAGGGGGGAAAAAGAAAGAAAAAAAGAGGGGGAAGGGCAAAGGTTCCCTCGATTAATTTGCAGATCCGAAAAGGAAAGAGGGGGGGACTTGAGAGAACAAAAAAAAAAGAAGGAAAAAAGGGAAAAGAAAAAAAAAAAAAGAAGGGATGGTTTGTCGACTACTTGAATTGTCCATGGGAGAAGGGAAGAGGTGGAAAGGAACAGGGGGAAGAGAGGGAGGGAAAAAAAAAAAAAGTGAACTCTGCCTTGGTGCCCAAGCCTGTATTCTGATGGAGAATGGAGGAACCGGGGATGGGGGAGAGTATTCAAAGAAAGAGCCAAAACGAAAGAGGAAAGGGGGGAAAAAAAAAAGGGGGGACGCTCCTCCCATCTTTCACACTCCGAATCCGTCCCAAAAGAGGAGCAAAAAAGACTGAAAAAGGAGAAAGGAAAAAAAAAGGAAAGAGGGAAAAAAGAAAAAGGGGGGGGGGGGGGGAAAGGGGAATCCGAAATTTCACGCCTTGATATATAGACTCGACTCTGATTGTGGACATTAATAGGGGAAGGGAAAATTTCGAAAGGGGATGAATAAAAAAAGAAGAAAAAAAGGGGGGGGACTTTCCTATCTATTTCTTCGTTTCCTGTACACTGATTCTGAAGGGAAAAAGAAAAGGGGAAAGCTAAGAAAAAAGGAATCCCAAACCGTGTTCCTGGTGCGAGAGGGGAAAAAAAAAATGGTAACCCCCAGTTCGCGGAAACAGAGAAAGAAAAAAGAAAAGAAGAGGGGGAAAGGTTCGCTCTCCCACGACATCGCTAGGAAGGGGGGAAAAAAAAAACTTCAAGAGCGAATCAACAAGAAAGGGGGGAAAAGGGGGGAAAAAAAAAAAAAGAAAGGGCGCGGCCGGCCCTATGACCCTCCTTTCCTTCGCTGCAGCAGAAAAGGGGAAAACCAAGTCCGGGAAGAAAAGAAAAAAAAGGAAGGAAGAAGCGCCCTTAAATCATTACCTAGCCTCTGCCGAGACCAGACATCGGGGGGAAAAAGAAAAACGAAGATCAATTAGAAAAAAGGAGAGGGGGGGAAAAAAGAAAAAGCAGCTCCCTTTTCCCTTACTTTTTACTCATCCTTTAAAACGGTAAATAGGAAGAAAGGGGCAAAACAGCCCCATGGGGTGAAAGGAAGGAAAAAGAAAAGGAAAAGGGGGGGGGAATGCTATGCGCCTCCGCTCCTAACTCCTCATCCGTTGGAAATGGCGCGCCCTGTTACGGAGGAAAAGGGGACAGAGGGGTAAAACGGACATTTTTGGGGGGGGGGGAAGGAAAAATCTGATTTTTACCATGGTGAGAAAAAAAAAATCATCAGAACGGGATGGACGCAGGGGGGGAGAAAAAAGAAAAAAAAAAAGAAAGAAAAACGGGCACTTGCTAACTTTATTTCATCTCTGTCCCCCTGTTTTCGCAAGGTGACGGGAAAAAAAAAGGCCAAAAGACAGTCCCACCGTCTAGAAGGAAAGGGGAAAGGAGGGAAAAAAAAAAGAAGGAAGAGCACACAGAATTTTATTTCAGTTTCCTGCCTGAGGCCATGCGTGAAAGTCAGGCGGGGAGAAGGGAAAAAAAGAAAAGGAAGAAAACACAGAAAAAGGGAAGGAGGAAAAGAAGAGAAAAAAAAAGAGAAAGGAAAAGATCCACGGCCATGGCCTCAGGCCGGAACTGAAATAATCTGTGGAGATGGAAAAAAAGAAGGGAGAAGTGCAGAGATTGGGGAAAAAAAAAAGAGGACGTGCAGTAGAAACGGCGGCGAGCATCTCTTGCTTCCCATGTTGTTCAAGGAAAAGGAAAAAAAAAAACCTGAGAAGAGATCAAGTGAAGATCGCCCGTGCCCCCTCCGGTAAGCCATAGAAGCCGGGAGAAAAGAAGGGGGGAGAAAAGAAGGGAAGGCAGTTCTCCCTTTTAGGCAAAAAAATTAAGAAGGCGCAAAAAGAAAAGACAACGGTCCCGCTTGAACCTCTGCAACCGTGCCGCCGAAAGGAAAGTAAAAAGGGCCCGGCCGTAGGGGGAAAGGGGGGAGGGGGGGGGGGGAAAGAGAGCCATTCAGCTCTTCGGCCATCCAAAAAAGGGAGGGGTTTGCATAGTGGGAAAGAAAAAGAAAAGGGGGAAAAAAAAAAAGACCGTAACCCATTTCCTGTACCCTCGCGATCCCCACGTGGGGGGAAAGGAAAATTGCAAAAGCCCGATTTGAATCCAGAGAGAAAAAAAAAAAAAAAAGGAGAGGAAAGAGGCTCTGTCATTATTTTTTCCCTTCTCTTATGAAGCTATTTAGAAAGAAGAGGAGGGGGGGGGAAGAAAGAAGGGTTGCCAGTGGAAAAGGAGGAAAAAAAAAAAGGGGCCGTTCATAGCCCTCGCGCCCGGAGTGCAGCGCAGAAAGGAAGGAACATTGAAAAAAAAGAACGGGAAAAAAGGGAAAAAAGGGGGGAAGGGAAGCCCTACTCGCTTACTAAGAAGTTTCGCGAAAGAAAAGGAAAGTGAAAGAGAAAGCAAAGGGAAAGAAGAGGAAAGGGGGGGAGGTGGCGGGGCCCTTCCCGATTTCCTCGAACCAAATGGAGGTGTTAAAAAAAAAGAAAAAGATGCCCCGAGGGCCGGAAGGATGGGGAAAAAAGATGTGGAATGTCACGGTGTTATGCATCTTGTCACCCCTTTGGGGGGGGGGGGGGAAGGAAAAGCAAAGGAGGGGGTGCCAGCACAAAAAGGGAAAAGAAAGAATCTTCTGCCAGCGGAAAATCCCGGGGGGGGAAGGTGGTAGAGACAGCGACCGCCCTTCCAGACAAACAAGGAGGAGGAAAAAAAAAAAAAAAAAGAAAGGAGGACGTTCTCTTATCGTCTCCGTCCCTTGATTTCGGATGTCACCGGGGCACCCAAAAGAAGGGGAAAAAAAAAGACTCAAAAAGCATCTCCTTCAGGGAGAAGGGGGGGCAGAAAAAAGGATGTCGAGTGTGAAGCTTGGCGGCCGCGAAACAACCAGAAAAACAAAAGACCGCCGTTGGGGGGGAGGAAAAAAAAAAAGGGGAAAAAAAGGACGATGCGGTTTCTCTCGCCCCCAGGCGCATAAAAGGAAAAAAAAGGAAATCCCCGGTTTCTCCATGTAAGGGAAGAAAAGAAGAAAAAGGGGAGAAAAAAAAAAAAAAGACACCTCGCGCATCTTTTCCTCTTTCATAAAAACCTTCACGAGAGTAAAAGGGAAACACTGGAGAAAAAAAAAAGAAAAAGAAAAAAAGTTTAGTCGCCACCATCATAAGCGGGACGGGAAAAAAATGGGAGAGCATCTGACAAAGAGGAAAAAGTGACCCAAGAGAACGGGCGGGGGGGGAAAAAAAAAAAGGACCTTTTTTGCCGGCCAGATCGCTGGAAGAAAAAAAAAACCCAGGGCGCGCATGGGTGCACCAACAAGATGCTCCCTTTTTTGTGTTTAACGTCGAGGAGAGAAACCAAAGGGAGGTTAAAGCATCAAGGGGAAGAAAGAAAGGGGGGGGGGGCCTGGTCATTTTCCGTAGGGGGGGAAAAAAACAGAAAGGAGGGAAAAAAAACCTTCCAAACCTCAATTTTTTGGTGAGGGGGAAGAAAAATTTGAGGTGTCATGCGAGGAGAAAAAGGGGAGGGGGGAAAAAAGGTCGCGGAAAGAATCACAAACCTTTTATCCTGCATAGCTTTTGCAGAGGGGAGAAGGGAAAGAAAAGAAGGAGAAAGAGGGGGGAGGGGACGGCTCAGCCAAGGGAGGAGGAAGGGGTACCTCCAAGCACTGCGAGCATAAAGAGAAGAAAGGGGAAAAAAGGGTTTCTTTTTTTTGTCGACCCTCATAAACTTAGCCTTTGGCGCAAAAAAAAAAAAAAAAAGAGTTCCAGGACACCGCCCCGCCGCCAAAACGAGAAAAAAGAAAGGTGAAATGGTCGTGCAATACTTTTTTCGATCAGTGTTCCCCGGGGGAAAAAAAGGGGGGGTTTCAAAGGGGGGTATCGAAGAAAAAAAAGGAAAAGAGGGCCACCTACATCCATCAGCCATGAATGCAGTAACGGAAAAAAAAAGGAAAGGAATGAAAAATCAGGAAAAAAAAAAAAAAGAAAAAAAAAAAAAAAAAAAGAAAACCCACCGTTTCTTCTTTTTCCCTTAGGGTCATGTAGAAGGGAAGGAAAAAGCCTAAGAAAAACACGACAACCGGACCCGGGGGGGGGAAAAAAAGAGGAAGATCAACAACAACAACGGAGGACGTATACATAGATAGACTGCTCATTGGTGCGGAAGGGGAGAAAAAAAGTGGAGTTGTCCGTGGAAGGAGAGGAAGAGAAAAAAAAAAGGAAAAAAAAAAGAAAAAAATAAGCACGGGTGGTTTTTAATGCTACTTGCCTCCCCGCCTCATCCATGCTGGCCGGAAAGGGGGGGGGGAAAAAGCACTGGGGTCGGCGTTTGAAGCACAGAAGAGGAGGGGGGGGGAAAAGGGAAAGAAATCGAGCTGGAGCTACCCCAGTTATTTTTCAAAAAGCGGCGGGGGGGAAAAAAAAAAAGTTGGAAAAGAACACATTTACCATCGTTGGGGAGGGGAGGAGGGGGAAAGAAAAAAAAAAAAAAATGAGCCGCGCCAAGGCCTCCGTTTCTGATTTGCGACAACAAAAGAGGGAAGAGAAGCAATGAAAAGAAACGGGATGCTCGCCGTGCCCGGGGAGGAAAAAAACGGAATTATGCGCGCCAAAGGTCCTTCAAAAAAATCGCCACGCCTGCAAAGCAGATGCACGATAAAGAAGGGGATTAAGTCCGCGAAAGCCCTTAAAGCAACGAGGGATGGAAAGAAAAAAAAAAAAGGGGCGGTTGGCCGGTTTCCGACTATTTGTCCGCCCACCCTACGACAGAAAAGGCGAGGGGGGAATGCGAAAGCAGAAATGGGGGAAAAAAAAAAAAGAGGGCCCTGAACGTCCCGGTCCCATCGATCATCTCCCTGTTTCCGCAGTCCAGCAAAGGGGGAGGAGTCAGGGAAAGTGAAAGAGGAAAAATAAGGAAAAAGGCGATGTCGGGGAAAAAGTTGTAGGAAAGGGGAAAGGAGAGGGATTGGGAAGATAACGTGTTGAGGGTATTGAGTAGGAGGAGGGCGATAGAGGGAAGGAAGTTGTAGATAGTGGGTGGATGGGAATGAGGGGGGTGGGGGGGGGGGGTAGGTGAAGAGGGTTGCAGCGACGAGGGAATACGATGGAAAGAGGAGTGGAGGGTAAGGAAAGTGGGGAATAATATACGGGGAGTTTGGGGAGTGCGGGGAGATGACAGACGGTGGGGTGGAACGCAGCAGTAGTTAATGTGAAAGATAGAGATGTGAGTCGGTGAGAAAGGAGGGAGGGTAGAAGAAGAAGGATGGCAGAGGGCCGGGAAGGGGGAGACGGAGGAGAGGTGGTGGAGGGATAGAACGGGGTAGGAGGCAACGATGGGGGGGCTGAGGTGGGTTAGGGGGAGGGTGAGAGGGAAGAATGGAGTTGAGGACGGATGAGAATGGTAGGGTGGTGGGGGTTTGAGAAATCGGGGCGGTGGACAGCGAGGGGGGTACAGGGAGGAAGGACAAAGATAGCAGGGGGGCCGGTTGGGGGTGTAATGGGGATGAACGGGCAAAGAGAGGGGCTGAAGTTGAAGCGGTCTATTTAATTGCAGATCCAAGGACGGGGGGGGGGGAAAAAAAAAGGGGCAGATGCTATTCACATCCCCCTCGTACTCACTAATTGATGGTGGCGACTACGGGAAGGGGGAAGAGTCAGGGAAGTTCTTGCGGCGGATGGAGCAAAGTAAACTTACCGTGGTACGGAGGGGAAAAAAAAAGGGGGATGAACGCCGCACCAGTGAACTCGGCTTGCCCAAGCCTGATTCTTGAATTTATGAATGCAGGGCGACCGGGTGCTGGGAAGGGGGGGGAAAAAAAAAAAAAAAAACAGGAAGCCGCTGCGGCGAAGCACCGATCGTGGAAAAAGTGAGGAAGTAGGAAAAGAGCGGCCGCCAAATCTTCACACTCTAACATCCCTTCCCGCTCCGTCTGCCATTCGTCAATGTCGGGAGCCCCAAGGAAAAAGGAAGGAAATGCAAGGAACCTCCTTGGATGCTGAGGAGGAAAGGTGCAGCCGAAATCCGCCTTATATATAGAACGCGACTCTGATTGTGGAGGCAGGGAAGAAGGAAAAAAAAGGAAGAGGGCGGTCGCCTGGAGCGGATAACAAAAAAAAAAAGGATTTGACTATCGATATTCCTTCGGTGCTTTAAACAGCGATTCTTCCGGAAAAAAAAAAGGGCAAGTCCTAAGCAAACCCTGGGGGGAGGAAAAAAAAAAACCGTGTCGGGTGCTCTCTCCGGCCTCGGGACGCGAAGGAGAAAAGAAAGGTAAGCCCAATCGGAAGCCAAAGAAAAAAAAAAAGGAAAGAGAAGTTACCTTTCGCTCTCCACGCCCCAAGAGGAGCAGCCCGCGCACCTCGGCCGGCCCCCGGGCGAGGAAAAAAAAAAAAAAATAGAAGGGGGGGTAGCGGGCCGCGCCGCGGACAAAAAAGAAAAGTAAAGCTGCTGCTCTGACCGCCCAGGGAGAAAAAAAAGGACTGGCAACCATTGTCTGTCGTCCGAATCCCTCTTATCTAAGAAGAGGGGGCCCGAACCGCCCGGAAATCATGACCGAGCCGGGAAGAAGAAAAAGAGGATGCACACTCCGCTGGATTCAATCGAGGAAGGAAGAGGGGAGTGAGAAAAGAAACCGTGATCGCGCCTGGGGGAGAAAGAAAAAAAGCAAATCCGTAAACTTTCCATCTGATCCGGCGGCCTGAGGGGGAAGAAGAGGAAACCAAGGGTGATGCGACTCTCTTGATGCTCTAGTCCACAAAGAGGGGGAAAAAGGGAAGAAAAAAAAAAAAAAAAAATACAGGGGGAAATGTCCCGCGTCCTTTTTTTCCGGCGGCACGGTTGGGGGGGGAAGGTGGCAAGCGAACCGTTTTGGCCCGTGGGGCTCGAAAGTTGTGGGAAAAAAAAGAAAAAGAAAGAAGGGAACGGGCAGCATCAAATCTCCTCTCCCGGTATTGTTACGCGTTTGGATCAATCCCAACAAAGGGAAAGAAAAAGAGCTAAAGGGAAACGGCGACGTGCTAACGGGATTGATCGCGGCCTTGGGGGAAAAAAAAAAGAAAAAAAGAGACGCCGTCCTATCTGCAACGACGAATCATTTGAGCCTTGGGGCTCCGTCAAGCCTCGGGCGAAAAAAAAGAAAAAAAGAAAAAAAAAAGGGATTGAAATTTCCTGCCCTGGAATGCCCATGCGTGAAGTCGAGAAGGGGAAAAAAAAAAAAGGAGGAGAGGAAAAGAAGAAGAGATCTCTCAGACCGTTTGTGAACGAATCCGCGGAACTTCAACGGAAAAAGGAAGAAAGGCAGGAACTGAAATAATCTGTGGCGATGAAGAAGGGGAAAAGGGGATCCCAAGCTCAACCTGCCTCGGTCCTTTGCAGATAGACGGGAGGGGAGGGAAAAGCTGTCCATGTGTTTTCACGAAACGCAAAAAAAAAAAAAAAAGAAAGGGGAACACGTTTAACCACGTCGCCCGTGCCCTCCGGTAAAAAGCATGAAAAAAAAAAAAGAAAACGGAGACCCCAAAGTCCTTTCGCGGGATTATGAAGGAAAAGAAAAAAAAAAAGAAAAAACAAGGTAACTCCGCGTTCCTTCTCAAACTTCGATCCCACTCCTAAAAAGGTCCCGCTTTACCTCTGCAACCCGTGAAAAAAGAAAAAAAAGAAGGGGACACCCGCGTTTTAAAGGGATTCGAGTCGCATAGCCATTTCAAATCTTTTGTGGCCGAGAGCATGAAAAAGGAGAGGAGGGGAAGAAACCAAAAAAAAAATGGGCTGGTTGCATATCTTCAATAGCAGAAAAAAGAGGGAGGTACCCCCATTCCTTTTACCCAGCGAGGAAAGAAAACGGTGTGTTGGGGGGGGAAGGAAAAAAAGCGGTGGATCCAGCGGCTTTCCCATCGAGTCTGGAACCCGATGGTCTGTTCGACGGGGGAGAGGGGGAAAAGAAATGATAGGGCGCCGTAGGCAGCTAATTTGAGAGAGGCCGGAATGCGGAAAGAAAAAGAAAAAGCCGCCGCAGCGCCCAGCCATTCCCGGTCCATATCCGCCTTGCGGCCCGTCCTTTCGCGCGAAAGGGAAATCACGCCCCATAACACTTTTCCATAACATGCCCTTGGGGGGAGAAAAAGCGAAGCCGAAGAGGTGCGGGGCCGAAGAGCCGAAAAAAAAGGGAAGGGAGAGGGGAGGGACGAAGGGGTGGCGGCCTTTCCTATGGCCGCCCGAACATGGCGGTTTACCTGCGAGTAAGAATTCCCCGAGTCCGGCGAGAAAAGAAAAAGGAAACGGTGTGATTATCTTTCCCGCTTTTGAGGGGGAAAGGTTTGGGGGACCCGGTGGGCACGGTAAGAAATCGCTGGTCCAGAAAAAAAAAAACTTTCTTTGCCAGCGAAAACTCCCTTGTTTATTGCCTTGTATCAGCCCTCCCAGGGCAAAAGGAAACTTAAAAAATCCGCGTATTGTCCCGGCCCGAGGAAGAAAAAAAAAAAAAAGCCGCGTGATTTTCTGCCTTTCACCTGGCAACCCAAAAAGAAAGAGGTTCGCCCGCCCGCAGCAGGAGAAAAAAAAGGAAAAAAAAAAAAGGAAAAACGACATGCCATCGCCGCCGTTGCACTTATTCTAATTGTGGAAAGCCTTGGGGCGGGGAAGGGAAACAAACCAGGCCCGTCGCCGCCGTTGTGGAAGGGGGGAAAAAAAAAAGGCTCGAAGAAGAGGCGGCTCCTAAACCTGCGACAAAAAGTAACTTCCAGCACCGTCCTGTCCCAGAAGATGAGAAAAATCAGGATTTTGCAACGAAGAGGGGAATAAAGATGGGCCGCCGGTCCCAAAAACCCTTCACCTCTTACCCCTTAAAGTTACCTGAGAAAGGAAAAGGGTCATAAGCTTTGCCCTCGCCCCATAGAGAAATATCTGGCCGTCCCGCTGTTTTTATTTTTAATAGCATTCCTGCCCATAGGGGGAGGGATAAAAGCCAGAACGATCACCACCCATCTCCTTTGGAGAGGAAGGGGAAAAAAAAAAGGGGGAATTGCGAACCCTGAACTGCCTCGATGGCCAAAAAGAAAAAGGTCAGCCCCGAAAATGCTCTTGGTGGGGGGGAAAAAAGGGTTAGCATCACTTGCTCATCCTTGTTGAAAGGGAAAAAAAAGAATAGTTCGCCAACCGGCCCAAACCCAAGGAAAGTGGGGGGTGTTTGGGAAGTCTGTTCTGTGGTAAATGCGGGAGGGGGGTGAGGAAAAGGAAAGGCCCCCTTTCCCCGCGTTAAATAATCAAACAAACAGATGGAAGGGGGGGGCATCGAAAAGGGGGGAGGGGAGAGACATAAATTCCTGCATCTCTCATCGTTCTCGTCGCTGTGGCAGAAGAAGGGAAAGGTAGACCTCAAAAAAAAAGGATGCCCCACGGCGTTTCTTCGTTGGGTGGAAGGGAAGAAAAAAAGCCTGAGGCGGCTCAATTTCCGAGGACCGGAAAAAAAAAGAAAAAATCCGCCAAACGATGTAATGTTCTGTGCAACACTTTCCGATCATTTTAAGGGGGGGGAAAAAGCCCAGGTTGAAAATACTGGTTGTAGCGCAAAAAAAAAAAAAGAAAGGAACCACCTACAAAAGAAGCATATGATAACGCAAAAAAGTCCCGGGCCCGCATGAGCTGGATGCACTTTCGGCGGGGGGAAAGGAAGAAGGGAGGAAAGGGTGCATGTTATAAATGTCTTCTACCCAGTAAAGAGCCTTCCCCAAAGAAAAAAAAAAACAAAAGGGGGGTTCCGCCTACGGACAAAGAGAAGAAAAAAAAGAAAAAAAAACGGAGGAGGATTAAATCTAGCTCTCTCCTCATGGGGGGGGAGGGAAAAACACCGGTTCTTTGTTCGTGGGGGGAAGAGAAAGGAAAGGGAAAAAAAAGCATCACCATCACACCTTGTGGGGTTATGCCGGAAGGAAGAAGGGGACCGGCCCATGCCTTGTCCGGATTTTTTTAAAAATAGAAGAAGGAAAGGCCCGTTATCCATCATTCTGGCTGGGCAAGGGGGAACGAAGTGACCCAGTTCCATCCCATCGGGAAAAAGAAAAGGAAAAAAAGCGCTTTTCCCCAAGAAAATGAAAGAAAAGGGGATACGACCATTTAAAGAAGGGGGAAAAAAAAAAGGATTCTTTCGCGGGGGGGGGCAAGGTGCGGCCTCGGGGAAAAAAAAGGAAGGGTCACGGATTGTCGAACAAAAAGGGGGGAACCGCGTTGGGGGGGGGACCTTTTGCCTCGAAGGGGGAACCCGAGGAAAAAGGGAAAGGACTCTACTATACCTTCTGCAGAAGGCCGGAGGGAAGAAAAAAATCGCCCACTCTTTCCCATTCTATGCCAGAATAGATTTGTTTTTATTTCTGACTTAAAATCCCACTCCCTTCCTTGTTATCACTCGCCAATTAAAAAAAAGAAAAAAGGGGGAAACAGAACGGAAACCAAAAATGGCGGGGGCCGGTTTCCCGACTAAGTGGGGGGGGGGGGGGAAAAGAAAAGAATGAACGGACATTGGCCCTTGTAAACAAAGAGGGGGGAAGAAGGGGGGGGGGGATGCTAAAAGCCTCAATGTTTGGAGTTCTCCGAACTCAAAAAAAAAAGGGCTGTAACGTCCGGCATCGAGAAAAGAGAAAAACGGGGTTCCCGCAGGAAAAAAAAAAAAAAAAGAAAGCAGAGGGAAGTGCCCAGATCCCGAACCGGATCTGGTGTGATCTTTTTCTGCTATACGCAAATCCGAGGGGAAAAAAGGGGAAGGAATCCAAAAACGCAGCTAATGATGTGGCGACGAATTGTTGTCAAGGGGAGAAAAAAAAGAGAAAAGGGGGGGGACGAGCGTGAAGGTTTTCTTTACTCTTCCCATAAATTCTTCTAAGGTGGATCGCCGAAAAAGGGAAAGAGGGGGAGGAGAAATGGACTGATTGGAGAATTCAAGGCGGACCGGTTGTGCTGGGGGGGGGGGGAAAAAAAAAAAGAAAGCCTGACGCGAATCCACCTCAATCCGGTTCTAATTTGCGGAAAAGAAAAAAGGCGGGGAGGGGGGAGGCCTGGGGGTCTCTCTCCCCAGCTTCACACCTAGGATAAAAAAGGGAAAAAAAAAAAAAAAAAGTGAAAAATGTCCAGTCCATTTTGTAGGGAGAAAAAGGTCGAAAAAGGGAGAATGCGGGCGGCGAAAAGAAAAAGGGGGGGGGTTTTGCCATGTTACATCCGAAATCACTCCTGGAGATAGAAAAAAAAAAAAAAGAAGACTAGGGGGTGGATTTCCCTTACTCGGGAAACGGAAAAAAGAAAAAAAAAGAAAGAAGAAAGCCATCAAAAATGGATTTTTCCTCTTGCAGAAATTGCGGGAAGGATAAAGAATCGATATTCCTTCAGGGAGGAAGAGCAAAAAGAGGGGGAAAGCTAATCCCCACCGTTGACAGGAAAAAAGCCCCAAGAAAAAAGGGGGATCGCGACGGCCTCGGACTCGCAGTAACCTAACAGGAAAAAAAAAAAAAAAAAAAAGAAGAGAACCGGAGATGGACCTTTTCTCTTCTCTCACGCCATCGCTCTCGGGGACGGGAAAAAACTCGGAAAAAGACGCGCGTAGCGGAACCCGCGAACAAGGCAGAAGGGGGAAAGGGGGAAAGAAGGGCCGGGCAAGACCCGGGCGCGGCGGCTAATGACCGCCTGGGGGAGGAAGGCAGGGAAGGGGAGCGTGACTGGCAACCATTGCCGTCAAGGGGGAAAAAAAAAAGGACCCACACATACTCGCCGGACATCATTACCTAGCCGCCGCCCGGAGAAGAAAATCCGTTCCATCTCGAGAAAAAAAAAAAAAAAAAGAAGGGAATTGCCTAAAAGAAACAACGTGAATCGCGCCCGGGGGGGGGGTGGGGAACCCGGATGGTACTCATCCGGAAAACGGTTTCCATATGGGGGAAAAAAAAAAAAAAAAGAAAAAGAGGGTGGTGGATGCCCTACTCGGCCCTTTAATTCCTTCCGGGCCAAAAAGAAAAAAGGGGGAAAGGGGGCTTAGAGCCTCGCATCCTAAACGCCGCCCTAAAAAAAGAGAGGTGGCAAAGAATTTTTCCATGCGACCGTGGGGGGGGGGGGGGGGCGGAAAACGAAGTTTGTCGCAGGAAACGCGGAGGGAAGAAAAGGGGGAAAGCGCACCAGGATGGACGCGTTTTTATCATCCCACCGTTTCCCGCGAGGGGGGAAAGGGGGAACGAAAAGGACGTGCTTAAAAAAAAAAAAATATAGAAAACAATTGAATAAAAAAAGTAAGCCGGAACAATAACCTGGGAAGACAGAGAAAGGGAGAACCGCAAAAGATCTGCACGACTATCAGGTAGCTGGGCGCCGTCAAGGGAGAAAAAAAAGAAGGGGAATGGAAAGGAGGCAAAGTGCGGGAAGTTCGCGGATCTTCACACACTGTTCTGAAGAGATCGAAGAGG
>Ga0179593_1627484_pt1 | contig 18771 bp, 23 predicted proteins | sample CZODoug2_1_08_16_FD_185931 | JGI IMG/M metagenome (GOLD analysis project Ga0179593, IMG submission 185931) | Vadose zone soil fungal communities from Angelo Coast Range Reserve, California, USA - CZODoug2_1_08_16fungal (PacBio error correction) | ecosystem: Environmental > Terrestrial > Soil >...
AATTGCTAAGGGGTCAGGGTACATGGGAACAATTAGCTTGGTGAGGATGCCAAGAGCTGGTTGTGGAAATCCTTAAGAGGGGCGCGGGGGGGGGGGGACGCGAGAGAGAGGGATTACTCCCACTGTGGGCCGTCGCGGGGGGGGGGACTCTTCTACTGGGTCTCAGGAACGAATTGACTATCTGTGGGGCAACCTTGTAGGGGGAGGGTGCTTGAGAAACAGGTCCAGTGGGGGACCTCGGGGTGCTGTCCAGACTTCTAGCTCACAAAGAAATTGGGTTCGAGCCCAATCACCTCAATTTGTGGGGTCGACGTAAAAAGGGACAGTTAAGGGGAGAGGGGTTACTCGATCTTGCACCACGATCGCTGATAACTGATCTTGGAAAGTGGCAGGCCACGTTAAGGTGGGAAGTCCAGTGGGGGGGGGACAGAAAGGCGAGGGGGATGGTACCCGGGAAGAACCGCAGGACTCTACATCACTGGAATCACGGGGGAATTGGGCCGAATGGTGCAGGGTACAATGAAAGGAGACCAGAAAAAAAGTCGCTGGTGGGGTTTGGGTGCAATACCTCCTTGGGGGGACAGGGGTGAACTACTGGGGATGCGGGGGGGTCTAGACCGTGAAGGGGAAGGGAAAACCGGGCCCCGAATCTGAGGGAATGCAGACAAATGCATCAATATTTCCAATCGACAAGGAAAGAGGCGGAAGAAGGAACAATAGGTAACAGATCAAAAAAAAGGTGACGAGAAAAAAGGGGGTCCTGGGTAACTTCATCCTTGGCAGCCCCGATCTGAAATAAAAAAAAAGGTTCTTTCTGGAAGAACCGAGGGACCGGATAATGTCGTCCCCTCAAGATTTTCGCAACCAAAAAAAAAAAAAAAGGGCGTAGACCGTCAGGAGTGACGGCCAGCGGGGAGACTTCTGGGGAAGAGAAGGTCAGCCTGTCACGGGTGTGCAGATTTTCGGCACTGGGGAGCAGGGGACCACGACCAGAAGGGGGGTAAAAAAAAAGGACCAAAATAGGGCTACTCAACAAAACATAATACCGCATCAGGGGGGATTCTGAAAAGGGGGTGTGCGGGTGGATGATAAGCGCAGGCCAGTGAATAACAAATGTCCTGCTCAGAAGGCATGGGTCTTGGACACAATGAAAGGAGAAGAACTTGGGTCGTTACTCATGGCCAAATTCTCCAACCCAAAAAAAGGGGAAGGGCAGCCACCATCAACAGGTCATTGTTCTGGGGGGCGTTAAGGGGCAGGAAACCCCCCGCTCACACCAGCGGCGTGGGCTACAGAAGAAAAAACCGGCTGGGGGGGTAAAGGTCTTGAAGCATGAGACGCGGGGAGCAATTGAGAGAACTCGTGTCCAACCTCCATTTGCCAAAAAAAGGTCCAATCCAAGAAAAGAGGGGAAGGGAAGAAGGATCAGTGGTGAAAAAGTTGACAATATTGGGGGGTTTTTTTGCCCTAACATCAACGCCAAAAGTCGTTTTGTAAGAAACCACGCGAACCTATCCCCCAGTTGACAGCGACAGAAAGGGGGACTTACCAAGCGTGACCCATCGGCTGGCTCCGGGGTCGGGGGGGGGAACAGGGCCGCTTGGGGAAGACGGACAAGGATCTCAGAAGGGGGGAAAGCGCTACCAACTATTATCTATGCGCATGTGTAGGAGAACGGTGAACATCAGGCCTTTTCTAAGCGAAAAAGGGAAACTGAAACAGAACTTGGTGGAGTGAATCCAAAAAAGAAACCAACAAGGGAGGGAGGGAAAAAACAGACTAATTGGTTTACGAAGGCTGAGGTATTTTCAAGAGGAATGTAAAGTGGGGGCCAAGTGGAAAGGGCAGAGAGCACATGGGGGGAAAAGGGGGAACTTTTTGCGAAACGGGGGTATTCGGGACAAAAGGAAAGGTGGGCTTCACAGCAAATGCGGAAAAAAGCCCCTAAAGAAAGGAAAACAAACGGGAAGAGTCCAATTGGGCCCGTTAGGAGGACATGGCAAGTTACCCTCGGTAAAGAGCAAAAAAAACGGGAAAACATGAAAGGACAAATACCAGAGAGATGGGGAAAAGAGCAGATCTGAGGGGGGGGGGAGACGACGCTCAGGCCGTCCCGGCCCCGCCCATAGTCTTCGCAAAACCGAAGAAAAAACGCAAAGAGGGGTCTCTGGGGACCAGAACCAGGACCAAAGACCTTGACCGGTTCTGGGAGGAAGGAGACCGGGGTTTATCAATAAGACGTCGTAGAATGCAGCTCAACCCCTTATCAGAAAAAACAGTGTAATAGGCCAAGAATGTGCATCATGAAGGCAACGAAAACCCCGATGAGGATGGTTGCTACTAGGGCTAACTTAACTGGAAAAAAACATATTAAAGAAAGGGGACCCAGTGACGGAAACTTGACTAGACACGACCAGGGGGGGAAAAGGGAAATACTAAGAAAGGGAGGCGATTTACTTTGAACCTTGTGTGCAGTAATTCCTTTACAGAGGCGTTTTAATGGTGGCACTGTCCCTTGGGGTTCCGTCGAGGAAGAAAGGGAAAAGGCAAAAAAAAGTCAAACGAGGGGGAAAGAAACCGTAAAAACGGTGTGGGACGGACCAAGACGGACCAAGACCTCTAATGAATGAAAAGAGAAAAAACGGAGATCATCGAAAGTCTACAGTAGGGAAAAGGGCTACAAGCCCCGACACTCAAAGGGGGGGAAAAAAAAACACAAAATGGGGAGAAAAAAAATCAGTTCAAAACTCTCCGCAAGGTGCTAGATTGGGTTTTAATCCAACCTTCAGCAAAAAACGGGAAAAATTGAAAAAAGGAAAACACCTAAGAAAAGGCTAAACCAAATTGGCGACGCAAGACCCAACCGGCCTGGTCTCTGAAGATCACGCTCCTCCTGGCGAGAACGGGAATGGGAAGAATGGGAGGGGGAGAAAGGGAAAAAAAAAACCAAAACACGGAGAGAGGAGTCGACACACCCGGAATGGGTCGACGCCGAAGCAAACTCCTCGGAAAATACTCAAACGAAAGGAGCCGCGCTCGGCGAGATTTTTCTTCAACCAGTCAAGGGTTCGAGAGGAAGAGGTTGCTCAGAGGGGAAACGTTTTGGACGGGAGCTTACATTAGTTCGGCCCCGGGGGGGGAGCACCCAAGAATCTTAGAAAAAGAGGATAAACTCACAACAAACTATAGGAGTATAAAATATAATATGAAGAGCGGGGAAGGGAAATTGGCTAAAAAAGGATGGGAGGGACCGCGATCCTTGGAAGGAAAGAAATCTTTTCTCCCGTAAAATGCAAACGGGGCGTCATGCGAGGAACAGTCAAACGGGAGGAAAACAGGGAACAAAGAAATCTCAAAAAAAAAGATGAGCTCTTCTTTTCAAAAAGAAGTTGTGTCTGGTACAGGGATCAAGGGGGAAGAATCTTAAAAGACCTACTGTTGGAAAAAAAAAAAAAAGAACAAGGCGTGTTGCCGTTGAAAAAAGAAGGTTTGATGATAAGTCAACTAACAGCGGCGAATACACGAAATTGCTGAACAAGGCTTCGGGGAAGGGGTGATCGTGGGGGGGATCGAGCCATTGGGGGTGCCACTCACGTGAGTGTAACAATACTGTCGAAGGGGAGAAAAGGGACCAGGATCAAAGAAAAAAAAGAGAAGCAAAGCGTTTTTTTTTGGGGGACGGGAATCAAAGTGGGGGGAAATGATCACTTAAAATGAAAGCGAAGAAGGGGGAGGCCAGGGGGGGGGAAGTGGTCTGATGAAAGAGGGTAGGAACGAGGAAACTCCCTTTTGAAAACGAAGGGCAGGTGTCTCCCAACAAGCGTCGCGGCCAAAAGCCAAAAAAAGTGATTGGTGCAAGGGTCAAGCGAGGGGGGAATCCTCCCTGAACCAAGGACCAAGGCCAGAAACGACCTGGTCCACGGTTACAAATGAAAAGGAAAAAAAGGGGAACAGACCAGAGGGAAGGGGTACAGTTTTTATCTGACATCGCCCGCTCTTAAGATGGAGGAGGGACCTTTTTCGTAACTGGGGGGAAGCGTGAAAGGGAGGGAAAAAAAGCAGTGTCCACCTTTGGGGTGAAAAAGAAAATCCAATCATGAATGAACTTCGTTGTGCGGCACGTCAAAAGCTCAAGCGGGGACCAGAAAACAACAAATCGACCTAGGGGTCGCAAAGGGTTGCAGTACGAGTGAGTGAGATGAACAAAAAAAGTGGGAGGTTTCAACAGCAGGACCTGGCACTCGATTCAAAGGACAGAAAGTGGGAGGGGGAAACAAACGGGAAAGAGGTGAGTTCGAAGGATTTCCGTTAAGAACCAAGTAAACTTGTCAAGGAAAAGCCAGAACAATCTGAGAAAAGAAAAAAAATTCTGTCACTTCCACGGTGAGGTGAACAATCGAAGAGGGTAAAACTTGGGGAAAGACTAGGGAGAAAAAGCCAAGTGACCATAATCTTCGATTAATTAATATGTGGGGGTAGCCGGGGGGTCCCGCACATGGAACCGAGAAGATAGGGGGGTTTGACTAGGAACCTGTGAAGAAGTGCGACCTTAACTCTCACTACATAGAGCAGGCAATGTGAGGACGTAAACCCAGGAAGGGGGGAGCGAAACAGCAAGTGGGGAGGTGTCCCGCTGGAAACAAATAACAGAGGCAAAAAAAAAGAGAAAGAAAAAGTTAAAAGTCCCAGGGGGGAAACGGAGAAACACTGACCTTCACCACGTCCAGCGGCCATGGCATGGCCCCAGGGAAAGGCCGGAATGAAAACTCGAGGAAACCGTGCTATCTCTAACGTTCGAGTCACCGCCGAGGGAATAAAAAGGGAGGGGAAAAACGGACCTTGGATAAAAGACCGGCGAGGGAGGTCCACGCACGGGGGTCCCTCTTGGCAGAAAACGAAGGAAAAGGAGGGTTAGGTGCGCTGGGCGAAGGTCGTTATATCAGGCAAGGGAAAAAAGTAGAAAAAAAAAAAAAAACACAAGGGGACCCTCACCTTAAGAAGAAGGAAGTCGGAATTTGTAACTGAACAGGGGAAACCAAGGGAAGCGGGGCTCCAAATACGCGGTCACCGAATGAACCAGGTTGCCATCCACAAAATAAGGACCGAAAAAATTCGAGGCAAAGCGATGGGGGCTAAACTGGTGGTGGGGTGTCTGAAAGGACAGAAAAAAAAAGGGTAAAAGAAGAAAAGTGTATTGCGTGCAGCACCAAGGGGGTGGGGACGAAGGTAAAGCCAAGGGGAAAGAGGCACTGAAGGAACAAAAAGTATCAGGGGAAAGAAGAGTTAGTTTTCCGAGTTCAAGGATCCTTTTCTCGCCATAACCAGGAAGAAATTCTCCGAAGAAACGGGGAAGAAAGGGGATAAAGAAATAAAAGCAGGAAATTTGAGAAAAATCAAACAGGTTGTGATCCATAACTTGTTCTTGGGCAAACGCCGAGGTCTTTCAGAAAACCACCAGAACATAGAAGAAGGAGAAAATCAAGGGGGGGAAACCAACTAGAAGATCTAAAAAAATTCGTACAAAACAAAAAGGGGAAGGAATTGGTTGTGCAAACAGCTATGAAGGGAAAAAGTGAAGTGGGGGAGAAGGTAAGCACACGGTCCAACTCCGTACAGGGAAAAGGACAAGAAAGAGGGAGGGAGGTAACCAGCCCCGGGAATGCGGGTATGGAAGAGGGGCCTAATCAGGGGAAAAAAGTGGGGCAGGGTATGGGAAAAACGGCCGATGGTTCTCAAGACGGTGACCTGGTTGGGGGGAAGCCCTGCAAATTAACTGATCGGGAACACCTTACACAGGCAAAATCTAAAAAAAAATGACGTGGCCCAGCCATTAACGCAAGGGAAAACTGACCGGGAAAACCAAAAAGGACTGTAAGCCTTTGGAGCCGGGGTAAAGGGGGAGAAACAACGAAAGGGAAACCAAACTTCCACAAAAACTTTGCGGCACGTTACGCTTGGAGAGCGGCCCCGTCACCGGAAAAACAAGGAACACGATCATAAGACAACCAACAAAAAAAAAAGGGAAAAAAAAAAAAAAAGAAGGGTCAACTGCCAATGAACGCAAAAAGGGAAAAGCATAGAGATCTCGAGAAAAAAATAACCAGCTTCTAATCGGGAAACACAGGGGGGGAGAGAAAAAGCAATTTTAGAGGGAAAGGAAAACCGGCTTCCCATCCCAAAAAAAAAAAAAACCGAACCAAAGGCGGGCCACCGCAGGGGAGCAGAGTAATGTTAGATAAACTAAAACCCAGGGAAGAGAATTGGACACACTTGCATCAACCACTTGACCAAGGGAAAGCAAACCAAAAGTGTTAAAGAAAGGAAAAAACTAAACAAGACTCAAAGAAGAACCACCAACGGAAGTATAAAAAACACAGGAGGAGAACGTCCTCCCGGAACCGAAGAAGACGAGGGCAAGTGTACATAGACAAGCAATGATCTAAGACACCAAAAAAAGGGTAGTAAAAAAAAAGAAAGAGGTGCGGGAAGGACCCGAAGGGAACAAGGGAAAACGAAGGCTTGTGGTTCGAATGACCGCTACGTTATCCTGCGCGGGGGGCGCGGTGAGAAAGGAGCCGAGGGGAGGCGTATTTGGGCTCGTCAGGCCGGAAGGAGGCGGCGGAAGCTTGTTCGAATTTAAGAAGTTGAGTCAAATGCAAGGAGCGGATGGACCGAAGCCATTTCCGGGAAAAAAAAAAAGGGGGGGGGACTGGAAGACCGGGGCTTTCCCGCGAAAAGGGAAAACAGGGGGCTTCAAGTCCATCAATTTTCGCGGGAATGAGGGGAAACTTGACAAGGGCGAACCGTCGGAGGCGGAAAAAAAAAAAGGGGTATTTGGGAGGGCAAAAAAAAAGAGTTCTTCCTTCCCGTGGAGGGCCTACTGTTACTTGGGGTGGTCCGTGAAGAAAGGGGGGCCCGAGGGAGCTAAGTGACGAAAAGGGGATTGAAACGGCCCAAGAAGGGTTTTTCGCCGGTGGACCGGGTTCACTCGCTGGGAGGAGGTTGGTTTTTTGCGAGGGTCCTTGTCTCTGCAAGTCTTCGAAAATGTACTGAAAGGGGGGCCTATTGCCTGATAGGGCAAAACCGGGCCCAAAATATCAACTGAAATTCATAAATCAAAAAAGGAAGCCATAGAGTGCCCGTGGCCATCAGAAAGTGAAAGGAAAAAAAGGTGGGACGTCAGAGCAGGGGAGTTGCACAGATCAAGAGGGGCTGACCGGCAGAAAACCGCAAAATGCTCCGGGGGGCGCGACAACAAAACCTCCACCAACTTCAAAAAATAAGAAAAAAAAAGAAATGGCAAAGGACAAAGAAAAAAAAAAAAACGCTGAGGCTACTTACTACCGGGGACGGTGGGGGGGGGGGACAAGATACTTTACTTGAAGCCCACGATATAAGAGTCCAAAAATACTGGGCTTACAGAAACCAAGGGAGGAGGATAAATGGCCGGAGGGGAATGCGACCTTCTACTGCTCAAGGGAGATCAATGGTCAAAAACATGGGTAAGAACCGCAATATCAGAATGGAAAAAGTGAAGGAAGGGGCAGAGAAAAATCTTCAAGAAAAAACCATTGTGAAATCTGGCAGTGGGGAAGGGTCAGGGCAGAAAAAAAAAACCTATCGACGCATCAGCGGAAAAATCCCTGCCTTGTATTGTGGGGAAGGGGGTGGGACTGAAAAGGGAAAATAGCACGAGGGGGGAGGGAAAAGAGGTGTTCCACCTCCAAGGTTAGGAAAAACCCTAAGTTCATCTTGGTAAAAGAAGAACCTCCGCATTTGGTGCAAAAATTGGGAGAAAAAAAAAAAAACAAACGAAAAAAAGGATGGCTTGGGGTTGAGGTCCACCGACCCCTCCCCACCAAAAGTACCCGCCGAAAAAGACCTACTCCACCGTTGCGGAAGAAAAGCTGAAAATGATCGAAGAAGAAAGGGGACTAGAAAAAATGCAGAACTGGTATGCCCGTCTTAGCGAGGAAAAAAGATTCACCCGGGGACTATTAATCTAGACGGGAAAAAAGGGGGATGATCTTGACCTTTAGACCATGATCGAAAGAAAGGAAAGACGGAAAAAAGGACGTCGTGAGACGGCCCGGGGAAACGACGTCTCCGAAAGAAGGTGACGGGGAAAAGACGATTGGAAGGGGGGGGAAGAAACCAGGCGGTGAAGAAAAGGGTAAAGGGGACAGAAAAGGTCACAAAAAAAACGTGGCTCTTGGTCCGGGCACTGTTCCTAAGACCGGGGGGGACAGACTGGGGAAGAATCAGTGAAAAGGGAAATTCCTCCAACAAAAACAAAAACACCAATACGAGAAAAATTGGTCAAGCCATTGGGGGCATTGAAAAAAAGGCCAACTCAGAAAAAAACAACGCCGCAGAAAAGAAAAGGGGCAATACCTCCGTTCCATAGTGACTTTGTTGGGTGGGATAGGGTCGTGGTGGGGTTGTGGGGGGAATTAGAAGCAAAGTCCCGGGGTAGAGCGAAGTAAAAGGGGAAAGTTCGACTACGACGAAAGAACAATTAATTTTGGGACCAAAGCGTCAACTCAATCAGAGTTAATTCAGTAAACCTTTGTGGGGGGGGGAAGATCAGTCTTAACTTCCGGATTACACCCCCATGAACGAGGCTTTGATGAAAAGGGGTCCCAAGAAACGGAAAACCAACTGAAAAAAAGAAGATAATCCTCAGTGAGGAAACAGAAAGCTACTGGAATGCGCCTTACCCCCTCCATACGAAGAGGGATTCAAAAAGGGAAAGACGGGGGGAGAGGCCAGCTCTAGAACCTTCATCCCGCGGAATTGAAAAGGGTTTGATTGTATTTGTGAAAAGGGGGGGGCTTCATTGCGTTCCTTGGGTCCACAGTGAGGGGATCCACAAAAGATCGACGTTTCTGTTAAGAAGATGTAAAAAGTTGGGAATCAGGGGCAAACCAGAAATCGAAAAAAAAAGGAATCCGGGAAGCGCTTCAGGGAGAAAGAAAATCGACAAACTTTCAACGTCGGGGGAAAGTTCCCCGGCAACCCCTGAGGGCAAAAAGAACAGAACTCGTCATGACCAGAACCAAAAAGTTTTTCGGAAGGCAAATCGAAGAAAAGGAGAAGAGGGTTTTTCAGATACAAAGGCGGCACTTTATGAGGTTAAAAAGGGCCCTGATTTCAACATTTCGCCAAATGAGAAAGAAAAGCACCAAAAAAAAAGGAAAAGGGAACCCAAAGACAAGGGGGAGGAAGAGTCAGTTCATGCGTGCCTACTGGCCGCAAAAAGCCTGTTCAAATCGGGAAAGCACCAAACGGGGGGAACTGAGGGCAAATCAAAAGAGGTTCTACCAAAAAAAATCCAGAAAAGAAAACTCCTTCACAGACAACACGCCCCAGGAAACGGCTACTCCAAGAGCAGGAAAAAAGGAGGCACTAAGGAAAAAAACTAAAAAAAATACCGGGAAGGAAAAAAAAAAAAAAACAAGATTGATCGGGGGCTTAAAAGTACAACAGGGAGTTGAAAAAACGGAACCTGGCGCAAGACTCAGGTCTATCATACAAACGACAACAAAAAAGAACAATGATGAGAAAAAGGAAGGAGAGGAGAAACAGGAGAGCTGTTCTAGACCACTTTCTTGTCGTACGAAAAAGGGAAAGAACTGGTCAAGAAAAGACAGGACAAAAACTCTGAAACGTGCGCAGGCAGGTAACCACTTGGTCAGCAAAAAAAGGAAAGGGGGCAAAAGGGAACAGACGAGGCGTCAAAGGAACTATTTGTTCCAGCAAACCGTGGTAAACGGGGGGGAACTACCGGAAAAGCTCACCCGAAAGAGAGGGTTGGGGAAACATTTCCAGATAAACGAAAGAAGAAAGGGGATACAGGAAGAGAGTGCTGCGGAAAGACATTAGACCGAGGGGGAGGAGGGGAGAAATTTGAGGTACGAAAAAGAAGGCCAGGTGGGGGCAAAGATGAGTTGAGACACAGTTAGTCACGGACAGACGGGGGGAGGATTGGGGGAAGAGATACACAAGGGGGGGATAAAGGGAGCAACGCCACGGAGAACTCGCAGGAAGCAGAGGGGTTTCCCAAGATTGTTAGGGGTTCACACAATAAATAAGGGGACCCGAAAGGAGGAAACCAGGGGAAAAAAAAGGGGGGGTAAGTTTTGTCCTGGAAAAAGGAGAAGCAAAAGGCGCGGCAGGATCAAGAAGATAAAACAAAAGCGTAGAAAAAAGAACATGGACCGCCGGGAAAGGAGGGCAGTTGGGTCACTTGCCTCGGGCAACCCGGTACAAAAAGGGAAGAGGAAGTCCACGTCAAAGACACATCAAAAATGCCCACTTCACGTCCAGAGACATGGCCCGGGGGTGGAGAACGATCACCCCTATGGTCGGAGGGACATAATATGTCTGCCTGGAGAGTAGGGTCCTGGAAGGGAAGAAAGCAGCGCAGTCACCCCCCAAGCAAGTTAAGGAGGACGCAGGGGTGGGGGTCAGGGCACACTGAGAGGCTGGGCAAATCTGCAGAAAGCGACTATCCGGTGGGGGGTCGGGGACACCAGCCAAGTGGAATCCCGGGGCAAAAGGGACTGGTTACGTGGAAGACAGAGCGTTCACGGAACACAATTCCTGGTGCACAAAGGGAAAGGAAAAGGGCCAAACCGGCGAAAATGTTCCGCTGCCGGGGAAGACTGGGAAAAAACCTTATGCGGGAGGCTTTAAAGGCAAATCAACAGTATAAAAAGACTACTATCAGCAACAAACGTCCCTCGGGACGGGGTCAAGAAGAGTTTCAAATCCTGGAAGGAGGGCAAAGGGAAAACTTTATTGCCAATTCGCCTTCGACAGTCCTCAAAAAAATGGAAAGCTGACAATGAAAAAAAAAGGGGTTGGTTTTTGGGGGGGAAAGCCTTTACCCAGACTATGCCTGGAAAAAACGAAGAAGGAAGGGGGCCTTTAAAAAGGGGGCGAGAAACATTGGAGATAACAATATCAAAACACAATTTCGAGAGATTAACCGGTATCAAAACAGGGTCCTTCAACTCAAGTGATTGCGATTCCAACAGTGAAGGGTCCAAGTTAGTGCATGAAATGAAAAGTGACGATTTAACGCAACAATTCCACTTTGAATTGAAAGCAACCAGGACGAAAGCATTCATCTTCCAAAAGTTGTTACCAAGAGCAGGGTTCAGACAGGATGGGCACCCACGACACAAAATGCGAGGGTTAAGAGCTGTCTACAAGCTCAGTGGAGACCGTTGGGACTATTAGGGAACATTGAAAGTCCCAAGGGGGAAAGGACATTGGCTCTAATTTTCCGGGGTGCACCCGCTGGCAATAAGCGGTAAAACACACATAGATGGAGGACAAGCAAACAAATAGAGGGGGCCGTTGAAGAGTTGAGCGGGGGCGAAAACACATATGCGGTGAGCAAGGATCAGAGAAAAGGACAGAGGAAGGGGCCCCTTGGGAACCGCCGCAAGAGAGGCAGTGTTGGAAAAGAACGAAAAAGGTTTAGGAAGATGGCGTCCACGGGTGAAGTAAAAGCGGTATTAAAAAGGGACCACAAGGGGAAACCGAAGACCGGGACAATGAGTGGGGAGGAGAAAATTAGCCTTCTGAGGAGAGGGGCTTTCCTGCCCAGGATGACCATCAAAAAACTCTTGCCCAAACAAAAGAAGGGGATTGAATGGGGGGGAATGGGGGATGTAGGTGAAAAAACTTGGCTAGTGAAAAGAAAAATCGAAAATCTAACTGAAAATGGGAAGGATCTCGGAAAGGGCACGCGAAGTGTCGCCGATCGAACGGCCACAAAAAAACACCGGACCTGGGGATACGAACTAAAATAAAGGTTAAAAGAAGAAACAGATTGGGGGGAAAAAATGGAAAGACTTTGGAGCACCAAAGGACTGGGGGGGGGTGCTTGGGTGGGCTACATTGTGGAAAACAGTGGCTTAAAAAAAGGACAGGGAATTAGCAGAAAAGGGGGGAGGACATTGGAGAGACAATAAATCCTACAAATGCGTGAAGATACTTGGTGGCAGGGGGGGGGTCAAGAAAAAAAAATTGAAGGGCCCCGTAGATTCAGGCTGATTGGAAATCAAGGGGAAAAATCAGAAATGCCGTTCTGGGGGAACGCACAAGAAAAAGAAGATGGACGTTACCAAAAAATGCACCCAAGGCTCGTTGGTTTAAGGTCAAAATAAAAAAGCGGGGAGGAAAGCTGGAGCGGGTCAAAACTAAAAACGAAAGGAGAAAAGGGGGGAGGCTAACCATATTCCTTGGTGGGAAGGGGGGGAGGCAAGTGAGGCCGGGAGGGTTTTGACGGGACGTAAATACAAGTCAAAAGAAAACAAGGAACCAGAGATGGGAAAAAAAGAAAAAAAAAAATTCCAAGAAGACAAAGAAGCTCAAGAACGCCTTGATTGCGGGGGCAAGGTCACGAACCAAGGACTAATCCAGGCGCCGAAAGGCAACAAGAAAAACCGATTACTAGAGGAAAACGAGGTGGAAAAAGGGAAAACAATTAAAAAAGCCCTATCAAATACGACGCCACCCCCCGGCGGGACTCGGTTAAAATGAATGGGACTCGAAGTGAAACCATACTAAGCTTCAGGATATCTCACTCAAATAAGAGAAATCCACCACGAGAACAGAAAAAGAGGGATTGAGACCCAATGTTAAGGGAAGCGGGGTTAGTCCCGAAAAAAAAAAAAAAAAAACTAAAAATGACAACGGGGGGAAACACAGGAAAAAAAATCAAGCAGGAATTGTCTAACCACCCCGATGGTTTAGGGTACCGTTCCACATCCTAAAAAATCACGACGACGCGCAACAAGCAAAGAACCGACTCTCAAGCGGGAAAACAGCAGACTTCTACCAACAAGGAAAGGGGATCACACGGGGGGGGAAGGTCGCAAGGTAAAAAAAAGAAAAACGGGTCTTTCATGGCAATTGTCCATCTACGGAAAACAAGAGAAGGAGACGCTCTCCGAAACTAGGAAGGAGAGAGTGGACCTCTCAGGTTTCCAAAAAGGGCTGTAAAGGGAACCCAACGGAAAGGACCTTGAAAGAGAGCGGGGGGGGGTGATAGACCTGAAGGTGGAGGGATCGTCGCGGGGGGCGTCCCAGCTATGTCAAAAGTTGGACGCTCACGGGGGGGCAACTTGATGGACTAAATAGGGGGGCACGCGCGGGACAAGTGGAAGGCGGGGGAAAAAAAGGGGGGAGACTCAAGGATTTTGTACCAATAGGGTTTGTAAAAAAGGACTAACGGGGAGGCAACAGCGAAGGAAAAATCGAAAAATCCTCGGTTGGGCGACGTGGGACGGAGAGTGGTCGCACGGGCCGAGTAACTAGAGATTTGCACTGAAAGAAAAGCCAAATGAGAAAGGGGGGGCCAAAAAACCGGCCCCCCAAGTGTGACTTCTCGGGAAGATACTTTGGTACCTTTTGCCAAAAAGACAGTAAAGCTACGGGTCCTCAAAGGGTTTGAATTGGTCAAGGCGAAAGGCTTCTGTTGCAAGCCACCTCAAAAATTTGTGAAGTGCGTGGGGGGGTAAGAAGATTGGTCGCCTTCACAAAGGGGGTCCTGACTCATTTGGCTGAGCATAAAAGCCGTACGGGAACGCAGAAAACGGGGGGGGAATGCAGAAAGGCAAACCATTCAGGGAAGGAGACCAGGAAACGCCTTCTAAGAAGGGTGGACCCGATTGGGTTCAAAAGAAAAGACAATGAAACGGAAAGCGCAATCAAACGCCTGGAGGAAAAAAAAGGACCGGAGTGTTAGGGGAACCGGGGGACTAACAAAAAAAAACAACCGGATCAGGCTGGGAACATCTCCAACCAAACAGACCAAGCCCATCACTAAGGGTAGTCTATGTAAAAAAACAGGACTGGGGGAACTTCTACCTTTCACTGGTGGTGCAAAAGATTTGGAAACTGGGGCCAACCAGAAGGGGAAGAAAGGCATTGAAAAAGGATGGGGACAGACTCAGCCCGTCTTCTGAGAAGTCCGGGTCGGGTCCAGTTAGGGGCGGAAACGAAAGGCCAGGCCGTAAAAAAGGTCAATGGAAGGCTCAGGTTTTTCGGGGGGAGCAGGCAAGGGGAACTCTGTGCGTTTGGGTCGCTGGCAAAAAAGCGCCACCACCAAAAAAAAAAAAAAAAAAAAAAACTGCACGACTCAAAGTATTGAAAGCTGGTCTCGCTGGCCGGTGGGAGAACACCTAAAAAAAGCTGAAGCAGCAAGGAAGGAACTCAAAGAGGGCAAGGGAGGTGTGTTCAAAGGGGGGGAAAGGGGAGGCAGTACGGAACTCCACGGGGCGGAATGCTTACCCTTGGGAGGGGCATAGGAAAAAACCTCACCGACGGGAAGCAGGAATCTGGCGGAGACCACTGGTCTCTTTCGGTTTGGAACAGTCAAGAAAAGGCCGTCCCTGGGGGGAATAGAGAGAAACAGCCAAACTTTGCTGGTTGGGAGAGGCAAACTGTAATAGCCAAAAAGATGTCGGGGGGACATCAGCCCTGACTCCGCGCGAAGACATCGAAAACTGTTAGGAAGAAACACCGAACCCTAGAGGTACTAAGCAAGGTACTCTCAGAAAAAGTCTTGTTATAACGAAGATGGGTATCTTATCGTCACACGGTTGTCTTCACATAAAGGCAGGAAAACTGACTGGGGGGCAATGGCACTACGGCGACGGGCGGAATCGCGGACAAGGCACGCGGCGTCTCGAAGAAGGGGGGGGGGGGGGTGCAAAACCTTCTCTAGGTAGGCATCTCATCAAAGACGCGGTAGAAAGGGATTACTTTCGAAGGGGGCTCAATTCCTGCGGGGGGTAGCTCAGTGTGGTAAAGACAAAGTCGGCCTTAGTCGATGGCGTATCAGTTTGAAAAAAGAAAAGGGGGGCTAAACAACCCACACAGAGTCAGAATCCTGTTTGAGAGGGGTAATTTCGGGACATGGCTGCTTCATCAGGTCCCCAGTCTCATTTCACCACCAATGAGGTTGAAATAACGAGACAGGAACAACTTGTTATGATCCGGGGGAGGCTATAGACCTGGTTGTCAATGGCCATATAACCCTGGAGACAAAAAGCCCAGAATCCATGGGGTCATTGGGCCCAAAGACCAAAGCTAGCCGGAGAATATCGGTGGGAAAGCAACCGCCAAATAGTGGGCGCAAAAGGTTGAAGGAGGGGGGGTCACCAATGTTTGATCCTATAATGTGTAAAAGAAAGGGAACTTCAACCCAATGCAGAAATGAGGCGGGAGTCCGCATTGCAAACTTTAGGCCGACCAACACAGGAAAAAAGCAACTTCAAAAATGCAATGGTGAAGGGGGAAAAAATGTCAAACATTTCCGGTTCCCTAAAGGAAAAATCAAGACATCAAACAAAAGACTTTGCCCTCGAAAGCCGACTTTCTAACTCCAACCTCATCCAACCTGGACAAGGGATGGTAAAAAGGGGGGGCAATGATGCTTTACAAGGGAGAGAGAGTTAAGGGGTCAACTTTGTCAGTAAAAAGAAAAACTAAAGGTCATGCCGAATTGAAAAGCCGGTGGGGGGAATCCCTCTGTGACAGCATCTAAGGATGCCAGTGAGCTCCTGACCTTCTACATCTAGCCTGACAACTTTGGGGATACAGTCCTCGGTCTCAAAGAAATTCTCGGGAAGGACAAAGAACAAACAAGACGGGGAACGAAAAAAAGGACGGCATACGAGGTTGTCTATCTTGGGTGAGTAGACACTTCCAACCACCGGGACCACCCGCAAGAACCGAGTAGTTGCTACAATGTCGCACGCACCGGAAAAAAAACGCCCGTCTACAAGGCGCGAGCAGGAAAGGTCAGAGGCGACCTACTGCGCCACACGACTGAGGGGGGTCTTGAGGTCGGAACGACAAGGATAAGCACAGCTGGAATTATTGCCAAAAAAAGGGGACACAGTCGAAAGCACACATCGCCACGCTCGGGGGAACCGAATCCAGTCTGTTAACTCAAATGCCAAACGAGGAGGAGTTGATAAATCGAAAAAATTCGACCAGGGGTAAAGTTCACGCCCCTAAAAAAAACGGAAGCACTTGGTTTTAAGACAGTTCGTCTCGGGCCGGAGAGGGAAAGGGTAGAAACACATCTCAAAGGGAAAAAAGGAGCTCTCAGGAAAACAAAAAAGTAGAGGTACTAGGACGCGCGCGGGGGTAAACAGCTGTCAATGTCTCCCGGAAGAAAGAAAAAGAGAACGAAATGGTCAGTCTCCCCGTAAAAAAACTGCAGAGACGAGGAAGGGTAAAAAAACGACGGGGGGACTAGCCTAACAAGAAATCTAGGAAAGGGCCCGGATGCTGAATGGGGGGGGAGGTGGCAAGGACATGTCGATAGGCAGGGACCGGTCGGGTTTGAAAAGTTCAAACTTCGAAACTCCAGCCAAAAAGTGAAGTTGGCGATGAAAAAAGGGGGAAAACCAAGAAGGAGTTTTTCCCTACAATAAGAAGGGACGCCAGGAGTAGAAGTGAAAACCATGTGCTCGCGAAAAGTTCAGACGCCCCGTGGGGTGAACGGGACTTCTCCCCAGACAAACGCTGTAGGAAAAAGGGGGGTACAAATCCAAGGGAGGAAAACAAAGCCACGATCGAAGTCCAAAAAAAAAAAGATCGCTTTTTGGGAGGCAGGAAAAAGTGTGAACCGAGGGTGGGGAGTGTAATAAACGGGAGGGAAAGACACGAAACCTTGGGCGACTAAAACGGGGGGGTTGTCAAATGGGGAACGCAGCCGGAAGGGAAGATGCCGTTCGAGGGTGACCCCCAAAACCGGTTGGGTAAAAAAAGAGGGGGCCATGAATCAATGAGGTGCGTGGGGTCCTCAAAGATACCCCTGGACCAAAGTGCACGCAAAGAAAACGTCAAACAAGCGTCACGAGGAAACTTCCCCCACTTTTCAAGCATCGAACTGCCACTTTTAGGGCTCAAACAGGGAGAAAAAAACCCACAACCGACACACGGATGCGAGGGAAAAAAGACTATTGCGCGGCCGATTGTCGTAACTGAAGGGTGCAGACCCGCAAAGGCGTCGAATAAAGAAGGAATGGGGGTGCCTTCAGAGGTGGGGGGCGCGGGTACCCGCCGAGGCCATATTACCTCACAAGAAGAATCAAGTTGAAAGGTCAAGACACAGGGAGACGAAAGTGTTACTCGAGAGGGGGAACTACTGGACGAAAGAAAAGAGGCATCGGGGGAGGGCACGTTCAAAGAGCAACCCACGTGGGACGCGGTAAGTCGCAAAAAAATGGCCAACGGGGGGGGGGTGGGATCACTACGGCGGGATAGTAGACCACGTAATGAAAGGGTAGGCTGGAAAAAAACTCCAGCAGAAAAAGAAAAAATGGACGGCAAGGGTGTCTGTGTGTGCGGAAATATCCAGGGGGACCGAGACGGAAAATTTGGTTTCCGCCATGGAGAGCCAAAAAATCAGGGGCATGAAAAAATCGTGTTGTGTGGGGGGGATACCCACAAAATACTGCTGAAGAAAAGTTACGACAAAAGGGCATCTACCTTGGAGATAAGACAATAAGGGGTCTACCAGGAAAGCCCGTACACAAAAGCCCAAGGGAGGGGGAAAACGTGCAGGGGACTCGGCCAGACCAAAGTCTTCTTAAGGACGAAAGGGGCGGAGGGATCACACGTAAACAAGCCTTCCATCGGGAAGGCAACATCAAGGCCGGTCGACGACCCGGGAACCACGACGAAAGGACAAAGGTAAAGGGGAATCGCTAACTTCAAGGAAAAAGGGGGGGGGGGGGGAAGCTCACTGGCTGGGGGGGGAAATTTTCCTGAAATAAAAAGGGGTCGGGAGAAAAATAACGCGGCGAGGGGAAGAGGTTGTCATCGGTCAGGGAGATTGGGCTAACACAAAGGGGGATCAAAACTAAAATTTAAAAAAAGACACACTCAAAACCAAGAAATTCTTGGGGGGCCCAGTGCAAGGAAGGATAAAAAAAAACGTCCAATCCAAGCTCCCTTTCACCAGAGAAGAGTGAAGCACAAAGGGGCCGTTTTAACAAACCCCAGGATATGATCAACGAAGCCGGGTTCGGCAGCGTAAGGCACTGTAGAAAACCCACAAGACCCTCAACTGTGAAAGTCGGGAGCCACGAAAAGCTGCGTGTTTCTATCAAGGGGGGGTCTTTCCCGGCAGGCCCCAATCATCGAAGGGGAGGGCGGCATACACCCTTGTGGGTGGGGGGGCAAAAAAGGGGAATGGTAATGAATAAAAAGGCCTCACTGGGACGGAAGGATACAAAAAACAGTCAAAACTGAAAAGTAACAAACGTTTGACGAACGAAGAGACGGGAATAATCAAACAAGGAAAGCACACTCCTAACTAGCAGGGGGGGGGACGGTAGAATGGACCTAGTATTAGGTATCAAACAGTTTTTTGGCGGACCATTTGGGGGGGGGGGAAAAAGCACAACTACTGGTCGTGTGGGAAGTGCAAAAAAGGGTCGGCAAAAAAACCGGGGGATATAAGTAGCCGAAGAGGGGGGGGGAGACGATCAGCGCGTTTAGACGGGGTTAGAAGGATTGGTGGCGGGCGCTAAGGAGGACGAGCCGAATGGGGGGGGGGGGGGGGGGGGGGGGTGGGGGGAAGGGGGGGTGGGGGTGGGGGGAAAGGGGGGGGGGGGGGGGGAGTGGGGCTCCTCCGCCCAGGGAATCTTCTTGCACCCTCCGACGAAACATGGGAAAAAGCTGAGAGGATTGGGCAATAGGGCAGGAATAAAAAAATCGTTTCAGCAGCAA
>Ga0179593_1579546_pt1 | contig 18769 bp, 20 predicted proteins | sample CZODoug2_1_08_16_FD_185931 | JGI IMG/M metagenome (GOLD analysis project Ga0179593, IMG submission 185931) | Vadose zone soil fungal communities from Angelo Coast Range Reserve, California, USA - CZODoug2_1_08_16fungal (PacBio error correction) | ecosystem: Environmental > Terrestrial > Soil >...
CGCGTTCCGCCAGAGCACCACTCTGTTGCTGTCAAAGTCCTAAGGAGAGGGAGAAGAGAGACTAGGGGAGCCTATGAAACATTCGAAAGCCGACAAAAGTCGTAGAGAGACAATAAATTGAAGATACGCTACGACATTAGGCTTTAAGGGGGAAAAGGAACTTGTGGAGAAGGGAAGTTCAAAAGGGTCGTGCCGCAGTCCCTATCTTGTTTGTCTTCGAGAAGATTCGACATGCTGCCAGGGAAGAAAAGAGGCAAGAAACGATCAGAGAAAAGAATCAAAGAGAAGGGGGACTTTAAACTAAGTAAGAACGGGTGAATGTCTCCCGAGATCTGAGAAGAAGGGAGGGGCTCAGACGATGCTGGATCGAAAAAAATTTTGTGCAGGTACCTAGCGCACTCTCCGGCAGAGGAAGGGAATATGGGGGGAATTTCGTCAGGGGCGAGTTCTTGTAGGGTCTAGCACGACGCTACTGGGCGCTAACGTGAATCGGGTGGTTTCGGCATGCATCAAGGAAATCTTTCGCGCGGGGAAAGCGTCGAGGAGGGGAAAAAAATGGGGGGGGACGATAACGAGTCACCACGAACCTCTGATTAGAAAGCGGCAAACGGTGGAGGAAAAACAAAAAGAGCCGCGGGTAAGATGTCCCAGGGAAAGGTCATGAAAAGTAAGCAGAAAAGGATGCGGGGCTTTAAAAGACCAAAAAAAGGGTGAGCAGAAGGTGCGAAGACGGTAATGAGCCGCGGGGGGGAAGGAAAGGGTCAACATTTGAGAAGCAGAAAACAAGCTATACGCTAGCGGCGCAGCGACATCGGTGAAGAGAATAAAGGGCACGAGGTCTTGGGGAAAAGAAGAGAATCCTGGAATAATCGTCTCTTCCGCATTGGCGGAAAAGGGGGGGGGTAAATCCGGGAAAAAAATGGAGGAGAGGGGGGGGAATCAAAAGAAAAGCCATTTCACTACTTCTACATTGGGGGAGAAGGGGGGAATACTCTCGGGGGACCATGCGAAGAGACTGGAGACAAATTAGGGTGTATGTCCCGTGGCGCGTGGAAACCGGGACAGGAAGGGCGCGAGGGAAAGGGGGCACGGGGAATCGGAAGGGGAAACTACATTCTGGCCAAAAACCGCAAAGAGGGAGGGATGAACGAGGGTACGGAAAGGAGAAGGAAAATCAAAGGCTGGACTTCACTCGACGATCCGACGGGGGGGGGAAGTACTTGGTTGCTGATTGAAGGAAAACGAACCAAGAGGATGGGGAACGTTAACTCCAAACTAAAAACTAAGGGCGGATCAGGATGTCGTCACATTTAGGCCTGTGGAGAAGGTGTGACTCAAGAAACGAGAAAAACGCGGGGTTAGGACAGAGGGGTAATGACCAGCCTAGGGACGACGGGAGCTTTCCGTAGCCCTGGACCCCCGAGGGCGATAAAAAAGAAGGGAAAGGAACCGGCTCAAAAAGTTGATAGGCCTGCGTTGGAACGGGGGAAAGAGCTCGGGAAACTCCCGACGCTTTTCCGGGGTAGTAGCGGGGAAAGGGGAAAAACAGGAAACAAAGAAAAACGTGGGTGAGCAGGGCTCGGATTTAAATGAGGGGAGTTGCAGGGGAAGGGACAGGAGAGTCTCTCTTCCCCGATAGCGTCGGATCAAAGGGCCGGGTTGTGAGAGAAAAAAAGAGAAAGTGCAAAAAGATAACATACCAATGAAAAATGAGCGTAAAAAAGCGGAAGGGGAAATTTCAAAAAGGAGGAGAGAAATTCTCAGTCCTACCCGGACTAGGCCATCGCAAAAACATTTGGGGAACAGAATGAAAGGAAGAAGTCTCAGAAACATCAAAGGGGGGATCTGGGGAGGTCTATGGGGGATAAAAAATTTGACGCGCATTATGACTCGTAAAATTTGTACCCCTAAGCCGAGGGGCGAAAGAAAAGGACTCGGAAAACGGAAAGACTAAAGAGTACTGCGAGCACCAAAACAGAAAGAAAAAGGAGGTAGGAGGCTTAACAAGTCGGTTTGGTGATACGCAGGGTGGCAGGAAAAAGTGAAGGAAAAATGACGATGATCAGCAACGTTCGTGAACATGGGGGAGAGAGAGAGGGTCGCTGCAATCTGAGAGACGCAGCGAAACAGCTCTGGGACACGGAGTCAGGACCAATCAAAACCTTAAAGGGGGAAGTGTGGAAGGAACGTGAAAATCAAGCGAAGGAGGACTGCAGGGGGGGGGGATTTTAAAGTAAGGTCCGAAAATGACATGATTGTTCAGACAGAAAGTCCATTGGATCTCTGACAAAGGAAAAGGAGCAAGTGTTAGACATCATGAATTGTCGGGCTAGCGGGACAAAAGAAAAAAAGACAAACATAAAACTGGGTTGGAAAGGAGTCCAGAGTCGGCCGGTATGAAAGTTTGATGAAGAAATATGACAAGGGGGGGGAAAATGAAAGAAGAGAGGGCCGATGGAAGAGAGGTAAGTCTCTCCATACAAAACTCCGGATGAAAAAGTGAGTCACAACTGTCACAGGGAAAGGGGGGCCCTTCAGGAGGGGACTTCAACAAAAAAAGGAGCCAATCCCCCAACATGACACTTTTTCAAGAATTAAGGCACTTCGAAAACTTCGTTGGTACTATTGGTGGCCGATATTTGGGGGGGGGAGTCGAAGAAAGCGAGGATGGTAGGGTATAAACTAAGGAAAAACGGTCGATTCAAATTGGGGGACTCCAAACGAATCGATGTCGGGGAAATACCGGCCTCCGGGAAGGGGGGAGACCCTGGTTCGTGCTGTCTTTTCGGGTTTATGTTTTCCAGTGCTCTGGGGCTCTCAAAACACAAAGAAGCCAAAAACACTCGAGAACTTTTACCGCCGGAACGCACGAGGAGGGGAAAAAGCTGCAGGGATTAGCAAAGGGACCCCGGCAACTTTGTCCGCCGCTCGACAGTAGGACGAAAGGAACTTACAGATCCCAGACGAAAATCCAGCTAAATCCTACCATGGCCTTGGGACAAAGTCGGGGAAGCGTGGTGGCGCGGGGTGGTTACAGTTCCAAGAAAAACAAGGGTCCGCGGGGGGTTTTTTCTTTGACGCGAGCGTTCTGGAAAAAAAGAAGGACTACAAAGGAAAGTTGTTGAAGCGATGAAGAGGGTTGACGTCCGACTGGGGAAAGCAGTCGAACTTCCAAAAGGGAGACCATAAACAGGCAAAAAACGTCACCCGTTGCGGGGCTCGGGAGGAAAAATCGCGCCGGAACAGTTCCGAAAAGGGGAAAAAAGGAAGGGGGAAGGTGGGTTTGAAACGTCGGACAAATCGACGCTTCCAGGGTGGGGCCGGAAAGCAAAAAGGGGACTAAGGCGATGTCGTTCGCAGAGAAGAAGGAAATTAAAGATTTGCCGACAGACGCCCGGCGTTGGGGAGGGGGAGGGGAGAGAATCAACGACGATGCGAACAGTGCAAAAAAAAACTCTTCACGTGTCCCCCTTACAAAAGACCTCGAAAAGTCAATTGGGACAACGCTAGAAAAGCAACGGCGAAATGAAGAGAATGAACCCACGAGGGCGTAGGTAAAAAACGGACAAAACTCGTACGCCATGCAGAAGAACAGACCAGAATCGTTTTTCGCATAGGCAAAAAAAGGAAACGTCAAAGCTCTGCCGAATGCGCGAAGGGAGGAGGGACTCTTCTTCCAGGAAAGTTCTCTCGGAAAAGAAATGAAGAAAGAGGACTCTGTTACCGGGCAAAACGAGGGGTCCCTCCCAGGAGCAGGGGGGAGAGATAGAAAATGTTTTTCGGGATAAACGAAAAAACGGGAAATGAAATGGGCCAGCTCATAACCTGTCTTACCTAAATCGAGGTGCAAGACTGCTGATAAAGCCAAAAAGAAGAAATAAGTTTCAGAAAGGGGGGGGGCGCTGGGGGGCTTGTTTGACTGTGCTTGTCGCAGTACTCAGCGGCGAACCGAAAAAGGGAAAAGCGCGACGAAAGGTTCAAAGGGACTCTTTGATAGAGGGGAGTCAGTGGATCGTGCACAAGGGGTTCCGCGCAAGGGGGTATTAACAGTGACGGTACAAAGGAGAGAGAAAGCGAATATTTAGGCCACTGAGAAGGAGTAACCTTCCAAGCACTGGGGGCCCCCTCACTATCCCTGACTCGAAAACTTTAGGATGAGAATTCGCTGAGGCCGTTCCCAAATACTCTCCCAAGGAAGGAGTCTGATTGCTGGGTCAAGAGTACTCGCTGATGGACTTTGAAGAGGAAGGGGTTACAATTCTCGAAGCTGAAAAGGAGAGGGGGACAACTCGATCGGAGCAATACCGTCGGAAATTTCCAGGGTAGGATCCACAATAGACGCGGGGAGAGCTAAAGGGAAAGAAAAAAGGCCCTTAGCAGTTCCACCAACCCCCTGTGCGCTTGCAAACCGGTCAAACCTCCGTTGATCTCGACTTTCGGCACAGGCTGGAAAGCAAAAAAAGAGGGGTGGCGGGAAAATTGACTAGCATCAAAAAGCTTATTAAATAGGCGTTGCAGAGTAACATCTGGGGAGATTTGGCAGGAAAAGGGAAAGATCCCAAAACAACGATATGCGGGAAAATAGCGAAATAAAAACGGAACACACTGGGTCTTCCTCCTCAAAACAGTTTGGCATAAATGCTGTGGAAAAGGTATTACGAAAGCCAAATCGTCGGCAGGAGGAAATCATGTAGAGAAGAAAGGCTGGTAGGAAGGTTTGGCAAGAGGTTGAACGGGGGGCTAAGCTAAGGTCGGGACTGAGGAGGAAGGGACGGGCGGTGAACTCGTGAAATTCCGGAACAAGCCGAAAAAAAACGTAAAGAGAGGAAAAAATCAAGAGATGGAAAAAAGCCGCTGAAAAAGGGTCAAAAGGTGGTCCAAAACGAAGAAGCCTAAAAGGCTCGGCGATAGCAGGATGCAGGGAAGGCATCACGGATCTCGAAAGGAAAAAAACTTTCCCGGTGGTTGGAAAAAAAGTCAGTTCTATTGCTGGGCGGGGGGGCGTGGACTAAAATATCGCTACGCTTTCTCCAATGGGGAAAGCAGTGGGGGGGTGAGCCCCTGGAAAGGCCTTTCCAAAATTCTTTCGCACTCAAGCGGGACGACTCCTATGAGAATGAGAAAAAGGGTAAGAATGATCGAGAGGCAGAAAGTTGAAAGGACACGATGGATCGATCCGCTGCGGAAGAGAAACCAGGAAAACTTTTGGGGGGGGGGAAGAGATTGATAAAAAGGCTTATGGTGCTGGTCCGAATACGACAAATTCGGGGGTGAAAAGGGGAAATCTGAAAAGAGCGGTATCGACTTCGCAAATTAACATTCCAAGTTTTCGTAAGCCAAGAATGAAGTATCGGGTCGCGGGTGTGGTAACATCAGGGGGCAAAATGCCAAATTCCGGCTGTTCTGCGACGAGAAATCAGTGAATAAGAAGGCCATGGAAGACATTGTGTGGGGTGATCAAGCAAAGAAAGTTGATGAAGGGGACGATTCTTAAAAAAAACATATGCACTGGTAGGAATAGGTGTTGGGGGAACTCAGCGCGCGGTCCGGGAATCGAGAAATCGGGGAAAGGAAAGCGATGGGACACAGGGAAACATTCTCAAACAGTGGCGACTAAGCAAGAGAAACGAGACTAGGAAAAAGGGAGTTCAACACCTAACAGGCGTCTTTTCTTCCAACTCTGGACCAGAGCTGATGAAAAGGCAGGCGTAAAAAACAAAAAAGATAAAAAAAGACAGCCGTTTAAGAAAGCATCGGACTTACTTTGCGGAGTAGGGAACACTTAGGACATGCTATTTGGAAAAGGGTAAACAAAAAACCAGGAGGATTGTCAGGTTCCGGGTCTAAATGTTCGCAGGGGGGAGGGGGGGGGATAAGGAAAAGTGACCGGGGAACGGAGGTCGAAAGTGGAAATTAGGAAGGGTAGCGCTGGGGGAGTCCGTAGGAAAACTTGTCCCCGGGAAAGGAGGAAAAAAAGAGGGAAAAAAAGCCAGTGCTCCAAAGTTATGCCTGAAGGGGGGAAAAAACGAGTCAAATAGCTAGCGGCAATCGGGGATCTTGGGAAATCACATTCGAAAAATTACCAGTCGAAAAGAAGACGGGGGAGGCTTTGGGGGGGACATGGTTATCTGTTAGGGACATCTCATTATCTATGCCCTCGCTAGAGGTGCCAAGGGGGGGGGGGGCATCACAGAACACCAGCGAAAAGAAGGAAAATCCTAACAGACAAGGAGGCAGACGTAAATGGTTGTAGGGGAAAAAAGGAAGAAAAGCTCCATAGTCTCAGCTCCCTACTATGGCAAATAGGGGGAGGGGGGGGGGGGAAACTAACAATGGGAGACTGGTCGACACGGAATCCATCAGTTATTAAGGCGGGGGACACGGGAAGCTCTGTGGAGAGACAAGAGAGAATGAAGGAAAAATAAAATTTTGAAAGGTGGCTTATCAGTCTTGAAAGAGGAGGAGGAAATTCGAAGGGTACCATGAAAAAGAACGACAAAGAGTCAAAGGCAGACCTGTCGTTAAGTTTATCTTAACAAAGGGTTTGGGGAATGCGGAGGGGGGTCAGGAATCAACATGCACAACAGGAAGATGGGGGCAAAACCTTTAGGAAGGCACTAAGGCGATGGAGGGAGAATAACTCGCTGGCAATAGGCAATAGCGGCAAATCTCTGGGAACAAAACCTCATTGACGGGAAAAACTCTCAACTACCGGCCTGACAACAGGGAAGGAAAGCCAGGAAAGAAGAAAAACGGCAAGGGGGGGAGGGGGAGCTTGGGGAAACTCGAAAAATGCATTCTTTAGAGCACGAAAAGGAAAATCCTAGGGGAAAGGAAAAAACAAAACAACCGGAGAGGAGAAAAGAAATCCTTTCAAGTCTTCGGAGAAGTTTTGGAAAAAGAAAAAAGGCATCCGCGGCGCCGAAGAAGGACGAGGGGGAACGTAAGGAAACCGACAAGGGCATCAGGGAGTGGAGTTTTATTAAAAAAATGACAGCTGTACCCAACTGTCCGCGGATTGAAAGAAGTTGCATTCGGGGATCGACAGGAAGTGCAAAGTGGCAGGCGTCGTCAAACTGGGTCACTGATCTGGAAAGAAAAAAGACACAAAAAGAACACAAATGCAAGTGTTAATAGTCTAACGAAAAAAAGAAACCCTTGGCCTGCGCAGTCGAGGGCTTTGGTAGAGACCAGGCGAGGTAAGACTGGATGAGGGGTAAGAAAAAACTGAAGGGGGCCGATGACTGGACCAACTCAAACAGATCGAATCGGGAGTGTAAAGAAACTGATGGGGGAAAGGATTGGAATTCAGGAAAAAGAGGGGGGAAAGGTCCGATTTGCAGAGTACCGTCGTAGGAGAGGGGGGGCGAGGAGAAAGCCCACAGAGCCTACACTCCGGTACGCAGACTCACGGGTATTTACGAGGTGAACCGTGCTGGGGGAGAGGGGGGGTAGTAAAACGGCCAAAGTTGGTTAAAAGCGGTGCAGGAGAAACGAAGGAATGACTTACAGGTCAAAAACACAGGGGGAAACAAGGTAAGGAAACAGGGGGCGCTTGCGCTGGGTCCGTCTATTGGAAGGTTGGATCTACCAAACGGAAGCGGGCCGCGGAGCGTTTGAGGGGTCGAGACACCGCGAGCCTATCAAGGGGGGGAGCCCGCTAAAAGGGGGGAGGGTTTCGGTGGGGACACCAGAGAAGCAAGCTACACGGCTGGAAGCAACAGCGGCGAACGAAGTTGGTCGGGAAGGTGGAGATTAGTCCTAACTCAAAGAATCCAAGGGAAACACGGGGAAAGGAAGCCGCAAGACGAGGTGGGAGAAGGGGGGGTTGAAAACGGAAAACGTATTTAGGAAAAAAGTTCCACGGTGCCGAGCCTTCCGGAATACTTAAAGGGGGGGCAGTCCGTCGAAGAAGCCGGACGCTTAGCGGTAGAGGTTATACGGAGGGAGGAGGGGGTTTGGAAATCTTTCTTCAGAGTTCGGACAGGGGGAACCAGGAGGGGACGCAGCCAGAACTCTTAGTAACGTTGTCCCAGCCCCGCATAGGGAAAAACCTGCCGAACCTTTGGCCCTCGCTCAAGAGGAAAGGCTGGGAAAAAGCGACGAGGTGAGGAAAACTCGTCGCCACGAGTGCAGAGGGTGCGAGAGGAACAGGGTTCGCCGCGCGTGATAACCAAAGGGGGGGGAGGAATTCAACTAAACTAAAGGAGGAGCAGCTGCGGAGGGGGCCAGGGAGGAGTTCACGTCTAAGACCTCGTGACATAAGAATCCTGACGATGGGGTGATGACCGTCGATACGCAATATCGCTTGGAGGTGGGGAGAGTTACGAAAGGGAAAAGTTCAAGGTTTAGCTCATAAACAAGGTCTGTCGGGAGGGGGCAATCCTGTCGGTAGAGGGAAAGAAAATCTCATCAGTTTCTTAAAAGGGGCTGGGAAAAAAAGTAGAAGGGAATGGAGGGAGATACTTTATAGAAAGGGGGACTACTTACCACGGTCCTGTATCTCTTCAGGGACGTTTGAGTATCGTTCTAAAAGAGTAATGGGAAAGGGGACCTCGGGAGGCGCGAAACATTTTTGTGCAAATTCCCAAAGCATTGGAAAGAACTTCAGACCCTTCCACTTGCATAGCAAAAGGAAAACGATTGCGGGGCCCGCCCACTCAAGCCGACTAAAACACCGACGGGAAACGGCCTCGCGTTCGGGGAAAAAAAGAAAGGGAGAGGACAAAGTGAAACATTATATCTCCGCACGAGTAGAGGGGGACCGAGATCTCGTTTACCATCGTTTCTCCGGGGAAGAGGGGGGGGTTGGGGGGGGGGGTGTGCAATTTCTCGATCGTCACTATTCCGGGGGGATTACGTCATCAAGAATGGAAGATGGAGGGACAGATAGAGCGGCGGCACGAGCACTTCAGGAAATTTCGAGGAAGCGGTCCAACTCGTCTTTCAAAAGGAAAACAGACACAGAAAGGAGAGCGGGCCATTATGGCCATCCTCAGAAGAGTTGGGCTTTCGGGGAAGGCGGTAATAGAAAAAATCGAAACCGGAATTAGCACTTGGCGTGGAAGAAAAGACATCGGGGGGGGCAGGCGACGGACATTCGTCTATCTCGAAAAAAAAAAAAAAAACAATTAGGAAAAGGAGGCATCTTTCGTCTCCCTGCAACCATCGGGAAACCTGGGGGCACTCCGCGGCGTTGCTCATCTCATACTGAGGTTTGAGAGAAAAAAGGGGGGGGGACTCAAAATGCTCTTCGGCTGAGAATGGGCTATACAACTGGGAAGATCAGGAAGCAAGCGACACCAAAAATTGGGGGGTTTGTTTTCTGCCACAGAGACGGCTCGGCAGGGAGGGGAGGGAAAGGGCGTACTAGGGTAAGACGACATGCTTTCCGAAGAGAGAAGAGCAAGAACTCAAACAGAGAGCGGGGAACAGAAACATTTAAAAGTCCGTTCCCGGTTTAAACTATGAGAAAGAATTCGCGGAAAAGCGCGTCTCGGGGCGAGCTGTGATCCGCTACATGGGCACAAGAAGCGGCAGAGAGGCGTAAGGGGTCCCTGGAGGTGGAATTGGAGGGGGGGGGATCATGGCGAGTGTCGTTCTTGATGAGAATACTCTGGCGAAGGGGGGGGAAGGTCGGGGTTTAGGCAATGAAGGAAGCACATGGGAAAAAATGAGGGACAAGGGGGGGGAAAAGTGGCAAAGATCAAAAATGTCCGGATGAGACACTCAGGAAAAAAAGGCGCTTGGCGCCGCGTCACCGCAGGGGGGTGAATCGGAACGATCAGGGTTTCAGGGCAGGATAAACTGAAACACTTCTACTCTTGGGATTTATGCATGCAGAGGAAAAAAAAGGATGGAGAAAAAAAAGGGGAGGGAAGATACGACAAAAAATGGATCACCGACACTTTGCCGAAGGGGGATCAAGGCGCTCACCAATTGCACAGCCTTTTTTCTGTACGCCAAAACATCACAGGGAAGAAAGTCGGGGGGAAGGGAGGGGAGGAGGGCGACGTTTGCGGGACGCGGGCTTTTTCCGCTTGGTCAGGGGAAAAGGAAAAAAAAATCCGTTGAGCTCGATGACGGTGGTTTCAAGGAGCGGTGGTTATCACTCGCGCGAAAAAGGGAAAAGAGGTTTGAAAAGACGCCAACATCTGTTGCATCGGCGCGGTAAAGTAAGTGACCAGGGGGGGGACCAGCCTTCGCGTAGGCGCTGGGCAACGGTCCGGTCGGATGGGAGGGGGGACACCGTTCTCAAGTCTGGGCGAGAGGGGGACGAAAACTAAAAGGACGAATGGCCATGTTGCCAACACCGCCGGCTGTCGGACTTCTTCAAAATCGGGCCCGGGGAGAGCCCGCAGGAGCTTCTTCACAGCTTCGCGAAAAATTAGCAGAAAGGGTTGAGGGGATGGAATAACTTTAACAAAGCTGGAAAAGAAGAGGGGTCCGAGACCCTGATTCGCTTTTGGTAATTTGCGAACTCTTGTCAGGGGAAAACCTGAGGGGGGGAGGCGAACCGAGCCTCTCACGGTTCTAGCAGGGGGGGGATGGGGCAGAAAAGGTCGCTTTTGGGGGGCCGTAGTAGGCCCTGGGGGGGTCCCTGGAAAAGAAAACCTTACCGTCGAAAAATGGATTCCAAAATTGTATATTCCTCGGGGGAGGAAAGAAACGAGAGAACGCTCGCTGGGCCGGCGGGTAGTAGCTTAACGGACGCACAACAAATGACGAAGCGAGGGGGGGGGGGGGCCAGAGCGTTATTTATCTGTGGCTTCAGTCGTGAAAAGATAAAAAAAAAAAGGAGGAGTCCCTCCGCGCGGGAAGTGCCGTGTCGCGGTGCTATCCCTACAAAAGAAAGAAGGTAAAGTGCGTAAGAAGTAAGCGTTTGTGGCGGCTACGTTCGGCCGTGATGAAAAAGAGGGGAGTTCTAAAACTGAAAAGTTACATTGGAAGATATTCAAATACTTCTCACTCAAAGGATTCCAGGGGGAAGGTGGAGAGGGGATGAGGGGGGGGTGATCTCATTGACGCCTAATTAGAAGGCTCTTAAAATTGGAAAAGTATACCCAGAAAAAGAGGCTTTACTAACTTGACCCAAATCTCTTGCCTGTGCCCGCTAGGAAAAGCGAAGCAAGTGAAAAGGGATCATGTCTTTCTCCTTACTTAACAAAGGGTTGGGGAGGTTTGGGTTCAGGACAGCAGAAGTGCATGCAACGTGTGAAAAAATTCAACCGACATAAAGGAAAATGAGTTCGATGGGGAGGATGTAGCTCGCTGCCAAGGCAATGAACGCGGCAAAAGGGAAAAGAAATGTAAAAGGAGATTGATGACCGACACTACTCGGCCTGACCTTGACAGGGGAGGGGGGGGGGGGAATTAAAAAGCATTCGAAGTAAAGGCGGCGGCGCCGGATTTGGATGGGGAAACTTATAGCCGAGGGGGGTTCAGAAGCAAAAGATATGGAAAATCAACAAAAGCTGGGGGAAAACGAAAAGACATAGCGCGTCCTGGTGCTTCGGGAAATCAGGAAGGGGACAAGCTTAACAAATCAACCGCCCGCCGTTACAAGGGGGGTCCCGTCAGGAAGTCCGGACAGGGGGGGAAAAGTTGGGGGGGGGACAACTGGATGTTCGCTGTTCCGGGGGTCCGATGGAGAGGGAATTATCTCCAAGAGGCCTAGATTGACATGGCCGTCAAATCGGAACGGTTTGTGGCAGATTCTGAGGGAGGAAAAAAATGCAAGCTTATCCCAACATGCCGGGTTAAGAGAAACAGGAGGCCTGAGGGCACGCTGGGGGTCGAATTTGACGGGGGGATCAGTCAGTCCGAGATTTTGAAGAGAGCAAAGCGCATTAAAGATTATGGGTAAGAAAAATGACTCCAGTCCATACTTGTCTCGGGGTTGGAGCTCAAAAAAAAAAGAATCTGCAAGTGGAAAAATCAGAAAAGAATGCAATTGAAGGAATAATTGTTATTCCAAAAGGGGAAAGGGGGGCATAGACGATTCCGGGCGGAAAGGACGAGAGGGAGGGCGAGACACGGAATAGAACGCACCCGCTTCCTTTAAAGAAGACGCACGGGGGGAACCGTTGTTGTCGCTTGGGGGGAAGATCAGAGAGCCCAAAGGGAACCTTTGATTCCGAGCTCGGCAGGGAAAGAAAAGAATCCATAAAAATGCCCAACATATACCGAAGACAGGGGGGGCGCAGGTCCTCGATGGGGGGGGTGTTCGGAGGGGGGGGGGGGGGGGCACGTAGGAAAAGCGGGGCTCTCTGAGGCGTTTCAGTTGAAGCTCGGGAGATTACGACAGGCGAATCTACTGTAAAGAGTTTGAGAAGAGAGAGGATTGGACCGACTGGGGACCCCCGGGAAAAATAAGGGAAAGCATCAAAGCACCAAGGAGAACCGAGAGACCTTTAGGGTCTCGGGGGGGGGTCACAAGGGAAAATGAAGCGTGACGCGACACGGAAAAAGTCTCAAACTAGTCGAATTTGGGGGGTTAAGACGAAATCAGGAGCAGGAAAAGGTTCCCGGTCCCATCAGGGGAAGCAAAAAAAAAGGCCAGAGGAGACGTCGGAATGTCGTCTAGTAGAGTGAAAAAAAAGGGAGAAGGTGCTCAAAGGGTCCCGATTGGGCCGACTAACGAAAGAGGTGGGGCAAGCATGGACGGGCCGATCGGCGCCCCAGGAGACCGGAAGGACCAATTAGAACGAAACTGTTTCCCCGGAACCTGGAAGACGCTGCAGCGAGAATTCCACCGGCTGGGAAAAACGCGAAAAAGGGGGCAAGGAACTTGGGAGGGGGGAGGGGGAAAAAAAGTTCAAAATGGAAAACTCATCCCTTTTTAGAGCAGCGCTTGATCACCACCGGAAAAAGGGGGCGTAGGAAACGGAAGGTTCAAATTCTCTTCGGCCCTACCTCAACCTCTTACCGAATATGCTTGATGCATGGACGCGCGGGGGGGGGACGCGATAACGTCACGGGATTCAGATTACGAAACTGGCAGGTGGGCGGTAACGCTCGCGGGTCGGAAAAAAAAGGTGGCAAGCCTTTGTCGTAAGGAAAAACCGCAGGGAGGAGGGCTGTAAATAACACGCGTAGGTGTTTCACACTGGAGGGGTGCGGCAGGCGAGGAATCGGGAAACGGGGACGAAAAGAAGGATAAAATTTCAAAACAGTCGCGTTTCGAATAAAGCGAGGGGAAAAAATCCTAGAGGGGTGGAGGTGAAGGCCGCCGGGCTGTCATTGCAGAAAGGAAAGCTGAAAAAAAAGCCCGATATGTGGCGAAGGAAAAAAAAAACCAAAAAACTCTCAAAAGAAGGGAAAAAGCTTCCTGCGCACTCTGAGGCCGGAAAAGGGAAGAAGAAGGCCGGACGCAAAAAGCGGCGCGGAAGACATCGTTTCACCCTGGAAGCAATAGTGGGGTGGACCAGTCTCTTGTATTGTTCTCGGTTTCTTCAGGAGAGGATCCTTAAGAGAGGAGAAGAATGTCGTATTTCATGGGGCTCTGACCTTCAGACTGCACATTAACAGAAGTCAACGTGAGGACAAGCGTCTTGCAAAACCGGAAGAGAAAGAGACAGGCGTTAAAGCATGGTGGGAAGCGCGAAGATGTGAAGTCTTTCAGATTGAATAGCAACGCAGTGATGGCGGCAACTGGGGGCGCGAGGAGGGGATGGTGAAGGGGGGAGAAGAATTCTGCTATCGGATATAAAAAAAAACAACGGAGGAGCATAAGCGGCGTTCCGCCCCGAACCACGCAGGGGGCAGACCCGCGGGGACTCATTCGAACTGGTTGATAGAGTGCAACTAGTCAACAAGGAAAAGAGCCGACAAAGCCGGGTAGCAATCATAAGAAATACGCTCTCGACATGAGGGTCAGGGGGGGAAGGGGTTCAAATAGAAAAGGGATAAAGAAAGCGAGGTCCAGGAGTTTGTGCAGCCGATCTAGAGGGGGAAAAAGGAATATGCGAAGCTAAGATCTCTCATGGGAAAGAAGGAAGATAAAGAAAGAAAGGAACACACTTGCGATTGTCCGTTCAAAGGGTGAAACAGATGGCCGGGGACGACCAGGGGCGGAAGGTGCTCTGATATTCTCATAAATGATCTCGAAAAAGGGGGGGGACGTCCCCCTAGGAACGGGGCAAGGAGTATTTCTTCTATTCATGAAGCTTGGGAGGGGGAGGCCGCAATATCGCTACGGCGGGGGAATCTTTCGGGGTTACGGACAGGGACGGAGGCAAAATCTCGAAGAAATCTTCGGGAAAACAAAAAGGAAGAAATCGACAATATTCTAACGACACCAAAAAAAATGAAAAAAAAAACGATATCACGCGAAAAGCAAGGGGTTGCCTTCTATCACTATCGCAAGCGAAAAGGAATCTGCGGAGCAGTAAACGGGACTTGTTATTTACATCTCTGAGACTGGGGAAAAGGAGTGTAAAAGGGAGGGGGCGACGATTTCGGCCGACCTGGTTACTTATGGGACGGCACGAATAAGCAAAAGTGTAAGCCGAAAACCTCCCCCCTAAAGATAATAGCGCAGTAGAGAGGTGCAGAGGGGGGAAATCTGAATTCAGGAATTCGGAGCTGTCGTCACTGACGAGTCCGGGGAAAGAAGCAGGCCGACAGGGGATCTCTCATTTCGGTGCATAGGAGGGGTGAGACACCTCGAGATAATATTGACGAATCTTCGTCAACAGAAATGCAAGTTAAAAGAAAACTGAGGTTTAGGGACTCTACAGAGAGGTGGGAAAAAACAGAAAAGGGGCAACTCACTGCAGGTGTATGAGTGAACGGGGAAGGGGACGCAGAGTTCTGGCGGAGGAAAGGGAGGGGTCTAACGAAGGGGCAAAGGGAAAAGTTGTCCAACACAAGCCGAAGGTAGGAAAACAGGTAAGCTCGCTTCAGCCAAAGAGCTGGAGAAAAGACGCTCAGAAAGGGGAAGGCACGGACGTAATTTTTTCTTAAAAGGGTAGGACAGGAAGCGTTTTTCGCGAGTTACAAAAAAAAAAGCTACCGGGGGCGGAAAAGAAGGGTTCGAAGGTCTGGAAATGTCCCATGGGCGAGGAGACTAAAGAGTAAGCAAGGCGTGCAAGGGTGCTTTTGTCATAAACCTGTCTTGTCCTTAAAGGGGGAAAAGTCGGCGAAAAGCCTTAGAGGTAGGAAAAGGAAGTTTAATAGGACCTTAGGTGGTCGCCCGCGACGAAAGCGGAAAATCAAAAAGCGGGTGACCGGGGTAGAACGTGTACATCAGCGAAAATCGCGACCGCAAACCGACAGGCATCTGGGGTTGGGTTAAAATGAGAGGGAAGGCATATTCTCCTGCCAAGCGAGCTGAGGAAAGTTGCAAGTGGAAATGAACACCCGCTCAACGTTAAAGAAAAAACGTGCGCTGAAAGAAGAGAGTGGGGGGGGGAGGGAGACGTGGAGGGGGGCCGTGAGGAGAGCGCCATAAGTTCATAAAGAAAAAGCCAGGGCTTCCATGACCCATTAATTAAGAAGTCAAACTCCGGAAGGAAGCATTGAGGGAGAAAAAAGAGAGAGGGGGGGGGGGCTCCATTTGACGCGCATACGGCTGGAAAAAAAGAGGGGGGGGAGGAAAAAAAATCGGGACTCGCCGTCTCCAAAAGACCGAGAACTAGGAGAACACACGGTTGACACAGTGCCTCATCTTGTCCGCCTTAGAGGAACAGGGGTTGGGTAAAAAGGAGGTTGTTTTTCGAAAAGGCAGAGATGACAACCGTGGACGATTGGGGAAGGGACGAAAAAAGTCATGGATAGTGCTGCGGGGGAGGAAATTGAGGGGACATGGAGGGGCAGAGAACATCTCTGGTTAAGCACTTGTGTCATCAGGTCCAGAAAAAGGAACTCATGAAAGAGGAGGAGTTTTTGAGTAACTGAAAAATCAAGAAAGGAATTACAGGGGAGGAGGAGAAGCGGGGGGGAATGGTAATCGGTAGCCCTGAAAAATTCATGAAAAGAGGACAAGAAAGGAAGGGATCTGGGAGATGACCAACGATTAAAGATCCATAATTAAAGTGAGAAGAGAAAAATCATCTAAAGTTACGCGAAAAATCAGAAGAACGCTGGACGAATGATTGGGGAAGTAAAGGAAACCACCGGAGGGGAGGGAAGTTTGAGAGTTTAAAAATTATGACAGATGTGTGAAAAGATGTTCGCGCCGCTCTTGCCGCTTTCAGAGAGGGGGATTAGAGAAAGATTAGCACCTTGGAGGTTGGCAGGGTCCATGAGTGTGCAGACACTTCTGCTAGGGCTCCAACCCAAAAAAGAGAGTTACCAAACACATTAATGGGGAGATAGGAAAAAAAGAACTTCCTAGATTACCTCTTTTTTTTATACTGAGGGGAGGTTAATTATAGATAGGAGATTTGAGACTGAGGAAAAGGAAAAAAAGAAGGGAGAAACGTCTGAGATTTCCCTACACATTTTCACGCTGCCGGCCATATTAAGGAAGGGGTCTCAAAGAATCTGGGGGGAGGGGAACATCCGTCCTAAGCTATTTACTCATCATTTTAGACGGAGGGGGATTTTTATGCTCAAAAAGGGGAGATTTGTCATGGGACTAGGGCGGCGCTCTATAAAGGGAACTGAACTACCTGACACTCAAGTCTTTTACTTCGTCGAAGAAAAAGGGAAAGGCTGGGGGGTATTTTACCGTGCTGGACGAGGGGGGAAGCCGGAACCGAAAGCAAACTGTGATCCGACTCTTCAGGTTCAATGGAAAAGGGGGGGCTGAAGGAATTAAAAATAAATAAAGAAATTGCCTTAAAAAAGGGGGGGCGTCTGGAAGGGGAGGAGGGCGAGAGGGAGCTGTGTCACGTTCCGCTATTCAGTTGGTAAACGCCTGAATCTTTAAGGGAAGGGGGGCTTGTGAGAGAAGAGTAGCGGACGAAGCCTCTAAGTCCAACTTTGGGAAGAACCCAGGTTTGATCGAACTCAAAGTTGGTGCAATGGGCCCTCATGGCTACTGGCCCTTAGAAGTGCAAAGCACCCAGTGCGCGAACTGCCCTTGGGAGGGCAGGGGAGGGCAATACCGCCCATAGTTACCTGGAAGGAACTGAAAAGGAATTTGAGGGAAAGTGGGGGTTGGACGTCGTTACAAATTTTCCTTGACCTTTTCCCATGAAAAGGACTGCAAGATCCCCCGGGGTTTCTGAGGGGAGTCGTGGAAGATAAGGGTGCGCTAGCGGAAGCAGGGGGGGGCCGCCCTGCCCGGAGGCGGTTGCATCATCAGCTTAGAGGAAGGAGAAAAAAAAAGGGCAAGCCGCCAGAGCTGAAAGAATTCCGGCCCTGTGACATAATACCGACAATCCTCGATTCCCGGCCGGCCCACGAGGAGGTCACGGCCCTGAATCGTCTGGAAAGGGGGGGCAAAATTTGCGTTCTAATATTCGTTCAAATAAAGAGCCCTTGGGCGGGACGTGCACCGTCTCTTTCAACCAGAGGGGACTTAGTGAAACAAACACGAGGGGGGTCGACGACCGCCCGCGGAAAAAGACCCAGCAAGGGGGCATGACAAACTATTGCACGAGCAGAAAGATACTTATCAGGCTTGTTTCCGGCGGTACAGAAAGGGGTGCAGGTCGCTCAGAAAACCCGGGAGTCAGAAAGCGTCGGTGATCGCCTTTGGAGGGAAAAAAAAAAGGAAAGAAAAGGGTTAAGCAGTGAGAAAAAAGATATAATGTTTGTCTTAGGGGGGCCGTCGGCGCGCGAGAGAAACGGGAGCTCGACCAGCCGACCCGTAGCCGCTCTGCATCGAAGAGTTTCAGAGTCACCGTTTTACGGGGAGAGGTTTTAGGGGAAGAAGCTCTTCCAGGGGGCTGCACGTGGAGACGCCTTTTGCGGCATTTGGTTGGCAGCCCGAAATTGCTCGTGTAAGGAACTCTGAACTTGCGCGTCAAACGTAAGAGAAAAGGGGAGGGGAATTGTCCCACCGCAGCACTCGACCAGTCGTCCCTGCTCGGGAGGGACCTCCAAAGCTCCTGTCGGCAGAGGACGGCGGAGAAGAGAGGTTTGACATTGAGAAAGGTCTCTCTTCCAGCATTCGATCCTCTCAAAAAGAGGAGCGCCGGGGGAGAAAAGGGTTGGGGGGGGGGGGGGTGGTGGGGGGAGAGATTTACTAAGGAATAAAGGAGAAGAGAAGGACCGTGAAAGAAGGAGTGGAGGGGGGAAGTACTAAGAGGTGGGAGGACCGAGCAGAGCGGATGGGCCACGCGGCATGAGGAGAGGGGAGGATGGGGGGGGTGGGGGGGGGGACGACGGAGTTTGCAAATTGTCTTCGTTTGATTGGGGCCGGAGCCTGTGTGGAGGGGGGGAGGTGGCGCGGTGGGATACCTCTTTCCACCCGTGGGAGGGACGAATGTGGCGTTTTTCCACGGTGCTGAAAGATGACAACACGATCTGGAGAGTGAGAACAGAAAGGGAGGTTTGAGCACGCGAGGACATCTTGCGACCGTTGTGGACGTCTGAGCTTGGAGGGGGAGGGCTCGGGAATAGCGATCCTTCTCTTCTAAGGGGGGGAGGATTTCCCGGAAAAGGGCAGCGCTTTCGCACGAAAAAGGGGGAAGACTCCAGAAGGGAGAGTAGGTGGTCCCCCCGAAACCGACAGACCAGAATGTCGAGGGGCAGGGGGATTGTCGAGCCGAGGATATGCTCTAATATGGGGGAGGCTCTAAGGAGGGCACACAACGCCTTCTATCAATCAAAAGGGGGGGAGTGAGGCATAACTGGGTGGGAGGGCGGAAATCTC
>Ga0179593_1587422_pt1 | contig 18769 bp, 21 predicted proteins | sample CZODoug2_1_08_16_FD_185931 | JGI IMG/M metagenome (GOLD analysis project Ga0179593, IMG submission 185931) | Vadose zone soil fungal communities from Angelo Coast Range Reserve, California, USA - CZODoug2_1_08_16fungal (PacBio error correction) | ecosystem: Environmental > Terrestrial > Soil >...
TAAGCGGCTAGTTTTGGGGCGGTAGCTTGGTCCGGGGGCAACATGGCAGGGCGGAAAATGGGAAAGCCTTTGCTTCGAAGGTGGTTTGTTGGGACAGGGCCTTCATCCCCATGGTTTCCCAGGAGGGGGGGGGGTTGCAGAAAGTTTTTCGACCCACAACCTAGAGTCGCAAATCTCTTGGAGAGTTGGAGGTAGAAAAAAACTAAGGGCCAGGTCAGGGTCTGGGGAAACTCCAAACGAGACAAATGAAATGGGCAGTAGATGCCATAAGGGAGGAATTTCCGGGAAACGCTTGTTCTTGGAATCCTGCCGGGGGGAGGCTGATTTACTGACCAACTGACACCCGTAGTTGCACTTGCAATAAGATCGGGGCCAGCAAACATCTGGTTTTGTGATCGGGGGGGAAAAGTATTTTGGGTCTCAGCAAAGAAAAACCCCTCTGCTCCGGGATTTGGAGTCGACACCTGATCCGAGGGAGAACGCCTTCGACAAACCGCCCTGGACTAACCCACGATCTTCAAAAAAGGATGAAAGAAATTGTCCGGGGGTGTTGAAAGACCTGGGTCGGGGAGACCAAGGGGAACTCAAAGACACTGCAAAAGGCCTGCTCGGAAAGGGTTAACACGGGAGACTGGGAAAGACAACGGGTACAGTCTCCCGGCTGTCCCCTACACATAACCAAAAAAAGAAGACGTGGGGGTCCGGGGGTGGGGACTATAGAGCTCACAAAAAAAAAGAGGAGGTATTTATTTAAAAAGAGGTGAGAAAAAAAAGCGTCACACTTCCTCAGCTTGGTTTTTCGGGCTGTTGAAGGATAGTTAAGGGGGTAAACCGGTGCTAGTTTTTTTTAAAGACAGGGGAGAATAGCAGGGGGGGTGGCTTGGGAAGAGGCCTGGAAAGGAGGGAAAATGGCAAAAAAAGATTATCAGCCGAAGCAGCGGGCCAAGGGACGTCCCAAAGAATGGGGGAGGGGGGTCTAGGAAAGGCCCCGTCCATTTGTGGCCAGGTCCCAAAAGGGCAGAGAGTGTATGGCCATCGACGGTCGACCGGGGTGCAGAGAAGTTCACAGGGGTGCACGCCGGGGGGGGCAAGTTTCGCAAGGGAAATAGCAAGATCAGCCTTCCAGGCCCGGGAAAAAGGAAAGCCTTACAAACGCGACCGAAGCGCTGGTGGGAGGGCGACGAGGAAAAAAAGGCCGGAGCCCAAGTGCAGATTAAAAAAATATCGGGGGGTCGACCAACGGGCACAAACGCCCCCATCGACCCGGGGGGCCAAAAGTTTCCAAAAAGAATGGGAACGGGCCGAAACGGAAAACGCGGAGTGTCATTGGGAAAGCGAAGCACCAGCGCGAACAAAAAAACCGGCGCCGAGGAAAAAAGCACGAACTTCTTAGAAGGGGACCCTCGCGGGGGCTTGGGGAAAAAAACTCGGTAAATGGGTTTCATACCGGATGACCAAACCTTGTCCAATTGTACGAAGTGCCGCCGCCCCAAAAAAAAAAAAATTGAAGGCCACTGGAAACCGGGCAAGAAAACTGCACCGACCGAAAAACATTTCCTCTTGACCATTCGAGGGGGGGGGGTGCGGCTTGGGGAATAATATTGTCTGGTACACTTGGTAATTTCCCGGATGTTGACCGAAAATCATTCCACTCCCGGTAACAGTGGGGGAAAAAGCATTTGGTGCAAAACAAAGCAATCAAAGGGAAAAAAAAGCTCTAAGACTCTAAAGGGGGCTTTGAAACAAAAAGTGGTAAGGGAACGACAAAGAATTGAAAGTACTAAAAAACAAACAAAAAGTAGAACAAAGTTGGGGAGGGTCTGTACCACAGGATCATCGAAAGGGGGAGGGCTGTCCGACGGAAAAAGGGAAGGGGGGGGGGGAAAAAAAATCGAGATTTCAGCAAAAAGTTGAGAGGAAGGGAAAAAAAAACCGCAAAGCACCCCGAGGGGGGCTTGAAAAATTAACAAGGGAAAAATGAGAAAGCGCGTGGGGGGAAGGAAGAAGGGAGGGGTTTTTGGCGCAGAACCAAGTTCGTCCCCGACGCGGGGGGAAGAAAGAAAGTCCAATCATGAATCAAAGCTTCTGGATTCAAAAGGGAAAAAGGGCCGACAGGTCCTCAACCCAGTCGGAATACCCGCCTAGCTGGGAAAAACACACGCCGAGGCCGGGGGGAGGCTGTACAAAGGAAAAGACAGGAGGGGGAAACTCCCGGCTCACAATTTGACAGTCCGCCCCGATCGGACGTACATCCGAAGTGGGTGATGAGAGGGGTCCAGGCCAATGGCGGCTCAATGAAAAAGGAAAAACGCCAACGGTCCCAGACCGATGAAACCGACAGGTCACAAAAAGGGGAAAGTCGTACCCGTGGGCGAAATAGGATTTTCAGGCTACTATCTGAAAAGAAGCACATAGAGGAAAAAAAATCGGGGCGTGGAGGACGAAAAGGGCGGGAAACGTTCCGCACCTAAAGGGGGTCGCCAGGCCTCAGAAAAGATAAGGACGAACTATCTGGGGGAAAGCACCCATTCATACCCAAGCGGAAAGGAAAAAAAGAACCTGCTCGCGGGGACCCTGGTAAAAGCAACCAAAAAGGTCAGGGGAGTAGGGGAGTCGGACGAAAAAAAAACTTGGGCAAAGTGTGTGAATCAGACCGCTGAAGAGGAAAGGTCGAGAACGCGGGCAACGAAAAAAGATTGTGCCCAACATTTTCGACTGCTGCATGCATGGGGGGGGAAAAAAAAAAGGCGAAAACGTAGAGTTGCGGGGCATGAAAGTCCACGGTGTGGGACTCCTAGGAAGGCAAGTGTAAAACGGCAGGAATTTGGGCCCGGTTCTGGAACGGGGAACTACAAAAACTCGGAGGGGTGGGGGGAAAGAGCTGTCCAGAGGTACCGATGGGGGGGGCCACAACCGGCCCTCGTTTGGGGCCGCCCAACGACAGGGATGGAAAAAAAAGGGGAAAAACGAAAGCTGACCGCCACTGAAAGAGAAAGGCAACGGTGGTCGGTTGGGGGACGTCCTGCGACTTCAGGGGAAATGCGCGTGAAAAGTCGAGGTGGAGGAAAGGGACCGTGGCTATAGTTAACAGGAAAGGAAGAAAAAGAAAAGTCGGCAAGGCTGAAAAGGGAGAGTCGGTGGAGCGTCAACATCGGCCAGGATGAGGAGGAAAGCGTGGGGAACCCAATTCGTAGGGGGGAGAATGCGCCGTCGTGGAAAAAAAGGCATCAAAAAACCGTGGGACGAAGAGGACAACTGGGTGATTCGGATCTTTTGAGTTTCAAATTGGGAGACGACTACTGAAAAGGTGCAAGTTCTGGCGAAAGGGCGCTTGCGACGCACATAAGACCGCGCAGCCAATCAGGTGAGTTTGTATTGCCCAGAGACACCGAAAAAAAAGAGGGGGGAACCGCCGGAAGAAAAAAAAACGTAGGGGTCCCACTGCAACGCCATCTGAAAGCAAAGAGGGGAAAAAAAAATCCTGGCGGAAAGAGGAACCATTTCAGGAGATAAACCAAACAAGGAAGGAGGAAAGGGAGGAAGGAAAAAAGGGGGGGTAAGGGCATGTGGTTTCCCCTTCTTATATAGGGGCGCTTGAAGGCCGACTCCAGTCAAAGGTCGCGCAGAAAGGCGGGGGAAAATTGGCCTTTGGGTACGGGCCTGCAATTGCAGTGACACGAAGTCGAGCAGGCACAAGCCCTTGGAAGAACGGGAAAAAAATGTGGCGCAGAAAACGAAAAAAAAAAAGAAAAACGAGAACGACGTCGGCTTCAACCTTTGCAAAACACAGGCACAGCGAGAACTACTGTGGGGGGGGGAGCATTCAAAAAAAAAAAAAAACCCCGTGTTGGATGAACCACGAGACGGCGTACGGGAAACCCGGAACGCCGGGGGAAAATTGGAAATGTCACTGGTCTCAAAGTTTTAATGGTTACGACAGCCCGAAATGATCAGAACTTGCGAATCGGAAAAAAGAATAAATAGCAGTTCCAGTGGGGAAAGAAAGGAAGACCGAGGGGAAACCCCACTTTTAAGAACAAACCGGCTCGTTACTTGAAAAAAGTCTTTGTTTTTTTAAAGGGGTCCTTGATCGTAAGAAGTCAGCCGGAACCCGCCCAACCCGATACAAGGGCGAAAAAATCTGGGCCGCGGGCAAGGGGTTTCTGCAGTCAGAGGATCACGCAAAAGGGTGTTCGGTTTGCGCGTCGTGGCCCACCAGGGACCCGGGTGGGGGAAACAGTCACGAAGGAGGGGGGTGCCGACCACACCAGAACTTTCAGCTTTGTATACTACCTCTCAAAACCCTCCCCCCTTTCCTAAAAACCCTTTTTCAGTCCGGAGCAGCGCAACTTGTGGGAAGCTCAGCGTTTGGACAGGCGCGAAGGGCGCCGAAGGGACGTTGAACGACTAAGGGGGGGAAAAAGATGGCTCCGCCACATCCTCAGGCAGGCCCCAGCCCTTCAGAATAACTTTGGGGGGGAAAAAAACTGCAAGTGGCGAGATCAGCTAAAGAAACGCCAAGGCAATGGGGGATAAGCGGTAAAATTATCACCAAGAGGGGGGGTTCAAAAACTCAGACGCGACGGATCGCGACTCTTGGTTTGCTAAATTTTCCCCTAAGCAGTTTTACTGTTTTCCTCCGACTCCAGATGGGACCACTAAACCAGAAGGACCTGAAACTCCGCCCCCAAGGTGCTCGGGTCAGGAAAGAAGTCAGGAAAGAAAAAGGCCTTCTAACACCGCCTTTGTTCTTGTCCGGGGGCGGCCGGGGGGGGTCAAAGGGTCAAGGAACCCACGCACGAGTGCATATTCGAAAAAAGGGGGGCTAAGGGGTGTGCTTAAAAATTAAAGGGAATCAAAAAAAAGAGGAATCTGGAAAACTTCTGGGAGGGTGTGTAGGTCACTAAAAAAATACTTAAAAAAAAGATGGGGCGCCGGGAAAATCCGGAACGGGAACCAGTAAGAAATAAAAGCATCCTTCTAAAAGACTTCAATGTGGGACAAAAAGGAAAGAGGAAAAGAACCACGTCTGGAGCTGGAGGTTTCCGGGAACAGTTGAAAAGAAGAGGGGGAGAAAACAAAAAGCAGAAAAGATCCCTGCCTGGCCGGGAACAGAAAAAAAAAAAAGGGTGAAGTTGCGGAGGCAATTAGCGAATCTCCGAAAAAAACTGGGGTAAAGAGGGATGGACCAAGGGCGCAAACAGGGGGGTTGACTGAAAACCAAAAAAAAAAAAAGATAGGAGAACAAGGCGGCTTGTAAAAGCCTGTGGAAAGTCACGAAATGTGGGGCAGGGACCGCTGTTTGCTTCTTAGCGGAAAAAAAAAAACACCAACGATGCTCGAAAAGCTGGGAAACCACGCGCCTTTGGGGTCCCGAAACCCGAAAGGGACAGGAGGGGGAACAGCATCTTGATTTGGGGTTCCTTCAAAAAACGTCGGAAAAGTCAGAACTTGGCGGGGGTGAAGGAAAAGAAAAAAACGGCACACCGAAAAAAAATAAAATTAAAAAAAACGCTGAAGAGGGGTGGGGGGGGGGAAGAAACCACAAAAATTTGTTGGGGAAGGGCAAACAAACTGGGGGGGGTACTGGAAATGCGGAGGGGGAAAAGGACGAACCAACATAGGGTCTATGTAAGACGGGGTGGCTTGGGTGCCGAGAGGGATTAAACACTGGAAGGCCACGGGAACGAGGTTTAATGATGATTAAGGGAGCCAGCGTACGGCGAAAATGTGGGTCGTCCCAAGAGGGGATTTAGTACTGGACGAAAACCCCTCCCCTGAGAGTAAAAAAAAAACCCGGGGCCCTCCGTCCAGGAGACCCTAGGTGGGGGGGAATTGCAAGCAAGGGCACAGGGGGGGGAAAAAAGAAACCTTCCGTACAAAGTCAAAGGGAGAGGTTCATTCGTGAGAACAGGGTCTGCACGGGTTGGGAAAATTTGGGGGATGAGAAGCCCAAAAACTCCTCGAAAAAAAACGGGTCTGGTCTCCTATACAAACGTGAACTCTTTAGATCCGAAAGTCGGATCTGAAGGAACGGTAAGAATGGGATGATCCACACAAAAAATGAACCACATCCTGATGTGGCGTGGGGGGGCAGGGGGCCTCTGAATTGGGGGAAAGTTTGAACGGACCAGGAGTGCTTGGGGGGTCTTGTGCAAACTTGGGCTGACAACCCCAGATTCAGGGCATGTATACTTTTGCGGAAAAAGCCTTTTAAACAATAAATCCGGCGTCCGCCAAACGGAAAAAACGACGTGACTGCTCTGCTTTCTCTTTTCTGGGGGCTCGGGAGGGTGACGGCAAAGTCTCGGGCTCTGCTTCTAGTCGGGACGACTTGTTCCCTGAAACCCCACCAAACTTCTGGCAAAAAGGTTACACCGTGGATAAGTATGCCATCCACGGTTAACATGTATTTGGGAGAGAAGTGGCACTCTGCGGGGGGAAAATCAAACTTCCCTCAGGGGGATCTTCAAGTGGACCCGGCGAAAACATGGGAATGTCCACGCCGAGACAAAGTCACTTGGAAAATCAAAAAAGAAGGCAAGGGGAACCCAAAAAGCTGGGGGGGCCAATGTCCTCCGTGCCGCGGGACTGGGTAAAAAGGCAAAAGGATGCAAGGAACACGGGCCCTAGGGCATCAAGGTACTGGAAAAACAAAGGGACGGGAAAAAAAACATCCCGCTCGGGAAGGTGAAAGGCGAAAAAAAAAAAAAAAAAGAGTCTGAAAAGAAAAAAAAAAAAAAAAACGGCCAAAATTTTTCCGGGGGGGGGGGGGGATCCGAGAGAACCAAATCGAAAAAACAACAGTAGAGGAAAGAAAAAAAGGGAGGATAGGCGATAAAGGCAAACTTATCGCCGCTGTTGAAAAAAGGGGAAAAGCTAAGGAGGACCAGGGGACCGGCCGTTTGTTCAAGGAGCGGCTCGGCCCCCAACCAAAGGACTTTTCCTTGAAAGGCCATGGGGGGGGACCGTAAAGGCGAACAGCGACAGGGGGGAATCGGAAACCCGGGGGGATCGAGGGGGGGCCTTGTCTGTCCCAGGGAAACACATTTTGTCAAAAGGCCGATGAACTTAAAAAAGAAATGGATACAACAGGAAAGAGAGATTTAGCAAGGTGAACTGGAAATCGAAGGTACCCGGGCTTGCTGACAGGAACGTTCATGCACTCCCGGTGGTCAGGGGGAAAGTAAAAAAGACATAAGAAAGCTACAGGCCGGCCCCTTGAACCGCAACCAGGAACATCTCTGACCGTAAAAAAAAAACGACAGCGCTAGGGCTGGGAAGGTGCAAAAAAAAAATTATAAAACGTGCAAGATTGTTGTTCCTACAAAAAGAACAAGAAGGAATGCAGAGCTGGGTGAGAACCAAGGTAAGAACAGAACATACAAAAAAAAAACATGGTCTAATTTTAAAAACTCCTCAGAATCGGGAAAGCGAACCCGGATGTGTGTGAATTCCGTGTTGTGGGGGAACCTTTAGGCCCACACGCCAAAGAAGGGGACGAAGCCGGGAAAGAAAAAAAAGGAAGTTTGGAAGGGGAAACGTGCCAAGGGGCCCCCCCGAAAAAAGGGGTTTCTACGAATGACCATCATGGGGCGTTGGGGCAAGGTAGGAAAGCCCTCGTTGCGGAACGGGGGGCCCCAACGGGATACGTCAGGTTTAAGTCGTCCCAGAGATTTGAAACTCAAGTTGGGGGGTTCGACACGTACAATCGATTATCGGACGGACGTGAAAATGGGAGGAGGGCCGATCATGGTCCCACCCCGAGGGGACAGGTGGGGGGAGTAAAGTTGGAAAGACTGAGCACAAGCCCAGGGGGAACAATAGAAACTCAAAATGTAACGAAGCCCTAAAAAGGATGGTCCCTCCGATAGCCAAGCCAAACTGGTTTTTTGAAAAGTTGTTTTCGAAAACCACCCAGGAAAGGGGGGTCAGAAATCGAAGTTCTGGGCGGGTGTCACGGGGCCTTGGGGGGGTCCTGGGCGAAAAAAAAAGTAAAGTAAAACAAGTCCTTGGGTCATGGGGGGGGGGGGGGGTCCATCTCCAAAGGAGGGGGGGTGAAGCATGCAACTTCAGGGGTAGACAATCGGGAGGAGGTCGAGCTGGGGGCAGACCTAGGACCATTGAACCCTCAAGCCAAACGAACGAACTTGCAAAGTAGAAAGATGCCTATCTGCCTGGCAAAAAGACTTAAAAAAAAAAAGTGGAGGGTACCCCGCTCAAAGCTTCGACTCTCCCTGAGGTCGATAGCATTAGGAAGAAAAAATCCCACTACCTGAGCTGGGGTCCAGCAACTCAGGGGGGTGTGTAGAAAAAAAAAAGGCGCAAGGGGAAAAAAAAACCTTGGGAAAAGTACACCGTCGGCGTTAAAAAACTTAAGTGATGGAAGGGAGAAAAGAACTTGAGAAGTTCCAAAGTGTGAGGAATTCGTGGGGAAAACGCCCTTGGGGGAAAAGGTAAAAAGGAACCTCGGAGGGTTTTTTCAGCTGTTGGTAAATCGACGGGATAAAAGAGCTAAAAGAAGATTAAGACCCAAAGGAGAGAAAAAAAATAAGAAAGAGTAGTGCACAGAGGGTGGGATTAACTGAAAAAAATCGGGCAAACCCGAGTCTAAGCCAAAGGGACGTCCACCGCGAATCGACTAAGAAGGAGTAAGGGTGGGAAAGACTTTAAAAAAGAGTACATAAGGACAACAAAAAACCCTTCTAGGGGACGGTTGTCAGGGTACACCAAAGGGAAGGGACTTGGAAGGAGGGGAACCTTAAAACTTGTGTCCCACACAAAAGAGGTTTTTCGAAAGCAAAACAAGCAGGGCGAGGGGAAAACTGATAGCCGGGGAAACGCGAACATCAAGGAAAACAAAGGAACTGGATGGCGCTGGAAGGATAGGGTGGAGCGCAAAGGGAAAAACACGTCGTCCGGTTGGTTGGTTGGGAGTCACAAAAGCAGGCGGGGGGAAAAAAAAACGTCAAGGAAAAAAAAGGATGAATACGGTTGGGTCAGGTTTCTGGAACAAAAGGAGAACAAACGTCGACCGGGGGGGTGTATAAAAAGAGATCTGGAAAAAAAAGGGGGCCAAAAAGGCGCAAAAAAAGGGAAAAAAGGAAAACACGAATCGGGGGGGGTCATTGACGACGACAAACAAGCCTTCAAGAACAACCGAATAACACTGTTAGGGGGGAGAGGCGGGGGGGGAGAGGATAGGCTAAAGACCCCCGAAAAGACTCGTCCAAACGAGCTGTGAAAAGTGCGGGGGAATCAATGGGGAAGAGGAGGTCTATAGGGGGGAAACCGGCGATCGCAAAAAATGATCATTGGGTAAAAAAAAAAAAAAAATAAGAAGAAGGAAGCACGAAAGCGTGCGAATCACCCATCAGACTGGATGGAAGTAGCCGGAAAAAAAGAAAAGCCTCCCCAACACCGAGGGCAAGAGATGTCAAAGGGAGTCCCGAGAAGGGGGAATTGTAAAAATGGAAGAAAGAAGACCCAGATGGAAACGAGCTGAGGGGGGGAGGGGGGAGGCAAGGGCCGCTTTGAAAAGACAAAAAGAGGAAAAAGCAGAGGAAGGCCCTTAAGGAAAAAACGGCAAGTACAAAACGACGAGGAAAACACGTACTTGTTCGGCCAACAACTCTCCAAAGAAGGGGCAAGAGGGGAACCGAAAAGGGAAGAGACCATGAAAAATCCGTAAACCAGGCAGGAGTAAAGGAGATCCTGAATGTTCAGAGAAACCACATGAATCCGAGAGGGGCAGAAAAAAGAAGTGGGGGGGGGACCAGGTACGGTAACGCGCAAAAGGGCAAAAGGTAACCAGCTTTCAAAAGGAGGTTTTTCAAGCGGGGAGGGAATCCAACAGGAGGAAAGGGTCAGAGGGGGGTAGCCAAAAAAGGGGACAAACCCACCAACTCAGATTAAAAAAAATTAGAGAACAAAAACAGAAGAGAGGAAACGAGCAACGCTGCCTCTGGCGGGGGACTTTCAAAGAGGGGTCAAAAAACTGAAAAGGCCTTTGAAAAGGGAAAATCCACAACTAAGTGGGGGGGGAGAAGAAGACGGAAAACTCCAGGGGCAAGGGTGATCACAAGCAACCGCACAATTTCGATCCCAGCCGGGTATAAGGTGAACGGAAAGGATCATGGGTAAAACCCACTTGAAAACGCTCAGGGGAAAGAGCCGTCCAAAACAAGGGGAGCAGAAAAAAGGAGGGGAAAAGGAAAGAAAAACTGGGACGAGACTTTTCGGGGGGTAGTAAAACTCGAAGGAGGGGGCCGCTACAGGACGAAAAGCCACGAATACAACGTGCCGGATCTTGGGCGGGCAAGGGGGAGGGGAGGGGCGTCCATGAGAAAATAAATAACTGGGGAAGTTGCGGCGGCGCCCGGTGTCCCAGAGGGGAAAAAGTTGGGAAATCGTCCGAGAAAGATGAGAAGGGGCCGGCCAAAAAATCCAAAATGGACCCCCCCCTGGGAGAAACAGGTTTTTAAGAAAAATCCGGAAAAAAAACCAGGCGAAAAATTGCGCCGTTGGGGAAAGAGAGGAAAAAAAGCGTACGAAAGGAAAAAAATGACGTGGAAACGACTCCGGAAAAGGCGTAAAAAAAACAATAAGAAAGCGCCGCCCGAAGGGAGAACGTTTGGGACAAAGAAATGATTAATCAGGGACTCGAGGGGGCGCCGAGAGGAACTATTCCAGAACAACGGACTGTGGGGAGAAAGCGGTCCCGAACAAACAAGTGGGTGCCACGGGGGGGGGAGCAAAAAAAAACGGACTAACTCCGGACATCCGAGTTGTGGTAAGGGGATCCGAAGTGACCTGTGGGGGTAACGGTAAAGAGCGCCGGAGGGTAAGGGTAGCAGAAAAACAATCAAAGGAAAAAAAATGGGAGCGGGAAGGTTGGACATAAGCCGTTAACTCCCTTGGGGAGAGGGAATGGGGGGGGTAAGAATTTTTTCAGGGGAAATGCAAAAAGGGTGCACGCATCCTTAAGTTCTCGGTGTGGCTACACGTGTGAGGGAAAAACGGTGATCGCTGGAACGCGATGTTCCCATCCCAAGAAGGGGGGGAACCATGGCTTGGAGAAAAATGTTGGGGTGACCCTTCAAACACTCAAGAGACTGAAAATCGCAGAACTAATCTCAATTGAATTTGAAAGGGGCAAACCTAATGTACGAAGGATAAGATCCAAAGGGGATGATTTTTTAAAAGGAAGCGTCGGGAACCCATATAAAGGGGAAACTGACTAAGAAACAGCTCAAAAAAAAAAAAAACCCTCTCTTGTTTCAAGTCGCCCTTCGGAAGTAAAGGATTGCAGATAGGAGCCGTTGGACATTGGGGGGGAAAATCAAAGGATTGAAAATAAATTAAAAGATTCAGGTTTCGTAACTGGAAAAAAAATCGTGGAGGGCGACGGGAAAGAGGTACTGGCGCAGAACAAAAAAAAAAAAAAAAAAACAAGGACCTCAAAGGCGGATCAGTCAAACCACCAAAGAAGTACAGTTTTAGGGGACAAGAAAAGGGGGGGGCAAGGGGTTGAAAGATCAACAGGGGAAAGGGCTAAGAGAAAAGCGGAACAAGTGACAAACTGGGGAAGAAAAAGGCAGGGAGTGGAATCAAAAGAAATCGGGTTTGAAAACGACCAGAAAAACAGGGGGGGGGGGTTGAAAAAAAAAGGGAAAAGTGTGGGGGTGGTACTGTGGAATATCTAGGAGAAAATACTTTTGGGAACCGCCAAGAGAGGTTCAGGGGGACCGGGGAAAAAAATTGGACACAGAATTGGGGAAAGTAAGCTTCCCCCAGGGAAGGTAAAAGGGGATGGGGGCAGGGGGGCGGGAAGCCTGGAAAAGGAGGAAGGGAAAGCGACTTGCAGACCGGGACCATGAAGATGATGGAAGAGAACCCGCCGGACCCAGTCTGACCCGATCCCTGGAAAAGAGGATGGGGGATGGTGGGGGCCAGGCACCTTAAGCGGCAATGACTTCGACCAAAGGCTGATGCCAGGGAAGTAGAAGAAAGGGGTCGGCGGGGGGAATTTTGGAAAAGAGGCGAAAGAGGGTAGAGTCAGAAAAAGGCTCGGGGGGACGAACGTTTGGGAAAAAACAAGTGAACAAACAAACAGAGGAAAGGACAATCAACAAAGTTGGGAAAAAGTTCCTCTCAAAAAACCAAGTCTGGTCGTGGGAGACGCCATTTCTTCAGGGGTAAGGGGGGACTCAAAAGGAAAACCCCAATAAGTGAGTATCGGGGGGAAAAGCGGGTGCTTTAGAAAAAGCTGAACTGTTTTCCAAATAAGAATCAACTTCTTTCAAGACGCGAAGAACGGCGGCTGCCTTGTGAGGTGGAAAAAAAAGGGGCGAAAGGGAAAAAAAAAAAACAAAGGTGGCTTATGCAAAGGAACAAATTGGGGGGGGGGATTTCCTAACAAGTGAAAGTGAACGGAAAAAAAGAAACGGTTCGACGGAAATGCGAAGCAAAAGAAAAACACAGCTAAGACGTTAAGGTAAAATGAAGGGGGTCCGAAAAGGAACTCCTGAAAAGCAGGAGACAAAAAAGGGTGACACTGCCAGAGATCCAGCAGTACCCAGAGTGGAAATTGGGGAAAAATGAAAATGGTACCGGGACACATAAAAGACCACGATGGTTTAAAGCGGTAACAAGGAACGAAAAGGGGTGAATTGACGATGGACCCACGTTGGTATGGCCAAGACCCCAGACCAACACCGGCGAGATGCCTGGGGAGGATATCCGAATAGAACAACAAACAAAAGGGGAAAAGAGAGATAGAGGAGGGGAGGACCAGGCAACGTCTAACGCTGGTTGCAGGGGATTAAAGAGTACAAGGTCAAAGGGGCCGAGGGGGGGGTAAAAGTACCGCGAGCAGCGTTTGGGGGAAATGCAGGGAAATACCAAGGAGGGGGGACCCTCGCCAGGAAAAAAATCCACGGAAAAGGAAAAAATACTGTACGAGTACACTACCTTTTGGAAAGGAGGCCGATTAAAAGGGAAGGGAAAAGGGGCTTAAGCAGGAAAAGGAGTACCCGTTTGTTGATTAAGGGGGGAAATCATCAGTCTGAACAGTGGGGCTGGCGATCTCTGTAAAAAATCGAGGGTTGTGTCCTGGGCCTCATGCCCAAAAGAAAAGGGGGAAGTGTAAAAATCACAAGGACCTCGAAAAAAACGGCAGACAGAGCCGGGGCGTTGTCGTGGAAAAACCGCCGTGGAAAAAAAATAAAAGGGGGGTAAGCAAAAATCAAGGAAGAAGAATTCTGGGGTCTAAACGGGGAACCCCTAACCGCAGTAACCAAAAGGGGTCAAGAGGACTCACGGGGGAAAAAAAAAACTGGCAACCAACGCCTTTATGTTGTAATAGGAAATTTGTGTGGGGTCAAATCCCTGGGGGACGGAAAACAACAAAAAAGGCACTGTAAGGCAACTAAGAAAACTGGACAGGATCAAATCTGGCGCGCCGGGGGGGAGTAAAAAAAACAGCCTGAATATAAAGTGGGTTCAAAGAAGGAGCATGTACCCGGGGAAAGTGATTTCGAAAGGGGGACAAGAGAAACTTGCAAAAACCGGAACTGGCGTACTGCCGGGGGCGCCTGGCGGCCGGGTTTACTTACGGGAAGAGAGAATCGGGAAATTCTAGGGAAAATATGGACCAAAAAATGGCCAACACAAACGTTCCAAGGAAGAGGCATTACCATCTCGCTGACAACCAGGACTAAAGAAAAGGCTGGAAAAAAAAAAGTATGGAAAAAAGCTCGTCCAGGGAAGGACACAACGTGGGGGGGGGGGGGAAACAAAGTGTTGGGGGGACGGTCTTGAAAAACGGATGATCACAGAAAGAAGGACTGGCAGAAAGAGCCGGCAAAAAAGTGTTCCGCCGAGGGGGGGGAAACCGTGAGTGGGGAAGAACAACGAAAGCGCTGGGCAGGGGGGGGTTAAAAAGTAACGGAAAATGGGAAAGAAATCTCGGTAGGGGGAATGGTCGGGGGGGGGGGTTTTGGAAGCAACCCGAAGTCAGTAAGGAAGAGGACAAAAATCATGAACGAGCCCTGGAACAGCCGGGGGGCCACAAACATTGGGGGGAACCATTTCTCAGGAGGCTGGTAAAAAAGGAAAGGGGAGATGACCCCAACGGGAAAAAAACGATGAAAAAGTGGAGCGGGGGGAGGCATCAAGGGTGTGAGAATCAGGGGTTTCAACATTGACCCCGAGTCGAAAAGAAGGTAATGGGGGGGAAAAAGTTTCAAATGAAGAAAAAATTTCGCACGGAAAATAGGGGACGGCCTGGCCCGTCTGGGGGAGGGACCCAGGGGTTAAAGGATCGACATCGACGATGGCGCTACAAGATCCTTGGGAGGGGGCCCAAGGGGAAAAACCCCGATAAGAGAACTGGGGGTCACGGGAGGGTTGCATGAACCTTCAGGGCACCCACCACGAGACACGAAAGGGGGGGAGAAATTGCCAGGAAACCTCCGGATGAGAAGTAGAAAACGAAAGAGAAGCTCTTTGAGGCTACGGACAAGAAGGAATAAGACAATTTCCCAATAAACTTTTTGAACGTAAACACCTCCTCCGCGGGGAAAGGGGGGATTCGGGGAAAAAACTCAATGGGAAAAACTGGTTGTAATCATGACTCGAACCAGCTGGCACTGGGTGGATCTAGGAGACCGGGAGGGTCCACTCAAGAATTTGTCAAAAAAAACAAAGGGTTCGGAAAGCAGGGCTCCTGAAGGATGTGCTTAAAGGTACGACAAAGAAAATTGAAGGGGAACTGTGCAAAAAACCGTGCGCGCCTGGGAAAAAAGAAGAAAGGAGCGGGAAGACTTTTTTGGGAAACCCCGTGGGGGTGAAAAAGGGGAGGGAAGAAACTCAGGGGCGGCAAAAAAAGAGAAAAGTGGCTGGAAAAAAAAGGCTCGGTTTTGCAAAAAAGCAACTACAAAGAAGTCGTGAATAAGGGGGGAACGAAGAAAAAAGACGGGAAAAAAAAAAAAAGGGCCAGGGAAAATTCGGTGGCGCGCGGGGAAAACAAAAACAAAAAAAAAAACAAAAAAAAACAAAAAAAAAAAAAATAAAAAAAAAAAAAAAAAAAGGGGGGGGGGGAAGAACACTTGGCGAGTACAAAAGAAGAAGAATACTCCCTCCATTCCACGGTTCGTACCTACGTAGATAAGTGTCTGAAAAGGTAACTGCAGAAAAGCAGGATCCGAGCCTTACATGATCAGTTGAACAGGGGGCAACATCTACCCGGGTCTGTCAGGAAGGAAAAAAGCTGGGGAAAAACGCAACTGGAGTGAAAAAAGAAAAGAGTCTAAGTGGAATGAAAAAAAAACCGAGTGTGCAGTCAAGCGGTTAAAGAGGGGGGGGGGGCCGGAAGGAAGGAAAGTTGTTCGACATTCTGGGAGGGTAAATAGGGTCGGGGCGCTTACACCGGGCAGCATCTCTTAGGAAACTTAAAAAAAAAAGGGAAAAAAACTCAAAAGGCATCATGTCCAACTCCCAAACCCCGTACTTTTTCCTGGGGCAACGCTCCATCTTAAGCGGGGGGAAAAAAAAAGCATGGGAGGGAAATTAAAAGGAAAAAAAGGGAAAAACACACAAAAGAAGAAGTTGTAAAGAAGGGTAATGGTCTCTGTCCCGCCAAGATCGGAACACAGATTGCTGGGAGATTTGCGTGAAAGGAACGTGGGAAAAAAAAAAAAGGCGGAGGGGGAACAGCTTTTTCGTAGCCTAGGCGGGAATCAACAGAAGTTCAAGGAAGAAAAGACGGAAAAATTTTAGAAAAACTCGCCCCTTGAAAAAAAAAAGCAGCATCGTCGGGACATGCCACTCGTCAGGTCGGGGACCAAAAAAAGGGTGTTTGCAAAAAACAATCGGGGACTTTACGCAGGGGGGGAACCCTCTGCTCTAGAAAAGGGTCGACAAACATCGGTGGGTGGAGGCCCGAAAACGACAGACAAGGGGAAGATAACGAAAGGGGGATCAGACCAAAATAAAAAGGGGAGGCCTTGGAGGATCAAAGGGTGACCGGGCCCGAACGGAATAAAGTAAAACAAAAAAAAAAAAAAACAAAACTTGCGAGCCGGTGAAAAGGGAGATAGCCAGTGAAAAAATCGTCAGGGGGGAGCCAAGTATCGCACCCAAGGGGGGGAAATCACCGAGAACCTTTGCAAGGGGGGCTCCAGGGGGGGGGGGGGGTTGGACAAAAAAAGGGGGACCTTTAAATTAAGAGAATTCCGAAAAAGAGAGAGCAAACAAGGAAAATAAAGGGTGGAGATTTCACGGGGCAGGAATTGTTGGGAAAGGGGTCGAAAAAACATTATCCACAATAATGTAAGGGGTTGGAAGACCAAAGAGACCCGGTTGAACACTCCGTGCGGATCACCGGAACACAGTCGGTTGGGGGTAGAAAGGACGAGGACAGAACCGGACCCAAGAAAACTAAGAGCCGTGGGATCAAGGGCAGCGAAAAGTGGAAAAAAAAAAGGGTGAATAAGGAAAGTCAACAAAAAAAAAAACGGAACTTGGGGAAGCGGGCGGGGGACATCAAAAAGAACCAAGGGGGGGGAAAGCAGTGTAAAGGGGGGGGGTGGTACAGGAAAAGGGATCAGATAGCAAAAAAAGAAGCGACCAAAAAAAAAAAAAAAAAAGCCCTCTTGGGAAAAACGACGAAAAAGGAAGGAATAAACATCGTGTTTTGGCAAAGCGGACGAGGGGAAAAAGCCAAGGGGAAAAGCTGGGGGGAGCCGGGTGACAAAACGAGGTTGGACGGGTGTGTCAAAATCACATTTGGGGAAAGGGGGGACCGGGAACAGCGCTGCAAAAAAAGATCTGTCTCGGGGGCCGGTGGCCTCAGGGAAGGGGTGCGGGCCTTGGGTCTGGGAGGGGACCGGTGGTGGACAAAAAAAGGGAGGCCATTACCGAACGTAAGGGGGACACTAATCTAAAATCCGCGGGTTGGGGGGGGGGGGGGTGTGGGGATCGAAAAATGGTCTGGGGAAAAAAAGAGGATTCCTCCAGAGGGGGGGGGGAGGATGGGTGGGGCCTGGCGGGGCTCCCATCTGAACCCCGGCTTGAAATTCCGTTTCCCCGGGGGGAAAAAAATCTACGGACTTCCCTGCAATCTGGGGAAACCGCGGAAGGGCCTCACGAAAAACGCAAGAAAAAAAACACTCCCTGTCAAGGGTGTGCGCTGAAAAAAATAAAGGTGGAAAATGGGGGGGGGTAAAAATGGGAAGCTTGCTGTCAGAACAACCTGAGGGATCAATTTCCATGGAAGTGAAAGCGAAACTGCAGAGGTAAGTTGGGCAGACATAGGAAGTCAAATAAGAGGGGCCCTTTAATACAGAAAAAGAGCCCGGGGGGGGGACCTTGGCTAACTGTTGGGCTTGAAGACAGCAAAGGGGAAATTGAAAAAAACAACGGGTTACTCCCAGACGATTGGAAGTGGGGAAAAAGTTTGGGGAAAAGTTCGGAATGAAGACCCCCCGATAACAAACTGGGGGAATAGGAAAATCCCCCGAAAAATTGCATTTAAAGTAAGGGCAATCCCATCAGCCGCCCCAGGGGGGGGGGTTAAAAAAAAGAAAACAAGGAAAAAAACTTCCTCGCGGGGCGGACGTCGACACGTCGGCAAAGGCAAACCCTGTCGGAGAAAAAAGCGGTTGGTCCAAGGAAAAAAAAGGGTGGAAAAATTTGGAGGAGAACTGCGGCGGTAAATACTTGGAGGAAAAACGGAAAAGGGTCCGAGAGGAAACTGTGGGATGGGGGGCAAGAACCAAGCACCTCATTGACCTGACCACGTTAACGAGGGGGGGGCCAGTTATGAAGGGACCGTGGGAAGAGACGGCGAATCTAAAAGATAGGAAAGGAAAAGGGGGGGCCGCACGACCTGTGAGACAGTGTGGACAAGAAAGAAAACGGGCCGGAGGAAATTCGGGGAAGGTGGGTAGGAAAAAAAAAAAGAGTTCGGGGGAGAAACTGGATAAAACGGTTAACAGCTCGAAACATGTTTGTCGCGGGGAAACCAAGGGGGGGGGGTCGGGGGGTTAATAAAAGCAGCTTTTGTTGGGGGAGCCAGGTCCTCGAAGTCGTCGAATCCAGTGGGGGGGGGGAAGCTCCATTTCTCTAAGAAAAAAAACGGGGGGAACAATAAGATTTTCTGGGTTGTCCGAATCGAAACATTACTGGTACACTGGGAAAGACAGGAGGCTGGGTTTCCCAAGGGGGGGGAGCACAAAGTAGCGCCATGACTATATTGGGGAACTGTCAAAAAAAACGGAAATATGGGGTTTTAAAAATCCGGACGTGAACATCCCCAACGAGCCGAGACGGGGCACCCGGTTGCACTGTCTTCTTCGAGGGTGTTCAGTGGTGCTGAGAAGATTATTTGGGTCGATGGCCTTACACCTAAAAAGAGAAAAAAACTTCGGGAAGCCAGCACTTTGTCCAAGAGAAAAGGGGGGACCCCTCAGGAAAAGGGATTCTGCTTTTCTTCTGAAACCAGGGGGGAGGGGGGGCCAAGAACTGGCGGACAGACTGGATCCGCAGGAGACCAGGAAAGTGAAAATGAGGGGAAGGGAGCGAGGGGGATCCCCAGCGCTGCCTTTGGCAGCCTTCAACGAAAAAAAGGGAGAGCATCCCAAAGAGGTTTGCCGAAAGGAAAGGGGGGGGGAAAAAGGGGGAAAAGGTGCAATCCCCCCTTGGGTCGGAGGGGATGCAACACAAAGAAACAGGGGACAGACGGTTTTTGCTGGGGGGTACGTATCAA
>Ga0179593_1224616_pt1 | contig 18768 bp, 20 predicted proteins | sample CZODoug2_1_08_16_FD_185931 | JGI IMG/M metagenome (GOLD analysis project Ga0179593, IMG submission 185931) | Vadose zone soil fungal communities from Angelo Coast Range Reserve, California, USA - CZODoug2_1_08_16fungal (PacBio error correction) | ecosystem: Environmental > Terrestrial > Soil >...
AAAATAATTGGGGGGGGGGGGGAAGGGGTCTAGGTAGAAAGATGAACTGGGGTTGGTCTGGGGTGCTCGGGGACAGCGCCGGGTGCAATAAAAAGTGAGCGAACGTTCTCGGGGGATAGAAAACAGTATAAAAAAAAAGTCTCACAAGAGGGGAGCCCAGAAAATCCTCCCGCCCTGGTCACGAGAAAAGATTTGAACTCCGCCTCGCCTTGAAGGGACCCATCTTGGGGAGTGGAGGGGACAATGCCACGGCAGAGGGAAAACTGGTAGAAGGGCAAGGACCCTCGACCAGCGGAGAACTTGGGGGGGAACAGGGAGAAAACCTCAACAAACGGACTCCCACTCTATCACAGCTAGTCCAAGAGAGTCCGGTTACAAGCCCTGGTTTGGAACGAAAACGATTGACTACACGGGACTGAGCGTGACGCAAAACACGCCGGGGGTCGAAGGGCCCAAGGGTTCACAAAGAACAGGAATACGGCATGATCAGCAGACAATCAGACGAAAAGAAATTTCTTGCAAAGGAGTCAAATTGTACTTAACAAAGTGGGAAAAAAAAGGCAAAAGGGAAAATCTAATCAGCGCGCAAACGAGGAAAAAAAGGACAGTCGGCCCAGTAGGGAAGGGTGTCCCGCATTAACATGTTTGGGGTTGACAATGAAACGGGAGGTTGGTGAGGGAAAAACGAGGCAAAGAAAATCTTCGTGCCATGGAGAGGGACGGCTCCAGAAGAAAAACCAATCGCGTGTACGTGCGGGGGGGGAAAAAAAGACCGTGCACTGTTGGGGGGGGGAAAGGGGGAAAAAGGTTAGCGATTCTGCCGGAGCATGGGACCCGGGGGGGTAGACCCAGGGTATGGTCCAATAAGATGACGAGGGGGGGGGTCGCTTAAGAAAACGGGAACAGGGAAAAAGGGAACACGGGGCAACAACCCACGGATGGGTCTGGGGTAAGGACACAGGAGGCGACCAGTTCGTCGAAGGGAAAAGAGGAGGGGTCCTCGGAGTGTGAGAGCCAATCAAGGGGGGACAAGGGATAAATTAACACCAGAGCGACGAGGGTTTCAAAAAAGCTCCTGGGTTACAACGGGTTACACACAAGTCACAGTAACAAAACAGGTACATGAGGAGAACGGAGAAAGAAAAGGCCCGACGTGATGGGAAAAAAAGACTCCGCCCGCCATTCCGAAGGCGGGTACATCCAAGACGGCAGCATTTAAAACAAATCAGAAAGGGGTACTCAACGCAGGGGAGGGAAACAAGAAAATTGGAAAACCGGAAAAGAGCCGTGAACTTTGGTGCCGACCGGCTGAGGGTTGAAAAGCACAGTCGGTGAGGAACAAAGCCGTCCTCTCCCCAAGTTACCCGAAGGCCCTGCCCGGCACCCCAGACAGTCGTGAGACTGACGGACTCGGGGGGCCCATCGTCACTCTCTTGGGCCAGGGGGAAGCCAAAACGGGAACCGACGAAGATGTCAAGGAAAGTACCCGGCATCAAAGAAGCTCTGAGGTTTGAACAGAGGGGGAGGGGTGGCAAAGGGGGGGGGGGAAGGTAGGGGGGGGGGAAGAGCCTCTCTGTTGAAAGAAAAGGAAAGTTGCAGAGGGCGGGGCCCGTGAGAAGTGAAGAGGTCTGCAAACTTTGGGTGCTTCAGGCAAACCGTGAAAAAACGGCTCCAGAAAAAAGGGGGGGAGAGCTGGGAAAGTGGTGGGGGAGGAACAATTGGAAAAAAAGTTACAGACGTGGGTGGTGAAAGGATGAATATTGACAGGTAAACGACCTGTTAGGACGCAAAGCTATACTTGACAAGGAAGAGGGGGAGGGGCCCGAAACGTTAGAGGAAAGAAACGCCGTACAGGTGGGGCAAAGCGGCAGCGGGGAACATCCAGAGTCAGAAAAGAATAACCATTAAATAGTTGTTCAGGGTGTTAAAAAGATGGCAAAAGAAAAAGGAAGAAGGGGATTACTAGGCCGTGGGAAGGAGGATAATCGGAAAACCCCGGACCCAGTCCTCACTGGTCACATCAGGACAAACGACCGCAAATACCGAGTCGCCTGCACGTGATGCCGCGCACCCTTCGACACAGAAAAGGATCACTGCCACCTCGGAGAAAGATCACATCTGCCTTTCCACCTGGATCAAACCTCAACCGGCAGATCACCACGCCGAGAAATTTTGGACGAGAGCGAACCAAACACTAGGCATAGTGCCGAAAACGACAGAAGGGTGGTCCCTACGGCGGCAAGGCAGCCATCGTAAACAGACCCGACCGTGTCCTCAGAATAACCAGGCTGACGCTGGGGAAAATGGAGAAGAAGGCATAGCCGAGTGGCGGAGGAAAGCGAGATGAGACAGGGGGGAAAACGGACGGGCGAGGCATGGGAGCTGGAGGAAGATTTCGTACGAGCGCTCTAAAGTCTAACGGAAGGAACCAAGCTCGCCCATCGATGGGTAAAAGGCAGCTGCAGCGTCATCGGGGTTGCAATGAGACCCCGGACGAGAATCATAGCCGGCTGTCGAAGCCCCACCCAGTTACACCCTAGGGGTGGCACGTTCTTCCACGGGGGGCGATCGACCAACTCTCAACCGAGCGTACGCACCTCTAACGGCTCAACCTCGTAAATACCCCGACCCCTCTCGCCATCTTACACCAAATCATATGCATAATCACAACAAACAAAGATCCTATATCATGCGCGACCGCCCTTCTACCGTGACACAACCAGTGGGAAAGGCCAAATAAAGGGAAATCGAGGGGGAAAAAAAAAAAACAAAGATGGGGAGTGCACCCCAGATAAACAAAAAGCGTGCTGTCGGGCCCATGAGGTCAAAAACCTTGCCACACACCCACGCACTACAAGTGGTCCAGACACCCGTCACAGGGGAAAACGCGGATGCGAGCCTCAGCTCGTCGCTTCCCACAGTAGAAGCGGTCAACGGGTGGACGCCACATGATACGACCGACGTAAAAATAAAAGGGTGGCGGCCCATGACCTGGGAGACTCCCCGCAAGAGGAAATGACGATCAAACGGACTCACATGAACGACGAACGTTAAAGAATTGATCGGGAAGATCAGTTGCCGGGCCCAAACACTTGAGGGCAGTTACACTGGAGGGCAAGCGTAAAAAATCCTCCCTCGTAAAAAACAAAAAAAACCAAAAAAAAAAAAACGAAGACGAATTACCCGCTGGTAGCAAGCCACCGAATCGTCCCACTAGAAAGCCAGGATGTATAAAAGAGAGATTGGGGGGGGGGTTTCATAACAGAAACGACGACACCGGCGATCGGGTCCTTAGCCGGGGACACACGCCAGGGCCCAAATCCTGGCTCCTTGATCACAGGCGGGGTCACCAGGTACCACGGACCACATAGGGAAACGCTAGCCGTGCACGCAGTCTGCTCTGTACACATAAGGTGGCAGCGTATGGGAAAAAACGTCGAATCGTGGAACTGCTAACCGTCCCGGGGAAAGGAAGAAAAAAAAGACACCTGGGTTTTTTGGGGGGGTCTGTCGCAGACCCGCAAGTCAGCAAAGACAAATGAGGGGGGTAAAGGGGCAAGGCGGCCCAGTGGGAGGCGGGGAGCCGGGTGTACAGCACCCAACAGAAAATCGACACGAGCGTGGCACAAACGGGACCCGAAACGTCACCAGGGCGTTGGCGTGCAAAGGGGCAGCTACGTGCCGGTTATCCCGAGGTAGAGAAACGCAAACGCCTCCGTGGTCGAATTGACATGTCAGCACTGACTTGGGACGTTGGTCGCGCTACAGGGGGGGGGGAAACAGAGACCCATGAAGACAGAAAGACCTACATCACCTATGCTAAGGGATGATGAAAATAGCGGTGGCGTTGTAAAACAACCCATAAATCCGGGCAAACCTCGGCACAGCTCAAAAAAAACCCAACGAGAAACGAAGCACACCCTAACCTAGACCGAGACCAGTGGCGGACAACCCAAATCACACACGGAACACCCAAAAGCAAGGGGAAGGGCCACAGCGGCCAGGAGGAAACCCCATTCCTAACAAAAGCCAACGCTTCACGACGAACGAAAGTTCGATCTGTGGTTTACAAAACATCAACCAAAATACTAAAGCATTATCGGCCGACCACAATAAGCTCCAGCTCGCAGCAAAACCACAAAAGTCACTCCCACTATTCTAACTCACATCTAGTTCCATCTCATACATTACAACTACCCACCAGCCACCGCGAAAATACACATTGCCACCCCGCACTTCCCAGGAGTACCAGGCTTGGCGAACTTTTAATGGTACTAGCCAAGACAAAAAGGGAACGCTCCCAGTGTACTATCAATAGGATTCTACATATCTCCGAAGGACCCCATCGCGAGGGCCGTTCTGCATGGCCCACAACATCAGCGTAGGGTTCAGGCCGGAGTCCCCTTAACATCAACCCCGCCCCCCGGGCTCTGGCCGCCGCCCAAGCACCACAGCCCTCCGAGACCCTGAGCATAAGCATGGCCGAACGCACGTAACCGCTCAACCGAGCATCGCACATTTTTTACATCTAAGCTACGGTACCTGACCAAAAGTAAGAATTGCCCAACTAGGGGCAGAAAGCCGGTCCCCTGTGGGACCGGGCACCCTTTCCCCGCCGTATGCAAACAAGACCAAAAATACTGTGGTCCCACAATCGATGCCAGGGATCCTTCACCCACGTGGGCAAACAAACAGCATCACCGCACAGACACGACGCGGACCCATATGGGTCCGCGTATCGACTCTTATAACCGCGCCAAGCTCGGTGTCCACACAGGTCGCGCATAGGAAAACGAGTTTCGGACCCCATACCACCGGCGTGGATGCGGAGAAAAACCAACACACCCAACCCCTACACACACAGACGCACCCTAACAGATCCATCCGGGAGCAACGGCTCCCAACCCCCAGTCAGCATAACCGGTACCGAACCCGCGACTCCCAGCTTCCACAACCCCCGGCCTTGTGTATCCCCGTGGAAAACTCGAAATCTGCGGTCAACTCGCCCCTGCATAACCACTCCTATCTATGCTCGTCTGCTCGCACACTGACGCGCCGCTTTTAATATCCTCGTCCGGGCAGGCGCGGGCCGGAGCCAAAAAGACGGTGGGCTCACGCCAAGCAACCCGGAACCTTATACCAGTCATAGCCAAGGGAAACCGGCGGAACAAGAAAGACTCTCCAGTAGGGGACACCTAAAAGCTAAAAAGACACTAAACTCGGGATGGGGAACCGAGCAGGTCACAAATTGACAGTCCCAGGGCAACTATGCCGGGTTTGGATCAGCACTAGAACATAAAATGAACCTGTCCCGGGGGGGGGGAAAGAAGAGAAAAAATCAGTCGAGTGTAAGACAAACCCATTTAAATGTAAAGGCGAAATACCCGCGGGTTTCGTCAAACACATTGCGCGGTCGGAACTCAACCACCACCCCCACCCACACCAAAAGTCGAGCGGGGGACTACAGGCCCCTATACAACGAACAAACCCGAGGGGGAAAGACTGGGCCGGGAAAACGGGAGGGGTCGATTTAGTAGTATCTGTAGCGGGGGAACAGATACCGGGACAGTCTATAGGGAAAAAGTAAGGACCCTTCAAAGTGGAAAACCCGAAAAATGGCACGATTGGAAAAAACACCGAGGGACGGATCTATAAGGGACTCAGACGGGCCGCCTGGGAAAAAAAGATTTCAACTAGTAAAGCCCCATACGGAGACAACTAACATGTTGAGGAGGGACCAGCGCAGTGTCACCTAACACAGGATACATCGACACTTCCAAACCGCGAGAACTAACGTCTGGAAATAAGAAACGGCAGGCCTGGTGGGGGAACACACCTTAAAGCACCTTCATGGGGTTAACGGGAATACTGGGAACCGGGGGGGGGGGGCGCAAGCCGATCCAGAACGTTTGAAAACATCATGGGGGGGGCCAATTCCCTTTGGGCGGGGTTCTTTCTACTGCGGACGATTAAGAAGGGAAAGTGACCGCGTACTATAAGGTGGCTGCAGACCAGAACCGCTCAAATTTTCTGAGACCGCGGCACCTAAAGAATTTGTCAAATTTTCTCCCCAACAGTGCCCCCCACGAATCTACACATATATGTAGCAACCCAGACCGGAGCCCCGATAATCTACGAGCGTTCTAGCAAGGTATCGCATGTCTTCACGTCCCTATCATCGATCGGAACGAAAAGGTCGCTTGATCCGGCACCCTCACAAACGCCCTGTGACCCCGGGCCTATCAACATCAGAAATATCGGACGCGTATTCTACCATATAATACACCAAATCCGAATCATTTGCGCAGATCGGGCGCGTCAGACGCCAAATCCAGGGGTCTATGAAATACATCAATATAAGGTACCACGAAAATCGGCGTAGAAAAAAATCTGAAAAAAAGCGCCGCCAACGAACCATATGCACACGGGACACCCTCGCTCGAGCAATGCGGGAGCCCCCCTCCGAACGCAAGAATGGACGGAACTTCACGGCCACAATTCCCATACAACTGGCGCTATCAACAGAATCCAAGATAGTTCAGCACGTACCAACCACGACCGTCCCCTCGCCGTGAAGACCCGCGTAGATAAACGGGGGCATACTTGATAACCGGCAACGAAGGCATGGTGGGAAGGGGAGAAATCTACAAAAAAGAGAAAAGAGAAAAAGAAGAAACATCCTACACCACCGCAAAATCAACAAGATGAGAAGCATATCATTCCCCCCTCTCCTCCATTTCTCCGCTTACGCCCGGCACCAAATCCACCACCTGAAAACAACAGGCGACGTAGCCACCCATATCCCTAAAGTGGCCCCATTCACGCCTCTACCCCCCCGGCTTTGAATAATCACCCACGTAGCGTGGCGGTGGAACACAACATACCCCCTAACGACAGCGTTATAGAACTGCAAAAACGTCGGCAAGACAACACAGAGCACCTGCTACGCAACTCGAAACACCGCACCTATCTAACCAGCGAAGAGACAACCACCTCCTAAGTAACCCCACAAGTTTAGGCCTTTTTGCAGCCGCGAACCCCCTTGCAGCGAACTCGCTGACTCTACACACCGCGTACTAGCCACGTTACGCCACGGCCGTAAAAAAAAGGCCGTCCACAGCAAATCTGAAAGGCTAGAATACCTCAGGACCCGCGTAACAGTTCGCACACCTACTTGCCCGGTAAACCCAGAATAAGACCAAAGGATGGGAAAAGCCGTTAAGAGGCTTCTCGAACTCCAAACTCGTCCCCGAGACCTCTCCCCCACAAGCCCCCCGGCCACCGTGCGCATGATCCCGAAAAAAGCAATCGCCCCGAAGACCCCCCACCTCTCCATTGGCCTCGTCGGAGACGTCCCATATAACTGCCCCTCTACTACGAGGCCCCCAAAAGAAAATCCCTAATTTGAGACTGGTAGCAAAGACCGGCCGAGGAGGACAAGCCGCCAGCTTCACACGTACAGGCTCGCCCACCCTTGAATGCTCCACTTGACCCAGAACCAAGAAGCGTAAGGGAGAAAAGAAACCAACTAAAAACAAACGACAATGGAGGCCAAATCGTCACAAATTGACAATAAAACTGCACACCACAGCCCCCCCATCCGGACTCACAATCATGCTGCGAATCAGAGTGCCCCCCTGACTCCCTCTAAAACCCACAGCCATACATCTGACGATTCACTCACAATATCCAGATCAACCAGGTGCTACTACTACGCCCGAGGCAGATATACCACCACCCGACCAATCACCCTTAGCGGAGGCGCCGGCCGCCTCGAGCCTGTTTCGATACAGTTACAAACGGACCTTTCTCTCGCCAATCAGGGGTGTCTTCCAAAAAGAAATGATCGCTTTCGAATGGCCTGCACCCGATTGCACCACATGCTGGGGGCACACAGACCAACCACGAACACCTGGAGCCCCGGTACCAGTCTATAACCAAAAAGGCACGGCCGATGTGCAACCCCCGAAAGGGCGCGAAAAGCAAAACGGGGGAAAAGCAAAACTTGACTAAAGTTGCCAGCGCCATACCAGTTTGTGTACCTGTGGGGTTCGCGTCGATGACGAACGCTGGCGCCGTTACCCCCCGTGCAAATACAGCATCACACTACGATTGTATAGCTGGGCAAATCAGTTCTGACCAACCCTCCAGCGGCTCTACAACTTGCCCAGGATCGTCCCAAACCCACCACAAGTAGTTTCCCAACTAAGGAACAACAGAAGAAAAGATTTGAACACAGTCCGGCTCCGCACTTCAAGGACTGGCTCCTCAGGTTGCCGTGTCCAACGCGCCGACCGAGGTACTGTGCAATTCTCAAAAACTTGCTTGTGGTCAACACATCGCCCCTTTTCGTCAAACGCCGGGCTGCGACGACCCAAGGCGTTTGTGGGCTCGTTTGCCCATCCGACCCTGCCAGAAGACAAGGCAACGAGACTAAAGTGTTCACATTGTCAAGGTGTAGAAAAAAGCAATGGCCCTGTTCCAGCCAAAACGGATGGCAACGCAAAGGGGGCGAGCAGCCGACCGATATGCTGTAGAAGACTTCAGAAGGCAAACTCTCCTCACAGAAGATGCTAATCCCTCCCCCCACTGCCACATCGAGCGACCATGTGTCCGACCACTACCGACGTCCCAATATCACAACAGGCCTGGACCGCCAGCTTGCAAACGACAAAACCAAAAATACCAATCTATTGGTTAAAGCCAGGCCGGGGTCACACCAATCCACAGTAGACCAACATCCGGCGGAGAATCTCATCCGGCCCCAAGGTGTTCTCCTACCTGCCAGCAGGTCTCTGAAAACGCCCCGTCAAGTGGGACTTGCGAAGAAAGCCTGATCTTGCAGAAAAACCACGGAGCCAAGGGGCGCACTCGTGCATCGGGGAGGGAGAGCATGACAATACATGTGCCTACAGGGTCGTGAAATTTTACCCGAAACAGCCAAGGGGGGCGGTGGCCAACACACGCCGAGACCACGTTTGCCGGGATTGTCTTCAGGCCACCATAGGAATTGAACCACATCCAGTTTCAGACCGTTGTAGTGTGGGCTTATTAGTCCTAAGTAAGCCACTGGATGGCGCTCACCCAAAGAAACACCACCGCGACGAGGAGAAAGGGGAGACTCGCCCTCATACTCACAAAGGGAAGGGATAAAGAAAATGCCGAACACCGGAAAATGGCCTGTCGAAGCCTTCCGTCCGCCCTGGCTATAACAAAACGCTACCACAAGGGACACTTCACTGGGTCCAACGAACAACTTTTGGGGTAAAAAGTTAACAAATAAAGGCTCATCCCCAAGTACTCAACAAGGCGACACTATACGGTCCAACGAATCAGGGCCACATACCCCCCCTGCACTGGACAACATGGCCATGACCACAGCTTCGCGCGGGCGCCTGGCGTCAGGAACAAAGCTACCACTCACGGTGTCTCACACATCTAAGATAAAAGCCCGCAAACGCTATACACAATAGAATCGAGGCCATCCATCAAGCCGATAACCGTAACCACCACAAAGAGGTTCATTCAGCCTCCTGAGAACTACATTCTGCACATAACCTACACTCACCAACCAGCTTACATTCCTATCCCTTCCGGGTAACAGCTCACTCACTTGCCTAGCGAAAAGTGTCACTAGCCTCCGCCCAGTAACACCTACGTCTTCGGCCCCGAAGAATCAGCACTCACAAACCGTCCATACTTCTAGATACACATGGGAAAGCTTGGGAACAGACAACCACCGGTCTAAGATCATTGTGGGCATATCTTAGTGCATAAGAGGCAAACAGACACCACGGGTAAACAACTGGGCAGCCAGATGCGATCGTAGAGGTGGTCAGCGTGAGGGGGCCCATTGCGGGTTCGGATCAGCGCACCTAAAAAAGCTAACGTGACGGCTTGCGTTGTACCCCTATGTCTGCGGGGCGTGGAGCCAAAAACGGTCCGAACAATGTGCAGGAAAAACCAAATAAACGCGACACAAGAGATAGGGCAGAAATAGACTTGCAATTCGGTGACTTGGGGCCGGCATTGGGGGGGGGGGAGAGACTGAGTACGGTACCTGAACTTGGTGCGGGAGAGGCGACAATCTAACACAAAGCATTGTAGTAACGCGCCGGGTTGTGGAAACGCTAACGTCCCTAGTGAGGTGCTACTGATGCACATCAAGCGCAACATCGCCGACACTTTCCCAAGTAAAACAAAAAAAGGCGTTCCTCTCCTCAACTACAAAAGGGGAGAGAGCCAGGACACTTCGGTTTATAGAACCTGTTAAATAGACACTGAATATGGATGTATGAAAACGGGAGAGGTTCGCCACACCGGCAACATCCGGCACCAGACGCTCAATAGGTGTCGTTTCAAGAGCGGGGGCTACGGACTACACACAAAATGACCCAAGCGGTGAGAAAAAACATGACAAACAGCAGACCCCATCAATGTAATGCTACTGGCACGAAAGGGGCAACTTAGGCCAGGACACTTCCACTATGGGTAGGAAGAACGAAGGCGGAAAAGCCAGCCATTCCGAATAGGGGGTAAGAAAGACTTAGACCTGGTAAAGAAAAACCCACACAGTGCGGCCCCTAGGGAACGGACAAGCCTTCGCGGAATTTATTCAAACTAAGCAAGCGGCTGCTGGTTTAGGCTGTGAATTCTACGCACAAACGCGAGTTCGTATGGACCAGCCAGAAAACCACCACCCACCGGCTAGAGACAATACAGGAGCAGTCATCAAAAACACATATCTCTCAAAACCACCAAAATATCGACAAAACGGAGGAAAATTAAGAAAAGGAAGAGGGGGGTTTTTACCTGATGAATGAAAGCGAGACATGGGGTGCTGGGGGAGAACGGTCCCAACAGCAGGGGGAGTAGAGCAGGCTCACGGGAGGAAGAAAAACCATACCACAACAAGCGGTAACGCAAAGAGACTCGAAGAGCGGAGCCTAGCTACCCTCCTCACCTGGTGTACGATACAGGCTCAAAAAAGGCGGGTCCTAAAAAAAAATAAAGGGGGGCGAACTTAAAAAACAGACTTTACGGGGTGAGGGGAAACCAGATTGCGGAGCCCATGACATATCCTTACCGGGAGGGGGGTTGAGTCACAGCCCCCGACCAACAACAAAACGGCGACTGGGTAACAGAAAACGGATACCCAGTACGAAGAGACGAACAACGAGTCAAAAAGTAAGCTCGCTGCCATCACCCAAGTGGTTGCAGCAGAGAGCAGTCAAAGGAAGAGCACAGGAACAAGGAGAGTAATCCAGAAAAGAAGGGCATCCGGGGTCCGTGCGTACCAAAGGGAAAATTCTTAAGGAAAGAGACAAAAAAGAGGGAGCAACTCCAGACAAAAACCCCACATCCTGTCTGGTCCAGACAGAAAAAGTGAAACCTGAGAGCACTTGAAGGAAAGGGCAAATCCCCTTAACATGTCTATAAAGGTTCCTCCAGGACACGAGCCAGACAAAGAATGAAAAACGCCAGAGGGGGGCCAGCGGCTAGTCATTAAAAAAGGCATACCGTGCGGCACACGCAATAAAATAGGACTTTTTGTTGTGGGGGCGGCGGAAACACTGCTCACACCATTGCCCCGAGACAGGGGGAGTGGCGAAGACACTCACGCAAGAAGAGAGACGACTGGGGGGAACATATCTTGCAGGGGAATCACGAAGAGAGGGGTCGGGTTACACGCGACCACGGGTTTGCCAAAATGGGGGGCGGTCCATGTAGATCTTATTGATTGGGACAGACGAGTGAAAATGGGGGGGTCAGGTGTGGAAAGCGCACCCGGGATGTCTTGTCGAAGATAAGGTGGATGGAAGCGGAAGGGTTGAAACGCGGACACGAAATTGAAGAATAGGGAACAAACCATAGGGGGGTAACCCAAAAGGAACACGTATACCACTACGGGGGACTGGTGAACAGGAAACAGGGAGACAGGGGGTTACAAGGGAAAACTAGGAAACGACTATGTCCCTCAATGATGTTTGGGATATCCGAGCTGGCAGGCATGGGACAACGCTTGATTCGTGAACCGTCGAAGAAAGAACCATAAAACTAAGTGGAAACATCAATGCGGGGGCGGGGGGTCTGTGACAATTCCTTTTCTCACAATATGTTCAGGTCACCAAACCCCTGGGGGGAAGAGCGAAACAAACTGGGGGATCAGAAGAGCCCAATTACAGTCTCGCAAGCCAGACACGCAACCGACGGAAGCGAGGTCCGTCGTACAGGGAACAATTGGAAACAAGAGGCGCCCCCCGCACAATCGCCCATCAGGGAGATGAAAAGCCAAACAATGCCGGCCCAGGAGCTAAGATGGGGCAAAACAGCAGAAACGTACGCAAGACATCCTAAGTCGTGGCGAAAAACAAAGAACAAAATTGAAAACAGGAAAACGCAGGCAGGTGGGGGGGACCTTTGGGTTCAAGGGGTGGTGGCTGACGGGGGGTTACTACGGTAAAAAAAACCGAGTTCTGTGCACTGACGGAAAGAAGGGGTCCCGCCCCAGGTAACCCGAGGAAAGGGAAAAGGTGAAAAACTCGGTCTGTGGACGGTGGAACGGTACGAAACTCGGGGGTGCCCCATCACGGCCCGCGACACCAGTGTAACGGATTGGAGTCAACCAACACGGGAACTACAAAGATGTCCAGGATAAGACGACAAAATAACGTGCACGAGCACGGAAGGGGAGGGGTGAAAGAAAACACCTCACGAAACATTTTGCGGGTTTTTTGGGACAGGTGGACACTGGCAGGAAGGAAATGAAGCGGAGAGGATGGAACGACACTCAATGGGAAGGTCCAAAATAACACGGTTCCGGGCACGGAAGGGGAATCATTCTGAACCACGGCTACAGGCGCGGGGAGGAGCCGCCGGACAAACGTGGGGGGACAAAACAGCCCCGGCACTAACAAGCCACCCACCCGAGTTTTGGGGAGATAAGCAGGGGAAATTCGTGGCTGAAAGGGTTAGGCGGGAACCTCACGAGGTGACCAAGCAAACTAAAAATACGAATGGCTGCCGTTTTAGAGCGTACAGGGGAAAGGCCGCCCACGTGCGTTCACCTAAAAAAACAAGCCAGATAACTGGGAAACAGGATTGGGGGGGGAAACAGAAAAACGAAGCACTCTACTAAGGTGAACAGCGTATGTAGACAGGATCACTTGCGGTTATGAATAATAACAATCTATCCCCAAACAAACTCGTATATGAAGCAGGGTTGGGCCGACGCGCGGGCGACACCGTGTAACGCCACATCGCCCAAGCACGAAGAAGGGTCATTTCCGAAGCGTTACCGAAAAAACAAGGAAAAAAAAGTAACGTTGCTGAATTACTAGGCGCGATAAACGGTTCTTCCCAACAACCACACGCCCCTGGGACACACCAAGTGGACTGCGTGATTCCAGGGGGGGGGGCAACAGAACCCGGAGTCCCAGACAGATATCTAACACATACGCGCCCAAAAGGCAACCCTGTCCCGCAGACTGATCTTCCATGGCCAAGTTTATTGCTTCACAAGGCGAATAAAAACAGGGGGACATGACTGAGTTCGGGAACAGCCCGGAGAGATCCCGCAAGAAGGGGGGCTCGGAAATACACTAAAAGCAGCCGATCAGAAACCAAGGAGCAAGGAAAAAGATGGGGGGACACGATTGGATTTTCATATCCATTCTGGCGCAGGCCAGAAAGGACAACCGGCTAAACGGATGAAGGGTGCTGACACCCGACCCATCTTACCGGGCATCATGAAGTCCGAAAAATTGAGCCTGCACCAAGTCCGGGATGAGCGCAGGTAATTGCCTGGGGGGCGACTAGGGATTATTATCACTTAAGTAGGAGGAAAACGGCGTCCGCAGCGATAAGTAATACCTTGTAATCAAAACGAAGCAAGGAAAGTTACGGAGAAAAACTGCGATTCAAAGAACTCCATACCACAAACCGTCGGACAGGCAAGGATAGTAGACGAGGGCATCTGTGTCCTCACGACGAAAAAGGACAAAGAATCCAGGTTCAAAAGTCAAGTCGGACCGACGATCTCGCGACATGTAGACAGAACAAGCGGCCCAGATGACGACTTCCGTCCACGCAGTAGGGTCCAGGGGGGCGAGGCAAGTCCTAGTACGAAAAAGAATTTTGACGGTACGGCAGACTGGAGGGGAGTACGTGGGACCATCGGAACGATGTGTGACAAAAAGGGAGGTCTGGGCTTAATGATAAAAGTAGGGGATAGTCAGCCAGTATGTACATGCCAGGTCACGGACACAAAAACTTCAAATCGAGGGGAGAACTGACCTCTACAAAGACTGCGGATGTAATGACCCCCCTAGGCAGGAGAAGGAAGAGAAGGGCGAGGAAAAGTAGACGTCGCCAGGGAAATGCGTAAGCGGGGACGGGCCCCAAAAACTTAAAACTGGGAAAAAAAGTTCCAAGAGAGTTGCCCAATCCATACAAGAGCTCACGAAAGGGATATGAGAGGGGGAACAACTCCGTCAGCAGTTTGGTTGAAAGAGGCCACCTAAGGGAAGAACTAGACCCCTTGGTGGGACAACGTCTGGGGGGGTGAGGGACTGGACGGACACTAAAAAAAGGGCCGTGAGGGGGGGGGGGGAAACCAAACCGAAAGGGAAATAATCCTGCTCAAAGGGGAAGGAGGGCCTATGGGACACCTCAAAAAGGGGGCACAGTCAATGTTCAAACTCCTGCCGCGGAAGACAAGGAGGGGACCAGGGCGGGCGGTGGAGAGCCTTTGGCTTGCAGAAAGTAAGGGTGACAGCCTAACGGAAAAGGGGGGGGGGGGACGTGCCGACAGACAGAAAAGGCGCCATCGAATGGGACGAGGGGGGGGGGAGGGACTGGGCAAAATGGGGTAGTGAGATGTTCGTCAAAAAAAAAGAAAAGACGGAAAAACGGTCACCATAAGTACGGAAGAGGCACGGGTGGAAGGGCTGGTAGAAAAGAGCGTCAAGGGGGAGTGCCGAGGGGTAAGGAAATTCGGCAAAAAAAACCAACGCGCAATGTGTGAATCGGCTGGGGGTTGCAGGCGGGGGAGAACTGGAGGGGGGTGGGAGGGCAGGTGGTGGGGAAACAAGGATACTAGCACAAACAACAAAAAGTAAGGAAGAACGGATTGTTGAAAACACCCTCAAAAACAAAACCCGCCGACAAAAAAAACGAGAGAAGAGTCAACAATGGGCGAGGGGCTACGAGAGTAACTACGGGCAGCTCGAATGGCAGAAAACCATCAAACACAACCCTGGACCGCTAAAGAAACTGACGAGGGAGAGCTGGTGGGGGGACGAAAAAAAAAGAACGCAGCCCCTTCAACCCCTTCCAAAACAGCGGAAGGGGGGGGGAAGCGGGAAACGCTGACTGGGGCCGGACGAAGCGCAACCCACGGTCCGAGGAGGGGGTCAAAGCAGAACAAGAGTAACTCCGCCAAAGGCCAATTCCGCCCTGGAATCCGAGAAGGGGGAGGGAACAAAGATAACAAGAATGAGAAGATTGGCACGGTCACCCGGGGCACACGATGCACCAAAGAGGACCGGGTGCCCGGGGGTTTACCACCAAACATCACAGAAAAAAGCAGAGGAACGGAGACCACCACTAAAGCGTGGGGGAAGCAGGGGGACCGTCAGTAACGTGACCCGGACGTGGCAAGAACCCATAGAACGCGCGTCGAAGAATGGGGAATTGGGTACAGCGAGGAAGGTGCCGACGGTTGGGGGGCAAAAAACGTGGACGATGGGGAGGCCACACAAAAGGGAACGCTCGCCTCCGTAGACCCGTCTCGAACCTCACTAAGGTAAGGGGGGAGAGCACGGGCAAACAGGGTAAAAAGGAGAAAGCAGTGTCAACGCCCGGGCGGGGGGTGGGCCGGTGGAAAAAGTCAACATCACCGTTCCCCAATCACAGCAGCGAAAAAGGATCAAACACTGGAGTGGGGTGACCACGGGTAATCAGCTGAAGGGCGGTGAAGGTGGGACCACCTTGGTTCCCGAAGGAGAAAAAAACAAACACGAAACGAAGGCAAAAAAAAGAAAGAATCACCTGAGCGAGGGAGCTTTCCTGGGGAATCGTAAAAACGGACCAACAAAGGGGAGAATGAGTCGAAGGGCAGGGAACAAAAAGGGAAGACTGCGCCTAAAATAGAGGCAGGGGGAGGCTGGTCTCGGGCAAAGAGGGATCGAGGGAGCGCACACAATGAAACGAAGGGGGTCCACTCACAGTAGAAAGTTAGTCGGAGCACACGGTACGCTGGAACATACACTCATCATCAACGAAGTGAAAAAGAAAAAACCAATAGCAAAACGCGTCGGAACAAGAGTAAGAGTGGGTAGAGCCGGGAACGAGACACCCAAAAATCGGCCGGTCGTAAAGATCCCTTGCAGACAAAATATAAAAAGACGCGGGGGGGGGAAAAGAGACAAACTGGTGTGGACGTTGTGGCCCGGTGGGACACTTACTTAAAAGATGTAGCTCTAAGAGGAAGCGGGAGGGGACCATACACGGGCGGATGGGTGCTAAGGTGAAATACAGTGTTCTTGAAGGTTCCGTTCCGAGAAAATTAGGGAGGGGACCACGTGGGGACCTTAGAAAGCATCAGATTTCTGGAAAATACACGAGGTGTCCTCAGACAGAGAAAGAAAACGACGAGTCACCCATTTTGAAGTGAAAAAGCAGGAACCTCCGCGGGAAGAAGGGGCAAAAAGCAGGGAAGACTTCAAGAAAAAAACCTTCGGTGGGTCACTTGGGAAAAAGCTAAGGAACCAGAAAACCGATGAGGAAGCAAGCTTTCACGGAGAAAGGTAGATTATTTCGGCACCCATTGTGAGAACGGGCGCCGAACCCGGACTGGGATCCAGTGTGAACAAACGGAACCGTAAACGACAATACGGCGCTACCATACCCTTCCGCTAGGACAGAAGAAATTGAAGGACAAAACTATGCAAATTTCAAACAACGGATCAACAAAAACAACAGGGTGTCCACAACAGAGGGCAAACAGGCGGGGCCAAAAAACTACAGTGAGGGGGGCCGGACAGACTAAACAAGACATCCTTATGAACATACTCCCAACTCAAAGAACGGACGAACAATTACCCGTACATAGTGGAGGATCTTCTCACTTTTTTGGTAGTCAACAACGAAAACTGGGGCGTCAACGGAGCGGATCAAGAAGTGAAGCAAAAGGAAGAAAATGCAACCGCAATGAAAAAAAAGAGAACCGCATCAACCCCATCTAAATGGTCAACCGGAGGGCACTTAATGTTTGGCAGATGGAAGGGGACTTCCCCTCGGGGGGAAATACCATATCGGGGGAGTGGGGCAAAGGGGGATAACCGCCCGAGCAAGGGCACGGAATTTTCGGGACACCAAAAGAGCGACGGGAGACCAACGAAAAACTAGACCGGGGGAAAGGGGGACGCGGGTACTGGGTAGGGGAAAAACTGGTCGTGACAACAGGGGAAAGAACGGATGAGAAAGAAACCTGAGGGTCGTAAGGTTTGACACTCACCAAAAAAGAACCCGGCTGCAAAAGGGACAAAAAACTGCGTGAAAAGGTAAGAGTTGGAGAAAGCAAAGGATACTTCAGTGGGCGGGGCATGTGTGGAGAAAACGACCAAAATGCCTGCGAGATGACAAGAAAAGGGCCAGGGGGTAAGAAAGAAGGGCGAGTTTGACAAAGGGGTTTCCGAGGGGTCTAAAAAGCCCGGACCGTTGGAGGAAGAAAAATGTGGAGGAACTCAAGGGGGACAAGGTCAAGGCAACAAAGCCTCGTGAACACATCTAAAATCGAGACCCGGAGACAAACGAAACCGAAACAGTGGGGTGAGAGAACAACTGCACGGACTGACATCTGTGGGGGGGGGGGGGGGGCTGCGAAAAAAGAAAAAAGGGGAATTGACCTTCCATCACGCAGTCGAATATCGTGACGAACGCACAGAACGACTGCGGAACTGGGTTCCGGTACCCGATAATCTGCAATCGGCAGTGGCCGTGGGGAATAGGGTACCCTTTCGGGAAGAAAGTGGGTCGGAAAGCATCACATCCAAGATGTGTACAAACGCAATACAAGACAAAGACCGTTGGAACGGAAAACAAAAGAACCCTGATCCTTCATGTGAGAAAAGTCAACCTCCACGCGACCCCACCTGCAAAAGCTGACAAAATTGTTCAGAATGCAAAAACGAAGGTTGCCCAGTACGAAAATACCAGCGAAAGTAAGGGGGATCACATTCATAAAGCAATCTCAAACGGAGAGGGGAGATGTCGGAGACTCAAAGACAACAACAGAGGTGGAAGTTCCCCCACATGCTAAACCAAAGAAAGAAGGGGGGACGTCGAAAAAAAAAGGAGAAAAGGACACGCCGGCTGGAAACTTCCTCGTGCATGGGCGGGTGGAAAAGAACACAAGGGCGAAAAAGACTGGAAAGTGGAAAGTCAGAGACACCTGTTCAACATCCCACATCAAGAAGGTCAGGCCGAAGTGGGGAGAAGGGGGCGCCAGCACGGGGGTGCAGTGGGAGAGATAAGTATGTCGCAGGAACCATGGTGACTTTTTGTGGATCGACGTGCACGGCAACTTGTGGGAGGAAGAGACGTCAGCCACCGCAAAGAATCAGGTCGCAACCCGCCGCCTTGGAAGAGCGAGTTGGACTCGCACAACGGATCGAAAGGATTACTGTAGTGTATCCACGCTGAACATCACCCCGTGCTCCCGGCAAGGCCAAAGATGGGGAGGGGGTAGGGTACAAGTGGTCCGGG
>Ga0179593_1502647_pt1 | contig 18768 bp, 17 predicted proteins | sample CZODoug2_1_08_16_FD_185931 | JGI IMG/M metagenome (GOLD analysis project Ga0179593, IMG submission 185931) | Vadose zone soil fungal communities from Angelo Coast Range Reserve, California, USA - CZODoug2_1_08_16fungal (PacBio error correction) | ecosystem: Environmental > Terrestrial > Soil >...
AGGAAAAGACATTTTCCCAGGTTAAATCAACTCCTCGGTCTCGTTCGTCAAAGGGCGCACAAAAAATTCGAGATACGCAACGAGTAAGTGTCTGCACGCGGAAAACCGATATCTCCAAAGAAAAAAGTCGAAATGAACGCGAGACGGATCCTCTCTGCAAGCGCCCTCGAATTCGAAGAGGGGGGGGGGGGGGGGGGGGGGGGGGTCTTCGTCAGGGGATAAATAAAGTAAAGTTGTTCCTGTCAAGGAATACAAAAATGGCTGGCGCGACAAAAAGATCGGAGGAGAGAGGTTCAATAACGGCCGGTCTGGGTAATTAAGTTCAGACCCGCTAAGAGGGAGGGGGTCTGCGGACTTGTGCTTTCCAGGCAAGGGGGTAGTAAAACCAGGGAAAGGATGGGTGCGTAGGAAAAGAGATCCCCCGGTGAAAAAGCTCCAACCTATGAAAGACATAAATTAGCAATTCACTCAGAGTTAAGGGGGTCAAAACACATGATCCTTGCATTCCATCCAGGAAAGTCACAGGAAGGAAATAGAAGAAAAAAGCAAGTGTTAGGTGTTGGTTGCGATCCAAGGTCTAAAGAATGCGACAGGCATGTCGAACAAAGAAGAAAAACCTCGTTAAGAAGAGGGGGGGGAAACCAGACCTTCAAAAAGGAGAGCAACCTGCCAGCGGGTTATACGGGTGCGGGTTTAGATAAAAGGCCACATCCAAAAAGAGGGTAGGATATAAGAGAGGTGGGTCCCGGGAGAAAGGTGGAAGGTAAAAGTTAGAGGAAATATTAAAAAATAAGGGGACAAAGGGGGCCAACGGGTCAATGTCATCAATTTCCCCAATAGCATTCCGAAAAAGAATAGAGGGAGGGAACAAAAAAAAGGGGGGATAAAAGGTCTTGCACGGGGAGGGGGGGGGGGGTTAGCTACCGATTCAGCACAAGGGGGGGGGACTTAAAAAAAGGGGTCACCTGGTTAATTTTTGATACCCAATCCTTCTTAAGGGGGGCTCAAATCACACCTACCACGGCAGATCACTCGAGTTTAACAAACCAGAATCGGAGTCTGAGCATGGCTTGGTCCCGATCAAAAAAGGGGGGCAGAGGGGACGCTAGAATAACTATAGATCGGGAAACAGCCCATCAAGTGCAAAAGGTCAGGTGAACCGAAGCGCTAGTGAAAAGGTTGCGGGGAGGTACGAAGGGTGGAGGGGCCCGGGTGTGGTGATTTGGGGGGGGAGAAGAGTTTGAGGGGGGAGTGGCGAAGCCTGTGCGGGTAACGTGCTATACTGAGATCAAAAATGCGGCCCGATCAGAAAAAGGTTCACAAATGCACATGAATCCTGGGGAAATCAAGTTGGCCTTTGGACAAGGGAAAAGTAGAGGGGGAAAACGGGGACTGTTTCAGTCTTGAAAGGGGGCACGAGTATTCAGGGGGTCAAAAGGTGTCGATGGAAAGGGGGGGAATTAGATTCGGGTACGTGGGAACATGGTATGGAACATTTGAAAGGAGATGGGGATAGTTTTGAACGGGGAAAGATAGCGTCGAGAATAGCGATTCTGACACAATGTGGGGGGAAGGGGGGAACAAGGAATTAGGGATCTCGCGGGGGGGGTGGGTAAAGGCCTCTCTAAAACAGTAAACTTTGTTTGGGCGGAGAAAAGGGGGGGGTAAAAAAACAGAGTGTGCGATTCCCACACTCAAGGTGCAAATCACAGGACGGAGGGGGGATTAAACGGGGGGTGGGATGGGGAGCAAGGGGAAATCTTTCTGTGTAAAAGCTAAGGGATGTGGAGGTGGAGGGGGAGGGGGGTGGTTAACCAGTCGGGCATCCTTTTGACCCTCAGAGGAGAGTGGATCGGAATAGGGAAGAAATCAAGGAAAATGTCTGAGAATTTGTTGTAAGAAGGTGGGACACAAGGGGAAGTGCTCACCGTAAAAAAGATTCGGAAGGCGCACTGCTCGAAATTAAGGGCCGCAGCCGCAAATTCACTTGGGCAAACCCAGATACCGAGATTGAAAAAAAAACGGCACTGATTTCGCAAAGCAATCAAACCTGGGACAAGGAGGAAAGTCAATTCCCTCCCCAGAAGGAGGAGGGGGGCCTTAAAGAAAAGCCCGAACGCTGAGTATTCCAGTTATCGGGGGGGATAAAAAACTAAACTACGGCCCAAGCTCTATTTAATATATGGGACACTCCAACAAATGAGATCGATGCTCTCTGAGCCTGTGACCCCGGGGAAAAGAGAAAAAGAGACTCTGGAGGGAGTTAGAGTTTTCTATCAAAAGCACCAACAGGAGCGAAAGTTATCCTCATCCTCGGGAAAAAACTTTTTGGTCAACCTATGCATGGGGGCCTGACCAGTTAAACCCATACGAGGACCAGGGGGTACCCTCGTACCCTCGGCGTTTTGGTCGCGATGAGGAACGGGGCACGCTTGATCAAACCCGCGTATCTCCGTGTCGAGAAAAGTGCCCAGGTGGACAGGGGGGACGATGAAAGGGGGCACCCACGGGACTCAAAAAACCAGAGGAAAACCCGAGAAAGCATACAAGTAAATATCAGGGATCCTCAGGGGTGTCCAAAAAAAACAAGGGTTCGAATACGAATAGAGAGGTGCCAAGTGCCGTTGAACGTCCTCTCCTGCGGACGGGTGAACGCAAGTCGGAGGTTTGTAGCAAGGCAGGTTGGATCATTATACTCTCAATCCAGGAAGGCCATGAAAAGAAGACCATAGAAGGAAGAGCTCAGGGGTTGTAGCTCTTTGGGGAGAATTCTAAGGTCAAATCATTGGGTAACTCGCTGACGGTGAATATGGGATGTACTGTTTTATGCAGAAACAAGGGGAGGGAATGTTAAAGAGGGGTACGTAGGACGCAGATCGCTAAATAAAACGTAGGAGGCTTTTAGGGGGGGGGGGTAATAATTCAACCGTCTTAAGAAGGGGCCAGGAGTCTCAGGGGATGAATGGATTGGGAAAGCACAGCGTTTTCCGGGAGAAGAAAAAATCTTCAAAGGATCAGCCATCCTGGCAAATCTTATGTTTCGATGTGGGAGAGGATTAGAGGTATCCTCGGGAGGAAGCGGAGAGTAAAGTGAAGCGATCTCAAATATCAGTGGCCTCAGGAAAAAAGCTCAAACATTCAACGCGGGTCAAAAGAGATTAGATAAAAAAAAAAGATATCGCTGCTCAGTCCTAGTTTAGAAAAACTCGTGAGGTCAATCCGGAGGGGGAGCCAGGCAATCTTCCTAAAGATCAGAGTAAGAGATCAAAATGGAAAGTTACCCAACTTCGGAATCGTCTAGAACTCAATTTGGGTCGTGGGGTCGGATGAAAGAAAGGCACATCGGAAAGGGGGGAAGAAAGCTCTGGTCTTCAAAGAAAAACAACAAAGGGGGGGGGAAGGATCATAAAAAAGAAAGCAGGTAGATTCTTCACAAATGGAACGGATTCTGTCTGCCCGGACGGGAAGAAACTCTCTACAACATCTATGTAGAAGGGAGCGCGAAAAAAAGGGGGGGGGTGGTGTAAAGGCAAAATCCATGTCGGAGTGGGGAATTCTCTACTTTGCTTATGAAACGAGACTCGCAGGGGGGGGGGGAGAAAGAGGTTTTGAATCCGGATAGGGGGGGCGTCTCAAGCCGGAGAGACGCGACCATCATGGTAGCGAAGGCAAACAAGGAAAAAGAGGGGGGGGCCGGGACGGGAGGGAGGCTGTCAAGGCCCTATCTTGGCGAGGCGGTCCGGACCATGCCTACTGAGAAGCAGACACTTGGCGCAGAGAGACCTCGTAAAAGGATGCAGATAGCAAAGCAGTTGAAGCAAAAGGAGACAATCTAAGGTCCTTGACTCCTGTCCTACAGGGGGGGGGAGGTACATGTTCGGGAGGGGAAAGGAAAGGGAATCTGTTCCTCACCCCGCAGGGAAGGAGACAATAGATCCGTGACATGCGCTGCAAAAAAGTGTTAGGAGGAATTGACGAACGCGAGGGTGGAGGGGAAAACTACACCAAAAACAGCCGTAGGCGCGACGAAACGCCTGGAGTGGGGGAACCCCTGCTTTTCTCTGCCCGTCTACGTCGGGGATGCCCAGAAAAAAAAAATGAACGAAAAAAAACTCAGAGTCGAATGGAAGAGGACTCACTCTTGCGAGTAAGAATGGCACAGAGGGAGAAAAAAAAAACCCAAAGACTTGGGGAAACTTATAGAGCTAGGAAGGGGAGAAAACCACGGAAACGAGGGGAAACAGGGGAATCTGAGGTAAAAAGGAGAGCCATCAAGTTTCTTTCAACACTGGCACAAAAAGAGGTCACCGGTGTGTGCGACTCTCGCAAGGGGTTGATCCAGGGTGGGCCTTACAGGGCCCCATTTCCATGAACAGGGGTGAGAAAAGATTAACTTCCCGGAGACGAGGGGCTGGTTTACGCAGGAATTCCATAGAGGCTAATACAGAAGGCTGACAAACGTCAGAGGTTACGAAGGGGTACACAAGGGGGAGCGCGTTGGGGGGTTACTACTTTTCCCAGACTAAAGAAGGGAGGGGGGGGAAAAAGTACGAGTTGGTATCATGTTAGATCCTTGGCATTGGGAATAGACAACGAGAATCAAGGAATCTCTTAGCTTCTCTTAAAAAGGGAGCAACGGAAGGAGAATGTGAAATCGGACACGGTCGGGAGTTGGCCTTTAAATCTCTCGAGGGGGTGAAGAGGAGGGGACAGCCTCTATAAAGGGAAAATAGGTTGAGAAAGGGTTATTCTAACCAAAGCCGTAATTTTTCCTGACTTCCTGGAAAAGGGCGGGGAGGGGTTGTATCATAGTGTACGAATATCACAAGAGAAGAGAATTATCGGGAAGTTGTTTGCCCAAGTTATCGGGTGGGAGGTCTGAGTCGTGAAGGGGCACGTCCATCAATGTTCGGCAGTACAGATGGGAGGGGACGGTTGGGCAAGCCACCTTTTGTTAACAGCTTGGGAACCCTCAAATAAAAGGAAAAAAACCTGTTCAGAGGTCGTCTCAGATCACGAGTAAAATAGGAACTCGAGCTCCCAAGACTGTTACTTTCCCCCCAAATAGTCCGAAAGCACCCCTCTCGGTACCTCCCCTTAGAGGGAACCTGAGAAAAAAAACCAGAGAAGTCACTCGGGGGCCAACAGTTTCTTTATCATAGAAAGAGTTCCAGGAGACCGCCACAAAAACCAGTGTAGTTGAAAGATCTGTCAACTAAAAACCAAAAAATTCGAGAGACTACCTCCGGGGTTAGGGGTTGCCACTAGTTGCAGTGAATCCTCCTCTAGAAGAGCTTGATTGCTTCATTTAAAACCTATAATTAGAACTTAGGAAACTTAATCAGCAAAAGAGAATTAGAAACAATGAGAATCTCCTGACAACGGAAAATAATCGTTGGGGATTCGGCCCACCGCCAATATCCGTTTGTTTAAAATGTCATACGTTCCTTGTGGCAAAGGGGGAACGAATTTAAAAGGTGGAGGAGCTAAGGAAAACAGGATCTTTCTGCTCATTGTTTGGGGGTATAATCGATTAACCCACCGACGGAATCTCACTTACTATGAACCATAGGGGCATTGTCAATCCACACAAAAGGAAACGCCGCTAAAGAACAGGTTAAATCAGAGGGGGGTATCTAATACCAGCATTTGACTAGAGAGGGGGGGGAAAAAAAGGACCGATTTTTCAAAAAGACTTTTCTTTGTGGGGGAAAGAGGAGGTATAGAGGCTAAAAACCGGAAGAAAGGTTTTTGGGTCTGAATTGAACCAGATGCTACAGAGGAGTAAAGGGGTTGTGGGGGGAACCTGAAAGGTCAGGAATGACGTGGAAGCCGAAGATCCGAAGATATGGGGGGGTTAAACTACAATATTGGGTGTTGTTGAAAAGTCAAACAAAAAGGTGATGAAAGGTATCGTATCTCATGAATATTCAGGGACAACATTTTGGGTGAAAGGGTTAGCTCCCTATCAGTCATTTTCTAAAAGGTAACTTAGGGGGATTAATTTAATTATATGGAATTTAACAAGAGTTTGGCGAGGTGAATGAGGTAGTTAGGTTCTCCGTAAACTTCCGGAAAAAAGAGTGGGATCATTAAAAAATAAAATAATCACTAATCCCAGGCAAAAAAAGAAGGAGGTTGGGGGGAGGGGTATCTAACCACCTACCCTTCTATAACCTCTCCTGGGGCAGGTGGAAGATCGCAGAAAGGAAGGGGTTTTAGAACGGGGGGGGAAAAAAAGGGGGGGTCGGCGGTTGAGACAGACCCGGAGACGGGGGGAGAAGTGGGGGGAGAGCACAAAAACATCCTGTGCCCGCTTACAGGGGGGGGGAGACTTTTCCAGGGAAGAGTGGGGGGGAAAACGGAGAATAAGTGAACATTAACTGGTAGGTTAATGATATATTGATGGGGGGCTGTTGGGGGGGCAGAGGGGGGTAGAGTATGAAGATGAAGTGCTTAGAAAAGTCAAATCCTTTATTGGGACGAACACCAAAGGCGATTTGGGGGGAAGGGGAAATCGAAACTCCTACAAAACTAATAGGGAGAGGCTAGGAAAGATCAGGGGGTCATAAACTCTGCCGTATTTTCACAACAGGAGGGGGGGCAAGAAGGGTAACCGAAACGGTGGTTTCATCATCAGTACGTAAACCGGTATTACTTGACGACAAAGGCAGAGGAACCCACTCGAAATGAGGCTCAGGGGAGGTAAAATCTCGGTACTTAGATCTAGAGGTCGAGGGGATCGTGGGGGAGAGATAGGAATGAGTGCTAAGGAAACTACTCAAAACTCTTCTCAGGGGGAGAGTGGGTTTGGGGTGGCGCCAGGGACTAAAGCTGAAGAAGGACTTCGGTTAATCGTTGCGGGTCATCTCAGAAGAACAAAACATATTATATAAAAGAGGTTGTCACCGGAGCGTACCCCTCCTTAGTGCGAGAGGGTAACCTGTGGGGGGGCAGAGCTCCAAGGAGATGTCGCTAGTGTGGATGAGGAGCACCCTCTAAGCCGATATCTAAACACGAGAAAGTAGAAAACAAGCTCGCGCTAAGAGAAGCCGGATGCACAAAGGAAAGAGGAAGTGAAATACTTTCTCTTCGAAATGAAACGTAAATACTTTGTGCAATGAACGTCAGGAAAAAAAACGTTATGATGCGAAGACCAGATCGTCCGAAGTGGGGGGAAAAAAGCCGGGCAGGGGTACTGATGGGAAGCCGCGAAAAAAAAGAGGAAGGAACGGGCTACTTAATTTTCCAAAATAGCAGGGGGGAAGCAAAAAAAAAAAGGGGATGGGGGGATAAAGGAAAGGAGTGAAAGGGACAAAATAAGATACTCTACAACGTAGCAAAAGTCAAAAATAATGAAAGGCATGGGCAAAGTATGTACAAATGAAAGCTTAAAAACCTTCCGTCAGTGAAAGATTCTCTAACATTCAGCGTGCGAAGTTTTGGGGGGGGGAAGAGAAAAACGGAATAACGACCGGGATTGAGGACGAGGAAAAATATGTCAAGTGAACCACCTCACTTATCTCACGTGGGGGAAAAAAAGATGGACACCGGCAAGAGAAAGGGGACTGAGGAGGATTGAGTGTTTAGATAAAGGCAAAAATCCGGGCCAAATGGAAAGAAGGTGGACAGGTGGGTGTTTTGTTTCAAGGGGAAGGGAGGGAGGAGAATATGGTAAAGAACGACTAATGACTCCAAGAAAACATTTCAAGAAGTCAAGAAAGAACAAAGTTCCACAAAACATAAAATATGAAAAGAGGAAAACAAGGGGGGACCACCTTTGCTCTTCTCGAGCTAACGGAACTGTTCAGAACCAGGGGTTGTGACTTCAACAAGAAAGGTGGAGTGAGCTGGTGAGAAAAAAAAAAGATAAATCGGAAGAGTCGCCAGCGACTTCAGAGGGGTGGGGGGGAGGGAAAATAAAAACCAGATACCTTAGGTGCTAGAATATGTCTTGCCACCGATCAACCCTTGGGAAGGTCTGGGGAAGAAAATAGTAACTATATGTATGACAAAAGGGGAACAGAAAAAGCTTTTTGGGGGGGTGCAAAATCGTGTCAGTGCAAGAAATCCGATCCAGGGGTTTCATCAGATGAACCTAAGTGGGGGGAAGGGACGCGGTGTTGGGGGGAGGGGAAAGGACGATATTGATATATGTATTGGGCGGAATGGCGGGTGAGCAGCATATAAAAAAAACATGCAGGAAAAAAAGGGGGGGGAAAAGAGAATTGACATTCGACTGTAAAGAGAAGGACTGGGGGACAAACACCGTCTTAGGGAACAATCATTGTAGGTTGAAGGGGGGTCGGGAAAAGAAAAAATTTGGAAGTCGAGGAGAAGGGGGAAGGGGAAAGATTCGTTCTTTAAGATTCAGGTTAAGAAAATGGGAAAGGAGAGGGGAGAGTTGAATAAAAGGGAGGTCGAGAGACATCTCGTCATCCCGAACAGTAGGGGGGGCCGAAAGAAGGTGGATTCGAACGTCTGGGTAACAACAGGAAAAGGGGGGGGATTTGGCGGCGCGGGGGGGGGTAAATTGGCGAAAAGTCAATCACTCCGTGGCAGGGGAACGTCACTAAAGGAGGGGGCAGTCGGGGGGGGTCGGGGGAAGGGGGGGGGGGGGGAATACTCCTGGGTGTAACGCTCAGGGGGGCTGGGTTTGGAAGGTGTGGGGACCAGGGAAACCATTGACTTTGCGCAGTACTGCTCTGGTTCTGCTTGGGGGGGCTATCGAACGAACTCGACAAAAGGGGGGGAGGGAAAGGGGGTGATGTGGGGCAAAGAGTTCCAAAGGGGGAGGGGGGGGGCACAAAGTAAAAGACAAGCGGATCATCAACCTTTCTTCGCAAGGCGGGGGACAGAAAAGAAAGCGTAACTGTGAAAATCCCGAGAAGTGAGCTATTGGGGGGGGATCGGGAGAAAATCTTATCAAAACCGGACACACGAATTACCGGCCGAGGAAAAATTCCAGCAATTGCACGCATCAGGCCAGAAGGAGTCTTACCAGGGTTTCGGGGGATCAGAGCGGAAAAAGCCGAAGAAAGGAACCCCAAATAAAAAAATAGGATAGGGGACCGACTCAACCTTCTACCAATTGCCTCACTACGCCAGGGGGACCTCAGGGGGGAAGGAACATCCAGCGCGTGCGATCAGAGAAAGAAAAAAAAGGAAGAAAGGGGATCCCATCACTAAATTGGGCCCTCCAAAAATGTCGGAGGCGGGGGGGCAAAAATTCATAAAACAACGGAAAAAGGGTAAAAAAGAGGTCCCAATCAGGAGTTTAACGTTCAAGAAGTAAGCCGCCGGGATCTTCCCCCCAGCGAGGCTCTATCAAAGTTGTAAAAACGAAAGGCGGGCGGGGACAGGGGGGCGAGTAGGTCCCTTTAAAAAAAACCCGAAAAGGGGGGAAGCATAGAAAACCCGTACAGATCTTTTTCGAGCAGGGTTTTTACCCTCCAACGGGGAGCGGGCAAAGAAGGGAAAAAAGAATCGTGTTTCACTGTCTCTGCCGAGGGAAGGGGGGGGGATATCCAGGAAACAATTCACTCGGCGGTCATTTTTTGCAACGGGGGGGACTAAGGAGGTAGAGAAAAAAAAAAAAAGGGCGACATCTCAGACACCCGCAGACTCGAGGCGCTCAGAGGGTCAGAGGAGCCAAGGAAAAAAACATTGTTAAATCATGCTTTCTGTTGTATTCGATTAGAAACGGTGGGAGAAAAAAATCGCTGAGGTGTTCAGCCGAACTGAAGCGGGAAGGCAATAGTCCGAGGGAAGGTAATCTGTTGGAAGGGAAAATTAGAAGGAGAGACTCACTAAGGATCTCCAAAGTAGGGGGGGGGGGGAAATTCGGGGAATCGACGTCGCTTTAAATGATATAAACGAAGGCCGCATGCCCGCCTAGGCGTAGGGGGAAGAGCGACAAGATTCTTACCGCGCGGCCTGAAGACTAGGGGCTACATGAAGAGAGGGGAAGAAAAGATCAGGCCACATTGGCAGGCGAAAGTAAGCAGAGGGGACAAGCAGGAGGTCATGCCGGTTGAATCGGACGGGAGGTAAACCGGGGGAAAAGGGGAGAGGTTGACCATGAAGCAAGCCTAGCATGTCAGCGTAGCAATCAGGGGGGGGAAAACCAAAACCCAATCGCAGCCAAAGAGAACTCGATGGAGGACTCAGTAAAAAAAATCGGAAAGGAGGGGAGGGAGAAGGGGATGATTAGGATCTCCGCTCAACACCAATAAAGTAGAGGGGGGGGGGGGGAAAAGAGAATCATGAATCAGTAAGGCGCCCCGCCGTTACGAAGGGGGACAAGAACGCTAAAAAAAACCATCGGTATGCTCGAGGGGAAACGACAGGGGAGCTGAATGCCTCGAATTCTTAGGAAGCACTACCAATTACTCGGGTTTTGTAAAGAAAAGTAAATCTAATCCCTAAGAGAAACCGTAGATAAAGCGCTTTTGAAACTTTGCCGCTTTGATCGCGGATTATGCCAATGATACGGGCTAACAAAGGGTGGCCCAAAACGCAGAGGGGAGGAAAATAGGGGGGGGGGGGGGGGGGGGGGGGAAAAATCATCCGTGGCTCTAACTCAGAACGACGAGCCGAGGGAGCCGGGGGGACTGGCAGGCCGGCAGTTATCGATAGAGACCTCAAGGGTTCGGCGGGAAAGGGAAGGGAAAAAAGGGCCGTGGAGATCCACGCTTAGATCTACCTAATCACCCAAGCCGCAGTATCCTCTTCAACGGTGGGGGGGAGAACAGTCTGAGGCTACCTATACTGAACGGCAAGGAAGAGGGTGGGGGGGCGACTCACACCGCCGCCTACATCGACTCAAGGGGGGACCGCCTGATTTTCAAACTAGGTAGGCGCGGTCACGAGCAAGGGGAAAAGCGACCATACTTGGGAACTTCTCTTAAAGAAGGTTGACTGGAGAGGGGAAGACTATAAGTACTCCTGACAAGCACCGGCTAAACCTGACCGCTACTGGGGAACGTGTATCCAATGGAGATACCCCCCTTCACTCGTGGAAAGATAATACTGGACTTAGCTGATAACAGACTGTAAACACCCTGACGACCCCGATATTATTTATGTGAGTCTCTTCTCACTTTTTTCTTAACTGTGGGGGGGGAATTCACCAAGGGGTGAGAAGGGTCTTCGTACAGACTCTCGGAAAGGAATCGCTTGGGGTTTAACGAAGAAACATCTTAAAGACTACCTGGGCGCAACACCGGGAGGGTGACGAGTGGGGTTCAGGGGATGGGTGTATGGGTTTCCCATACCCTCCTCCTGGGGGTGGAGGGAAAAAGTTTGGGGTATGAGGGGACAGGGAGTTTCGACTAAGTGTGGTGCGTTTGATAGACATGCATCAAAGGAAAAAAGCGCGGAATAAAGTGCTAGGCAACGGGAGGAGCACGGCTGAGGAGGAGCGAGACGTTGGAGGGGGGAGGAAACGATCGGCAAATATAATTTTGGGAAAGTCACTAAAACTTACAAGAAAAAAGAGCTTTGGTTCAAAAGGGGTCTTATGCCCGGTTGGGGGGGGAAAAAGGGCAAATGTCCGGTTGGAGGGGGGAAGACTTGGGGGGAAAGCAAAAGGACAAAAGACCCCCATGTCCTAAGGTTTAAAATTGATAGGTCGGGGTCGTTTGGTACCTCAATAGCAGAAATGGCTCAAAAGTGAGAATAGTTTCAAGGGGGGAAACTCACACCTTTTCAACGAAAAGTTTGAAGAAACAGAACTGACAAAACCATTGTGGGACCAGAAGTTCGATACATCAAAGAGACTCTACAGCGCTAATCTGCAATCTCAACAGAACTCCCGGGGGGACCAACGGAAAGAACTTCTACCGGAAAAAAAAGCAGGCAGTCCCTCCAAGTAGACCAAGAAAAAGCGAAAGGGGAACCGTCATCACGAACTTTTGAGTCTCCAACTTATTTTATTGAAAATCAAACTAGGGGGAAACCAATCTCACCCCACCAGTGGAGGGGGATGAGAGTCACTAACCCAACCAACGGCTATCCCGCCCTCCTTTGAAAGTTGAAGCCTACTTAGGGGGAAGGGGGGGGAAAGTCGGAAAACCTGGAGGAAAACTAGGAGGTAGTGAAGACTTTTAAAGGAAATAAAACTGAAATACTACGGCCAAAGAAGAAGAAACAAGAGAAAATGTGAAAAATTACTCTAATGAATGGGTCAGAAAACAAACCTGAAACACCCATGCTTGGTGTGGGTTGCCAAAATGCAGAAAGGTCCGTGGTGGAACGGACCGTAGATAAGGGCTTTGAGGGAAATTGACAGTCTCTGAACAGGGGTCTGGGAGGCCTATTGGGGGTTGGGATCGCAGCTAGATCTAGCCAAATCGGGGATAAGATAGGAAACTATAGATGTAAAAGTGTCAGTCCACGACACACACCGCTATTATGGGGTAAAGAGAGGAAAAAAAAATCAGTTAAATCTTTTTTTCACCCGGGGGGGGCAAAAAAAAAGATTTTGAGGGTGGGACTAAAGAGAATCGGTGGTTTCCTAAACAGAAGGAACAGTTTTAGTATTTACAGAGAAAGAGTAGGGAAAGGGTTTGGGAACAACCCTCTGAAGATGAGCTTGTTTGTGAAAAGGGGGGGGGGAAACTTTATAACCCGTAACTTTGGGAAATGGGTGGGAAGGGAAACCGGTCTTAAAGTGATCAAAAAGGGAGGGAGCAAGAAATAGGGAGAAAAGGGAGAATTGTTCTCGCCCGCAAGAAAAGGTTAAGAATGATGGGTTTATGGAACTGAGGTAATTGTAAAAACCGTTGAAAGGCTGGGAAGAGTAGGGGATTAGGGGAGTCATATCCGTAAAAAGGAAAAGGAGGAAAAACAGAACCGCTTTCAAATACTAGAAGGCCTCAGAAACTGGAAGGGGGGAATCTTAAAAAAGTAAACGACGTCATACCGACATGTGGCGGGGACGAGGCAAAGGAGACGTTGAGAGGTGGTTATCGATGAAACGGGGGGGGGGGGGTCGGTTGAAGAAATCGTTTTGGGGAAAAACACTAGGTGGGTAGCACCAACAGGAAAACATGAAAAAAATTGTCTGGAAGTCCGAGGTCCGAAAGAGGATGAAGGGAGGAATAGGAAAGAATATTAAGAGAATTGGGAGCTTTTGTGGGCACGTTGGGTTGTAGAGCAGAGGTGTTTCATGGGTCTAAGAAATCAAGGGAAGGGGTGGAATACAAAACGACGAGGGAAAAGGTAAATTAGGAAAGCAACACCAATAGTGAGAAAAAGTGCGCGGCAAAGAAGGTTCAAATAGGCGGTATGAAAAAAAAAGGCAGAGCTGAAAACAAAGGTGGCGGCCTAGGGTTTGAGGAGCGGGGAGGGGAAAACGTATGAAGAGCCGAATAAAAAATCATCAGGGAAAGAAAGGGCGCGTGTGGCTGCATCTCGGGGGACTGAGATGATCGTGGTGAAGAGGAGGGGAGAAAGATCAATGAGGGAAAGGCGGGGAAAAAATGGGATCCGAAGAACGACTCAGAACGAGGCTTCGCAAGTGGGGGGGATTTGTGCCAAGTTGACGAGCGAAAAAGAAAAGTCTTCTTCATTAGGGAGGGTGTAACAAGATCATCAAAAAAAAAAAACGGAGGGAGGAAGGAGATAGATATAAAGAGGGGGGGGCAAATTCCGGGAAGGAGTCTCTGGTCAAAGGGGGGAACCTCACAACTCCTTCTAATATCAACTAACTTGACTGAAAGCCGATACCCTCCAAGGAAAAAAAAACTGGTAACTAATAATCAAAAAGATGCACGCAAAAAAAAGACTCTCAGGTCTTCTCTGACGAGGTCACGATAGTGTTAAGGCAGTAAAAAAGGAAAAAACGGGGCAGTAAGGCGCTCCGAGCAGAAGGGGAAAAAGAAACAGTCAATTGATAACAAATGAAAAAGTGGCCGATCCATCTCACGCTTGTGGGGATCTAAGATGGGGCAAAGGGGGGGAAGGAAACCCGTACAGTATTGAGCTTGAATGAGGAACCCCGTTCTCTCTACAACACGAGAAAAAGCTTAGATTGTAAAACAAGGGGGGAAGGGTTGAAATCGTATACGTGAAAAAAAGGGACAGGAAACTTCAAGGCACAGGGAAAGGGGAGAGAAAGCAAGGCGCTTGACATGTGTGGGCTACAGCCCACGAAGAGGAAGAGGGCCCACAGATCTATGGGAGAACGCAGAAGTAATAGCATCTCAATGGGGGCTCGCTAAAGTATGCAACCTGCCAAGGTAAAAAAAAAACTCAGGGGGGTAGGGGAGGGGGGGATATCCGGAATAAAAGTGGGGTAGGGAAGGGTGGTGGGTTGTCTGGAAAGTTTCAAGGGGGGGGAAAAAAATAAGGCTAAAATAGGTTGAAAGTAGGGACAGGCCAAATCATTTCAAACTCCGGGGAAGAAATAAAAGAGGCGAGACAGTATCAAAAACAACCGTAGAGGCAAATGTGTGTAGTAACGGGGGGTTACGTGTGGGAGTCCCAAGGGTTTACTTCAACCCACGTCCCAATTTTTTTTGGGTAAGAAAAATGAGAGGGGACGGGGGAAATCGCTCCAAGCTAAATCAAAGCAGGGTTCCCAGAAAAAAAAAGAACTTATGACTAAAGGAAATCTTGGTCGCCAGAGGAAAAAAAAAAACAATTTTCTCTTTGAAAGAAACTAAAAAATAATAGATTAGAGAAAAGGAAAAAGCAAAAGAAAATCTTTGCCAAAAAGACGAAATTGTGAAAAATCGGGCAAAATTATGCTGGGGGGGGGGGGGTGTTGATCTGCGAGGTATAGGGTTCATATCAACGGCAAATGTGGTGCAAGAACTCTATAGTGGGGGTCAATAGTAGTTCTCGTCTTGGGGGTTAAAGGGGGAATAGCTAAGCACACATAAGGTGCGGTCCCACTACAACGTTAAAACTATAGAAAATGAAAAAGTCAGAACTTGTAACTAAAAAGGGGCAAACAAACACAAGCTGCAAAAACTGGGAAAAAAGCCTGTATGTTGGCAGGGTCTTGTGGGGGCAACTTATTATTTTGTCCCGTTAGGAAGGGGATGTACGATACTTTACGGGGACGTAAGGGGGGACAGGGGGGCGTCTAATGAAATAGTTAAAACTGAATATGCGGAAGGGAATCACAGCGTTGAAACTTATGGGGACAGCCGGGGGTGTCGGGGGCGTCCGGGAGAATCACATGAAAGTGGGGGGCCGAATTGGGGAGAGAGAACATACTCCGTAGGAAAAAAGAACGGGAGAGGGGCCGGGCAAAACTGTGGAGCTGGTTCTCAGCAGGAGGAAGGGGGGAGGGAATCGTCACGGTTTGGGTGGGGGAAAACTTGTGGGGGACGTGACACGGGCGATTAGTGCTTTGCGCTTTCTCCGGTGTCAGTTGAGGAGAAACGCAGTGTCTGAGAGGTGGGGGAAAAATATGGGGTTGCCACCAGGGCTTGAGAAACCCCCCTCCGTCAGAGCATTGAAGATCGAAGGGGGATCCCAAACCAGGACCCTACCCTAGATCACGGGGCAAAACCCATCCTAATTCTGAGAAGGGGAGGACAAAGCCTGATAACCACACCAAAAGGCAGGAAGGGGGAAGGAACTCCACAGGGGAAGGCGTCAACATAAAAAAAGGAAGGGATTCTTGGCCCGTGAATCGGGTCCCTATAAAGGAGGAAGGTAAGGCCCAGAAAAACTTCTAAAGATGAATCCTCGAAGATTCCCGTTGGAAGAATATAAGAGGACGGGTCGTCCGGTAAAACGCAGGAGCGAAAAAAAGTGGACCATCCGAGTAACTGGGGGGGACACTCCCTTTTTTTGGAAAATTAAGAACCCAAACGGAACAAACAGGGGTTAAACTAAAAAAAACGGGAACCTCGGAGTGTGGGGGTCGACTTCCTTCACCTCTTGGAAGGAAACAAAAAGAGAAGGAGGCTATCGTGGTCGAAGAATGGCATGGAGTTTCGAGGGGGCCCCAAAAAAAGGCGCAACCCGTCGAAGAATGAATCCTCAGAAGAGGGGGCAGAGGGGGGAAAGAAAAACGATGATCAGAGAGCTAGGAGGAGGGAACTGTGGTCGCGGAAAAAATAGGCCCTGTGAACTTTTCGGCAAAGGAGAGGGGAAGGGTTGGAGCAGGCTCAAAGATCGAACAGGCAAACGTGACGCAGGAAACGCAGAGCGAGTCGCGCCAACACTCGGTCTAGGGCAAGGTAAAGCGAAAAAAAAGGAGGGGGAACAAAGGGAGTTCGTCGGGAAAGAAGGTTGGGGGAAAGAAAAAAGGGGCAGGCTGATCGGGGAGTTCGGGACGCCGAACAGCGTCATTGACCAGAGGAGAAAGTGCAGGCGGGGGGGAGGGAAGGTATTCAGAACTCGTCTAAAAGATTCGAAAAAAAATGGTAAAGGTAGGTGCAGCGACGGCTCGTATCCGGCAGCAGGAAGAGAAATTCATCACATGAAGAAAATGCATATTAGCGAAAAAGTAGATTCCGCGGGGCCGACTGTCCAGGACACGAGACGAAAGATCAATTCGGCGCCAATCTAAAAAAAAAATCTCAAAAAAAGCGTATCTCAAAAGAGTGTTTCAAATGCAGGGTTAAGATAAAACCGGAGGGAGGGAAATGACAGCGCGGCTAGACTCAGCAATCATTAGCGATAAGGGCGATAAAAAAATTCCTGCAAAGGTGGGGGGTCGGGAGGAGGGTTAGATTAAAGGCAGAAAACACCTTGTTAGAAGAACTTCGGTGTTGGATCTCGAGACAAAACAACAAACGTCTATCAAATATACTGAGCATGAACAGAAAGGATATCACGATGTGAAAAACGGACTGCGAACCGAGACTAAAAAAAATCTAGTTGCGTAGATAGGCGCGAATGTTTTTTTTAAACTCCCAGAGAGGAGATAGGGAATTGCTTGAGTAAGCTCGGAATTGGGAACTAGGTGACTCCGCTCGGGCGATCTCAACCCTAAACGGGAGGAAGACCGAGAACCAAAAAGCGATTGACAAAAAAAACTTTGGGACGAAGGTTGGTCACTCAATGGATCGCTGGGGGTCGGAGCGCAAAAGAGGGTCTTTGCGGGCTTACAAGAAAAGAGAAAGGACCGCGAAACCGCCGGTATCTAAGAAAGACGAGGAGAGTTGCTACTGAAGGGGGGTCTATATAGACCTCGACTTCTTACTTTAATTAATGGTGAGAAGAAGGATAAAAGTCGCACTCCCGGAAGTCAAGCGAAAAACAACGCCTCCTGATATGCCCAAAGGGGGAAGAGCGGGGGGTTCGCTACACTACGAAAAGGGCGATTGAAACAAGGGGCAATACTCGACTCCAGGAAGGGGGGAATAGTTCCTCAGGGAGGGGACGGTCCGGCACTACCAAAGAGACTTTAGGAAAGTATACGGTACTGAGAATGTGGGTCCCTAATGGGGCGAGATAATACTTCAGCACATCCTTGCTACACGGACAGAGACGGAGTTACTAGATGCTAGGAACAACGGGGCAAAAGGCAAAACTATAGTGGGGAACTTCTCTTCCCGACTTAAAAGGAGGAGAAACCACAAAACACTGTCGGGGAAGGGGAGAGGGAGGTCTTTATCCTTGGGGAAAAAGCGGGTTGAAAGGCCCCCATGGAACATAAGGAGAAACAAATTGTTGGATATTTCTGTGCTGGGGGGGGCAGATCTTATACTGAATAGGAAGGTGGCCGAACAAACACGCCGAGGGGTAGATGGTTTACAAGGGGTTTGGGGGGGAAATAGGTGTCCCATTAACGAAGAAAGGGGGTGAGATCGGAGCGGGGAGAAAACTTTTGGGTCCGGGGTCTGACACGGAAAAAATACGCGTCCATGGATTAAAAAAAGTGTTCACCACGGGGAGGAAATAAAATAGCTATAAGAGGGAGAGGGTCGTTTCTTAGCCGGATCTTGTGGGGGGCCGAGGGGTATTGACTTTTTCAGGTCCTCGATATGAATAGAAAGAGGGGTTCTCGATTATTATGGAAGCCGAAGTTGGGGTCTAGTAATTAGTTATTAGGTGAAGGGGGGTACATCTTTTTCCAAGCGCAGGAGACAAAACAGTGTTTCAAAGGTATCGATTGTCGTCTTTTTCTTCAAGGAGGACAGTTCCGGGACTAAGGGGTGTTGACTTTTGAGAATCCACCTGGTTTTCTTTGTCCGCAAAAATAAGGGAGAGACACCTTGCGAGATCATAATAAGACCAGCTCTCAAATAGGATCGAGGACGGTACGGGCCCAAGCCGCCAATTCCTAAAAATGAACCATAACCAAGGTGAGAAATTAAAAAGACTACCATACCCAACTTAAAAAGAAGAGTTAAGTGGAAGCTCACGTAGGGGTATTTATCTCGCCACTAGGGGTTTCCAATCCCAAAAATGGGGGGAGAGAAAGAAAAACTAAAGACAAGAGGCTAGAGCATCCACTCGTCAGGGTCCTCAAATATCTTGACGTTATTACTTAGTAGCGAGAGAGGAAGTACTTTAAAGAAACTATAAGAAAAAGGTGGTCCATACTTATAGGAAACTACGTAACTAATATGAGGAACATAAAAGTCATAATCGTAACTACTTAATATTGGAAAAAAAAACTGAAACACCATTTTTGTACCATCAGAAGATCGTTTAACAGGGAAAAAGAGGGGTGAGGGGGGTCGGGGATTTCGGTGAGCAACTGAAGAAAAACAACAAAAACAAAACTTTCGGGTCGTGATTGAAGAGTCATATATAGACCAAAAAAAAACAAGCCTCCAACACTAACTATAGAAA
>Ga0179593_1426315_pt1 | contig 18767 bp, 20 predicted proteins | sample CZODoug2_1_08_16_FD_185931 | JGI IMG/M metagenome (GOLD analysis project Ga0179593, IMG submission 185931) | Vadose zone soil fungal communities from Angelo Coast Range Reserve, California, USA - CZODoug2_1_08_16fungal (PacBio error correction) | ecosystem: Environmental > Terrestrial > Soil >...
CAGGGGGAAGACGAGCGAAAAAGATTGATCCTATTTAATTGCAATCAAACTATCAAGTAGAGGCGCTAAGGAAAGCTAGGACGGGTCATAATGGGTGGGAAAGTGAACAAGCAAGAAGGCCTCTTTCAAAATCATGCAAGAGGATTTCAAAAGGAAACGCGAATGTGAAGGGAACATGACCGGCAAAAAGGAGAAGGGGTTCTCGGCAAGGGGGGGCAATAAAAGGGTAAACCCCGGTCAGTCAGCATCGTCTTGTAGCTGAAGTAAGAGCGCACGCAGGGGGATTACACCCTATTAAAAATTAAAGGGAAGGAAGGGGAGACTAAGAGATTAAAAAACAAAAGAGGACATGAACAAAAAGGTCACCCTCAGAGGCTCGTGGAGAAAACTCGCAAGCAAGGAATATTTCCCTAAAAACGAAAAGAAAAAAGGGGAAGAGGGTCGAGAAAGTAACATCTTCGATAAAGGGGGGAAAAAAAAACTTTCAAATCCTGCTAAAGGCAAGGTCGAGGGTGAACCCGGATAGCGGTAAGGGGGTCAAAGAGACAAGTATTTCGGGAAAAAGGGGGGGGGATACAGAGAAGCGTAGAGGGAGCATATCGAAGAAGAGTTCAACGGTTGGTTTATGCGCATAAGGAGACGGGTAATCGCGGGGAAAATCGAAAAAAGGGCAGGGGGAGCAATGGCTAGCAGGCCAACGCACAGCATCTCCGATAGCAAAGGAAGAAGGGGGCAACCAATTCAGAAGAGTCACGAAGTGGAGTTTCCAAATCTAATGCACGAAAGGAATGGGGAAAAAAAAATCGGAACGGAAACCCATTCTTGGGGTGGGATCGATTTCACCTCAAAGTACCGGAACAATAGTGGGGGGCAACGGTCCGTCCGTAAAAAGGAAAAGGAGGAATTTCTATGGGGGGGGGAAAGAGGGATCAGCAACTTGGAAAACTCAGAGGAGACTCTAACAAATGACAAAAAAAAAAAAGAAAGGGGCGAGGCAGATGGAAGGCGCGGAGGCAAAAAAAGGGGGATATGCTCAGTGACGGAAAAAAAAACGCATTGGTTCAGCAACAGAGGGGGGGTGAGGTTCCTGTTCTACGATGGAGGGGAAGGTCGACACGTGAGGGAGTGCGTGGGGCTAAAATAGGAGTGTGGGGAGTCGACTAAGGGAAATTCCGAAAGGGGATAGCGAAGGAACGAGAACTGGGGACGGGGGGTCTGGAGGGAGTCCAGAGATTCTGGGTAGATTAAGAGGGAAGAGAAAGTTTGACCTGCGAATGGGGAGGAATGTTTCCAAAAATTTTTTTTTGTTAAGGAAGAGGTCAGACGGGTCGCATTTACTTTCAGGAGAGGATTCTGCAAGAAACAACGTCTCCAAGGAATAAGGTAACTAAGAAAAAAAAAACAAAAAGGAGTAAGAGGGAAAAGAACCCCTTCCTCGCTCCGTGCCTTTAGGTCGAGAAATAATGAGAGATCAACAACACCAACGAAAAGAGAGATTCCTTCTGCTGTCATCCCGAAGGAACGAAATGGAAAGGCGAGGAGACGGGTCTGAGGTTGGACGAAAAAAGCTTATTGAAGAGGGGGGAGGGGAAAGGGTATTGAGGTTGGAAACTGGAGCGGTTTGGTCGCTCAGAATCAATCTAGACTTCAATCTGAACCAAAAAGGAAAAAGAAAGAGAGAACCACCAATCTCGGGAATTCATAAATTCCGGCCGCAACGTCTAATCCTAACCGAAAAGATATAAAAGAATCTAGCGTGAGAAATTAAAAAAGAGAACATTTATCCGGAAACGGAAGGCATGGGCGCTCGACTCGATCACCGACGACTTTTTCCTTGACTTCACGAAAAGAAAATAAAACGGACGCTTCACAGCATCAAAACATAATAGCAACACCAGGTGGAGATAAAACAATGAGGCGTGTGTTCCGGAACGATAAAGAAGTCAATTGGGGGGGGGATCAGAAGTTTCAGAAAGCATCATAATCCAGGATCCACTGTGGTCGTAAAATGGGGGAGGGCCTCCTTGCCGGGAGCGGGGACGCCTCGGGTAGAAATCAAAAAAAATCTGGAAGAACAGAGAATCTTCAGAAATGAGGACGCGGGCGTTGCAACCAGGGACGGTGAGAGGGAAAAAAGGGAGGATCCAAACTCGAAATGGGGGTTTTTTTGTCAAGGTGACGAGTGTGGGGGGGAAGGGACGGGCGTTCGTATTTTCAAAGGAGGTTAACGAGGGCAGAGGGGTGAATCTAGTTTTAGGATCTCGCGGAATGCGGTCAAGCCAGGGATACCCAAGGACGGAGATTTAAAACTATACTGGAGGTATCATGATGCAAAAAAAAACCTGAAAGGGGGAGACCGTCATCAAAAAGAGCAGTACGAAAAATGCTCCTGCTATATACCAAAAGATTTGCACCCACTAAATCAGGGGGAGAGCCGGAAAAATTCCCTATTATAGGGAAGAACGGGGCTGGCCCGCCATCCTCGGCTCGATATTAGGGACTAAGGACAGAAGACTGGGGGGGTGACTCACTTCTTCTTCGTCGGGGTCAATTTTTATTACAGTTAATTAGGGGGGGGAGGAAGTGTAGAAGGTCGGAGGGAGGGGGGTTATTAAAAAAGAAATAACATGAGACTCGTAGGGAGCGTGTTTCAGTTATAGCACGATTAAACAAGGGAAATTCCTTACTGGGCGGAAATATGGTGGAGTCAACCTGAAAAGGGGAAGAGGGTCTTAACGGAGAGGGAAAGACACGGGTTTCCGGGGATATCGAAACAAGGGGGTTCCGCGAACAGGGGTGCTCATAAAAAAAATCTCGGGCTAAATTAAAAGCGCAATGGAGCGCAGTGAAGGAACCAAATCATCATGAAAGACCATGGACTTAATTGGGTCGAGTGACCCTCACCGAGAAATAAACTCCAAGGAAAGCAGGTCTCTCCGCAAATGCCAAGTCGATATGCGTGGGAGGGGGGGGAAAGGGAATCAATCGTGACTAGTCGCGAATCAGAAGAAACAAAAAACGGAAGGAGGAGGAAAATGAGAAGCAAAGGTCAAAAGCTCACGATTGACCTCGGGCGTGAAAAAGAAAAAAAGGAGGGGAAAGATAGATGAGCAGATAATCTAGAAGACAGAACGTCCAAGATTGGGGAAGGCGCGGGGAACTATGAACAAGCAAAGAAGCTGCGCTTTCAAGATGATGGAAGTTTTCGTCAAGCAGGAAAGAGAAAAGAAAGTGTAAAAGAAGCACCGAAGGGGGCGAACTTTTACGGCAAACCGTGGTCTACACAGAAAAAAGTTCGAATCAGCAGTCGGGATCTTAAGAAGCACCAGACATTAAAACAAATAGTGGACGAAAACAAGAGGGAAGGGGAAAGGTTAAGAGGCAGCAAGACCTGAACGCCGGGGGGGGACTCTAGATTCATGCCGATCAGAAGGCTGGAACGGAAACCGAGACTCGGGTTTAGACTTCTACGAACACTAAATTTATGTCTCACACGGGAAAGAGAAACAAGCAAGAAAAAAAGCGGAAGAAAAGACAAGAGGGCGCAGGGCCAAAAGGGACCGCCATCGAGGTGCTAAGCAGGCAGGGGAGGGACTCTAGGGCCCTGCATAAGAGTGAAAGGGGGGGGAAGGATCTCCCGGGGAGGGGCCACCGTGGGGTCTGAGGAGGAGAAGCACAGGAAAGATGCGACTGAGCTAGAAAAAGGAATACAAAGGTTGGGGGGTTATTGAGAAGATGATAAAATACATATACTCTCATGGCCGTTGGAGTCAATTGACGCACCCGACCGAAAAACTGAGAAGAACAAAAGAAAGGAAAGGTACACCCCTTCCGAAAACGAAGTCCGAAGGATTTCCAAAGCGAAGGAAAGCAAGGAAAAGGACAACCACTCGAGTACGTGCGGGTTGGGGGGACGGAACTAAAAGGGGCAACTACGAGGGGAAGTCAAGCGGTTTTTCAACGCCTCTAAAAGCAGAGATTTGGTGAGAAGGAGAGGGATCAGGAAGGTTGGGGGGGGTTACGGGCCAAGAAAAAAGAGGAGGGGGGATAAAACAAAGTTCCACGAAAAAACCCAGTGGGGGGGGCTCGGCGATTTAGGAGGAAATGAGCGCAACTCTAGATTTTCTCTTTCCGGGAAAACGCCGGGATTGGTTGTAAGCTCCATCGTGGGGGGCTGGGGGGAAAGGTCTCGAAGGGGAGAGCACTTGAGTGAGGGGAGAAAAAGTGGACACAGGAATTCGATAGGGTTTGTCTAGGGAGGACCGAGCGCCATGACGCGACTCTACGACAGGGGATTAACTTTATGGGAGGGGGGGGCGACAGGGCAATGAAGCGGGGTAAAGAAATAAGGGGGGTAGAAGTTAAAGGGAAAGGGTGAAATTTCAAAAGCGCTTGGTGGTCTAGGTATCCTGGTAGCAAATTATTGAGGGGAAGGGTATTAGGCTCGGAGTCAAAAGCTACCTGTCAAATGGAATATGGGAAAGCACGTCATCAATCAGAGAAGGGGAAAAAGTCACCAAAGCTCGCGGGAAGGGGGAGAGAAAAAGGCGGATGCATCAGAAGCAATCGCCTGAGACAAAAAACAAGGAAAAGGGGGAAGGAAAGAAGTATTCCAAACTTGAAGACCAGATTCCGAAATTTGGGAAGGGCGAGAACAGGGGGGAGAAATGGTGACCAACGGAGGGAGGAGAAAAATGATATATCAAAGGGGAGAGCGTGAGCCGCATAAAGCAATCGGAAGTCATCCTTCCGACCAGGAAAAGGAAGGAACGAAAAAAATCAGATTTACATTTCATTTGCCGAAGGACTATAGAAAAGGGTACTCGCAAATCACTCTAATCGAGTCGAAAGCACAAACCATACAAGAAGAGGTCAAGAGGCCCAAGAGAGGTGGGCGCAAGTCGGTCAAACAATATAGAAGGGGAAGGGTTGGGGGGTAGACTTATCACGCAAATACCGCAGGTTCTCTTCACAGGGAAACTTCTAGTGAGCAAAAAACAATCGTGAAGGAAAAAAGGCTGGCGGTTGAATGAACGAGAAGAACTCCTTTTGCGTGCATGGGGGAGAGAAGTTCCACCGCCCAATCGCAGAGAAACTGTTTATGGGGGAAGGTTCAAGGGAGAAGGGAAGGGAGCAGGCACGCCCCATCAATTGAGGATACATGCGAGAGGAGAAAGCTAAGAGGAATAAGTTAAGGAAGAGGTCGTTAAACGAGGGGAGGGAAAGACGAGGGGAAGCGTAGATCCCAAACTCAAAGTGTTCTTGACGAGTGGGGGGGGGGGGCCTTCCTTGATCAGTTGGAATCTTTGTCAATTGAAGTATCGCGGGGGGTGAAAAGGAGGGAGGTTACGTCTCAAGGAATGGCGGGGGGGAGGCGGGACGTTCGCCATTGCGTAGAGGAAAGGAGAGTAAATAGAAGAGGAAATATCATGAAAAAAACCTGGTGCGTAAAATGGGGCTCCACAGATAGATAGCTCATAGGGGTCGACTAACTTCAAGAAAAACAACTGTTTTTTGCAAGCAGCCCTGACCAACTTAACGAAAGAGAGGGTGGTACCAAAGAACGGGAAATCATCCAAAAATCAGGAGGGTTGGAGAAAAAGTGCGGGAAGGCTGTTTGTGTTGGTGGGGAGGGTGGGTGTCTCCGGCATGCGTTGACTCGCCGGCAAAGCTCGGGGGCAGGGAGGAGAGGGGCAAGTCGTGAGGACAAGTTCCTTCACTGTTTATTAGAAGACAGAGCGGGGGAAGGAGTCCAGCAGTAGGTCAGGTAATTGAAAACCGGAGGGGAACGGCTTTGTCAAGGGGGGGGGGGGGGGCCGAAAAAGAAGGAAGAGGGCGGAACGGTTCGATTGGTCGGAAATGAGGGGGGGGAAGGGAATGAGGGTGAGAGAGGTTATTCTATACACGAACGTGTGTAGATCTCTTAGTTTCAAAAAGGGGGGGTGGTCAGTGGTGGGGATGTGGCAGCCAAAGTGCCCGGGCAAAGACGTTATCTGGTGGTGGAGGGATAGTAGCCAGTTAAACGGAGAAGAGAGAGCCATGCATGAGGGCCAATCGGGGAAAAAAAGGAGACCTTATTGAAAGGGGAGAGGGGACAGGGAGCCGAGTGCGAGAAGGGGAGCCGCAAAGAGTAATCTAGTTGGACGGTATGAGGGTGGTCGGTGGGTGGAGGGATCTATTTTGCGTGAGAGGGGGAGGGCGGATTAGGTTGTGTTTAGCGGTTCACATACGGGGATGAGGGCAGCATTTGGAGGGAAATTGAAGAAGAATGGACTCTTTGAGAAAAAAAGACGGCAACCGATCCCCGAACCCCATGAGAGGCAGGGAAAAAGAAGAAAAGAAATACGGATTATTTACAAAGCTACGATTTCGGTCTATTTCTTTCACCCAACACTCAGAGAGAGGCGCAGTTGAGAAAGCAAGCAAGAAGTTCAAGGAAAAAAGGGGAAAGAACGGAGAACGTCAGGTCGCGCGTTCCTAAGGAGGATGGCAATTGGAGGAAAGAGAGAAGTGTTTAGAGTAACATGAGAACGATCTGCGGCACAGACGGCGGAAAAGAGGTGGTAAGAAGAAAAAAGGAGTGGCCGAAAACTAAGGGGCAAAGCCGTCGTGTATCATGGAAGAACGCCGAAAGACGTGACCTCTCGTCGTTCACACCGTTTGGCGCTGTACTAAATATAAAGAAAGAAGGAAAGGGAGGAAATATACATACTAAGAAGGGTTAAATCTAAAAAAAACATTTCACTATATAAAAGATCAACTAAAAAAGAGCAGTAAGAAATAGATAATACAGAAAGAAGGGAAAGAGGGGACTTACATCACTCCCATAAAAAAAAAACAAAACATAACTCTCTCACTCAGAGAGAAATAGCAGAGGCGCCTGAGGAATTTGCGTGGTGGTGGAGCGGGATGCGGAGTGGAGAGGATGGTAGGGAGTGAAAAAGTGGGGAGGCATAGCGAACCGAGACAACGCGACTTCACAGGATGCGAAGACTGAGTCTTCGTCTAGAAGCCGGGACACAGGAAGGCGGGGATGGCAAACCGCTGACTTGGGGAGTTAATTAGGTTAAATGTAACATTAGTGGCTGAAGCGCGCATGGAAATAATGGATACGCAAGAATAGAGGGGATGGAAAGACGACCCAGCGAGGTCGGCATGAAAGTCACTGCGAGGGCGGGAGTATAAGATAACACATCGATAGAGACAATCTAGGAAATTAACGAAGCCTTGGTCAGGGAACGGTAGCGGGAAAAAAGGATAAGGGGGGGGCAAAAAGCTCTCCAGGAATTGAGGTGGCAAGAGGGGGGGGGGGGATATGAAGGTGCTTGAGGAAATTAGGGAGGCTATACGCGAAGATAGGTACGAGCCAGAGCGAGAGGGGGGGTGGGGAGTGGGAGGGTCAGAATTTAGAGGGGGAAAGAAGTGTGAGTTATCATGAAGAACAAGGTGGGCAAAACAAGAGAAGGGAATCTTGGTTTATGTCAATTGCAATACAAGGAAAGAAAGAACTAACGATCAGATCATCACGTAGTAAAAAGGGCTTGCGAAATGGAGAGGGGTTTGTACAAGGGATATGGTGGGGAAGCAACAATGGTAGTTTAGGGAGGGTTGTACATTTCGGTTGTCAAAAAAAAGGGAAGTCAAAGGTAGGTCGAAGGAGATGGCAGAAGGGGTGGAAATATGGGGGGTAAAGGGACACCAGGGTGAAAGATGGTGTTAGTGTTTTAGCTCGGTGACGGAGGTTAAGAAATGGTTCGGGTGGGGTAGTTGGTAGGGGTATCACTAGAAGAGAAAACTTTGTGAGATCAGGAAGTGGGAGCGGATGTGCAAACACGATAGGGGGGGGCGAAAAGACCCGTTGCGCAGTGGTGGTGGGAGGGGGGGGGTGGAGGGGAGATAACGAATTGAAATGAAGAGAAGGTTTATAAGTGAAATGAGAATGTTATGGCAAAGAATGTTTTATTACCGCTCAAAAATCAATGAGAATAGAAAAAGGACAACATAAGTGCGAGGAGATTAGGGACGTGAACGTAAGGAGCAACTGCTAGTTATATTGGAAATGCTGAGAATCGTTCCGGATAAACAACAAGGGATTGGTGCAGCTCCATCTATGGTGTCTGTTCCGGTTCCGAATGCATGTGCAACACAAGTGAGGGGGGTGCTTGGAGTAAACTAAAAGAAAAGTAGAATAGGGGGGTTGATCGAATGAGAGGGGCGGGCAACATTGGCAGATAAGGAGAAGTAGAAAGGGGGGGGGGAGCGGTAACACTGTGTCTTTAAAAATGGGAGGTCGGAAATCCAGGAGAATCTGTTATATAATGCTGGTTGAGATCAAGGGAAGGGGGGGGAACCGGGCTGCATTGCTTAAATTGTCAAAGCCTGGGGCGGGAGACTTTTTGTAGGGCAGGGAATCAGCATACCAGATGATGAGGTGGTTGAGGGGGGTCAAGCGGGAAGGAAAAGTTCGTCGGATGCGACGTCACAGGACGTAGAAATGTAATAGAAAGAAAGCAAAGTCAGAAGATGTCGGGAAAAAAAGTCGCCCGGAGAAGACGCCGTTACATTTAGGGGAAATTTTCTATCAACAATAAAAAGGGGAGAGAAAAAAGAAAAGAGGGAAGCCTAAGGTCAATCCCAGAAGGAAAGAGGCCCCCCCCAAAAAAAAAGCTGCGAAGAAGGGATACTTTTGCCAAGCGGACGTACGCGATTTGAAAGGCAGGGAAAAATGTTTCGTCGTAAAAACAACGGTAACGGTTTTGAGGAGCGCAAGAAGACATAATCAGCCGGGAGAGAGGATACAGAATATGAAAAGAAAGAACCAAGATAGAGTACATTTGAAAGAAAGTCATCCCGCAAGTCTAGCCTAACCGGGTAAACTGAACTAAAACGAAATCGGTCAGTGCAGGGTCGAAAGAACAGTTAGCCAGATGTGCATACTTCACGAAGAAGCTCGGCTCGGGAGGAGGAAGGCGCAAGCACCAGAGACAACGTCACTTTTGACCTGGTGTAAAGGATCAAAAACAACACATAAATGCTGGGGAACATGCAGGTCGAAAGAAGCAAGTAACCTAACACAGAGGAGGGGGATCTTCACAGGGAAAAGGCGGGGTGTGGGAAAAAGTGAAATTCCAGAACAGTAACTGGTTCAGGGGTCCTCCTTTTACGAAACCCTTCAAAATAAAGCACTAAGGGATTGCAGGGGTGAGGAGTCTGACTCGTTTACTAGACTTGGCAGGCCCGGCATAAAGGGAAGAGGAAAGATTACGGGTAGGAAAAGGCATGCAGGTAATCATCGGCGGAGGGTCAAAAACGGGGGGCTTACAGACGAAGTGGATCTTCGGGAGGATCCAATCCTCGGATGTTGAAAAAAAAACTGTTTGGACGAGGGGGGTGGGGTGGGTCCTGACACAAGTGATTGGGGACGGAAAATCTTGGTCGAGTTTGGAGAAGGGCACAGGTGATTGACTGCTGGAAGGGGGGGGGGAAAGTCTGTATTGATGAAAGTAGGCGCTAGGAGGGGAGGGCTTTGAGAGCCCATTGGCTACCATGCCGGCAGAGAGGGAAAGAGGGAATGAGGTAATTTGGGGCAGAAACCTCCAATTGGACTCAGGAGAAGAAAAAGAGAATCTGACTGGGATCAGACTAGAACACGATTTTGCCCACTAAAGAAGAAAAGTGTCCTCGGGAAAACTTAAAGAGTAGGGTCACTAGGGATAACGGGGGAAAGGAAGTCCTTGAAATGCCATCAGGAAATATTGGAGTGGATGTCGGCCAAAAAATTGTGCGTTCGCAAGTCAACTTCTGGCGGGCGAGTTAAAACAGTGGTGAGGAAAAGAGGACATTGCGTGGTCGTGGGGGGCTATAAGAGAGGTAGAGGGGAAGGTCCAGCCTTGATGGACAAGGCTGCTAGGGGGGAAAAAGGGCTTGGAGGGCAGATGACTCGGAAACGGGAAACGTGTGGTTTCCCCGTGGGGGGGAGCGAGGGTATGAGGGGGTCATCGGAAGGGAGAGCAGTGGGTGTAAGGGGGTATGTTTTGTGGACGAATGACGCTTGGAGTGGTCGACAGGGGCTTCTGCAGGATACAAACTACGGGGGCGAGGAGAACTGGTGGTTTCGCATGGTTTCATCCGTACAAATATGTTCCGTGTGGCTCAACTGGTGGGAGCCTGCGCGGGTTTGCTCATGAAGTCAGACTTTACCATATGTTCGCTCTTTCAAGGACTACATACATCCGTCCGGAAACGGGAAGGACTTATCTGGAAAAGGTGGATTTCCTCCTGCGACTTGAGACATCTGTAAAGGAGGATGAGAAAGGGGTACTGGAAAAGGAGGGTCCGTTAGAAGGGCTCAAGGAACAGGGGAGAGTTGTAGGCTGAAGACCAGGCGTTTTCTTAAAGCTCATCGTTAGCGCGAATCCGGAAATCGATCAGCAGTCATTAGAGTAGGTAACGGTGATAGTGGCATTCCGAGAGGGTAAAGAGGCATCAAAAATTTAGGCATTGGGTGGTTGGGGGGTGGGGATTCAAATCACTCAAAAAAAAGATCTCTTAGAGTGGGAATGTAAAGAGGCTTCATTGTACCAAGCAGGGATAGAAGTTCCATATGGGGGAAAAGTCTGTCAGGTAGTGTAAACTAGTAACACTGGGAACAGAAGCTCGCTTGGCCTCAGGACAGGGTGAAAAAAAGGATAAAGCCTGGAAATTTGCTCATTTACAGGAGCCATATCTGCTACAAATGTCGCGGAAACGTGAAGAAAAAAACAAAGTTCGGAGATGGTGCCGGGCCTTCGATGTAACATAAAGAGACTAGCAAGAGGGAGAAGGAGGGAAAGCACTACCGAGGGAACAAGACATCGGAATTTGACTAGGGTCCGGTTTCAGAGGGAAGAGAACTTAGAGCTAATCACGAAACGGGGAAGTAGGAGAGCCGCTGGAAAAAGGGAAGGGTGACTAGCAATCGAGGAGGTCTTGAAAGTCGACCAAGAAGGGGGGGGGGTGGAGGGTTGTTTGGGGGGGGGGGGGGGGGGGGGGGGGGTGAGGGGGGTGGGGTCTTCGTTGGGGTGATGGGGGGGGAGTGGTTTCTCGTTCGTGCGGAGGGTTCTCATTATGTGGGAGGCAGGCGGGGGTGCGGACAAATAGTGGAACCTAGCGAGTCGAAGGGGGTGGCGTGGTGGGGAAGAGGGAAGGGTGTGGGCTATACCTATGGCCGCCGGTTAAGGGGACGGATGTGCAATTTTTGGGAAGGCGGGGGCCGTGAGAACGGGCGTCATGGTGCTTGGATTCGTTGAGGGCTCATCGCACGCTATTGAACGTAGGAGGCGGTGTCAGACGCGCTATGCCTCTGGGGTGCAACGATCGGGTGTGGGGGAAGGCCTTCAACACATCGCCCTGACACGACTAACGTCAGGAGAAGCCCAAGACTCAAAATAGGGCGGAGGAGGGCCCGCCGAGGGAAGACGCGTACGGGGGATACTGTGGGACTGAGTGGACTAAAAGGAATCGAGTTGATTCGTGGAAAACCGGAGGAGATCGGGTGGTCAAGAGGGCATCAAAGATAGTTTAGGGGTGAAAATCTGATATGTAGGGATACTATATGAGGTATCAAGAGAAACAATCATAACAAGCGAGCGGGAGCGGGCACTTGAGGGGAGATGGGTTAAAGTCAGCCTAGGAGGAGAAAGGAGACAGTGAACGTTCAGAGATCCAACGATATAAACTTATGCTGACATCAAACCACAAAGGACAAGACAAAGAGACTCCCCCTTACGGGGAAAAAACGCGAGAGGGCCACAAGCATGAAAACACGCAGGAAGGCACCGACACCACACACAGGAAAACCAGATCGTTAGTAGTGGAGACTACAATGGAGGGAGGAGGGGGTGGGGGGAGAAGAGAAGTGGGACGGTGCCCCAAAAGAAAAGTAAACAAGGGAAAGAGGCAACAAGCAGAAAGAAAAGGAGGAAGAATGTTCTACAAATGATAAGAGATGGGGAACGGGAAAGCTAAAGACTAGAACAAGGACCCGACCGATGATCAGGAAGCGGAACGTCGCGAAAAAAAGACTAATGTATTCTCGTTAAGGGGGAAAACCGCAGCATGTGTAATGAAATCTTTGCGGGCATGTTCTCGAAGGGCATGGAAGGCCCGTGAGTGCTGGAGTTAAAGAAGTCAAGTATGGGGCTCGAGAGACGACCAGGCAGAAAGCTAAGAACGTACCTTACTGTCTTGTCGGGAAAAGGTGACGGGGACAGCAGAAAGGAGGGAAATTTCCTCGGTGAAGAAGAGGAAGTTTGAACGGGGAGGGGGAAAGGTTGTACCAACGCTGTGGTTTCGACAACTGGTAAAGCAGGATTGACGGTCCGCGATGAAAATTAGGAGGGGAGACTGAACCCGCGAAAGTCGAAAAAACAAAAAATATATGTCCCTCCGCTCAAATCCGCGTACGGAGGAAAAAGTCAGACCGGCTCCGGCGGGACCATTGAGGGAGCGGGAAGGGAAGGCAGAAGAAAGAGGAAGAAAAAAACAACAAGGGGAGAAAGAGAGAATTGAATCGTATGCTGAAAAAATCCCAGGATCAGAAAGGAAAGGGGGAGCGGGAGCCGGGGGAGACTTGGTCCTACTTACGATTGAAAGAAGGCTTATTCCAGTGGGAAGGAAGCGGTTTGAGCGAGGGGAAAAAATCAGAAGGACAGACCTGGACAGTATGAAAAAAACCAGATTTGGGACCTTTCATAACCATGGCAACTAACTTGACGAGAACGAAAAGGGAGAAGCTACCGACTCGAAATCTTTGCATACCAGAAGGATCATTCCGTCCGAGAGCCGTCAGGAAGGGGGGATCTCGCAGAACAAACCCAATCAGACTTGCAGGGGGGGGGGATGATAAAAAAGCACTAATAGAAAGGAACTCGGCACATGCAACGAGAACAGGACACAATCGGGTGAACCAATGCTGCGGGTGGGCGGAAAGAGAAGGAAAGAGAGGGTGCGTGTTGGCCGCGACTTAAGAAGAAGCGACAAACACTGAGGTTCGTGATTTTTGTCAGGTCTCCGTGGGACAAGCGTGCAGGGACGCAGCAATGAAGATATGCGTAACTCTCTGACTCCTTTGACAGGGAAAGGGACGGCGGTGCCAAAGAGGGGGGAGGTACATCGAGGTGCCCGTAGGTAGGATCGCAAAAAAGATGGGTTCAGGAAAGGAGTGTTTGCCTTCCTTGCGTTCGCTGGTTCGGGGGGAGGGGTGGCATCATGGTAGGGGAATGAAGATTCATTGTAAAAGGGTTCACCCACCCCCAAAAGTAGGGGGGGGAGGAGCAGCTCTTGGGGCGGGCGGGCGGGAGGCACATTGCTAAAACCTCCAAGGAAGAGGAAGCGAGACTGGGGATGAATCATTCTGCCATACCAAATTTTTCCAAGAGAGCTGCGCATCGTACGATTCTCCTAGAGCAAAAAAACTCTGGGAAAAAAACTAAAGAAGAGAAGGGAAAAACACGTAAAAAAAATATACGTGTCACTCAGAATCCCCCGCACGCAAGGCGGCGAAGCAGAGGATTTCGCCTAACTCTCACTTTTATTTGAGCGGCCATCTTGCGGGGGTCGATGCAGGTGTGAGGAAGAGCTTCGGGGGAAGTTCAAAATCCAGGGTAGAAAAAAGAGGGGTGAATTCCATGCCTGGGCAGCTCGGCATTAAGGAGAGGAGATCGGGAGTATTGTTCCGGTCGAGGGCCGCTGAAAAAAGGGGGGGGAAGACCAGGCATTGGACTGAAATAGGGGGGTGGATGTAGCTGATGCGAGCGTGCTTCAAGAGACAAACGGCGAGGGTTCGAAATTGGTCCAAACCCGGTTTTATTCCGAAAACGGGACCGGCAAAAAAAACGTGTCGCAGCACTCGGAGAAGAACAATGCGCACAGAGGACTAATGGCCGAAAAGGCCAGCAGCAGGATGGAAAAAGAGCCTTCTGTAACGGGACTCACCGGCAACCCGCGAATTGGCTCCAAGCGGACCTTCAGGTCTCTCGAGCTTCCTTCAAATCAAGGGGGGGCCTGTTCTAATTGAGGCTTGAAAAGAAGAACAAATCAAGAAGCCTCGGCGAAGCCACACAAGAGGAAGCCAGGGGATACGAAAAGAAAATTTGGAAATGACGTGGATTCAAGGCGCAAAACGCGCAAGAGAGATGCTGTAAAGTAAATCGAACTACCCTGACGTGACAGATGGAGCCATCGGCTTTAGTAAATATAACACTTCAAGAAAGACTCGCGGGACGCTGATGGCGGGTTCGGCAAGAGAAAGGGAGGAAGGGAAGCAATGACAAAGGCAACCTTGCGGCAACCGGTGGTACGATAAACAAGGAAAAACCAGGTCAGGAAATCAGCCGGATTATCTAAGAAAAAGACGCACGAAAGACATGAAAAAAAAAATAGGTCAAAAGAAAGGACGGGAGTTTCCGGTGGAGCGGACCGCGACTGAACAATCACAGATTCATGCGAGCACGAAAAGGCTAAAAGGGCACAACTCTCGCTCGATGGAGAACTTCCCGAGATAAAGGTAATCACACGGGAAAATCCAGACCTCAATTCGAGAATAACACGCTGCGATGACGTGAGTCCCTCAAATGAGAGCGACCGCTGGCGGGCACGTCTGGGAGACGGTGAACCCGTAGATGCGGAAGTGTTCCGACTCTACAGCTTATAAAACGGGGGGTGGAAAGCGGGGTTTCACGCAGAGAAGCGGAACGAGGCGCGAGCGAACGGAAAAACTTGGTGGGAATTGCCATAAATAAGAATCAGTCTCTTTAAACTCGAAGGGAACGGGGGAAAAATGGGGTCTAACGGGCCCAGACCCACGCATCGCCTGAAGCCAACTAAGACTTTCACGAACCCTTCACCTAAGACTTCCATGAGGTCCAAGCGGAAAATCTGGGGAACGAAAGGGGGCCAAACCACAAAAACTTAAAACTTTATGGTATCCTACGAAGGGACCTCAGGGACCAAATATTTGGCACCGGGAAGCAGTACCATGGAAAGGAGGAAATAGACGGGGACAAAAAGACTGGAAGCGATTCGATCTACTTGAAGGCGTCAAGCTCGGCAAGGGAAACGAAGACAAAATCCACCACGAAATAAGGAGAGTCGTTGAAGGCGGGAAAACGTCGCGCAATAGGACAAAAAGGATATTTCATTGACGTGTCCGGAAAAAAACGCAGCATTGGTTCAGAAAATAAGGAGGGGGGTGTGGATGTCCCCAGGGGGAAACGGAAAACCGGTCCTACCCGGGGGTATGGGGAGTGAGAAGTTCGATAAAAAAGGGGTTGTCTCTAGCTAGAGGGGGACCCAATGACTAGGAGAGGGACTAGCGGACGACTATCACGGGTAGGGGAGGGGGGGTTGAGAACTTATAGCTGTTAGTATTCAGAGAATTTAGGATCCGAAGGGGCCGGGGAGGAATGGAGGAATTCCAGCAGGAGTGAACTCGCCTGTCGCAGTAGGGGGAAAACGTGACTCGTGATTCAGATCTCGACTAAACGCGACCGGACCAAAAGGGAAATGGGGACAAACCGCGAAAATCCGCGTAATCGGGAAGTCACACAGGACGAAGGCGCCGGAAAATTTACGGGGAATATTACATAAGCCTGAGCGCCAGAAACAAAAAACGGGGAGGGGGAAAAGGGGGAAAAAATGGAAGGGCAAAATTGCATCAGATTTCCCAGAAATGTAAAGCGGGAAAGGAACTAGTAAATTGGGGGTTGCAAGACTAGCGATGTGAGCGGGAGGGGCAAAAAACTGATTTTTTTAGTAAGCCGGTTGGGGAACGCACAGATCAGCGAAAGACAATAGTGAACCATGAGGGAAAGTCGAACAACTCAAGCAAGTTGTTTCAGAATGCCTACGAACTTCGAGCCTAAACGGGGGTGAAATCTCATCTCAGCTGTAAGAAAGAACGACACAGAAAAAGGTGAATAAGGAAGAAAAAAAGACCGGACGAAAATCATGGTAGCTCGCGTAGGGGACACACATAACGGGACCAGGGGGGTAGATAACTTAATCAAAAACTCACCTCACCGGGAGGAAATGGAATAGATAACAGGACAGCACCAGCGGGGAGATGAAACAGGACGGCATTTTTCAACGGATAAAGAACTCTTTGAATATTTTCGCGAAGGCCGGGGAAGACTAAGCCTAGCCAACTGGGGTTGGTAATTTGGGAGATGAAAGGTTCCCTTGCGCCCAGTATCAAAGGCGCTGATTCCAAAAACGTAGAAACTCAGAAAGAACTGTTTAAAATGGCCGGCGGAGGGGCCACGAGGTCTAGTAAGCGATGTTCCAAAGGATCACACTCAAGCAATGGGTGGTCAGGGGGACGAGGGGGGAAGGAACACGCAGGTTCAGATGGGTCAATAAGTGCGGGTGACTTCGGGAGAGGGGTGAAATTCTGGGGTGGCTTCGCGCGCTTGAAAGGGGCTTGGAGGGAGGCGGACCATGGGTTAAAGAAAACGGCAAAGGGAGCAACTGATTTCTTCTGCGCAGTAAAAAAGAAAGTGTCGCAGGAAGCGGAGCGCTAGGGAACGTCTTCCGGCTCTCGAACACGATTTTGCCACGACTAGGGGAGATCCCTGAAACAACTTCCCGATATGACGGTGCTCACGAGAAAGGGGAAAAAAGCCACGGCCGGCTGAGTAACTCAGTCAGAGAGGGAGGGACGAAAAAGTAGCGGAAGATTGGGTTCAGCGCCTGCTTCGGATTTGTCAGTGGTGGAGGGGGGAAATGTAAGTGCGGGTAGAAGGGAGAAAGAACGAGAGTGGGAAAGAACTGGGTAGAAATTAATCTCGTAGGAAACAGCGTTTTCAGAGGGGCGAAGCAAGCTGAACACCGGGAACGTCCCTTCCGGGTCGGAAAGAGGGTGGGGTGTATGGTAAAGGGCGAGCGGGGGGCTTCAGCACGACGGAGGATGCGACCAGGGTTTGACCTGGAGAAAACGGGGGGGGTTGAAGGAGAACTGGTCGCAGCGGGCCGACATGCGACAGGAGACAAATAGCGCATGGAGGAAAAAATAAAATCAAGAAAATGAGGAAGCGAGCCTTCTTGCGGGGTCATAGGTTCAGAAAGAGACGGGGGTAAAAGTCCAGGTCTCTCAGAGGGCATCCTCAGAAGAGATCTGCGCGTTGGTCGGGGAAACATAGGTAAAACGAAAGTAAGTTATCGTACTCGGAGCGTACTCGAAAAAAAAAACAACGGAGTAAGGGAAAGATATCCGACTAATCTCACCGATTGAGGCCTATGAGGACAAATCCTAAACAACGAGACTAGCGGATTGGGGCGGGGGAATCGAGAGGATAACGGAGTTCCAAAATTGAAACAATCTCGGGAGGGAAACTATGAACAGTAAAAGAGGATCGATGTCCGACATGCTTCTTCAAAAGATGTTTCGCATGTTAATGCAGAAAAAGCGCTGCGGAAAAGGGGGGGGGTCAAATGGGCGGTAAACAGGAAACGGAGAGTCAGAGTGTTATCGTCAGAACGCTCGGAAAGAAGGGACGGCAAAAAGAGTTCCGGGAAAAATTACTGTTGTAAAAGAAGTCAGCTTCCTGGCCTGAACTCCGACGAACATTCATGCCGAGAACAGCTGTACGTAAAAAGAGTCGAGGGGAGGGGGGAACAAACTGCAGCCCACCGCAAGGAATATGGACTCAAAACTGAAAAGCGACCGCAGAAGGGCAGGATACAAAAATACCATCATAAGTAGGTCCCATCCATCATCGAGGCAATACGGAAAGGGGGGGAGTAGGGGCGCGGGGGAAACAATATAGGCGGAAGTTGGGCAGGCTCAAATGAGTTCTGGAAAACCCCCAAACCCCCCAGGAGTGGGGGGGCGAGAAATGAAGGGAGAGAGCGCTAGCTAGAAAAAGGAAGGAAGCATGGAATTTTTAGGCGCAGAATGAAAGCAGTCCTCATCGGGACCGTGCAACGAAGCCGCCCACCCCGGAAGCGGCCTGAGAAAGCACTATTGAAGGGACAACCCCCCAAGAAAGGACACAAGAAAGGATTTCAACCACTAACGCAATGGGCCAACCACGAGTCACGAAAAACAAGATTGGGGGAGGGGTGGATCCGAAGACCCAAACCTCGATTACTGGCCCCTCGTTGGGGAAAAAACAGCCGGCACGGAAGGAAAGGGGAGGCATAGATGGAGAAAACGGCAGTCTGATCTAGCTACAGTTGATGACAGGGGTCTTCTGTCCGAGACTCTCCCCAAGGACGCAGGAAGACATCTAGCTAGTAAGGCGGGAAAAGAGCAACAGAGGCAGGGGAGATTGCGTCTCCGTGCAGGAAACACTCGCATGGGTGAAGCTCAAACGTGGGGGTGCTGGGACATTTGAAATACCATGCATGTGCAGCGAAGTGAGGTAGTCTGGGAGAAATGGCTACAGAAACATTCTCCTATTGTTGAGCGAGCGGAGCCCATGCCGAACGACTAGCTAAACGGACGTATCCCTGGGGGAGTCGGTGTTATGACAGAAATATAGGCGGGTATTCTACGGTGAGGATCAGGAAGGTTGGGCAAGGAAGAATGAGAAATGGCCAATCGCTTGGGGGGGTGGTCACAGTCATCCAGGGGGGGGGCGCAAGAAGTGGGACGTTCTAATGACTTATCGAGACAACCGAGGACCTTCCAAATGGAGAAAAGGGCAAACCTCTCAATCCGCAGTAAGAGGAAAAATGTCAAACCTGGAAAGAACATTGCTTTAGAGGGGAGTGCCAGATAAAGGGTA
>Ga0179593_1662659_pt1 | contig 18767 bp, 17 predicted proteins | sample CZODoug2_1_08_16_FD_185931 | JGI IMG/M metagenome (GOLD analysis project Ga0179593, IMG submission 185931) | Vadose zone soil fungal communities from Angelo Coast Range Reserve, California, USA - CZODoug2_1_08_16fungal (PacBio error correction) | ecosystem: Environmental > Terrestrial > Soil >...
AGGAAAGTCCAAATCTCTTGACGTAGGGGGACGGCGGAGGGAAGCAAAAGGAGTACTCCGTGGGTCGCACAAATCCGTACGTCGGGGATCGAGCAGGAGGCTGGGGAACTCTTAATCTAATGGCGAGACAACGGATAATATTGAGGACGACATGTACAAGCGGTAAGTTAACTAACTCGAAACGCGCTCTCCGCTAGGGACTTCCGGTTATACTCCAGGATGGAAGTCAGAATGGAAAAAAGAAGATTCGCAATCTTGCCAGGCCTGAGGACACCATCAAGGTCAGAAATGTAAGAAAACCGCTTCACTCCGAACAGAATAGCGGACGGACAAACCTCTGAATTGGTAATCTCCTCCGCGGGGAGGCGGGTGGCCGCTCTGCAAAACTGGTAAGACCTGACTGGGGTTTCTTTAAAATAAAAAAAAAAAACCACATAAAGCACGTAGAGAGTGGTTTGTCCTCATCAAAGAGAATGTTTAAGAGGGCAAAATTGAGAATATTTTGGGTTTCACCCGTCAGAGAAATGAAAAGAAAAGTTTGCCCTGGAGGATCACAAGAGAGATGGAGAACTGCAATTTCTTCTATTGAAAATGGGGGGGGGGGGAAAACGAAAGAGGAGGGGCTGGACTATCAGTCCTCGGCAAGGAGTCGAGGAACCAACGGGAGAACGGACGATCATCCAACGCTTATCGCGGTTTCATTAAAGACCACAGGGGAAAAAAAGGACCAGGAGGAAAGGGGGGGCCCTTCTTGCCATATATTTATAATAGCGCAGAAGGCGAACGGGTAACAGAAATACACACAAAACTCCCTGCCTAGATGTCTAGAAAAGTTAAGGATCACTATCTCTAAAAGGAGTTACGAAGCAATGCTACGGGGGGGAAAAACTGGGAACCAAACCTGCTCGGGGCTCTCTTCCTGTGTGATAAAAGAGGCTCTGAATGACAAGAAGCACGATGCCTGTCTTATCAATAAATAACAAACCGGCTTAACGGCGAGAGCCTCTTATACCGGCAGAGAGGACTAAGGTACCATTAGGGCGGGCCGCTCTACGCAAAAGAAGTAATGGGGGGAGGGAATAGAAAGGGTCTATTACACTAGGCGCGACCGAGAAGGGAAACTAAAGAAACCGTCGTCTTAAAATCAAAGGGATCCTAGAGAGCAAACTCATAATCAATCTCCATTAGGGGGGCGTCAAAAAAGAGGTCACAAGCTTAAAAAAAACGTGACAAACGGCTGGGAAAGGGGGGGTACTAGCCCACAATTTAACTGAAGGTCGAAAGAGAAGGAAAATATAACAGGGGTGAGAAAAAGGAGGTAAAGAATGAAGGATGGAGAAGCTTGTCTACTCAAAAACTGTGGTGGCCCAGGGAAAAGATCGAAATGGTCGGGTAGTTCTAGGGGAATCAAAGGGGTCGAGGGGGCCATTTTTTGGTTGTTTTGGGTGGGAAAGAAAAAAAGTACAAAACATGGGGAGAAAAGCGAGATATCACGGTTGGAGGCCGACCGTAAAAACACCTCAACCATCGTACAACAGATGGCAAGGGGGAGAAATCCCACTCCAGCGGGAAAAACCATGGGAGAGCGAGAAAAAAGATGTCCCCGAAAACTTTCCCCATAGGTGACACTGGTAGCCAGAGCATTGAGAAGTAGAAAAGAAAGACTAGGGAAACTGGTGGACAGGCCGAAGGGAGGATAACCTGGTCTATCGGCTTTTTCACAATACTGTAGGGGCACGATCGATGAAGCAGAGCGGGCTCTTCAGCTTATAAGGAACGGCGCCGCGAAAACCTTGACCCGTCAAAACTCTCCAGCTCTGGAGGGAGGACGGGTAAGCGCACTGTGGGCCTCAGCTGGAAGGGAAAAGGAGGGATTATTTACAGGGGACTCACAGTCTAAGGGGACCTGGGGGCGGCGCCGAAGCTTGACCATACGTTCGAAGGACGGCGAAGGGACCGCCGCGATGCGAACGTCCTGAAAGCAGATAAAAGAAAAATGGAATTCCAAGTTGAGAAGGCTTCCTATGACTTGTCTATCACTACGGAATCAGTGGGAGATCGGAACTTTCTCTTCCTCCTTAAGACTAGAAAGCTGATGAAGAAGTCGAGCGTCTTCATCTAGTCAAAGTTAAAGAGTGCAAAATTGAGAAGTGCGGGGAGGAGAAGTAATACCTAAAAAAGGTTTGGGGGGGGGTTTTGACCAGGAGACAGCCCTAAGCAAGAAACGGTATCGCAAGAAAAGGGATGTACTCTCATTCTCATCTCGGCTAATCAAAGAGGGGAGGATCGGGGGGGCGGGTCTGGCGCCGACAGGAAGGTCAGAGAAGAGATCCAAGAGCTGCTATCTCTGCCATGAAATAGTTGGGCCATGAAAGGGACTATGGATGAATAAAAAAAAGGCAAAAACAGGAAAGGACATTGGAGAGGAACGGAGGGGAGGCACTCCGGGGTGTAAGTGTTTTCTCCATTTTAAAAAAAGAACCCTTCCGAAAAAAAAGTCCGAAAAGGGGGGGAGAAAAAGAAACGATAGAGAGCTCAGGGAATGGTGGGTAAACTGGTTGGAGAAGAGGGAGGAGAGACGGCTGAATGGAGACGCGTTCTAAATCTACTAAACCTTGGTAGGGGGAGAAACTGAGAAGAGGAGGTAGCATAACAACAAAAAGGGGAGGAAGATAAGATCGGCTCCGGGCCGGGAAAAGCGCAACGGGGGGACTAGCAGATCATGACGCTACATGATACGTCAAATATCCCGAGAGCAAACGAACAGAGAGGGGACACACCCTGACCATATCGGACTCCGTGGGAGGGGGGAAGGGACGAAGTCCAGAGGAAGAGGTTATCACCTTTCATGCCGGTCAAAAAAAAGGGAGAAACGAGCGGGACCCTCAATACCGCCAACCCCGCTACAGGAAAGTTTCTGGGAGTGGGCGGGGGAAGGCCGAAAAAATTCTTTTACCTAACCCGATTTCAATGAGAAGATAGAGAAGCTGGGACTTCCGCGATGCCTGGACCGTCGGCGAAAAAACGACCGGAATCCGAGAAAGCCTCTTTTATGAAAGCTGTAGAGGGGGGACCCAGGAGAACAAAAGTGCGCTTCGGCTGGGGTGGAGGGAGATAGGAATGTTAGGAAAAAGTGGCAAAAATTTTTCTATCTTCGGGTCGACGGGGGCAGGGAAGGGAGGAACCTGTAACTTGCGGGTGATTCAAAAAAGACTGGAGACTTGAAAGCCAGCGGAAGTCTCATAGATTCTGGGCTCCGCGAATAAAAGTGGAGAAGCGGCAAGCACTTCTGCTCAAAGGCCAGAGGACTCCCGCTTCTGGGAGTGAATGAACCACAGGTGAGGGGGTGGACTATGCTTCGTCCGAACTGTATTGCCGAACATAAGAGTGGTTTTGGGCTTTCTTTAGGGGTAGGAATGAGCTAAGTGTATGTGAAGCTTCAAAAAGGAAGAAAGAGAATCAGTACAAATCACAGGGAAAAGGAACGCTTTATGACATCGGGTAAAATGCCTTGAGAGGATCATTTCCTGGGCTTAAAAAGTCTCAGAGAAACTGACAAAAAGAAGCCTCGAATTATTGACCATAATTAAAGCCGTGAGTGTCGAGGGGATTTATTTATCTTGGTAGCGGAGGGGGAGGCCCAAGGGCGTCGCCGGGGGGGAAGGTGCAGGGGCAAGCAGCAGCATCTCGGAGGAGGGTCAATGAGGGCACATCTCACTACTTTCGCGGAGAAATCCTACCCTACTTTCACCTCAGGGGGCGGCGGAGTGGACGAGAAGGGCTAGAAAAGGGGGGGGGGGGACCCAAAACCCATGGGAAGGGGGGGGAAGAGGGGGGGGGGACTAGGGCGTCAGCAGCATAGACTCTTGGATTTGTGCTGTGGGGACAGTCGGGCAAACCACCAAATTCTAGTCGGCTGTAGACATCGTGAAGTCAAAAGTTGAATCAAGTTGACCTGCGTCGGACCATGACGAAGAGAACATGGGGCGGACGGACAAAACAAAGGGGGCGGGCGATATCCGCAAATCACCGGGAAATTTAGAGAGAGAGGTTCGAGGTTCCGGGGGGGGGTTCACGGCGGGAAAGAGGGGTACTGTGTTCGAGGTCCAGCAGGGGCAAAAAAAAAAAAAAAGGGGCCAGCGCTCATCAACATTGGAAAAAGACGTTGTGCGGATCCGCCGGGGATAAAGATGCGGGAGCCCGCAAGAGGAAAGGGGGGGGTGGAGGGAGTTTTACTAAGGTTCGCAAGAAGGGGAATGTGTCATTGAACTCTGATAACGAACAAGTATTTTGGTCATATGGGAAAAAACGCGACGGGGGGGTTAGGGCAGAGGACAAGGGTCGAAATACCTGAGGATAGCGAGCGCCTGGCAAGGCTGGGTTGCCTCAGAGTCCACGTATAAGCCGAAAATCTTCTTTGAAGGGATAGGGGGCGAAGTATCACACAGACGAAAGGAAGGGGGCACAGCCATTGTTGGGGTATTTGGGAAAGGGGACAAGGTAACAATAAAGACGATCAAATCCTCAAAAAGCTCTATAGGAGGGGGGGAGATCAAAGACCTTCCTCCAACCGAAGAGGAACCTTTAGTTTTTATCTGACTCGAGAGATCACTTGGAACTGTGGCTACGTCATCCCCAGGGAGGGGGGTCGCAGGAAGGCTACTTGTCTTTTGCCTGGAAGGGTTCGTACGCACCACCCATAGCTCAGGAGGAGCGTGTCCCTGCGCGAAAACGCATTTAGGAAACGACTTAGGGGGTGCCGAGGAGGCTTCTATTTTAAGGCAGACACAGTCTAGGGTAAATCAATATTTAAATTCCCGGGACCGGAGAGCAATTCTCGATGGCTCGCCCGTTCAAAGTGGAGGGGAAAATGAAGTATCTCTTTTTGTGACCGGTGTCAACAGATCCGCGAAACTGGGGGGACTCCCGGTTGAACCGTGAAAAAAAACAAGTAATGGGTTTTTTTTGGGGTGGGGGGTGTTGGTTTCTCCAACAATACTCGGGATGCGAGGGGGTTTGTGGGGCGTCCAAAACAGCCAAAGCAGGAACGGGGACCGGAGCGCAGTCCAGAAGGGGACACGCTTTGCGCTCACCTCCACAGCGTGGTGGCCAGGAAGGTCCTCGTAGTGCAAATAAGTCTGGGAGGCGTTGTCCTAGTGATGCCATCTTTTGTTCCTTCTTCATGTAGGGGGACCATCGAGGATCGTCGCCTATCACACGGGGCAAGAGCCAGAAAGGGTCATAGTTCTTGTGGCTTGTCTGGGAACTGGGTCGAGAGAGGGAGGGAATCAGCGAACTGCCCTCTTCGTAAGTGGCCACCAAACTGTAACTTCTGGCTAGAGGTCGTCAAGCTGCTCTCTGATCGAGATCCCGAATACGTTTTAAGGCTCGGCAGCGAAAAAAAAGTGGTAATCCGATTCGCGCCGAAGGAGCACCAGCGAGGACTTTTCCAAAAAACTGAGTTAGGAGGGGGGGAGAGATAGGGGCATCCGAGACTGTCGGATCATTTCCTGTGTCGATAGGTCGAGGGGCAGAGATCGCGACCTGCGCGATCTCGATACGGCAGTACAGTGGAAACGAAGAATCAAGGAAGTTGAAAGGGGTAAACCGTCTAGGGCGTCTGTCATGAAGAGCTGATCGAACCGTTAAACGAAAATTCGCACGCGGGACTCAGAGGAAACTCTCCCGAAACTTTCCGAAGTGATCCAGGCAGATGTAATGATACTATGAGGGACCTTAACAACATCATGCAGTTACGAATCAAAAGAATCCCCGGCCGCTCCCGAGGCTTAGGCACAAAAGTACGCGTTGCAGGGGGAAATACAGGCTGCTGGATACCTTTCACCAACTGGGGGGGGCAGCTATCAACCAACACCAAAGGGAAGCTCGATGATTTGAAGGTTGGCTCTGGAGATTCACCGAGAGAAATCATTGCTAGTCTTTCGGGACACCACGACATAAATGCCAGAACTACAACTTTTACCGGATTGATCCTCTCTCGATCAAAAAGAAAAGTTGGGTTACCCAAGGGCAAAACGATCAAGAGAAAAAAAAAAAGGAAGTATTCGTGTAACTATCAGACCCCTCTTACTATAAAGAAATCGTGCAAGAGGAAAGTGCTGAACAGCCCATCCTCTGAGTCTAATGTGGGTCGTAAACCCTAAGTAAAAAGGGGAAATGTCAAATACCGGTTCTTCCCAAAAGTAATCTCGAGTAAATATAAGCACTTCATCCGGTAAAAAGGTACCAATGAAAACCAGTAAACGTTCAAATAGAATAGAAGTCCTGAGAACTCATCTCTCGACTAAGGGCTTTCGAGACCGAAAATGATCGGAGACCTGGCCTTACGAAAATGCAGCGGACTCACGGAGGGGGGGAATCTGCAAACGGATACCTACTACAGACGGGGGTTGAAAAAACGTGCCAGGAAAAACTCTACGTCTGTCTCTCCTCGGGAAAGAGGTGAGAGACGGCTCTCCTGAGGTCTGAGAACCTCGAACGACGCAAACCAAAACGATGAGGAGATAAAGGTATGACCATCAAAGGTTCCTGGGTCGCATAAAAATCACAAGGACACGGCGTGCAATAACCCACCTCAGAAGTCTCCATACAAAGACCAAGCCGGGCTTCGAAGAACGAAAGCTTGCACAAGTAAATGACATTTCTGCACCCTTACCCTTCTAGGAGGACCAAAGAACGGCGACTTCGGTGTCTCCGCAGAAGAAAAAACGAAAGGGAAATCTCCGGGCCCTTCTGGTTTCGATCGGTTGCATGTACCCAGTTCCCTGGGGAAAGAGTCTGACCCAAAACTTTGCTCTTTCGAGGGGGGAGGAAAGCGCAGGGCAAATTGTCGAGGGGGTCGAACTTTGAGGCTACGAAAAGAACCAGGGGAGGAAAGTGAAAGACGTTTGAAGTCTGCCGCACCCTTCCAAACCTCATCGAAAAGAGACCAGAGAGGGGGAGGGCGGGAAGAGAGGCCACGCGTCCTACATGACGCGCGACACGGGGCGGCACCGCCACGGGAAACGTTGAAAAAAAAAGGGGAAAAGGGGAGGCGAGATCACTTGCGACTGAAGAAAGGGGAATGAGGGGATGGGGACGGGGCAACCCCGACTTTTGCTAAAGAAAGCGAGTGCAGGCTGCATAAGTAGGGAGGCCATGGGGAATGGTAGCTCTCGGCCCAAGAGGGAAAAGCTACCAGAAAAAAAAGCATCCACCGCTTACCCAACGCAAGAGGGGGGTCGGTCCTCGCGGAATATGTCCAGCAACCAAATGGAAGGACGGCATTCTGTGTGCAGAGTATCGGGGACGCCCGGAAAGTACCCCGGTCCTGGTGGAAGTTAAGGAGGAAACGAAGGAAGTGCCGAATGGCAAAGACGTCGACACACCCCCGAAAAAGCGAAAGGACTCCCAATTTCCGATCGCCATCGGCAACCCAGGTGGGGTAAGAAAAAGGCAACAAGTGACGGCGCCGGCGTCATCAAAAAGAGAGCAGAAGTCCGGGGTATCTGCCATGGAAGATGGCCAAACCGACGACAATATCGAAACAAGATGCGCTGCTGGAGGCATCGAAAACTCTGAAATCAACCGCCGTTGAAAGGCCGGAGGGCGGCGAAGGGAACGATCGACCTAAATTTTACACTGGAAATCACACGAGCCCTAGAAAACCCTTGAAAGCAACACGAATGGATTTACCGAGGGAAAAACGAGCTGGAAGGGAGTCCGGGCTATTATGGAATCGTCTGATGACGAAAACGGAAACCAGGGGAAAGGGGGGGTCGGAAATAGAGGGCGCGCTCCAACTGGGAGGAGACTATATGGGGAAAGTGACTAAAGCAGGACAGAGTCCAAGTAACATCAGGCTTGCAGGTCTTTAAGTGCTTCGTGGGGTCCAAGCGGGAAAAAAAAAAGGGAAGGCTTCGGCGGACATTGAGCCATCTGCTTTACTCAAACAAAACACGAAAGACAAACAAGGTTCACAGGGAGGGTTTCATGTGACGCTCAGGTAGTCTACGGTCAGAGGCAACACAAAAAACGAAAGGAAAACAGTACGGGACGGGCAAGGCGGAACAACACGGGGGAAAAGAGGAAACAAAATGTCGTCTCAAACGCGACCAAAATCGTTTCCAAAACGAGGAGGGAGGTAAAAAAAAAGAGAATACGCGGGTCAGCGAATCCCATCTCGAACGTGACAGATATCAGGGTTGATCCTTGCGGGTAGAGGAAACGACGAGGCACTTACGCCTGCGAAAAAAAACACCAAGAAAGATATGACCAGAAAAACGAACCGCCCCGCCCGCCCTGAATTTGATCTGAGGTGGGAAAGTGGAGGGGCAAATAAAAAACCGATGAAGGGGCACGGTCAGCTGAAAGTGCCAACACTGTCCTCAGGGGGACCCTACGACGCCGGACATCACTCGAGAAACGTTGGGATCGTCAGAGGAGAAAGCGGAGCAAATCAAGTTTTAGCTAGGGCCAAGTGGGAATGAGGGGGGGGGGGGTTGTGCTATTTGCTAATAAAAAAAGGGATTCAAAGGACCGGCTCAAGGGGAAATGACGTCTTATGGGGAGATCGGAAAAATAAAATAGATCACTGGAAAATGAGGGAAAGGAAGCCGGGTCGATCGCCGCTCTCAGAAAAGAGCTAGTCAAACTCAAAAGAACCTTATTGCCGGCAGGGAAGGAAGCAGGGGAGGGGGTTCATACCAGTGTGGCGGTGACACGCTTTCGATACGAGGAAGGGGGCCGGGAGAAGTCGTTGGCGAGCCGGCGAGAATAAAGGCAGCGGCAGGTCGTTTTTAGATCGCGTACAAAGAGGAAAAAGCTCTGATTTATGTCCAAAAAAAGGCCTTACCTCCATGCTGGGCGGACATCTTGCCAGAGAACAAACACCCTCTGGAAAGGGGACGGGAGTACTTGGTCCCGACTCTGCGGTAGTGGAATCTTGGCGATCGTTCTCCCGCCTCGAATCGAGGAATCCTGTTCCCGCATCCAAACTATCGACTCGGGGATATTTCCCCCTATTTCAAAGTAACAGCAAAGAAAGCACGCTCGACACTTTCCTAGTCCTAAGTTCCCCAAGGCATGGGGGGTCCGACTTCTTCGTGACACCGGGTCTACTTATGGGCCAAAAACTCGGGAAAAGGGGGCCAGAGGACACAACAATCAGAGGTCTTTATTCGAAGGGAAGTCATCGCCAGAGGATAGCCATCGGGGTTGTCGCCTGCGTAGCCCAAAGAAACTCTAACCTGAAAAACCTGCAAGGGGGGGGCACGACATCGAAATAGTGTCTACGCAAGAGGAAATAAAGAGGGGGATATCAACGATCGCACAGACGTGAAATTACTGCAGCTTTGACGCAAAGGGGAATGAACCCCCCCAACCCCGTTCAAGGGAGGTCCATGGGTGGGCTGTCCAGGACAAGATGCCCCAAAGGAGGCAGAAAAAAAAGAAAGGGACAGGGCTTTGCCTAAAGGGGCATCCGGAGAAACTCCCTGCGTTCTGCGCGAAAGAGTAATGAGCCCGAACTGATTAGTTTGAAAACTCGGACCGACTTGGGTGGGGAAGAGAGGCTGAGATCTCCCTCCTCCCTAGTGGCGGGGGTTGCGTCGGGCGAGAGACCCGCGTGTGTATGGCTAAAAAAGGGAAACGGGTGAACATCGCTAGAGAGTAGCGCTCACCCGCGGGGTTCGACGTGGTAACAGGGCGTCGGCCTTTCTGAAAAGGGGGGGTCTCCGGGGGAAAAAACCGTACGATGCCTAAAACGTCGGGGCAGGGGGACGAAGACTAAAATTCCAGGCATGACGATAGACCGAAGCCATGTCGGGAGAAAAAAAGAGGAAGGGCCTCAGAACTCAAAAACAATCCGAGGCAAATGTGGTCCGTATGGGGGACAGGCGCAGACAGTCTGCCTAGTCAGCAAGAAGTACTGGCCAAGGAGAGTGAACGTTTTTCCCGGAAGGAAGGCACCCCATTCGGAGCTCACGCGATCGTGACTAACCCTGGGTGCCGAGGGGCGCGGAAGGCCAGTGTGCTCTCGAGAGTAGTGGGGCCATTAAGCGTGATGCCCGACCAGCGATCCAGCCGGGGAACGGCAACGTTCTTGGAGCTAGGTAACCCAAAGTCGTCGCACCCGGTTATAGCAAGGACATGCAAATGATCCAGAACAAACTCGCGTAGGGGGGTGGGGGTGGTGGGATCGCGGACCAGTTCTTGGGCGGAGAAACAGTGAATCAATGACCAAAATCCACTAGTTAGAACTTCTCTCCCTCGCATAAAATGACTAAGTGGGGAAGAAGGATTGTCCTTCCGGTAGCTTCATTCAAGGATGGGGGCCGGCATGATTAGAGGAAAAGAAGGATACTGAGAAAAGAAAAGCGGTTTCCCCACCCCCCCCCCCCCCCCCCCATCGGGTAAGGGGTAGAAGGGCGAGTCTCTTAAGCTCGAGTCGCACAAAATCATAAAAAAAAGACAGCAAATGGTACGTGCTCCTTTCCCCCCAAAAAAAAAAACTGGTTGGGGTCCCCGGGGGGTACGTTTTTCGAAAGAAAAAAAATGCAGGACTCTGAGCAATAACAACGAGGGAAGGGGAGGCAACACGGGGGTACTGGTGAAAAAGGGGAGCGAGCTACCTTAACAGGGATAAACAAGCAGCAAGCGAGGGAAGCCATGCTGAAGAAAAGCAACAAAAACGGGAGGAGAAAGAGAGTTCCTCTGCCTTATCAAGGGGGGCGTCAGGATCATGAGTACCGACGCGTCGGAAAAAAATAATTCGCGTAGGCAGACCATGAGCAGAGGTAGGGACTCGGGTCCGGCTGAAGAAGAAGCTCTTCTCAAACCGCTTAACGTCGCGCGGGGCCAACGATTAGACGCGCGGGAGTCAGTCGGATCAGGCGAAAAAGAGGTCTCTGACAATTACACCCCTGGTCATGAAAAAAAAGACGCATGCCTCGCCCGACGCAATACTTCTACTCGAACGAAAGCCAAAGTTCCTGGCGCTAAAAAACCGAACCGAGGTTTCGGGGACGGCCAAAAACACACTAGAAGAGTCGTAAATGGCTCCACCGCCGTATCAATTGGGGGGAAAACCCACACTAGAGGACTCCGGGTGTCTGGGATGTCCAGAGCAGGGGTAGGGGAGGGCCCTATTTCAACCAATCGCGTCACCACCTACCCGTCCAGGAATATGATAAACTAAAGGCCGCACAATAAAGGGGACGCCTAGGGTGCAGTACGACCCGAAGGGAACTGACAGTAAAACCTGCGACAAAAGAATAGGCTGATGCAGAAGATCGAAACAAAACAGAGGAATCACATTTGAAAAAAACGGGCCGGCGTGGCTGGGGCGAGAATCCTGGAGTTCCACTAACGACGAAAGGCTAAGCGATGGGGGGGTTCGAGAAAATGGCAACTCGACCATAGAAAGGGCCGGCAAGGAGTCGGGTCTCGGAACCCTGAAAGCCGGACAATAAGCGCTTTTCTGCACGGGGCTCGAACCCAAAGTCGAGGGAAAACGTATCTAATCGAGAAAATCACGAGAAAAAGGAGAACAGTCTGAGGACTCCGTGCACAGACCGTAGGGGTAAGAAAGGCTATGACAAAAGAAGTTCCTCCTGCTATAAACGCAAAAAAACCATTCACAGGGGGCTGGCGAGGGAAAAAAATTCAAGGGTACCTCGCAGCATGCCAGAAGAAAGAGAAGCACGGGCGAGATCTTTCGCAGGGCCCGCTAAAAATGACAGCGGCGCAAACATGCTGTCTCGAGCCAACCAACAGAGGGGAAGCACGATCCGGTCCTGATGAAGGAAAAACTCGAAGGGGGAATTGCTAAGATCTTGAAATCTAGCACCGACTTTTGTACCTGGCAAGAGAGGGTCAAAAGGGAACGGATGTTCTACCTCTCAAAGGGGTGTCAAAAGAAACTGTTAGCCAGACTAGGCTCACCGCCGAGTCCTCGGGGCTTATGCCAAACCGTCCCACCACGATCACTATAAAGTAGGGAAGGGAGACGCCGAAGTGCCCACGAACTTCCGTGCCATTGCTCTTTAAACAAAAAAAGGACAACCAGGGAACCGGGCAGGAGATCGACGCGAACTCGGCGGACGGCCTGTAAAGGGGGGCGGACGGGAAAGAATGGCGGCTCCTAGGCTGGCTGAAACTGGGCAAAAAGGAGGGGCTCTCATGGACTCCGAGCAGTTGACAAAACCTTAGAAAAAACGTACCGCCATGCGTTCCTCAGCCCGACCCGAAAGGCGCAACAAACGAGAGAGAAGCCGTTCGCGATGCTCAAAAACTGGGCAGGAACGGGGAGTCTGAGGCGCGGCGTTCTACCGGCTCCTTTAAAACAACGTGGGGGGGACCTCGTCCCGCCCCGGGAAAAAAAAAATGGACCGGTGCAAGCAAACGCGTTATTGCCGGAAGGGAGCAAAGGGCACCATACACCGACAGAGAAAGCTGACGCAAGCAAAAAATGATGACGAAAGGGCTACTGATCGAAATGATCTCGGGTTCTCGTCGGGGCCAGGAGGACTAAATGAGCTGGGGTGGGGGTTCTTCAGAGAATCTCATGCCCCCGAAAGTTAATGGCCACATAAGCAAGGTGCGAAAAGGGGGAAAACCGACGGTTCACCGCCATAGAAATACGCACCCGGTTATCACCGAAGAAAGCACATTGTTTAACGCAGGTCTCGGGAGCTGATAAAGGAGCTTCGGGGGAGGGTGAGCGTCATCTAGGGACAGAATGAGGGATAAACGCAATCGGGAGACCTCGCGATCATGACTCGCATAGATCACGGCGGGAATCAAAAAAGCGAAAATGAAAAAAAGGAGCGGTACGTACGGAGGCACGGGGGGCACGGGAGCTCGGGGGGTCGGCGGTTGAGGTCAATCAGGAAGGACACACAAAAAAACGCCGAAGTCGGTCCGAGTTTCAGACGCTCGGCTGAGCGGAAGGAAGGAGAGTCGAATTGGGGAGCGCGTCGGGACCTCGACGAGGAAACCGTGTCGTCGGCTCGCAGGAATGATCTGACAACACAAAGGGGGGGAGGGGAGGAAAGAGGAAATCACACAAACCGTCAGAAAAAAAAGTTTCCAGAAAAGGAAAAAGGCGACAGCTCAAACACGACGGGCGAGCCCCGATCAACGCAGAGAAGAAAAAGAGAAGAAGCTCGCACGAGTGATAAAATAGACGGAAAAAGGTCCGGTCAGGGAAGCTGCCACTGTAACGCAGGGGAAACGTCACCCGAACTCACGCGGTGACTGTCAAGAAGGGGGAACAAGAAACCCCGCAATGCCAGTTGCTTAGGGACCAGAAAAGAGAAGAACCGACCCGAGGTGAGCGCAGAGATCATCTGCTTGGGGGAAACAAGAAAAAACTGGGCAGGAAAAACAGAATCTGCCGGCTCCAAAAAATTTAAAGACAGTTAGACCATGCGGCGTAAATTCGTGCCTTTTTAGCCAAGGGGGGAAAAAGCGGGAAATAATGGGAGTGCACGGAAGAACCTCGTCGGGCGCGGCGCATGCAAGGGGCCTGTGGCCATCAGCGAGGGGGTAGGTCGTGAAAAGAAGAAACAACGGTCGCCAGCGGATGTCATCCTCAAAGGGGCCGGAGCCCGAGCTCACATTCTACGTTAGGATAAGACAAAAAAACGTCAAAAGCCGCCTGAAACGCGAAGGAAGAACATGGCGGTGAACGCTGGCGCTCACTAGGGATCCGTGACACAAGAAAAACTTGGCTTGCGTCAGGGCCCGGGCTCGCGACGGAGGCAGCGGGACCAGGTCGTCTAGCGAAACAAAAGGGACATTGGGAACTAGGACTACGCCATCATAACTGCGTCCTGAAACCATGCGGGAGGACAGTGCTCAGCGACCCTCCCTCCAACGTTGAAAAGCGAGGCAAGCTCTTTAAAAAAAAAAAAAAAAGAATGCTTAGGGGGATCGTGAGAGCCGCCCGGGGGCTCGCCTCTCGCCTCCTTCGGGGGCCCACAGCAGCAGAGGGGGAGCGGTAGGCCAGGGCCTCAACAAAGGAAAAGCGACGTTTCGCGTCGAAGCAAGTCCTCGAGTCGGAATCAGTCGTGTCGCGGCGGGGAAAAAGAAATGACGCACTCAGAAGGGTCCCAAATGTCGTAAAAAAGCCCACTCACGTGGTGAGGGGGATGCGGGGGGGGAGGTCGGCAGCCTCCCCAGATCTTAGGGGCGGGGTGGAAAAAACACAAAAAAAAAAAAGGTCAAAAGGTCGAATACTGCCTTCGGTCGCCACGCGACAAAAGGGTGGCACGGGGGACGTTACAGGAACCAGTCGTGCAGACCGATCCACAGGTGAAAATGACTCAAACAATAAGGAGGAAGCGGCCGAGTTTTCGAAAGGTCATTGTTTGGGCTCTGGGTCGCTCAAGCAGCAGGGGGAAAAAAAAGCCGCTGCGCATCTGGTAAAGTGCGAACTCGCCGGATGGGGGGGAAAAAGGGATGCTAGCTTCGCATTGAGGGAGCAAGCAGTGTATCTGGGGCGGAGTTGACAGCCTGGGAGGGAGCAGACCGTTTTTCATATGAAAAAAAAAGATTAAAAAAAAAATAAAAGAACGGTCTTTGTTGCAATTCAACCGAGAAAAAGGGAAGGCGAAAAACGGCGAAAATAGCCTGAAAAAACCCGGAAGTAGGTTTGCTAAGGGCCCGTGAAAAGCATCCGGAAACAACGGGGGACCGGGGGGGGTGGGGCGCAAGATCAAACAAAGCTTCGAAATCTAAGAAGGTCCTCAGATAAGCAACCTAGCGGAATCAGAATGGAAAGGTCAACAGGACCTGTCTAAATCAAAAATCCAAGCAGGGCGGGACCATCGGGGGGAGAGTTAGTTGCGCTCGGCTTGATAGAAACGGAGGAACAGGGCCAGCCGACCGTACTTGGGAAATGCCAAGGTAAGGGGGTTGTAAAGAACCTGGTCCGAGCTACGATCGTCAGGAAAGAAAAAGCGGCAACTTTGGGGCCGCTCTTTCCAATACAGAGCAAATGCTCCAGCCAGCGAGGATATGGACCTCTTATGGACCCGGCCTAGAGCAAGACAAAAAAGAAGGCAAAATTCGGGGGGATAAGCGGAATCGCGCCATTGTACTAAGAGGGCTATCGCAGGCCAGAGACGGAGGGGGCGAAAGGTGGTTGGTGTTGTCAGTCCACAAAAAAAGGAAATTTCAGAAGAGCAGGAACCGCACATCGCCGCGGCGTCTAACACTGTATAAGAAAAAAAGAAAAAAAAACGCGCGGGACGGCAAAACCAGGCTGAGGGTACAAATTGCGGGACCACACAGTGGTCCAGGGTCAGAGAACCGCTTCAGCTGCAGAAGTTATAAAAAATCAACAAAAAGGAAATAAAGAGGAGTAATTCGATGCGAGAGTTGGTGAAGGGGACGAAGTCTGCGGGTACTCAGAAACGACGTTTGGGGTTTTGTTTTTTGTTGGTTTTTTCGTTACCTTCACCTTGAAGGGAAAATCTCACTTTCTTCTAACTCTCTATCACACGAGAAAGGGGAAAAGGGAAATAAAATCGCGGAACCGAGGTACAAGCCTGGGAAGGAAAGGCGTCCATGATAAGAGAGAAAATAGAGAAAAAAAAAGAACGAGGGATTATAAACGATATGACAAGAACCGATGCTGGATACATGTGGAACGTCCGATCAGTGATTCAGGGGACTGGGATACGTCTCTAAAAAATCAACGAGAGGGAAAAAAAGGGGAGCTCGACCAGCATCGGAAAGGGCTTGGGACGGGAGATAAAATAGGGGTTCGCTTGATACTCTCGAGCTAAGAGGCAACGAGCTCTTACTAGAAAATTAACAACAAGAGTGTCGGAACGTATCAGGAGATCGAGCGGCATACCTTCCTGGAACAGCTTGAAAGGAAACAAAGGGAAGCCGACCGTCCGTGAAAAAAAACGAGGAAAGGTCGCAACGACTAGACCGTCGTTGACCGCAGCGGGGGGAAAAAAAAGGCTGCTGCTCCACCGGAAACCGCTGATGGGAGTAAACGAGCCAACAAACCACAGACGCCGAGTCAGGGTTCGGACATCTATTAGTAGGCAGAAGAAAAAGTGGAGTCACAAAGCTTCTTCTAAGGGGAAAAAAAAAAGACACAGGGGAAGAAAGGAGCTCGAGCTGGGGGATCGCGGTCAGTCACTTCCCTATGATTAACAACTATCGGGGGTTGCAAAAGAAGAACTCCACGAAGGTGAGCGTCTGCCGGGGGAGAAATCAAGACTTAGAATGAAATATAAGAACCAAGGGAAACCGGGACCAGGCCCCGGCTGGGCACCTAAAAAACTTTACATAAATATAGAAAGCTCCGACGAGTTCTCAGAAAACCACCAGCCAAATAGTCCTGACACCTCCTACGCTAAGAGTGCTATCTTCGATGAACATGAAAGGGCTCCCTTGTCAAAAAAAATTGGGGTGGGAAAAAAAAACGGGGGGACGGCAATACACTCAGGTCCGGATGAACATTTCATTAACCCGGGGACATCGGAGCGAGACGAGAGAATAGAGACCGTGAACTAAACATAATGGGACCCTAAGGGACTCGCGCCGCAAAAAGGAAAAGGGGATTTGAGAAAAGTTCGGGCGATACACAGTATCGGGGAAAATGCGGAAAATACGCTAAACACGGCCTGCGGCATCCAAAGGAGGTGGAGAGACATCACTCCTGCAGTCTCAAAGCGAATCTGAGCAACAACATGTTCAAGGACAAGCTGAGGAACTTCAGATTGGGGTGGCTTTTCTTCAACCTTGCAGTTAGGGAAGGAAAAAAAAAGACTAGTCTTCTAAAAACGCGGAAGATAAGGCGATTCTCGAATGTGAACGCGTTTTCGTGAAAAGGGAGCAAAAAAAGGAGTTGGGGGCTTTACCGGTCCGAAAATAATGGTTGAGGGACTCGAGGACTTGGTTACGCAACTGAGGCCGACAGTCACCCTCATAGAAATCGGGAGGGGAGAGGGAAAAAAAGGAACGTACCACCTCAGAAAAAAAATATCGGCGGGAAGGGAAGACTCGCCAAAAAGCCTTCGGCCGTCGGGAAGTAGAGCGGCGACAGGGTTTGCTCTTCCCATATTAAGGGAGGAGGAAAAAGTCCCGAAGATAAAACGTCCGCCTCTGGCGGTGGGCCCTCAAGGTGAGGGGGTGCCGATGTCAAGGTCAGGCCTGGAAGGGAAAAAGAAGGGAAATCCGAGCCAAAGTCAAATCCACGACGCCCAGGCCCTGCCGCGAGGCCCGTCTAACATAGAAATGCAACGGGGGTCGGGGTGGCATTATCACAGGTCCGCCCGAAGGAAGGTTCTGTTGCGGTGACAGCAAAGAGGGATCACGGTCCATGGGAAAAAAAAACAAAACTGAACGGACTGGACAGCTGCCCGAGTCGACCGCTACGGGGGCGAAAGAGAGAAGGGGAGCACCAGTCTTCGTGGCAAGTTGAAAACAACGCCACACTCATGCAAGACATTGTCGAACGGGGGAAGGGACAAATGATATAAAAATGGCTCGGAGGGGAGGGCTCGGCCTGGAAAGTCCCCGACCTCAGTTCAGAACTAGGGGGTCAAAACTGACGCGACGCGCGGATCCACCGCCTTTCATGACACTGAGCACCGGACAAGAGTCACAAACGGGTCAAAAACTCTCCCGAAAAAATTGAGCCCGGAAAGCAACGTGCTGGTACGTGTAAATCAGAAAGCGTCACGAGGCTTTCGAGGGTCGGCGGGAACCCGAAAAAGTGCTCGGGGCCAATCGCACGAGCGGATCACTGGACTGAAAAGAGGGTAGGCGCCTAAAATGAGAGAAAAATGCAAAGCAGAGAGGTCGCTGATCTTGTTGAAAGGTCCGCGCGGAACAACGTCTGGAACGGGGAGTTAGGGGGGAAAAGAGGTGATCATCTCAGTCCTACATAACAAGAAAGCAGGCCTATATGAATGGTCAAATCGCGCTGGGAGGCTCGGGGGGGGAAAGGTGGGGTCTCAGTGAGAGGGCAGGGGGAAAAGAAAAAAAAGGGGTAAGTCGTCTGACGTATGAATCAAACAAAACCTTGAAAAAGAAGAGGAGGCGCTAGAAGCGACCCGCACGAAAGTTGCCAAACGTTCGATGTCGCGGACAAATTCGAAGGGAAAAAAAAACCGACGTGGACACTCATCCCGTATTCGGTTCGGGGTAGGACCGAAAGTGGCCCATCAAAGAAAAAAATCACAGGAAATACTCCTTGAAAAGAGCAATAAAAAGCGGGGGCAACGAAAATGGAAGCCAAAGAAGAAGCCTGCTGTCCGTGTAAAGTGTGTACGCGTGGAGAAAAAACGATGGCGAAGCGCGAACTGGTGCGCGACTGACCCGTCACGGCCGCCCAGACGACGCCGCTCCTCTAAACCAAAACTCGAAGAGGGAGGAGACCTGAGGCGTTAAAAAAAAGAAACGTAGCAAAACGGGCGACAAGGTGCGCGGGAGAAGGAAATTGGTGCGGGGAATGCACCAGTTTATTGTTTGAGTGCATAAGGGGGAGCACCAGGGGCAAATTAAGTCGACGAGCGTAGGTGACAAGAACAACCGCAAATGGCAATCGAGAGGTGAGAAGGCTTCCTCCATTCATCAGTCCTAGCTAAAAGAGAGTCGTCTGATCACCGCTTAGAGAGTAAGCAAGGGGCGGCATTAAAACACATGTGGCGGGTTAACGCTGCGCGTAAAGGTTGGCAAGAAGAAGCGGGGGGTGTTCTGTCTCATTCAGGAAAGTAAGCGTCAGGGGGGGGGTCTCG
>Ga0179593_1735964_pt1 | contig 18767 bp, 19 predicted proteins | sample CZODoug2_1_08_16_FD_185931 | JGI IMG/M metagenome (GOLD analysis project Ga0179593, IMG submission 185931) | Vadose zone soil fungal communities from Angelo Coast Range Reserve, California, USA - CZODoug2_1_08_16fungal (PacBio error correction) | ecosystem: Environmental > Terrestrial > Soil >...
CGACCAGGAACAAAGTCAACAATCTCAAACAGTGGTCTCGCTGAAGCCCACCGAATCTCCACGAAAAAAAAAAGAGGTCAAAATCCCCTCGAAGAACGCCTCGACTCCCCACTCCGAACACACTCCGCCGCAGGAAGCCGATCGCCGGAAATCCAACCAAAACCGCAATCGAAGTGAAAAGCCGACAAACTGGTTGGGAAAAAGAAAGGACAGAGCAAAAGCCTCCACCTAAATCCTCAAAAGTGCCCTAATGGGTAACTGGAAGGGGAAAAATGTTCGCTCGGACTTCGACGGCTCCTTAGGAAACGGGCGAGCTTCGAAGGGGGGGGGGGCACTATCGCCCCCTGAAGAAATGGAAAAGGAAATTTGCGCCTGGATGGGGAGGCCGGAATCGAAGGGTAGAAGGAAAAACTATTCATTTCTTGATCGAGGACAGCGGTAGCGGAGGAAAAGATTGGAAGTGCCAAGGGGACTCCGGAAAGGGCGAGAAGCCCTAAAAAAAGAAAAGGATCGGGGGAAAAAAGAAAATTGCTGCTGAGGGACGTCGCGTCAGAAAAAAGGGGAGGCAGAAAACGACGCGATGGCCGGACAAATCAGCAAGGATGGGAGGGAAAAAGAGGGTTCTCTTCCTACGGAAGGCGACCGTCTCGAAAAACGATGGGGAAGCTGGCCGACTCTGGGCTCAAATAAGAGGGGGGCCTGGGTCTTTTCGCAAGGGCTCGATGCTCTCAAAAGCATGAACAGAAGGGAGACGCGATGCGGTTCGTGAGGGGCTAGGGGGACAGGTTAGGGAAGTCTTTTGAGAAGGGTGCTCTTCGACAACTCGAGGCGTCAAGGGAGGGGGGAGTTGTTTCAAGCAGGACAGGTCTTGTTATCGAGGAGGGGCCTGCAGGGAGATTTCAGAACCAAAAAAGAGGGCGCTGGGTGTTGGATAAGGTCCTGGCGCGGAAAGGCCGTCACGGGGAGAAGCGCTCGCTTCTCGCAAGACGTCGAATGGAGGGGAAGTGACGCGGGGGAGCACCTGCTGTTTTTGGGGGCAGGGGGCGAGAGGTCGGGGGTGGAACTAAAAGGAAAAGTCGAGGATGGGTAGGGACTGTTAACACGGGAGAAAAAAGCGATCTTGCCCCTCGACCTAAAATAGAGGAGCACATGGGGGATTAAAATGATAGGGAAGCTGTTCGGGCTCGACAAAACCTACGTCAAAGAAGGGGTTCAGGGTGTCCCGGAAAAGAGAGCTGGAAAGTGGGGGGACCCCATTGGAAGGACTGGGCGGGGCGTCTGTCGAGCCCTTTTTGAGGAAGGGTTTCCTTCGGAGTCTCAACCTGGAAATCGCAAGCGGGACGGGGGAGTGGCGCTGTCGGGCCCAAAAATCCCTCTTTTCTCTTTCGGGGGACCGGGTCGCCGACCTCGTTGAGCAGGGGACTGGGGCGTGCAGAAAACCAACCAGAAGGCCGCCTCTCCGTCTAAAAGAAACAAAAAAACCGTCCGACACCCCTAGGGCTCCCTCCGCCCCTCCCAAAGAAGACCATTAGAGCCCGTGATAGACCTCCTACCCCTATGAAATGCAGGAAGAGCCGACGACCGCGCAGGTCTTCTTCTTCAGAAAGGAAAGTGAAAAGGAGTTATACAATCTTCCACCAGTCAAAACCCCCTCACCTGAGAGAGGGGGGATACGCCACAGAGGATATGTCAGTCCGGCCACGGTCCAGATGAAGAAAAGGGAACATCTGATAAAAGTCTCCACTATCATGTCCAGGGAAAGCCGGTCAGTGCTCTCCTTAAGGGACCGTCTAAAAAGGATCAGGGTCACGAACTTCTCCCGGAGGAAGAAAAACCGAAAGCTTTAAGAAAAGACTCTTCTCAACTGAGAGGCTAAGCACGCACAAGAAGTGAAATTCCACTTTACCAACTAAAAAGGCTCCTGCCACAACTCGCCGGCACCCGGCCTGACAAAAAAATTAACCACAGCTCGCTGCCGGAGGGGGCAATAAATAGCGGAAGCGTCAGACCACACTTAAGAGAATGGATGGGATCCTCTCTCGGGAAGCCGGAGAAATGACCAGGGAAAAAGGCAGTTCCTGTCTGGGACACGGAGGTTCCGACGAATACCCCAATACAGAGAGGCAAGGAGAGGGATTCGCTCCCGGATAGACCCTGCCCGAGCTTAATAGGAAAAGCACCTGAAGGAAAGGGAAGAAATTTTTAGCTCCACCGAGCAGTCGAGCAGGCCGCCCCGTGCATCCGGAACGGAAAAAAAACCCGCTGAAACAGCCAGGGAAGGAAGTGCCTCCGAGGGAGGGAAAGAAGCCGTATTTGCGGGTGGGGCACTGAAAAAAATACATAAAACATTAAAGGTGGGCTTAGGAGGGAAAAAAAAGGGGGGACGCCCGAAAAAAAAGACTCCTCCGCAGCCCTCGCCGTCCGAAGGGGGGAAAGGGGGGCTAAAAAACCAAAGAGGCGCAGGATCATCGAGGGTGGAAAAAAAAAAAGCTGAAGGTTAGATTTATCAAAGCAGCACCCTCCGAAGAAGGGGGGGGTCTCGGTTCAAAAACAGAAGTAGAAAAATTCTGGCTGAAGAAATCAGGAGGCATCCTGGTGACGAAGAGTCCTTCTCAAGGGAGGGGGGCTCTACATGCGAAGGTAGATTCTGCCGGAGACTGAGCGCTCGAAAGGAAAGGGAATTCATAATACACTACCATTTGGGGGGGAACGTTTCCCTTGCCTGGCACGACCATCTAGGGGAAACTGCATTTTTCAAAAAACTCTCGTCTTTTAAACGGAAGTCCCGGCCGTCAACGCATCCGGAACAGAGAGAGCATAGGAAAAAAGCTACTTCGGAGAAAAGCTGGGATAACACTCGAGGGGAAAGTTAAAAGAGCCTTGGGAAAAGGCGGAGAGACAGCATCATCGACGACCCGGCCATCAGGGCTAAGAAGAGTCTAAGTGCAGCGGGGCGGGAGAAAATGGGGAACTAGGAGAACAAGCCAGGTAGTTGTCCTCGTTCCGGAGGAAAGACCCTGTACCAAGTCCGGGAGTGCCATTATACCGGGGAAGTCAGAGAACTATCATGTGGCCCCTCCGAAAGGAAAAGAAATGGAGGGGAGGAGATCGTGAGAGGCCACCATCTTAACCCATCCTCACCGCAACCATCCTTTCCCAAAAATTCTCCAAGGTCAACCTGGAGGAAAGACCTGGAGAAGACATTAGAAAATCTTACCCGCTCAGAGACGGTGCCGGGCGATGGGGAAAAAGGGCTAAGAAGGTTCGGGAGAAAAAACAGAAAAAAATCTTAGTGTAGTTCCGTCCCGCTACTACAGCAAACGGCAGATACAGCAGTCAAAGGTAGTTGAAGGGAAGGGAGCAGACTAAGTGGGAAGGATGTTTCCAGGACTAAAGGGATAAAACCTCAAAGATGCGGAGGACCCTCGAGTACAGAAACAGGGGAACAAGTATTGAGAGGGCCTCTCCGACGAAAAAAAACGTGACAAAAAGGAATCGTTGTAATTCAGCCGGGGAACAAAGACGGGAGAAAAGGGGATGAAGTAGCTAGAAAAAGGGCACGGAGCTGGGAGGCTAATTTGGGGGGGGACATTACGGAAGAAAAAATACCGAAGAAAAAAACACGGGGAGGTCGGAAAAGGGGGCAGTCATGTATCACGGTAAGGGAGCTGCAAAGAAAGGGGAGCTACTCAGACAAGGAGTATTACTCACGAGAAAATGAATACGAGGGGATAGGGGTAGCTGCTGAAAGCGAGGGCTGTACGGGGTCAAGAGTCACGAGGTAGTAAATAGCTGGGTCTCGATTCGCTGATGTGTGCATAGGGGGAGCATCAACCAGCAGAAAAAGGGGGACATTATTTTCCCGGGAATCAGTTGAATTCCCTGAAAAAGGCGGGAAAGAAAGGGGAGGGATTAGTGAGCGGTATCCGGGGAACTGTTGTTTGAACGAGAAAAAGCGGGAAGAACTTGGTCGCCAGAGAAAAAAGCACATCACAAAAAAAAAAAAAATGGGAAGAGGGAGAAAGTCCTAGCGGGCAGGAAGCTGTAGTTACGTGTGGGAATTGAAAAAAACCTTCGTTTTTAGGGGGACAGCAAAAGGATTCGGGGGCTGGAAGAGGGTGAGATCAACTTATCGACGGTAGTCATAGGGACCAACAAGTGCTGTCTGTAAGAAAAGGGGGGGACTACCTGGCAACCTGCGGAAGCGGCTGGCCCGGCTGGGCGGTGAAGCCTATAGAGAGCAACAGAGCTGTAAAAAAACGTAAAAGGTGCGGGTCCGAACGGAAAAAAAAAAAAAAAGCTGAAAGGAGCTGAGGAAAGCCTCAGCAACAGGCAGCACGTTCTTACACACGCTGGGGCAAGATGCTGAGAACCTCAGGGGGCAGCTTCCTGGGGATCTCATCAGAAATGGTCGGCTCCGAATAGGGGGTGGAGAAGCGTATGTGTCGTTGAGAGGGATCTTCGTCTCAATGATCGCTTCGCAAAGAAAAAGCTTCTTGGAGCTTTCAGCGGGGAGGCTCAACCTGTTCGGAGGGACCAGGACTTCGAGAGGGAAGGAACCTAGGCTCCGAAAAAAAAACCGGTGAATGGGAGAGAGAGTCTGCAGCAAGAGAGGAAAGGACGCTCACTAGGGGCCGAAGCTAGAGTGAAGAAGGGTCGGCCAGGCAAGGCCCGCGGAGTAGCGGGAAAATTCGACGTGAGTCCCTGAGGGGAGGAACGAGACAAAAGCTGCGAGGGGAGGGGAGGATGGCGGAGCCTGAAAAGGGAAGAGCTTTTCTCGAAAAGAGAGGATCCCGCTTGAAATTGCGGGGCAAAGTAAAAGTTCCGTAGAGACGTTGGGGAAAGGGAGGCGTCATCTTATCTCCGCCGGCAAAGGTGGTCGCGCAAAAAACCTTAAGGCAGTTTAAGGAAAGGTAGGAAGTTTACCAACAATCCTCACCTCTGCTTCTGGAGGGGGGCCGCAGTTCTGGGGCACCGGGCCGATTGAACTGCGTTAGTCTCTAAAGGGTGCACGGAGAAAGGGAGAAAAGTAAGTCGGGGGAAGAGTATTCCGATCCATCAAAGCAGGAGCTGCCTGTGCGGGGAGATGTCGGAAAAAGGTCAGTCATCTCGGGAGCGGAATATCCTTAGATCTACTCAACGCATCCTTGCGCCGGGGATTTGGGTCGTCGTCGGACCAAGACAATCAGCCGCTCCTGGAACATTTAATTTGCAAGGGGAATTGGTCCTGAAGAGACTTGAAAAAGGAATTATCCTGAGTGATAAAAAATCCGATACCTGTAACTAGTTCACGCTGGAAAAAGTCCTCAGTTATAGGCCGCAGCTTTGGGTTAACGGGGGGAGCACAAACCGGAAGCATTTGGTGACTGAGAGCCCCGTTACTTCCAATCGTTCTGTCTAAGGAAATGACTGTCAGGCCAAGAAGTGGGGGAAGAAGTGGGAAGACCGGTCGCGGTGAGATCCTTTTCCTCTAAAAAGGGACGGAAGATCGCGATCCCGGGGGGGAAATCTAACTTAGTTGGGCCAAGGCCGGATATTCAAGGGAAGGGGGGGGGGTTGCTCATACTGAACGGTCCGAGGGGAATAGACCATGAATAAAAGGCAGCAGGCGGTGCAGAAGGGGGTCCGGAAGGGGGTTCGCGGCTAGGGCGGTGAGGACCGATAGATCCTGCCGCGAGAAAAAATCGACAGGAGAAAATGCCTTTCATCGGGGTAAACTGATCAAGAGGGGGAAAAAAAAAAAAGCTTTGGATTGAAAGGGCTTTCTCTTGGGAGGGAGAGAAAGTCCAAGGACGGGGGGGAAGGGGTTCAGAACGGCTTCCTGGGAGGGAAGGAGCCTTCTTTTCCCTGCCAGGAAAGTCTGCACGCCACAGGAAGGGGATTTCTGAAACATCAAGCCAAGATAAAAAAAGCGACATCAGAAAACTTGGGAAAGAAGGAAATCGAAAAGGAATCCAGGAAAAAACCTCAGGGGGAAATACAAACGCCGAAGCAAAGAGAAGAACAAAGCGACCGAAGCGCTCACCTATAAGGAAACAATCACTCGAACACATACGTCTGAACGACGAAAGAGAGAGGAAGGATGTGTCGCATTCCGAAGAGTCAGCTCCCGCTATATCCGAACTGGGGGGGGGGGGGGTGTCAGCACGAAGGATCGGTGCGAGAAGCGGTCTGTCAACAGTTAAAGAGGGGGGGGGGGGGGATGATGAAAAGAAGCATCATCCCCCGAAAAAGAACCAGTTCCACGACAGATCGCCAAAGAGCACAAAACAGCACAAGCCGTAGGGTCCAGGCTACGAAAGTCTCTTCAGAGAGAAATCGTAGAATCTACATTCCAGGCTACTACCGCGAAAGAAGTAGAATACCACCACATCAGGGGTCTTTCAAATCCCGCACAGCGAGGCAAGCAAAGGCGAGACAACGGAGACGAAGGGCGAGGGCCTCTAATCTAGTAGAGCACGCCTAGAAAAAGCTTCCGAACAAACTGCGAATATCGAGGGAAGTAGAAGAGAGACGGGAAAAAGGCCATTAAGTCGAGCCCATTTCTACCATCAAAGAAAAAAATGCAGGGATTCGCCACAGAAAAGGGCCAGCCAGAGTGAAGGTAACGCCGCGGAAAATAGAACACCCAGGGGGAGAAGGGGAATCATGTCCCGCTAATAGCCTCGCTGGGGGAGACCATTCGACGCCGGCAACTCCAAAAAAAGTTAGATCCAGAAAAGTGGATTACGAGAAAAGTCGGCTGCAATGTAAAAAAAGGGCAAAACTTCGACCAGACCTACGAGGAAAACAAGGGAAGGTGGTATGGGAGAATTGAAAGGAAAAAAAGATTCCGTCCCCAGACATAAGGAGTCTAGCCGAAGCCAAGGGCAAAGGAAGGCGAAAAAAGGGGCATAAGAGCTTAAAACCATGGGGGGGGATAGGCCTTCCGTTCGTCCAACAAGGGAAAACCTTTTATGGGAATGGAGTATAAGGGAAAAAAAGGGGGCGCCGGTGAACAGGGGGGAGGGGCCCTTCTTTTTACCACAAAGAAAGGGCTCAGGGGGGGGGTGGGGGGGGGGGGGGGGGGGGGGGGGGGGGGTGGGGGGGGTGGGGGGGGGGGGGGTTTGTTGGGGGGGGGGGGGGGGGGGGGGGAAGGTCTATTGCGGTGTCAAGATTTGGGGGGCGATCAAGGTCCCGGCGATCAGAAAAGTCCTTTGGGAGGGAAGGAGAGGCGTCTATCGTTGGAGGGAGCGGCATTGTCCTGAGGAAAAAAGTATTTTCGGGGGGGAATCGGGGCCTGGAGAAAAGTGTGAGAAGGGGTGAAAAAAACCCTGTGGTCGGGGAGGATAGTCTGCTCCCTAACCTAAGAAGAAGGGGAGGGGGGTGGCCAAAAAAAAAAAAAAAAAAAAAAAAAAAAAAAGAAAAAAAAAAAAACAAAAAAACCAACCCCACCAAAACCAACACAAAAAAAACAAATTTATTCCATTTCTCTTCTTCTTTGGTGTTTTATCGCCTGAGCGTCAGCAATTCCCCTCCTTTTCTCTCCTAAGGGTAAATCTTCTCTCTGCCTAGTTCACTACCCTTCAGGATCGCGCGGACTCTTGCACGGCTTGTGCTGGGGGGGAAAAAAAAAAGTTAGGAGTAGGCAAGAGAGAGAAAAACTACTCTTCACGAAGTTTCCTTTCCCCCCCTAGAGGTGACTGTTCCTCACTATGGTCGTGAAGGACGCTTTCCTCCGACCAAAAAAAACAACCAGGTGAACGAACCCGAGATCGAGGTTTTAAAAACAAGATAAACCTTTATAATTAGGCACAAAAACCAACTAATTCGTGCTCTAAAAGAAGACCGGAAAAAAGCAGGGGAAGTCAAAAGTTCGAGGAGGGAAGAAGACACTGCTCTCCATAACCTACGGAAGAGAAAGACGTCAAAAGAAAAAATTGAAAAAACCACGAAAAACGGGACACGAGAAACGCCTCAAGGGGGAGAGGAGATCTCCTTTACCTTGAAAGGGCAAAGAGACTCAATCGCCTGGGAGGGTAACAACGGAAAAGGTTCACGTCTGGGAAAAACTTTCCAGAAACGAAAAGCACCTATCCCCCTACGGCGACGGCCCTAAGCAGAAAAGTAGGGGGGGCCGAGCGAGAAAGTTTTTCTCATCGAAGAGGAAGGGGATGAAGGGAGTGATCTTCTCGAGGGGGACTACGGCCCGAAATCTGCGCGTGGGTCTCCTTGGGGCTCTGTGTCCGGGGAACTTTCAAAATGCTTTAATCTAGTCAAAGGGAGGGAAGGGATCTGAGGGTAGAAGGGGGCTTTTTACCTTTGAAAGGGAAAGAGAGAAGGTTTTCTACGGATCGGTAACTCAAGGGGGGGTCTTGGAAAGTCGAGCCCCGCGGAACTACCGCGATGAAGGGAAATGCGTCCCTGAAAGGTCGGAAAACCTGGGTTTTCTCGGGCGACCGTAAAACAACATCTAGGGAAAAAGGAAAATAGGGAGAAACTGTTCTTGGGGAGTTTCGCACTTGGAGAAAGGTAATGGCCAAGAATAAGATCGACTGAAAAGGGGTGCTAGGTTCGGGAAGAGGGAAACTACGTATCTCTTCTACCAAACAGCAATCTCATCTGCTTGCAGGGTGAGCAGTCTGCGAGCGGGGGCCTAGATCGGGGAAAAAAAACCACTCTCGTGGAAAAAGGGGGGGTTTGAGCGTTCGTCGCGGAGGATCTAATCAAAAGGAGGAAAAAAAAGAACGAGCGAAGTCCTTCCGAGCGGGGAAGGGGGGGAGACTTGGGGGGAAGGTTCACCGGTCGTCAGCGGTGCTAAAGGGGGGATGTCTTGTACCTGTTGATCAAAAAAAAGGTAATGGCGATGATTAAGGAGTCTTGGAACAAAGGGCGACCGACCTACTTCCAAAGAATCTCAAGCTGTTGCGGCAGATGATCTTCCTTATCTCCTTCCTCCTGGGGCTAGAAACTTTCCTTTCAGGGGGTCGGGGCGGGGGAAGGAGAGGATGCTGAACGGTTGGACGTTAAAAAGAGAGACGGCTCGGCCATTTAGGGAGACGGTTCCGGAGGCGTTCGGCGAAACCGAGGTATCAGGAAGGTAAGAAGCTTGGGGGAGGAGAAATTCTTCTTTTTCCCGAAAGGTCTTTATGGGGTTGTGATGGGAAAGGAAAGTAGGGTGCGGGCAACGGGGAAAAGCGCCGTAAAAAGGGGGGGAGGGGGAGAAGCCTGCCGTACCCCTTCCTAAGGGATCGACGTCGAAAAGACCTCAAGGAAGCAAAAAAAGGGGACCTTTCAAAGTAGGGAAGAGGCCATCCAAAAACTATCATCCCTAGTATCATCCAAAACAGAGAGAAAGCGAAAAGGAAAAAAGTCGTAACGGGAAACGGCCCGTCGGTCATCGGCCTCTTTTATCTCGGGGAGAATCATCTGGAAGCTACAAAGAAGGCCAGGGGATAGCCCAGCGCGTGAAAGATCACGAAGAAAAGGAATTGACTTGCACCAACACGTTCCCATAAGAACCGTCCTTTGGCTATCCATTAGAAGGGAAATGGCCATTACGATATACTTCCGTAGCAGGAAAAACTTCACCGGGAGAACTTCCCCGGAGGGAATACTTAAACGGCTAGCGCCCGAAAAAGAAAGGTAAGGCTCAAAATCCCCGAACGGGGAAAGCCCGTTAAAGGGACTAAACGGAAAACAACGGCGCCGGAACCAAAGACAGTCCTTACTCAGGACAATTTCTCCCCAGTCGAAAGGGCTTGAGACTAAGAGGGGAATCTGTTTCCCTTTGGGAAAAGGCATTTCCATAAAGTACCAACGAGCAAGAGAGAGACCAGAGGCCTGCTAAAGGAAACAGGAAAAGGGGGCCATTCCAGGGAAAGGAAGGACTCTGTAGGGGAGTGTTACGATACCCAATACATAGAGGAATGATCGAGAGTTCGCGAAGGGGTTCAAGAACCGAGAGGACTGACCAGGCTGGAAGAGGAACCGGGAAGGGGATCCTTTTACTAAGTTGATGCAAACCTCAAAAGGACAAACAAGGGGGCATCCGCTGGAAACCCGCAGTTCCAAGCAGAGGAAAGGACTCTCTCAAGAGGCAAGCCTCCAGATTGTTGTCAAGGAAGGGGGGACGAAAAAAGGGGAGAGAAATTAAGGAAGGCTTATAACAAGAAACAAATTTCGCCCTCTGCGACCAGCACCAGCTCAAGACCGAACGAACGGGGGGGGAAGTGAAGGCTCGGAAACTCAAGGAGGGAGAAGAGAGGGGTCAGAAAAGGAGGATTATCAAAGAAGAACCATCATCCCCCCGTACCTCTAAAGGGGTCTCGTGTTCAAAAACTCCTAATGAGGAGGGTCACTCCGAAGAAGGCAAAGGGACGTAAATGTCAAAAAAGGCGTCGGCAGAAAGAAGAGCCGTAGATCTCTCCGCGAAAGGCGGAACGCCGAGAAAAAACCGGATCATGCAGCCGACCCAGGTGTTACAGTCAAGAAAAGGGCATTCGCCGGGGAAACCCTGCAGGGGGGAGAGGGAAAAAGATGTCTTTTACTAATTCTGCCTAAAACGCAAAGTCAGCTGACTCTCATCGAGCGCGAAGGACATCCGGGTTGGAGGGCCATAAGAGGGAGCGAAAAACAAAAGGGGGAAGACAGAAGCTTCCGGAAAGGGAGCGTAACCTCTCTGCCGGGCCACGAGGGCTGCCAGGAGCTGCAAAAAACCAACCGCCTTTGACGAAAGAGAGGGGAGGGGATAGAGAACCTAGAAAAAGCCCAGACCGTCAGGCAGAAGGGCTTGTCCACCAAAAAAGAGGGCGTTTCGAAAGGAAAATGATCATGGAACCGCCGCGAAAGGGGAGGTCCGCAGGTTTGATCTCAAAAGGCCCACCAAAAAAGAAAAAAAAGGAACAGCATGTCAAACAGACAACTCATGCGGACAGAAAGTCACCCCGGTAAATCAAAGGGGCCGATAAGTATTAGTACGAGAAGGGGGGGCCGGGAAGGTGAGCTTTCTTTTACGGAGAACGACATCCACACAACATTATCACGCGGGGAAGGGAACAAAAAAAAACCTACAAACTGCCGAAAAGGGAGAGTCATTCCACTGTAAGTAGGGAAACTACTTCGGCTTTGCATGGAACGTGTGATGAACCTCCTAAGAGGGAACAAAAAAACTCGGGCGAACAGCTGAAAAGGAAGAGGGTACACAAGACCGAATCAAAGACTCCTAACGCATAGAAAAAAGCCAAACACTGTATTCCATCTTTTGGGAAAAGTTCCTCAAGGAGGGGAGGTTCTTTCTTATTAAGAAAGGTTGGCAAGGGCGATACATAAGGTCTAAATTCCGAGATATCAGACAACAACTTAGATGAGGTAAAGAGAGAAAGAAGGTTCGGGTCCTTCAGCCGCCAGGGAAAACTCTCTAGCTCCAAAAAAATGGGGAGAGAGTACGAAAAACCGATGTAATCCCGTTGCGGTAAAGGACTTACAAGGAGAGGACAGAGGGGGGGGGAAGATGTTTCTGTACGGGGTCACAAAAAAAAAAGGGGGAAGGGGTGCGCGGGAGAGGGGCTGTCCTGTCGCACAGGACACTGCCGGGATAAAGAAACGCAGAAAGCAGTAGGGTCCCTGTACGGAAAGGGGGGGAAGGACCCGGAAAAAATCTGAGGCGAAGTGCTTAGGAGAAATTACAGATAAGAGGGTTGGGTGCGGGCGGAATCCCGTACTGATCATCGAAAATGGGGGGGAGGAAAAAGGTACAAACGCCTCGAGCGGGAGGCTGGACGAAGCAGGGTAAAATTATCTGGAAGTTACAGGGGTGAAAAGTCTTTCAGGCAAGATTTTGGGACAGGAGGGTTGGGAGGGGTGGGGGGGGAGATGGTGACAACAGGAGGGCGACCTTATCAAAAGCAGCGGAAAAACTCATGATAAGGAGCGGCTGGAAAAAACGGGCGCCGGGTAGTACCACTCAAGCGGAAAAGGCGGGTTCTGGGGATTGCCAACGAAAAAAGGACTTACCGTCATCCCGTGTTCTCCTCTGGAAGGCGGGCTGTTGAGAGACGCCGGGGCAGCGCACAGAGGGGAATATGATGAAGACCGCCGCCACAAGGGGGGGAACTGTTCTTGTCGTAAAAATTACGGGGGATCGCCAAATCTCATATCGAGGGAATCTTCCGGAAGGGCTTCCTCGAGAGAGGTGTCGCTCTTTAGGGGGGGGTGCTGGTCATATCCGTAGAAATAGGGCTGGCGAAGCATTTGATCTGCTGAGCTTCTGCGAAAGTATAAGCGGGGGAGAGGATCTGAGTTTTCTTCTCCGGGAATAGGGATAGGCCCGTCCCGTCTGAAGAGGGGAACTGCACAAAAAAGAGTCCTGATGTACTCTCACGAAGGGGGATCTCCTCCTTTAGAATGATTACATCTAACTTCATCCCTAGGAAGAGACCGCGAGCAGAAAGGAACTTTGTGAGTATCTAAGTGGAGTTAACTAACCACAGAGAACGCTTCACGAAATTCTGGTTAAGAGAGACCGAAGTCAAAAGAAGAGAACCCAAACGCTTTCCGACGAGGAGGTCCTATTTTACCCCGTCAAAAAAGGGGGGCTTCGAAAAGGGGAACTTGCAGGGGAAGGATCTGCAGGGGGTTGTCGGGTGAGAAAAAAGCAAACCTGGTACTGGGGGGGAGACACGTAGTTCGAGACGGAACAAAAAGAGGATTCGAGCATTTCTTGGGGCGAGAGGGAGCCCCTGGCCTCTAGGGCTGGGGGATGCGAAATTATTCAAGGAGATCTACTAAGGGTAAGGCTGATTGCGTCATCAAGCAAATAGTTTCGCTGTTACCTAAAAAGAAGTCGGAGCTCGATATAAGAGGCATAGGTAGGAAAAAATTAGGGTCCTTTCTGGTTGGGAAGAGGAAACGTAACCTCCCTAGAGGGGGGGTCCAGAAAATTGAATTGCCCTGGTAAATTGTACGCCGGCCATGAGGCATGGCAGAGGAGAGGCGGCCAGAGGGTCATCCAGCGCTAAGGTAGCGGTAGGCTTAGGCCCTGTATGGAACGCGAAGGCAGAGGCTGTAATGGGGGGAGTCCAGGGAAAAAGTTTGTGGCGGAGCCTGGCGGTTTTACAATTTCACCGGGCGTCCCGAAATTCGAGCCGAAGGGGATGTGGCCGGGAAAAACCGCGGAGGGGAGTAGGTAAGGACCTGTCGCGTAGGGTTCCTTCCGGGAAGGCGACGAGGAGCTGATGGAAAAAAACCCTTGAAAAGAAAATGCTCCTAAGACGGGAGATCCAGAAAAATGGGGAAAATTTACCCGTGGCCCGGGGGTCTTCATGACCGGGAAGACCGCTCTGTTCAGCGCTGGGGAGGGAAGGAATGGCGCTGAAAATGAGGGGGGAGAAGGAGATGCGAGCTATCGACGGAAAAGGAGAACTCTTCGCTTTCCTGGAAGGGGGGTCTCTGGAGGCATGTTATGGGACTGGGCGGGCTTGACTATTGTAAGGGAGAGGGGCCTGATCTGGTGGGCGCGGAAAAGGTCAGGATCTGCCGAACGGCATTCGGGCGGGAACAACGCAAACAAAGGGTCAAAAAAATGGTCAGCTCAAAAAGGAGGACACCATCCCATAAAAATCCCGACCGCGCACAGGAGGCCCGCCCGTCCAAGAAACGGAAAGAACCGAAAAACAAAAAACTCAGGAAAAAGGCCACCACAAGGGGCACCGAGACGCGCTCCAACCTCCAAAGCGAAAACAGAACTCGCCCCGAAGAAGGTGCGGCCCAAAAAACAAAGAAGAGACGGGACAAGGGGCCTCCGATCAGGAAGCTCCCACGATCTCCTCCCCGGGGAACGCCGAGGGCAAGATCTGGTCGGGAGGGCCAGTTTGACAAAAAACTCGAAGAGAGAAAGGGGACCATGATCGGGACATAACAACTTGATCACCCCCACAGAAGAAACAAAAAAACCGCAAAAGGCAGGACCGCGGAGGGCAAGGGAGAGAGCTCTCATAGGGAAAGAAAAAGCAAGGGAAAAACACCCCACGCCACGAGAGCTGTCCCCAATATCCTCCCAGCTGCATGGAGCTCGATACAGGAACAAGCGAGGAAAAAAAATTGGGGGGATCTACGGAGAAAAAAAGAAGGGAAGATGTAGAAGGGGAATTCATCAAAAGCAAACACCGGAAAGGACACCGAGAAAAACGGCCTCGCGTATCAGACGTCGGGGCATACGAATGGACGGGCTCGTAGTAAAACCCACCCAGAAGAAAAAGTACGCTCTTAGCAACCCCGCAGAGCCATCTTTGAAATATAGCGTAGACGGGGGGATCAAGGGTTGTTATAGTCCCAAAAGGGAGAGCGATGTATTGTCCTTCTGCGAGAAGAAGAAAAACACGGTTTGGAACCTCGCCCAGACAGAAAAGCTGGATAAGAAAATGAGATGAAGAAGAACTTAAAAAAACCGACAAGGAGAAAGCTAACCGCTTCCTCCGATAGGAATGGAATAGTCTTTGAATCAATTGAACGGGACGAAATGAAGGGAAACAGTCTACCATTCTAGCCGGCATTTGGGCTAGGCAATCACCTCGGTCCATAAGGGGGAAGCGCGACAAAAAAAGGGGGGCTGGAAAAGTTCACGCGGACAAAACAAGGGGACCCTTGTCCGGGATGCCGTCAGCCATGAAGGGGGGAAAAAAGAGGGGAGTATGGAAACTTAGTCCAGCCTAACTTGCCGTAGGGCTGGAAAAAAGGGCTATTTCTTTTTTTCAGAGGAAGGAGCAGATCGAAGAGCCTGGGGGGCAAGTCTGTCATCAAAGGGGGGGAAAAGCGCGGGGGAGGATCTATTGCCTCAGGAGTCTGTAGATCTTTCTTTTGGGATAGCGACCACCTGGTGTTGAAGGAAGTGTTGCCCCAGTAAGAACGCCTAGCCGTAGGTGGGGGAAATTTCTCCAGGGGGGTGGTGTTAAAGCGATGACGGCGTCCAAGGAAAAAAGGGCAAACCAAGAGGAGATCTTCGGAAACAAGCTCGCAAAGGAACGAGGGAAAGTCGGGTCGCTGGGGCGCTTCACGGGAGAGTCGGCGCAACAAGAGGAAAAGGATAGATCCTGAGAAAAAAAAAAGACGACGCTGCAATTCAAAAAAGAAAAGGGAAAGAGGGCGGTACGAAAAAAAAAGAACCGAAAACTTTACTTCGTCAGATCGGGCAAAAATGTGACGACGCACTCAAAGAGGAACTACAAAGTAAGCGAAACCATAACACATGGATAAGGAATCCGTGAGGACCAAGGGGGAAAGGGAAGGATCTCCTATCACTACCTTACAAAAAACCAACGTCGAAACTGTGGTCGCGAGGAAAAAGCCCACGAAAAAAAAATCCAAAGGGAAGACTCGAGCCGAACTCGCAGGCCAACGCTAAACCTCTCCTTGAAAAAAACGCCGGGGGAAAGCAAGGAAAAACCGGTCGCGCAAGAAAAAGGGAGGGGGAAAACGCAAAGAAAGCCGAATCTTCTGGGAAGGTACCAGTTACTACTCAACAGTTCACCGTCCCCCACTACGGAAAGCCTCTCCCAGGACAATGGTCCCCCTGGTGGTGAAAAAAGAAGCCAGCCTCAAGGGGGGGCGGCGAGGGCCCTGATTACCCGTTGGAAATTAGAGTACAAGAGAAAGTCTCGGAGAAGGGGGGGGAAAAGGTGTGCTCCGGGATGGGGCCGGGAAGCCAGGGAAAGGGAAAGAAGGGAAAAGGAGGTATCGAGTCTGGCGGTCCCCAGGAGTTGACCTTTCATCCTTAAGGAAAAACACGGCTGCCGGGGGGAACCTTGGGGATGAGTCTCGGAGAAACAGGATCGACCTCGATTCAAAAGAAATCATCGAAAAATCTACCCAATGGGTGTTCTCGGCCATTTAAAAACAAAAGAAAACGGAAATTGCAATGGAAGGAAAATTCTGGTGCGCAAGCCGGCTGTTTCGGAAGGCGTTCCCGGAGCGGGATGGGAAAAAGGGCTGATGCGAAAGGAACAGGGGTCGTGTCAGGGGGGGAGGGGTCCGATTTGCGAGGAAAAAGACTCTCAAATCGATACCTCAGGGGGGAAAGGTGGTGAACTTCTCGGACGGAGGACTTCGCTTTTATTGAACGGAAAAGTGCGCTGGGGGGCGAGTCATCAGAGAAGGAAGCCTGTACGGAAATCCGTGGTAATTGATAATCTCATAGCTCGCCAGAGCCGAGTACGACGGTGGGCTCGTTTCCAAAACTGGGTTCGGGTCTTCCTGCGGGGGGGGGGGAGTAATGGGGATTCACGCAGAAAAAAGATGATTGCTGTGTTAGTTCCGGTCGGAACAACTGTCGAAGGGGAACGATCTGTCAAAAAAATCTCGGCTCACATGGGAAAAAATCTTCCCTGATCGGCATGGGAATCGGGCTGAACGTCCCGCTCTTCGGGGGGGCTCGGCGGAAAGGCGACGGGGCGGGGGAGGGATCCCACCGGGGGAGGGAAGGGCGTTGAATGCGGTCGAGGGAACGGTGGTCGGCTCGGGGGACGGCGGACGGCATCAAACTTGATCACCAAGAGGTACTCCGTGACGACTGGGGTGGCCCCGGCTGTACGCGGTCGGGCATGGTCGGAGGGGGGAAAGGGAGTTGAAGGCTACATCCTGGGGGGGGGAGGGGTTTACCGAAAGGGAAACCGAGGTCCCAACCAGTCGGCCGGAGAAGGCGAGCGAAGAAAACCTGCCGCAAATCCCTTAAAAGAAAGCCCCAAGCGAAAAACCGAAAAAGCAAAAGGAAGCCACCCCGGGAAGAAATACGCCCGGCAAGCACCCGCCGGCGTCGGGCCTGCTGAAGGAGGGGAAGGGGCGAAATCGACCTGCAAGTGAGAAGGAGCAGAGAAAAGACCGCTCTGCCAACTGAAAAGGGCCTCTCCATCTCGGGAAAGGGTCAATCAAAAGCCTCACGGCAGAGGAAAAGTCCACATATCTAAAATGGGCTCCAAAAGAAAGGTATAGGTCCTGGCCGGGAATTCTTTTCCTAAAATCCTTCCGTAGAAGGGAAGGCGATTAAAGTCACGTCTGAATAATTCCCTTATCAAAGAGACAGCCGCCTCTGTACCTGTCTCGGAGAAAGCAAGATCCCCCGGGAACGGGACAGGCTAAGTCTCACCACCTGGAAAGAACCAAACCATAAACAAAAGATGATGCGAGTGCGTCCTCAGACGTGCAATCTTCAAGAAGCTACCAGTTCATAGAACTAGCCGCTCGAGACTAGGGACATTGCGGACCAGGACAGTTCCGGCTGGGACCAAAGCATGAACATCGTAGGTTTAACGTTTAAAAAACAGAAAAGAGGTCTACGGAGTCGGGGGAAAAAGAATTATACGCGAAACCGAAGGATGGCGGACGGCTAAAAGCTTGATGCCGGTGACATAAAGGGACGAAGCCGCGTACAACAAGTCTACGCCACCGGCATCAACTCTGGGCATCAGGAAAAATCCCAGAAGAGAAAAAAAAGTTCCAGCCCCTCCGCCGCCGACGATTTTTCTTATTTGGGGGGGAGGGAAAAAAAAATATCAACTCCCGGAAAAGAGTCCAAGGTTGAGGGGAGGGAGGAAACACACACCGGAAAAATAAAAGAAAGACCAAGCGAAGCCGTCCTACGGAACGAACGGGTGCTTGCCCATCGGACAAAAAGCCGCGGGAAAAAAAAAAAAATCTCTGCCACTTGGTAGTGTATAAAAAACAGAAGAAAAAGGAAAGAGGACATTCCTGGGGGGACGGTCAGCATCAAGAAAAACGTGAATTCGGGAGCAACTCGCCGTAAAGAGAATTGTGAGGTGGGGGGGGTAAGAGGTCAGAAAATCGAAAAGAGAAAAAATTGGGAGACCCGGTTCAGACTGAGGAGGCACCTCAACAAGAAAAGGGGAACGGATCAGAGTTGTTGACACGCGAAGATACGGTTCACCGGTCCTTCGACGCCGAAAGCAGACACCTGCAGGGGGTAGCGAGAGCAGGTTTAAAAAAAAAACCTTAAAGCCATCCGCTGAAGCGCAAAAGAGAAGCGCGCGTAGCGAGATGCTCTAGGAATCCTCGGACCGAAAACAAGACGTGGAATCAGGGGGGGGAGGCGGTCGGATGACATCCTCTGGCCGCGCCAAAAAGCGCTTGCTCTCAGAGTCCTCGAGAGGAAGATGGACGAGATAACACCGGATTCATGGAAGAGGGGCCGGGGGCCGGCAGCCGTCCCGGCCAGGTGCCCTTTCCATAAAGAAGGGGACGCAGCCAGCGGAGGGGGCCGCCCCGGGAGACTGGATGTTAAAAGAAAAAAGGAAAAGACAAGAAAAAAATCTGAAATCCTCAACGAAAACACTACAAACTCATTAGAATGCGCAACCCGGTAACGAAGGTTAAAGTAAGAAAGAACAGAAGTCGGGGGGGTTCCGTATCTGGCGGAAAAGTCCGGAAAAGATGATCTGCGTTATCAAAGAACAACACAGGATACCTCTTACCTGTAGGAGTCCCTAGAAGAACGACAAAAGGGCGAACTGCCAAAAAAAAAGCTAAGAGGGAATGGAAGGGAAGTTTACTGCAGCTAAGTGGTTTCTGGGGGCTTGTCCCTGCCAAACCGATGTGAGGCGGTACATCGGCGAAAGCACAGCCCCTCCGCGAGCTAAATTGAGGAAAAAGGAAAAAATCATAGTCTCCGAACGCCGAAAAAGCGTTCCCAGGTTACATCGTTGAATTACTCGTGGACTGGGGAGGAGTAAGGCTCAGCGAATGCTGCGGTCTCTAAAGGGGAGACATGACTGCATCTCTAA